>Ga0310695_10007683_pt1 | contig 17119 bp, 14 predicted proteins | sample RumenRJG_04DNA_FD_203882 | JGI IMG/M metagenome (GOLD analysis project Ga0310695, IMG submission 203882) | Bovine rumen microbial communities from Lethbridge, Alberta, Canada - RJG_04 (v2) (version 2) | ecosystem: Host-associated > Mammals > Digestive system > Stomach > Rumen | place: Canada...
TTCGTCGGTGAACCCTCCAGACCGATAGTATCAGGATCGATCAGCGGTTCATTTTTCAGTGCTTCGTAGTCAAACAGATCCAGCGGTTTGTCATAGCATTCCTGAATCAGGCCAATGTTCATGTAACGAGGCTCGTTCAGTTCTTTAACTGTTGTGATCAGGCAAGGTGTGTCAACAGAGATCATCATGTGTCCGTCTTCGAGCAGACGTTTAACAGTCAGTTTGTTTCCATCCTTTTTGATTTCAGCAGCATATGTTACCTGCGGCAGTCCCAGTTTTTCAGCGATCTGCGGTCCAACCTGAGCGGTGTCACCGTCGATAGCCTGTCTTCCGCAGAATACAACGTCATCTGCTTCAACGCCGATCTTGTTTACTGCAGCTGCAATGATCTGGCTTGTAGCATATGTGTCGGATCCGCCGAATTCACGGGCTGAAATAAGTACTGCTCTGTCAGCACCCATAGCAATAAGTTCTCTAAGCATACCTTCTGCCGGTGGTGGTCCCATTGATACTACAACGACCTCACAACCGGTCTGGTCTTTCAGATCCAGCGCTGCTTCTACAGCTGCCAGATCGTCATGGTTGGTGATCGTATCCATTGCGGCACGATCCATAGTGCCGTCAGCCTTGACGGCTACTACGCCGGATGTATCCGGTACCTGTTTTACACATACAATAGCTTTCATGTGGTCTCCTCCTATTAGATTTTTTTTAAGCCACTTATTTTAAAGAGTTTCATTGATCGTTTTCTCTATCTCTTGTTGCTCTTTCTCCAGATGCCCATTTTTTCTGCTTCAGCAATGAGCTCTTCTCTGAACTCAGGAGCTGCAACGCTGATCAGTGCCTCAGCCATCTGCCATGTTGCCATACCTGCAAGCATGACCTTCCCATATTCAGTGATGATATAGTAAGCCTGACTGCGCGGATCCGTTACAACACTTCCCTCAGCAAGGCGAGCTCTGATCCTGGATTTCTTTGTACCATCCTTCGTTGTGAAAGTCGATGACATGCAGATCAGTCCTTTGCCGCCCTTTGACATATGTGCACCTGTAAGGAAGTCCAGCTGTCCGCCTGTTCCGGAGATCTGATTGTATCCGGCTGCTTCACTTGCTGTCTGACCGAGGAGGTCAACTTCCAGAGCATTGTTTATCGACATCATGTTGTCGTTCTGAGCCATTACATACGGATCGTTGCAATAGTCGATAGGTGCGCTGAGCAGTCCGCGGTTTTCGTTAGTCCAATCATACAATTCCTGACTTCCCAAAGCAAAGCCAAAGATTCCTCTGCCCTTATCGATATTCTTTTTCTTGTTGGTGATCTTGCCGGCTTTGTACATTGCCAGATAAGCATCTACCAGCATCTCTGTATGGATACCCAGATCCTTGAGATCTGATGCTGCTATCATTTCACCGATCGTATTCGGCATGCTGCCGATACCCAGCTGGATAGTTGATCCGTCTACGAGTTCTTCCAGAACCAGTTTTGCAACTGCTGTATCTACTTCTGACGGTTCTCCTGCCGGTGGCAGAACGGGAAGTGCAGAGTCATATTCTACTACGTAATCAACTTCTGAAATGTGGATCGTACCCTCTTTCAGGTCATATACGTTAGGCATATTCTTGTTTACTTCGAGTATGACTATATCCGCGTTCTCTGCGATCGCTGCTGATGCAGAGTTTGACAGCGAGAAAGAGAAATATCCTTTCTCATCCATCGGAGATACCATCATCATCGCTACGTTTACGTTGATGTTGTTGCGATAATGATATGGTTTGTTACGGTAAAGAAGCGGAGTGAAGAATATGTTCTTGTTTCCGGCTTTCTTCATCTTACGGTCATAACCGGTAAAGTGCCAGTCCATGTATGTGAAGGTATCACCTTCTTTGTCTACCTCAAGGACTTTTCTCGGCGTGGAGGTGATACCGGAACGGATCTTGATATCTTCCAGTTCATCTTTTCTCTTAGCCAGAGCTTCGTCCAGCGCGATCGGAACTCCGCAGCACAGTGAGTAATCTACCCAGTCTCCGGATTTAACACATTTTACTGCTTCATCTGCGCTTACCAGCTTCTGCTGATATTCTTTTGCAAAATCCATATTATGCTCCTTAAACGATACAATTACTTTCTTTGTTTCAACTTTTTTCTACTCTTCTCATCAGATGATCCTGAATAATCCTCAGTTATTCATCCGATTCTTCTCATGAGACATTAGTCTGCATCATGCTGGACGTTGTCTTATCTGAGGATTGCTCCGGATACAATGAGTTTCTGGATTTCTGAAGTACCTTCGTAGATCTCCATGATCTTGGCATCTCTGAAGTATCTCTGGATCGAGTAGTCATTGATGAAGCCGTATCCACCGTGGAACTGTACGCCCTTTGTAGCCATATCCATAGCGATTTCTGAAGCGTAGAACTTAGCCATAGCTGACTGTGTTCCGCACGGAAGTCCTTTATCTGCCAGATCAGCAGCTCTCATAACCAGCAGTCTTGCTGCTTCGATTCTTGTGTAGAGTTCTGCCATTGTAAAAGCAGGATACTGGAACTTGTTGATTGTCTTACCAAACTGTTTTCTCTGTCCCATATATTCCTTAGTGATCTCGAATGCGCCCTGTGCAACACCAACGCCCTGAGCAGCAACGCCGATACGAGCCTTTTCCAGTGTTCCCATAGCGATCTTGAATCCCTGTCCGACTTTTCCTACCAGTCTGTCTTTCGGGATCTTGCAGTCTTCGAAGATCAGTTCGCGAGTTGAGGAGCAGCGGATACCGAGTTTATCTTCTTCAGCACCTGTTGAGAAGCCCGGGTCATCCTTATCAATGATGAAGAAGGAAATACCACCACGTGTTCCCAGTTTTTTGTCTGTCATAGCTGTGATTACAAATGTATCAGCATAACCAGCGTTTGTTATGAAGATCTTTGAACCATTGATCAGCCAATGGTCTCCCATGTCTACAGCTGTTGTCTGTGTAGCACCGGAGTCAGAACCAGCATCTGCCTCTGTAAGACCGAAAGCACCAAGTCTTTCACCCTTTGCCAGAGGAACCATCCATTCCTGTTTCTGCTCTTCTGTACCATAGTAGTAGATCGGGCCTGTGCACAGTGATGTGTGCGCAGCTACAACTGTACCTACTGCAGCGTGAGCAGCAGTCAGTCTTTCGATTACTTCGCAGTACTGAATGTAGTCGCCGCCTGCACCGCCGTACTCCTTCGGCCACATGATGCCCATCATTCCGAGTTCTCCCATCTGTTTAACGATGTCTACCGGAAATTCATGAGTAACGTCCATGTCGTCAGCTACAGGAGCAACTACTTCTTCGCAGAACTTCTCAACCATTTTCTTAGTCAGAGCCTGCTCTTTTGTTAATTGAAAATTCATTTAGCAATTCTCCTTTCATTTTGCCATTTATTATTAACCGCCGATCATCAATTATACATAAACGCCCGAAAAGTTACTGCGACAGTGTCGCAGTAACTTTCGGGTTTTTATTGATTTTCAGCGCTTAGGCTTAGCACTTTTCCCAAATGATAGCACAAGCCGGGCCACCGCCTACGCACAGTGATGCGCAACCGTATTTAACATCCTGCTTGATCATTTCGTGGATCAGACCAACCTGGATTCTTACGCCTGTGCAGCCAACCGGATGTCCGATAGCGATACCGGAACCATTGCGGTTAACTTTGTCTCTCGGAATCTGGAGTGTTCTTTCGCAAGCGATGTACTGAGCTGCGAAAGCTTCATTGATTTCCCAGTAACCGATGTCTTCCTTCTTCAGGCCTGCGAGATCGAGTACCTTCGGAATAGCTACAGCCGGGCCATAACCCATTCTCTGAGCTTCAACACCTGCGGAGCAGCTTGCAACCAGTTTAGCCATCGGCTTCAGACCGAGCTTTTCAACCATTTCGCCGCTTGCGAGTACCATTGCAGCAGCACCGTCGTTGATACCGGAAGCGTTACCAGCTGTTACGATACCGTCTTTCTTGAAAGCAGGTCTCAGTTTAGCCAGTTTTTCCATTGATGTAGCCTTCGGATGTTCGTCTCTGTCAACTACTACTTCGCCTTTTCTTGTTTTGATCGTTACAGGAACGAGTTCTTCCTTGAATCTGCCTTCTTCTGTAGCCTTAGCAGCTCTTTCGTGTGAAAGCATAGCCAGTTCATCACATTCTTCTCTTGTGATGTTGAATTCTTCAGCCAGGTTCTCAGCTGTAACACCCATGTGATATCCGCTGATTTCGCAGTTCAGACCATCGTGTGTAAGACCATCGCACAGTTTAACGTCGCCCATTCTGATTGTTCTTGCTTTGTTCAGAATGTAAGCAGCATTACTCATGCTTTCAGCACCTACAACAACGCCAACGCCTGTTTTGCCCAGAATGATCTGCTGTGAAAGGATTTCTGTAGCTCTCATAGCTGATCCGCAAAGCTGGTTAACTGCGCATGAATAGCTTTCAGGTTTGCATCCGATTGCCATCTGTATCTGTCTTGCCGGGCCACCCTTTGAACCGCCCATGTATACCAGACCGAGTGTCAGTTCTTCAACCTGTTCCGGTTTAAGGCCAGCTCTTTCGATAGCTTCTTTAGCTACGATAGTACCGAGTTCTACGTCTGTCAGTGAGGAAAGGCTTCCCATGAAGTCACCGACAGCTGTTCTGCAAGCAGATACTACATAAACATCATTCATAATAGTTATTCTCCTATTCTTTCTTAATTATATCCTTTAACTTATCTCAAGACTATTATCTAGTCAATGAAATCATTTTGAATATTTTCGGGGCATAATGTCCCTTTTTACCGTATAATTCAGCGGTTACCGCCAGGATTTATCCGGGAAATCGTCTATAGCCTATTTGCTGTAGTCGTAGAAGCCTTTACCAGTCTTCATTCCAAGGTGTCCTGCTCTTACCATCTTCTTGAGGATCGGAGCCGGTCTGTACTTGCTGTCAGCAAACTCTTTGTAGAATGTTTCCATTACTGCGAGAGCGATGTCCAGACCTACGAGGTCGCCCAGAGCCAGAGGTCCCATCGGGTGGTTAGCGCCCAGCTTCATAGCTGTGTCGATGTCTTCTGCACTGGCAAGACCTTCGCTGTATACGAAAGCTGCTTCGTTGATCATCGGAACGAGGATTCTGTTTACTACGAATCCCGGAGCTTCTTCTACTTCTACCGGTGTTTTGCCGATGGACTTTGTCAGCTCTACGATCGTGTCTTTTGTCTCTTCTGAAGTTGCCAGACCCTTGATGATTTCAACGAGTTTCATCATCGGAACGGGGTTGAAGAAATGCATACCGATAACTTTGTCCGGTCTGCCGGAAGCAGCAGCGATTTCTGTGATTGACAGTGAAGAAGTGTTTGTAGCCAGGATGCAGTCCGGGCCAACCAGTTCGTTCAGTTCTGCGAACAGAGCCTTTTTAGCTTCCATATCTTCTGTTGCGGCTTCGATGATGAGGTCAGCATCTTTAACGATTGAAATGTCTGTAGAACCTGTGATTCTTGACATGATTTCGTCTTTCTGTTCTGCTGTCATCTTTTCTTTGGCGACCATCTTGTCAAAGGCTTTCGTAACTTTGGCAATGCCGCCATCTACAGATGTCTGTCTTCTAGCTCTAAGTACTACTTCGTAACCGTTCTGCGCGAGAACCTGGATAATTCCAGCACCCATAGTACCTGTGCCCAATACGCCGATTTTCTTCATTAATACGTCCTCCTTATTAATGTAAACTGAGGGTTACAAGCGTTTTTTCGACCAACTGAGCCACGCCGGTCTCTGTTAACCACCACACATGACCGGCAAGCATCTTTGCCTGCGTGCACCAGAGAAAAAAGCCGGTGCATCGATTTGTGAATATTGATCGTCCGAACGTTTGTTAAAAAATTAACCTTTTCGATATCCTCATTATAGCACATGTATTTTCAGCGTCAAGGATTTATTCCTCAAATCATTGATTTTTTGGCATTTTCACAATATTTTTTCTCGAACAGACTTTTCTGAAAATTTATTGTTTGCCCGATCTGCGGCCAGCTCTTTTACAACATTTAGTCATGTGGCCATTTCTTTCTGAAATTAACCTCCATATGTTGATTCCTGAGCGCCTTTTTATCTGCAGACTCCATCCCAAATCAGGCATCTTCTAAAAAAAGCAGAGGTCTCTCAACCTCTGTCTGTATCTATCTTATCGTGCAGCCTTTGCATCTGCCGCAGCCTCTTCGGATGCTGCAGGCGCCGAATTCACTGCATTATTAATTTTATTAAATCTGACCCTGGCAGTCCTGCCGTTCTTTATCACCATTCTTTTACTCAGCTGTTTTTGAACAGTTTTATCTTTTCCGACCGGCGAAACTTTATACCTTCCTGTCTTCAGGCTCTTTATTTTCGCAACACCTTTTGCATTCGCAGTCACGATTTTCCTATAACCCTTCTTTGAGATCATGAATCTGGCACCGGCAGCGTTTTTTGCTGATATTTTAGCACTGCCTGCCGGAGTGTATGTTCTGATGACCGCAACGACGCGCTGCCCGATCCCATTATAGGCAGTGATTCTGATTCCTCCCGAGCATGTAGCATGTATTACACGCCCTTTTCCGATGTAAAGGGCACAGTGGCCGATTCCGCCTCCCGCCGAATACAGGACGATGTCTCCTTTGTGTGCTTTTTTAATATTGCTTCCTACATTATATTTCCTTTTATAATATGAAGCTGCCGTGCCTCGTCTGAATTTAACTCCCGCCCTCTTCATGCAGTAAGCAACAAATCCGCTGCAGTCAAAACGATTCGGGCCGGCGGCCCCGCTGACATACGGGCAGCCCAGCTTACTCTTTGCAACTTTTATGATCTTTTCAGCGCTGGCTGATGTAGCCGTTTTACCTGAAAATCCGCGGTTTCCCTTTTTTGCTGAAGCATCCGCCTGCTGGGGGATCATCATTATGCAGATAAGTGCTGCCAGAATGACAGCCACTATTGGTCTTTTTACTAACGTCATTATGCTGCTCTTCCTTTCTGCACTAGAATACACACTGTATTTTGTACAGGTCAATAGTATAGTTGCTTTTTTCACTCAATATTCATCTTAGCAAAAGTTGTCAACCTAAATGTATTCTGTGGTTGACATTGTTCCTGACTATCCGTACAATTATTACCGGCACCGAAAGGGTTCACGATAAATACAAATAATCATTACTTCTCATATTGAACAAAGGGAGAATTTCAGATGAGCACAAAAGATAAAGTACTGCTCGATCTCGAAAAGAGGAAAGGCGTTCCTGTATCCGGAACCATTATAGCAAACAAGCTGGGCGTCTCACGTACTGCCGTCTGGAAGGCGATCAACGCGCTCAGAGCAGAAGGGCATGTTATTGAAGGCGGCAGCGGTATCGGATATGTGCTGGATCAAAAGTCCGATGTTTTATCAAAGGCAGGTATAAGCGACCAGCTCAGTGAACATATAGCTCTGCATGTATTCGAAGAGATCGATTCTACAAATAAAGAAGCAAAACGCCTTGCTATAAGCGAACCTTCAGAACCCCTGCTCATCATAGCAGACCGGCAGACAGAAGGACGCGGCAGATTCGGCAGATCCTTTTACTCTCCTTCCGGCACAGGACTATATATGAGTCTTTTGTTCCGTCCGGAATTTTCGGCCGACAGGGCAGGTCTTGCTACCGCAGCTGCCTCTGTGGCAGTCTGCCGGGCAGCAAAGGAAGTCGCAGGCAGGCAATGTGGCATAAAGTGGGTCAACGATGTCTATTACAACGGGAAGAAAATATGCGGCATTCTGACGGAAGGTGTAACGGGCATTGAAAGCAAAACAATAGACTACATGGTGATCGGGATCGGCATCAATTGTCACCCGGCAGATATCTCCGGCGAGGCAGGAGACAGAGCCGGTGATCTAGGGGGCGGTTTTTCACGCAATGATATGGCTGCAGCGGTTGTGAACGAACTGCTGCCGCTGATCCGGAAACTGGATCCGCGGCAGTTCATGGATGAATACCGCAGCGCATCAATCGTTATCGGCGAGGTTATCAGGATCTTCGGTTCGGGGATCGGCAACAGAATGTCTGATCAATCACAGACTGATTCCGGTGTCCCTGCACATGTTACAGACATTTCAGATCAGGCCGGTCTCATGGTAGTTTATGCGGACGGCCGCAGTGAAACACTCACATCTGGCGAAATCACAATTCGAAAGGAAATAAAATCATGAACACAATCAGCAACAACCCAAAAAAACAAAGCTCAGCTGCCATTTCAAAATCACATTCGGGCAGCTCAAATACGAAAATGATGATAATGGCCGCTGTCTTCGCGGCATTGACCGCAGTCTGCTCACAGATACAGATACCTCTGGCACCGGTACCGATCAACCTTGCCACTTTTGCGATCTTTATTACTGCAGGTCTGCTGGGAAAACGCTGGGGCACTGTCTCGCTCATAGTTTACGTACTGCTGGGAGCAGTCGGCCTGCCGGTTTTTGCCGGTTTCACAGGAGGATTCGGAATCATAACAGGTCCGACAGGAGGTTATATAATAGGATACATTTTTACTGCATTTATCACAGGATATCTTATAGAATTCTTCAGCCGCAAAAAGACTCCTGCCAATATTCCAGAATGCAGCGTCAATGAAGCAGGCGGCACTCCGTCATATCCGCTTCTTGCGCTCGCCATGGCCGCCGGTCTTGCGGTATGCTATCTTCTCGGAACGATCTGGTTCATATACCTCACAGGCTGGACACTGGGCAAAGCGCTCATGTCCTGTGTCATAGTATTCCTGCCGGGAGATGCTCTGAAAATCATCGCTGCCTGCATTCTTGTCAAAAGACTATGGCCTGCAGCCCATAGATTCCGCACAGGCTCTTAACGCAAAGTTAAGTCCCTTTATCTGCAAAGCATGCAAAGGATGTTTTCTCTCGCAAAAGTGTTCATTGTAATTTTAACAACGAAATGCTAAAATGATTATAATAATCACATTATAATTTGCTTTTTCCACAATTATTAATCAGACTATTCATAACTTGAAATATTGCGAATCATTTCATGTATGTTCACATATAGGGAGGGGAAGAAATAACAATGCTGACTGTAATGGAGATGCTGGCACATCCGACGTTTAAAAATTTCCGCCTGATTTCAGATCGCAGCGGTCTGAACAACCCGATCAGAAATGCAGCTATTCTCGACTGGGAAACGGGCAAGGCGGTGGATGATTCGTTTTTTCCGGGTGATTTTGTTGTGACCAGTCTTGCCGCTTTCAAAGATGACCCTGAACTGGCAAATTCAACTTTAGCGTCGCTTATTAAAAAAAACATCACCGGGCTTGCGATAAATGACATCTGCTTTTCCGATGTTTCCGATAATATCCTGGCCCTGGCAAATGCCTGCCATATCCCTGTTTTCATGTTTTCCGGCACAAATATGACTGAAATAATTTATGCGCTCAAAAACGAGATGACCTTCACGGAAATCAACAAAAATGCAATGAAAACCATGCGCAAAATTATTTACCAGACAAACAAAAGGGAGGAAATCGATAATCTGGCGCGGGAGATCAACCCATTTTTCAGCAATAACATCATATGCGCTTTTGCCATGCCAGTGGATTTTGATAATAAAGAGACCATCCTGAACAAGCTGGCCTCAGGCTACCGTGACTATCTTAATACTATCAAGATAGATCCCGAAGTATCATACTCATTTCTGTTCCTGTTGATCGGTGTCTGCATAATCTACACAGACCAGCGCCCCGGAAGAGAACTGAAAAACGATCTTTATGATCTGATCGGGCAATTCCCCATCAGCACCGAAGATTTTGCGGTTGGTTTCAGTGATCAGATGAACATGCTGGCCGACACGGATATGGCAGCCAAACAAGCCATATATGCCGCAACTGACGCCAAAATAAATCATGAATCATTCAAAGATTACCGCGATATTGGATTCACCAGGGTGCTGTGTCCTCTTCGCAGCGATTACTGGATGAAAAATTATTACGAAAATCTGCTGAACACAATCAACAGCTACGACGAAAAGCATGATTCGCATCTATTTGATACCATCAAGGATTACATACACTGCAACGGTGATATCAATGCTGCCGCCGAGGCATCATTCCAGCATCCGAATACGATACGGTACAGGATAAAAAAAGCTCAGGAACTGTTGCAGCCCGAGAGCATAATGGACTTTCGCTTACAGATGTATACGATCGTTCGTCTTCACGAAATCAACTATCTTCTTACAGACCGGAGACTATAACATAGCCAAAAGCAGCAATGACACCATTGACTGTGCCCTTTTAAAGTGATAAACTCCGTTCCTGACGAGACAGAAACGGAGATTTTTATGAAAACAAAAACAAAAGGCTTTATCATGCTGCTGATGACAGCTTTCATATGGGGAACTGCCTTCGTAGCCCAGCGCAAGGGTATGGAATTCATCGGACCTTTTACCTTCAACGGCATCCGGAGCTTTATCGGTGCCGCTGTTTTGATCCCGGTGATACTGCTCATTCGCAGCAGAGCGAAGGCGTCCGATCCTGATTCACCTGATGCACTGGTAAACTCTTCCTCCAGAAAAAACCTGCTCAAAGGCGGACTTTGCTGCGGCCTTTTGATGTTCACGGCCAGCACCCTGCAGCAGGCAGGCATGGTATATACCACTTCGGGCAAGGCAGGATTTATCACCGCGCTTTATATTGTGATCGTCCCGATCCTCGGACTGTTTCTCGGAAAAAGAGTGCGGCCTGTTATTGTATTCTGTGTTGCTCTTGCTATGGCCGGGCTGTATCTGCTTACAATAAAAGAAGGGTTGACCATCAACAAAGGGGATCTGCTGATTCTCGCATGCGCATTTTTCTTTTCGATACACATTCTCGTCATAGATCATTTTTCACCCAGGACAAATCCAGTGGCTCTGTCTGCAATTCAACTTTTGATCACCGGGATCATCTCTGTCCCGTGTATGGCGATATTTGAAACCATCAACTGGAACTCGCTGTACGAATGCGCTTTTCCGATCTTTTATGCAGGCGTCATGTCCTGCGGTGTGGCCTACACTATGCAGATAGTTGCTCAGAAATACACTGAGCCTGCAGTGGCATCTCTGCTGCTGTCTCTGGAATCTGTTTTCGCCGCGCTGGCCGGCGCCGTCGTACTGGGCGAAGTACTTTCCGGACGCGAGCTGACAGGCTGCATCATCATGTTTGCCGCCATCATCCTGGCACAATTGCCCGAAAGAAAACATCAATGACACCTTATATGTCTGATCGTATCAGCCGATGTCTTTATCAGCAGACGTTTTGATTGTATCCATAATTACTTTGTATTAAAATATGAAAAAAGATCGTCTCATACTGCTGACACCTCAAATACCGGGGATATCCAGTCTGCCGCCGGTCCGGCCAATGATACTGCGAGTACATATAAATAATAAATGTTGAGAAAGAAAGGAGAAGCATAATGGATATGCCGACAAGAGAACAGGCTTTAGAGCTGCTGAAAAAATATAACAAAGAAGAATTCCATGTAAGACATGCGCTGACTGTTGAGGGTGTAATGCGGTATTATGCCGAAGAGCAGGGCTATGGTGATGAGGCTGATTTCTGGGCTATGTGCGGACTGCTGCACGATATAGATTTTGAATGCTGGCCGGAGGAACACTGCAAAAAAGCTCCCGAACTGCTGGCTGAGATCAACGCTCCTGAAGAAATGGTCCACGCCATATGTTCTCATGGTTATGGTATCTGCAGCGATGTGGAACCAACCCATGAAATGGAAAAAATACTCTTCGCAGCCGATGAACTTACAGGCCTCATCTGGTCCGCAGCTCTCATGCGTCCGTCAAAGAGCTGCAAAGATATGGAACTGAAATCTCTGAAGAAAAAATTCAAAGATAAGAGATTCGCCGCGGGCTGCGACCGTGATATCATTCGTACAGGGTGTGAAAGACTGGGTTGGGAGCTCGACGAACTGATGGAACGTACTATCCTGGCAATGAGATCATGTGAAGATTTTGTTAACGAGAATGCATAAGCATCTGCGGCTTTATGCCGCCTTTATGCAGACATCTTTTTTTAAATGATAATTTCAACCGACAAATCAGCAAGGCAATATGGAGAGAAACAAATGAAAACGAATAATAACGATTATCTTAAACTTCAAAACGGCAGCGATATCCGCGGAGTAGCTATAGCAGGCGTCGAAGGCGAACCGGTAAATCTCGATGAAACGGCCGCCTTTAAGATCGGCTGCGCCTTTGCAGCGTGGCTGCGCAATAAAACATTTGCAAATCGGACCCCCATGACTGATGATTCAAAGGAAGGTACTTGCTTCAGTGATCCTTCCGAATATACACTTACCGTTTCAGTCGGACGCGACCCCAGACTTAGCGGAGAAAAGCTTGCCGCAGCTTTCTCGGCTGGGCTGGTTCATTCCAGAGTCCGCGTTTTCGACTGCGGCCTCGCCAGCACTCCTGCCATGTTCATGTCCACAATATTCGATTCATTCAACTGCGATGGTGCGGTAATGATAACTGCTTCTCACCTGCCGTTCAACAGGAACGGATTCAAGTTTTTTGATAAAACCGGAGGCCTGAACAAATCCGATATAAAGGAAATACTTACTATCGCCTGCGAATTGCCAGACGATGCTTTTTCTGAGATAAGTGCTGATCACGCGGTAACCGGTGCAGCAGATGTATCGAACGGTTCAGTTGAGCAAAAAAATCTGATGGACAGATACTGTCTGCATCTCTGTGAGATCATCGCAGATGGGGTCAGTTGCCGTGGTGCCTCCGCTGAAGGCAGTCTGCCCTTATCGGGCCTTAGGATAGTCGTTGATGCCGGCAACGGCGCAGGCGGTTTTTATGCCGGCAAAGTCCTGGAACCGCTGGGCGCCGAAGTCATCGGCTGTTATCTGGAACCGGACGGCAGTTTTCCAAATCATATTCCAAATCCGGAAAACAAGGACGCAATGGCATCCATATGTTCCGCTGTCAGGGAATCCGGAGCAGATCTCGGAATCATTTTCGACACTGATGTCGACCGCTCGGCAGCTGTTGATGAAAACGGGCATGAGATAGCACGTAATGGTATCGTCGCTCTGGCTGCTGCGCTCGTAGGTGAAAAACATCCGGGAACTACAGTTGTAACCGACAGTATCACCAGCGACCAGCTTTCCACATTCCTTGAAAAAGATCTCGGGATGAAACACCTGCGTTACAAACGCGGATATAAAAACGTAATAAACAAGGCTTTAGAACTGAACGAGTCCGGAGAGGAATGTTGCCTGGCCATAGAGACTTCCGGTCATGCCGCTATAAAAGACAATTATTTTCTGGACGACGGCGCTTATCTGGCGACACTCATTGTAATTAAGGCAGCCAATCTGGCCCGCGAAGGCAAAAAAATCAGCAGCATGATTTCGGCTCTTAAAGAACCCTCAGACGCTGTCGAGATCCGCATGAAACTAAGCGGTGAGGATTTTGCCGCCTCGGGTGACAGGATCCTTGCCGAACTGAAAGAATGGATCTGCAGCGGATCAGAACCGGCCGGACCATTCACTCTGGTCGAACCAAACTACGAAGGGATCCGCGCGAACTATTCTTCATCCGGCGATCCCATGGTGAATGCCGATACTTCCGGCGAGCAAATAAGCGGATGGTTCCTGCTTAGAAAATCTCTGCACGATCCGATCATGCCGCTTAACATAGAAAGCAACCAGCCGGGAGGATGTAAAATCATCGCTGCCAGACTGAAAGGTTTCCTCGAAAAATACGATGAGCTCGACACCAGCGAACTGTAACAGCGGCTTTATACAAAGCAATCTTCTATTTGCTGATAGTCCCGAAAAACTGATCGAGTGCCATTTGTACCTGAGCCGTGGTAAGCGGCTCTTTTTCTGTTTCAAAAGTAACGATCAGATTTTTTCCGATCCTGATTCCTTCATACCAGTAATCCATCAGTTTTCTGACCATCTTTTCGTAATATCCCGGCTGATCGGGCCGCCCAAAGTGTTCAAAATACACTAACTGATTGGTCCTCGGATCCATGATCGTGAAGTCAGGTTTGTATACCCTCTGATTTGCAACTATCTCGCACTCATACATGAACCTGTATCCATTGCTCTGCAGGACAAGCGCAATGATCTCTTCAGATTTGGATCTGTACTCTGCTGCATCGGCTGAATGCGGATGAAATCCCGGAAGTACTTCCTTTTCTTTTCCCGGCGGAATCTGATATGCTTTGGACAGCTTATCGCTAATACCCTTTGGATCGAATTCAATATATTTAGTCAACAAATCTTCAAGCAGCCCGATATTATTATCAATGACATTTATCACTTCTTTCAGAAATCTTTTTCTTCGAAGCGCTCTGGCCAGTTCAATATCTTCGGGCTTTTTCATTGAAATATTTTTCGCATATCTGCCTTTCTTCCACCATCTGAGATATGTCTTTCCATTGCTTTTGTTCGTTCCCAGAGTACCTTCCGGCATTGAACATAGTTCGGTCCAAAAACAGTTCCTCATTTGTTTCAGACAATGCAGTTCTTGTTCCCCTAGTTTCCTGAAACCATCCACTTTTTTCTCCCCCCTTATCCGAATCGTTTTTATTATGCCCGCTGATATCTAGCCGCCTTCCTATTTTGTGTGTAAGCTTTCCTTTCGCTTTATTTTTGCAAAACTGTCATTCGGGTTTGTGCAAAGTTCTTGTTTTTTCGCTTTTTTTGCAAATAATATTGTTCGATTTTGTGTATAATCATTTAATTCCTCTTCGTTTTGCAAATCCGAAGGCTTTGTATTATTTAAGCTGATATAGTATTTGCAATGAGCAATAACTTTGTCTAATTGTTACACAATATAATAACACCGATTGGAAATAATATCCATTCTTACGGCCAACTTTTTCCAATAATTTCAATTTAAAAAGATAAGATTTGTTTTATTACGGATCGTTTATTATATTTTTTGCAAAACTTACATAAATATAGCGTTAGATACACAAAACCTGCAATGTATCTGACAACAATGCAGGTTTTTGAATAGTTAACAAAATTTTCTTTAGAGTCCGGCAGTGGCTCCGGACCTTTGATTTCAGTATTCCAAGTTGTTAATCCCAGTCAAGTACTACAGGACAGTGGTCGCTTCCCATGACTTCTGTCAGGATGCGGGCATCTTTCAGGCGCGGCTGCAGTTCTTTGGAGGCGAGAAAGTAATCGATCCGCCATCCGGCGTTGTTTTTGCGTGCATTGAACCGATAACTCCACCAGGAGTACACACCAGTGACATCAGGATAGAAAAGTCTGAATGTATCGGTGAATCCTGATTCCAGCAGCTCAGTCATCTTCGTTCTCTCTTCATCTGTAAAACCGGCATTTTTGCGATTTGTCTTCGGATTCTTAAGATCGATCTCCTCATGAGCTACGTTCATATCGCCGCAGACTATGACGGGCTTCGCAGACCCCGACAAAGTTGTCCCCACGCATCCTGATGCAGCATCACTTCCCGATACGCTCATATTGTTTTTCAGATTTCCATCGTAGTCTGCTCTGAGTTCAAATTCGCCCGTGATCTCTTTGCTGACGTCAGCACTGCCTGATTCAAGCGCCTTCAAATATCCGCGGAATGCATCCTCCCATTCCATACGGTAATCCAGTCTGGCCAATTCACTTTGCGAGTTCGGTGTGTAAACAGTTACAAGATAGTGGTCATCAAATTCAGCTGTAACAACACGGCCTTCATTGTCATGCTCAGGGATCCCGATACCTGTCGTTACTGCCAGCGGCACCCCCATCTTATCTTTACTGACCAGCATCAGAGTGCCCGAATAGCCCTTCCTTTCCGCAGAGCACCAGTACTGATGGTAGCCGGGCGTTGGGATTTCCTCCTGCCCTTCCTGCATCTTTGTCTCCTGTATACACATTACATCTGGCGACTCATCAGCCAGAAAATCAAGAAACCCTTTTTTTACACAAGCCCGCAGGCCATTAACATTCCATGATATATACTTTTTCATTCCTGTTCTCCGATATTCTCCAATGATTATTACTTTTATTATACACAGCTTCTGTTCTTTGACACACATTTAAGATTGCTTTGCCGACCCTCAAATGTTATATTAAATCAATCTTTAAAAAACGATGAAAGGGGTATTTGCTGTGAAGCCGAAAAAAGATGTTGTTTTTTATAATATTTTATTCCCGGTCTGGATGATGATATTCATTCCCAGCCTTCTGTGGCTGCTGCTGTTCCCTGCCAATTATCTGATCGATCACCTTGTCGTCTACCTTTCAAATCCGGACTTTCCAAAACGCGGGGAGTTCTGTAAAAAGAACGTCTGGAAAATATGTCTGGCTGGATTTGGCTGTGATTTTGCAGGGGCGCTGGTGCTGTTTATATTCGGATCATCTTCGAAAATCAAATGGCTCGAAGCAATAGCAGATGGCATAAACAGCAATCCTTTCCAGAATACCGGTTCTTTTGCATTCGTACTGACTGCCGTACTGATATCCGCTGTACTGATTTATATTGCAGACAGATCGATCCTGGAAAACGCAGGCTTCGATCATGAAAGAGCAGCAAGAACAGCTCGGAATCTGGCTGTTTTCACAGCTCCGTATCTTTTCTTTCTGCCTGCTGATCTCATATACTGATACTATTTACTGTAAATATAATATCACTTGAGGACTACTGATTCTTTTCATTAAAAATAATATAGAACAACCAGCATTTATCGTTTTCTTTCATTATTTCTTTCTCTTTTATCATCGTATCCGGTTCTGCCAGAACGCCTCCGCTGACATAAGCCGCGATATAACACTTCTCATTCATAGCAAATGCTTTTTCACCTTCAAGCCCTGCGAATCCCAGCTGTCTTGCATCAGTCTTTTTCCATCCTTCAAGAGTTCCGGTCACAGCTCCGCCTCCTCCTTCTTTCTCCGCACAAAATGCTCTGTAATCACCATCTCGAAAACAAACGCCTGCAAGACCCTCTGTTTTCTCATTTGCTATTTTCTCGACTCCACCGCACTCGCAGTCTTTTACAAACTTTCCGCCCTTATAATAATCATATCCGAATCTTATCGTTTTTAATTTGCTGCCGGCTGTATAATCAGCCACACTATAATAT
>Ga0310695_10007684_pt1 | contig 17118 bp, 15 predicted proteins | sample RumenRJG_04DNA_FD_203882 | JGI IMG/M metagenome (GOLD analysis project Ga0310695, IMG submission 203882) | Bovine rumen microbial communities from Lethbridge, Alberta, Canada - RJG_04 (v2) (version 2) | ecosystem: Host-associated > Mammals > Digestive system > Stomach > Rumen | place: Canada...
AGAACACAACACATCGCATCTTCTTGAAGCCCACATAAAGCGGCACGCCATTGAACGGATTGAACCACTTCACATACCCGGCTTCCAGTCGTTCCATGAACCAATCGGAATAGAAAGCCGGAATGTCTGTCGAACGACTCGCGGAGACAATGACCGGCATCTGGGCCAGCACCTTCGTACCGTCCGCGATTTCGATCTCCTCTTTCCTCCACGATGTCATTGTTATGACCTTTACATTACGGTGCGGTGACGCGAGACGCGTGACCCTACCGATACCGCGCTCATCCGATCACCTCCCAGTGACCGAAGCGCTTGCCTCCGACTTTTCTGATACGCTTGGCTTTCTTCAATCGCTTTATGGCTTGTTCTATGCCACGAACTGAAAGACCAACTACGTTCGCGACTTGATCTAGCGTGGCACGTGGATTGGTTTTTAGGATGCTAAGCACATGATCACATGTCCAATCCACACTCTTATCCACACTCCAATCCACACTCTTATCCACACTCCAATCCACACTCTTAACCGAACTTTGCGGATGCGGCATGACCATGACAAAGTCATCGTCATCTTCGATTTGCCATTGAGGGTCGGGAAGTCCCCATTCGCGGCAGCGGGCAATGATGTCGCCTGTGCCTGTCTTGCGCTCTTGCGCCGGGACTTCCTCGAAAAGAAACACGTCAAAGAATCGCCCGAGTATCGCGTCCTTGCGCACGTACTCGGCGAGCGCCTTGCGTTCCTTCGCGAACTCGCGTTGGACGCTACTGATGAACATGCGTTGTCTCATGCCTTGTCTCCACGGCAAAGTATATCAAATTTCCCGATGCCTACACACTTCGCCTTTGTCAGCACCGCCGGAGAGGTGCCCATGCCCGCGAGGAGGATAGTGCGCGTGGGGAACCCCAAAGGTCCCCCATGCGTGCTTCTAGGCGAAACGATGCTCTTCTCGCGAATTATCATACCGGTAGTATATCATAATTTGCGCGTCTCGTCACAACATAACGGCCGCAAGAAAGCGTTCGATGAGGGAATCCACTTCCTGCCAGGTCTTCACCGCCTTCACCCAGCGTTCGGGTATCGCGTCGAAGCCGTAGTACGCGCCGGCGATCTGGCCATAGACGGCGCCGATGGTGTCGGAGTCGCCGCCAAGATTGACGGCGGCGACGAGTCCGTCAGCAAACGTCTCCGTGGTGTTGAACGCCCAGAGCGCGGCATCAAGTGTCGACACCGCCCAGCCGGAGTTGTTCACGAGCGAACGCTCCAGCTCCTTGCCAGGCCCCGCTTTCGTGCGCGCGCCGGCGAGATGCTCGTCGAGAACGCCAGCGAACTTGTCGCATACCGCCCTCACCGCGCTCGACGCGTGCGTTACGTCGCTCACTTCGTGGATGATCTCAGGCCGCCCCAGCGTGCGGGCGATCAGATAGCTCGGCGCAAAGCGCATGATCGAGCCGTTCCCCTGCGCCTCCTCGCTTCCGTTCACGAGCGAACCCGTGCTCGAGAACGCCATCACCGAGTCGTATGTGGCATTGCCCACGTCAAAAGAGCTGCCCTCAATCGAGGAGAGATAACCCTCCTTCAGCCACTTAAGGAACGTTTCGGCAACGTCCTTCAGGTCGTAGCCGCCCTTGCGGACAAGCGAATCCATCACGCACATCGCCATGGAACCGTCGTCCGTCCAGTAGCTGGCCGGCAGACCGAAGACGGGACACGGCACCATCTCCGTGATCCACGGATGCGAATCACGCCCCGAGAACTGAATGGGGCTTCCGAAGGCATCGCCAACGACAAGTCCCCACAGCATTCCCTTTCTCTTGTTATTCCCCATCGTTCTTCCTTGCTTTCTTTCAAACCTTCAAACCCCGAAACTTCGAAACCCCGAAACTTCGAAACCTACCTGCTCCTGAAGTCACGGTCCACATGCGTGCGGATTTGCATTCAGGTGTTGTCTCTCCTTCGGTAGAGCTTAGCGCGGGCGTGGCCGCGTCCGCCAAGGTCTTCCCATTCGCCCTCGCACACCTCGAGGAGCGGATCCTTCGTGGCGGTTAGCTGGCGGCGGAAGTTGGGAATGTTGCCGATGCTGATCGAGCCGCGCGTGAGGTACTGGTAGACGTCGATGTAGTTAGAGAGCGTGAACTTCTCCGGCAGAAAGAAGAACACGAGCTTTCTCATGTCGAAAGAGAGCAGCCTGAGGAACGACTGCGCGATGATCTCGGCGTGGTCGAAGGCGAGAGGCGAGTCGTCCACGCCAGTCACCGTGCCGCCGCCAAGGTCTTCGTCGCGGTACGTTCCCGTGATGCGGAACTCCAGCTTGTCGCCGTCGTAGAACGGGAGGCATATCTTCCCTTGGCCGACGGAAGGCGACTTCAACGAGAGCCAGCGGGCCGCCGCGGCGTCGTCCCCGCCCTTCACGTGGCAGCCCTGACCGCGGCGGTGCACCGAGACGAAGGCGTTGGAGATGATCCACGCTCTCATGTCGCGGTCAGGACGCGAGAACACGCCCACGGGTATCAGGTGTTCGGTCGCAAGCGCGGTCTCCTCGCGCAGTTCGCGGCGCGCCCCTTCGTCCACTGTCTCGTCGGGACGAATGAAGCCGCCCGGAAGAGCCCAGCATCCCTCGAAGGGCCACTGTCCGCGCTTGATGAACAGCATCTCGAGTGTGAACTCTGGGTTCTCCCTCCACTGCCCTTCGCCTAGCTCGCCGTATGCGGGCCGCACGGCAATGATGTCCGCAGTTACGCTCGGCTTCGGGTACTTGCCGAGCTGCCTGCGGTATGCCGCAACCTTAGCCGCGTCTTCTGATGTTGGCTTCTTCATCTTCTTCAATCCTGAAAATTCTTTTCCGCTGTAACGGCATGCATTATATCATATTGCTGATTTGACATCAAGAGCAATTTCATTTTTAGTGCAAAGGACAGGCGACAGAGGTAATTGCAAAACCTCCAAAAACATCTCACGCCAAGTTCGCAAAGTACGCGAAGTTCTGTTTCATGGATGACTTTGCGAACTTAGCGGACTTTGCGTGAAACTAAAAAGCAGGTTTTGCAACTGGCTCGACAGATATGGCGAAGGATTTCACAGGGAGATGGAGAATTGCGTTTATCGGAACGGGGAAAATTGATATACTATTGCGCAGGAACTTTCAAGCACTCTCTCGCCCCACGGACGTTGCCGCGACAATCGGGCTGCTCGTGTTGAGCAACCTGCTCATGACCTTTGCATGGTACTGGCATCTTAGAAAGACGCCCACTGGCGAACAGGGACTCAGCTGAAGATCATCCAGGAGGTGATAACCGTGTGCGTGTTCCTGCCGTTCGTGATGTTCTACATCGGCGAAAAGTGGCGGTGGGACTACCTCTGGGCAATGCTCTGCATGGTAGGCGCGGTGTACTTCGTCAACCGCGGCAGCCTTTAAGAGCGCGGCGTGACGGTCTGGCCGTCCTTGGAGTCCTTGACGGACCATCCCGCGGCGGCGATCTCGTCGCGCAGGCGGTCGCTTTCGGCCCAGTTCTTCGCCTTGCGCGCCTCGGCGCGCTGGTCGAGAAGAGCCTGTATCTCCGGCGGAACCGCAGTCTTCGCGGCCTTGCCGAAGAAGACAACGCCCAGCACCTCGTCCATGCGGCGGAACACGGAAAGAACGGGACCTCCGCCATGCACGTTAGTGTCGCGCACGAGGCCGAAGAGGGCCGCGAACGCTCTTGGGATGTTGAGATCGTCGTTCACGGCCTCCGTGAAGTCGGCGAGGTGGGCCGTGGCCCATTCAGGCGCATCGCCTTCAGTGGCGAGGTCCACGCAGCGGTCGATGCGCTCGAGCGACCTGCGCGCGTCCTCAAGCGCGGTGAACGCGAAGTTGAGGCCCTGGCGGTAGTGGGCGTTGATGAGCACGTAGCGGATCTCGCGCCCGGTCCATCCCTTCTCGATGAGGTCGCGCAGGGTGTAGAAGTTGCCGAGGCTCTTGGACATCTTCTCGCCGTTCACGCGCAGGTGGGCGCAGTGCATCCACGTGTTGACGAACGGCTTGCCCGTGGCCGCCTCGGCCTGGGCTATCTCGTTCTCGTGGTGGGGGAAGAGGTTGTCGATGCCGCCGGTGTGCAGGTCGAACGTCTCGCCGAGGTACTTCATCGACATGGCGGAGCACTCGATGTGCCATCCCGGGCGGCCGCGTCCCCACGGCGAATCCCAGCCCACGGGGCCGTCGCTCGGCTCCCACGCCTTCCAGAGCGCGAAGTCGCCCACGTTCTCCTTGTCGTACTCGTCGGCCGCGCAACGAGCGCCGGTGCGCTGGTTGTCGAAGTCGATGTGGGCGAGCTTGCCGTAGCCGGGGAACTTGGTGACGGCGAAGTACACGCTGCCGTCGTCGCTCTTGTAGGCGACGCCCTTCTCCACGAGCTTCTCGACGAGCGCGATCATCTCGGGGATGTGGTCGGTGGCGGCGGGATATACCTCGGCTGGCTGCACGTTGAGTTTCTTGAGGTCTTCGAAGAAGGCGTCCTTGTACGTCTTCGTGTAGTCCGTGAGCGCCACGCCCGCGGCGTTGGCGCCGCGTATCGTCTTGTCGTCGACGTCCGTCAGGTTCATCACCTGGCGGATCTTCATGCCGTTGAACTGCACCACGCGGCGCAGCACGTCCTCGAACGTGTACGCGCGGAAGTTGCCGATGTGGGCGAAGTTGTAGACTGTGGGGCCGCACGTGTAGAGGCGGATGGTGTTGTCCGCAAGCGGAACAAGAGGCTCCACTCTTCTCGTGAGGCTGTTAAATACTTTCATCTCCATGGTTCTATCTCCCACATCGGCTTGGTTCATCTATGCGTCAGTTGGCGGGCGGTGGTGGCGGTGGCGGCGCGGCCGTGACGGATATCTGCGGCTTGCCCTGCGCGCCGCCTTTCTTTGCGCGGGGCGGACCGATCAGGCAGAAGTGCACGCGGCCGTCCGTCTTGGGCGCCTGCTCGACGAAGCATTCGTCCTTGAGCATGTCGAGCACCTCGGCGATCTTGTCCTCGCCGATGTCCCGGTGGGCGTTCTCGCGCCCGCGGAACTGCAGCGAAAGACGCACCTTGTTGCCCTCGGCAAGAAACTCGCGTATCTGGCGCAGCTTGTGCTTGAGGTCGCCAACATCCGTTCCGGGATGGAACTTGATCTCCTTCACCTGCGTCGACTTCTGGGCCTTGCGGGCCTTCTTCGCGCGGATTGACTCCTCGTATCGGAACTTCCCGTAGTCCATGATCTTGCACACGGGGGGCGTGGCGTTGGGGGTGATCTCGACGAGGTCGAGGTCTTGACCCTGGGCCAGGCGCAGTGCCTGGTTCGTGGGCATGATGCCCAGCTGCTCGCCGTTCTGGTCCAAGACGCGCACCTGGGGCACGCGGATCTTGAAGTTCACGCGAGTGAATGAGTTGTTAGCGATAAACCACCTCTTTTTTCTTGGGTTGAGTTGTTCTGTTCTTCCCGACGGCCATTCAGCCGTCAAGCTCGTTGGCAAGGCGCGTGGCGAACGCGTCCAGCGTCATCGCGCCGAGGTCTCCCTCCGCGCGCGAACGCACCGATATCTGCCCTGCGGCCTCGTCGCGCGGCCCCACCACCACCTGATAGGGCACCTTCATGAGCGTGGCCTCGCGGATCTTCGCGCCGAGCTTCTCGGCCGAAGTGTCGATCTCAACGCGCAACCCCTTCGCGCGAAGAGCCGCCTGCGTGCGCTTCGCGTAGTCGAGGGCCTTGTCGGATATCGGCAGAATGCGCACCTGCTCGGGCGCGAGCCAGAGCGGGAACGCGCCCGCGTAGTGCTCGATGAGAATTCCGAAGAAGCGCTCGATGGAGCCGAGGAGCGCGCGGTGCACCATGTAGGGCTGGTGCTCCTTTCCGTCGGCACCCACGTACGTGAGGTTGAAGCGCTCGGGAAGGTTGAAGTCGAACTGCACGGTGCCGAGCTGCCAGGGGCGACCGAGGGCGTCCTTGATCTTCATGTCGATCTTCGGACCGTAGAAAGCGCCACCGCCTTCGTCCACCTCGTACGACATCCCCTCCTGGTCGAGCGCGTCGCGCAGGCTCTGCGTGGCCTGCTCCCAGCGCGCGGGATCGCCCACGGCCTTCGCGGGCTTGGTGGAGAGGAAGGCCTGGATGTCGTGGAAGCCGAACTTGCCGAGCATCTTCTTCGCGAACTCCACGGTGTCCTTGATCTCCTGCACGATCTGCTCGGGCGTGCAGAAGATGTGCGCGTCGTCCTGCGTGAAGCCGCGCACGCGGAAGAGACCATGCCGCACGCCGTCCTTCTCGTAGCGATACACCGTGCCGAGCTCTGCGTAGCGCAGGGGCAGGTCGCGGTAGGAGCGCTTCTCGAACTGGTAGCACTGGATGTGGAACGGGCAGTTCATCGGCTTGACGTAGTAGTCCTGGATGTACGCGTCCGCCCCGTCGCCTTCCTGCACCTTCATGACGGGGAACATGCCGTCCTTGTAGAACGAGAGATGTCCCGACGTCTCCCAGAGCGTGGACTTGCCCACGTGCGGCGTATAGACGATCTCGTATCCCGCCTCGTAGTGCTTCCTGCGCCAGTACTCCTCGATCGCCACGCGAACGCGCGCGCCGCGCGGCAGCCAGTGCGCGAGGCCCGGCCCCACCTGGTCGTTGATCGTGAATAGCGCCAGCTGCCTTCCAAGCACGCGGTGGTCGCGCTTCTTCGCCTCTTCGATCTGCGCCACCTTCGCGTCGAGCTCGGCCTGGTCCTTGCCGACTATTCCGTAAAGGCGCTGTAGCATCTTGTTCTTCTCGTCGCCGCGGTAGTAGCTTCCCGCCACCTTCATGAGCTTGATGGCGCCAATCTGCGCCGAGTGCTCCACGTGCGGGCCGATGCACATCTCGAAGTAGTCGCCCACCGTGTATGTGCTGATCGCCTCGCCGGAGGCAGCGACGTCCGCAAGACGCTCGAGCTTGTACTTCTGCCCGGCAAGCTTCGCGGCAACTTCCTCCTGCGTCATGTTGGCCTGAACGAAAGGCTCGTCGAGCGCAATGAGGCGCGCCGCTTCCTTCTCGATGGCGGGGAAGTCCTCGGGCGTTATGCGGTGCTCGAGGTCAAAGTCGTAGTAGAAGCCATCTTCCGTGGCCGGGCCGATGTCGGTCTGGGTGCCCGGGAACAGATTGCACACGGCCCGCGCCACGATGTGGGCGGCCGAGTGGCGGCGCATTTCTTCTGTTATGTCCATTTTCTTCCTAGTTTCTCCTTATGGAGAATATATTTTACTATTGTTTCGAAATCAAGACAAGGGGAAATTTACAGCCTGACATGTTTTTACATCAGGAAATGGCTACCGCACTAAGAAAAGCGTGCCCATCATCCGCTCCCATGTCCATTTGAGGCGAACGCGTCCATCGTCCGTGGCCGTGTAGGAACTGACCCAGTTGCGCGAAATCTGGCGCCATTCCCCATCGATTAACTTCTCCACTGCAAGTCTTGGACGATACATCTTTCCATCCACCGAAACCGCATCTGCCGTCACAGTCAGCGCGCCATTCAATTCATATTCTCCGCTTGCCAGCGAACTCGAACCCGTCGTTTCCGTGTCGCCCACTGCGCCGTTGACCACGATGAGGTTGGCATAGTCCGCGAAGGCGTTCCGGAAACGTATGTCATCGACCTTGCGGTTCTGCACAAGCTCCGCCCCGGTCAGCGCGCGGTTGTAGATGCGCACGGAATGGAACGCGCCCTTCACGTAGTACTTCGCGTTGCTCTGCTGACCGCCCCAGCAGTAGTTTCTGGCGGGAATGGACGTGTTCGTACGGATCATTCCGTCTGTCAGCGCAGTTCCCTGAACGAGGTAGCTTGCGCCGTTGCCGAGGATTGCCGTGGCATACTGACCATCCCATGCAATGCTCGGCCGGTTGTTTTTGGTGCCCCAGTTGTCCGCATTGAAGATGAGAGTGTGATTCCTCGAACCGCTGCTGAAGAAAAGGTCGGAGTCGTTGTTGTCGTTTCCGAAGAAGATGGAATAGTAGCCGCCGCCGAACGTCTGCGCCTCCCAGTCAACAGTTGTCGCGAGCTGGATGGACATGTTTTCACCGCCCACATCGATGCCGGGGCTTTCAACGCTCGCGTGGACGTCGCCGGTGAACACGAAGCCGTTCCCATTCTCGCTCCAACGACCTTTGCCCGTGTTGAATGTCGCATCTGGCTGGTCGACAACCAGATTCGTCCACCTTCTTGTCGTCGCATTGTGCGAATGCGCCACTCCATAGTTGCTTATGCCGTCGAAGTGTCCGGCAAGTCCTTCTTGCACGTAGTCGCGGACAGTGTAGTCCGCCGCCGTACGAAGACCGCTCGTCATCTCCCATGTCCATGTCAAACGGCGATTCGCCGCGCCAGAGCCGCCGACCATCTCGATCGACGTTCCCGAGCCCGCCTGGCCCGCCATCCACTGCCGCGCCGTCGCGTTCCACGTCTCAAGGCGATAGCCCCTGCAGGCGAAAGTCCTCGCCCCGATCGTCTGCGTCTCTGGCGCCGTGAAGGTGATGGATGCGTTGCGGACTATATATGCGCCCTCGTCGCCTAACTTGACCGTGCCGTCGCAGGACTCGCTGCGCACAAGAACGACATCCGTCTCGTCGAGGTCGGCCATGCGCCCAAAGAAGCGGACGTCGTCTATCGCCCTGTTGTGACGCAGCTCTTCGTCCGTAAGCACACGATTGTAGATCCGCACCGAATGATATGCGCACCTTGTCAGGAAGGTGTTGCCAAAAAGCGGCGAACATCCCCAGACAAACCGACGGCCAGGGACTTCAGCTGACAACACCCGCGCCATGCCGCTGCCAAGCGTGGCATCGGATGTGAAATAGCACTTCTCCGCGTCAAATGCCGTCGTGATGTACTTGCCGTTCCAATTCACGACAGACGGGCGGCCACTCTGCCCCAACAACCCCATATAGGCTTCGGCCTTGAGTTCTATCTTGGCCTCCTTGCCGTACGTGTATATGCTGAATTCGTTGTCTTGCGCATCATGGAAACAGCTGCTGTATTTGCCGCTGGTCTGCTCGTCGTTGCTGAAATCCATCGCGAGCTGGATCGTCGCGGACAATCCCAATGCGATCTCCGAATCAAGCTGGGCGCATTTCCCGAACTCCGTTCCATGGAACCAATAGCCGGTGCCGTCCTTCCATACACCCGCCCCATCGGAGATCGTCGCGTCCGGACGCCCTTCTATGAGATTTCTCCACACCGTCGCGTTCGGATCATGCGGCGCCGTCGCGCCCGCGTTGCGGATTCCGTCAAAGTGGCATACAAGATCGTTCTGCACATAGTCGTCCACATCGACAGGCTTTACGCCGCTGGCCATCTTCCAATTCCACGTCAGGCGCACCTTCGCACGCGCGAGGCAGTTGGTGTAGTCGAAGGTCGACTCCCCGGCGTGCGTCTCCACCGCGCCCCAGCCGTTTTTGGCCGAGTCCCACTCTTCAAGATTGTAGCCTGCGAGTGTGTACGTGCAGCCGTTCGTCGTCACGCTCGCTGGTGCCGTGAACGTGTAATGGCCGTTCACCATGTACATGCCGTTCGCCTCCGCTCCCCCAACGCAAGGCGTGTTCGAACCAACAGTGACGTTTATGTTCGTGTCCGCTCCGCGATAGCGGACCTCGTCTAGCATTCTGTTCCAGGCAAGCTCCTCTTCGCTCAGCGCCTTGCCGTAGATGCGCACCGAATGAAACACCCCCTTCACATAGTAGTTCGCGTTGTTCTGCTGCCCGCCCCAGCAGAACCGTCTCGCGGGAATGGCCGTGTTGGCGCGCGGCTTACCATCCGCCAGGGCTGTATCCTGCACAAGGTAGCTCACGCCGTCGCCGAGGACCGCCGTGGCGTACCGTCCGTCCCATTCGAGAGTCGGGCGGTTGCCTCCGGTGCCCCACCTGTCCGCGTTCAGGATGAGCGTGCGGTTCTTGGAGCCGCTGTTGAAGTAGATGTCGGTGTCGTTTGCGTCGTTGCCAAAGAAGATGGAATAGCGGCCGCTCCCGAACGTCTGCGATTCCCAGTCAACAGTTGTCGCGAGCTGCACGGTCATGAACTGGCCGCCGACGTTGATGCCCGGCGCGTTCACCGACGCATGGACGTCGCCCGTGAACACGAAGCCGTCTTCGGTCCAATATCCCTTCTCCGTGTTGAACGCCGCGTCGGGCTGTCCGGCAACGAGGTTTTTCCATGTTCTCGCGGACTTGTCGTGCGGAAGCGACTCGCCGGCGTTGCGTATGGCGTCGAAATGGCCCTTGAGCCCCGTCTGAACGTATGACGCGGCTCCAAGCGGAATCAGCGCTCCAAATCTCTGCGAGACTTCGTCAGGAATGTCGTCATGCGTGATCTCTGCCCATTCGTCGACGACTTCTTCAATCGTCCAGTTCCAGGTAAGGCGCACCTTGGCACGCGCCAAGCAGTTCGTGTAGGCAAAGGAGGTCTCCCCGTCATGAGTCTCAGCCTCGCTCCAGCCATTCCCGCCTGAGTTCCAGACCTCAAGCGTGTAACCTGCCGGAACATACGTGGCATATCCAGCCGTCACGCTCGCCGGAGCCGTGAAGACGTGCTGCCCGTTCACCATGTATCTGCCGTTCCTCTCGGTCGCCTCGACGCCCTCGACATTCGACGCCACGATCACGTTGATGTTGGTATCGGCCCCGCGATAGCGAACCTCGTCGAGCATTCTGTTCCACGCCAGCTCCTCTTCGCTCAGCGCCTTGCCGTAGATGCGCACGGAATGGGATATCCCCTTCACGTAGTATTTGGCGTTGCTCTGCTGCCCGCCCCAGCAGTAGTTTCTGGCGGGAATAGTCGTGTTCGTACGGATCATTCCGTCTGTCAGCGCAGTTCCCTGAACAAGATAGCTTACGCCGTTGCCGAGAATTGCCGTGGCATACTGACCGTCCCATGCAATGCTCGGCCGGTTGTTTCTGGTACCCCAGTTGTCCGCATTGAAGATGAGAGTGTGATTCCTCGAAGCGCTGCTGAAGAAAAGGTCGGAGTCGTTGTTGTTGTTTCCGAAGAAGATGGAGTAGTAGCCGTTACCGAACGTCTGCGACTCCCAGTCAACAGAGGTGGCAAGCTGGATTGTCATGAACTGGCCGCCGACGTTGATGCCAGGTGCGTTCACCGACGCATGGACGTCGCCGGTGAACACGAAACCGTCTTCGGTCCAATATCCGTTCTCCGTGTTGAACGCCGCGTCGGGCTGACCGGCAACGAGGTTCTTCCATGCTCTTGTAGCGGCATCGTGGGGAAGCGACTCGCCAGCGTTGCGGATGGCGTCGAAGTGCCCCAGCAGCCCCGTCTGGATGTACGAAGCGACGTCGAGCGGAATCAGCGCGCCAGACCGCTGAGACACCTCGGCGGGAATGTCGGCGCATGCAATCTCTTCCCATTCGTCGGCAAAGGACGGCAAGCACGCAGCAGCGGCGCACAATGCCGCGAAAGACAACTGCTTGCTTCCTCGCACAACATCATCCATGCCTGTATGCAGCCTCATGAGGTGTTCTCCTTTCAATTCGGAAAAATCAGGTGGCAGCGCAACTTCTTCCATGCAATCTACGGACAAGACCATATCCGCACAGATGAAGAACTGACCACTACAATATACCAAATCCACACCTCTGGAGCAATCTCCAAAAGCCGCCTCTTCTAAGATATTCACACTTCATCACACTTCTCCCTACGCGGCAAGTTCCCGCTCCAATCGCGCCACAATCTCCTTCTGCTCGAAAAGCGGCGGGAGAGGGATTTCTGAACCATGACGGGGGGGAGTCCCCAAACAATCAGAAACATTCAAGCTTTCATAGACTGCCGCGGTTGACGAAATACACGGCGCCGACCATGCAGAGCATCGCCCAGAGATAGTCCCATCTCCACTTCTCGCCCATGTAGAACGTCACAAACGGCAGGAACACGCACACCGTCACCACCTCCTGGATGATCTTGAGCTGCGGAACGGAAAGCCCCATGGCGTTGCCCAGCCTGTTCGCCGGCACCATTATCATGTACTCGAAGAACGCGATCCCCCAGCTGGATAGTATTATACAGAGAAGCGCGCCTATGCCCTGCCCGCCGCCGGGCGCCTTTCTGAGATGCCCGTACCAGGCAAACGTCATGAATAGATTGCTCATCACGAGCATCCCTATTGTCGCGGCAACGCCCACAGGGCGCGGTAGTGCTTGAAAGTTCATGGACGATATTATACCACTTGCTGGTTCTGCGGTAAATGCCATTCAACCATGCTTCTTACCGAATTCGAGGTTCGTGGTGCCTTCGGCTGGACTGTCCGCGCGAATCGGAGACATCCCCACGGTCAGCAGCGAAATACGCCGAAGGGAGAAAGCGTTTCGTCTTCGCCGACGTTCGCATAGACGGGCAGGCCAGCGGCTATCTTCGCGCGCGCACCGATTCTGACGCCAGGCACCGTGCAGGCGTTGGAGGCGAGATACGCGTGTTCGCCGACAATGGTGTGGCCAGAAAGCGTAGCGCCAGGACAAACCTGGGAGAAGTCGCCGAGCTTCGAGTCGTGTCCCACTCCGGCGCGCGCGTTCACAATCACGAACTTGCCCAGTTCGGCGCCGACGGATATGACGGCGCGCGGACCCACGAACGTACCATGGCGCATCTCCACGGTGGGCGCCACCTCGGCGGAAGGATCGATCACCACGGGGAAGTCGTGCCCGCGAAGGCGGCGATACACCTTCTCGCGCGTGGCATTGTCGCCCACCGCCACGAACACCGCGGCGCCGGGATGGTCACACGACGCCTTCTCTGGAGCGCCGAGCAGCGGGTATCCCTCGATTGAGCCGGAGGCAAGGGCGGGGTCGTCGTCCGCAAAGCCGATGATGCGCCACGTGGGCGTCACATCGTTGATGCGCTCGAGCGTCCAGGCGGCCTCGCGGCCGAAGCCGCCCGCGCCGACGATGATGATGTCGTGTGTCATTGGTTGCCTCCATTGAATTCGCCCATCGTTGCCTCGCCGGCGGCGGAAATGCCCGACGCTCGAAAGACGGCCAAGACGGTGAGCACCAGAATCTTGAAGTCGAGCGCTAGCGAGCGGTGGTCCACGTACCACACGTCGTGCGCGAACTTGTCCTCCCACGAGAGCATGTTGCGTCCGTTTACCTGCGCCCAGCCCGTTATGCCGGGGCGCACCTCGTGGCGGCGCATCTGCTCTGGCGTGTAGCGCGGAAGGTAGCGAACGGGGAGAGGACGCGGACCCACAAGCGACATCGTGCCCTTCAACACCAACAGCAGCTCAGGAAGCTCGTCCAGCGACGACGCGCGCAGGAACCTCCCGAACCGCGTCAACCGCTCGGCGTCCGTTCCCTCGCCCTCGCGCATAGTGCGGAACTTCACCATCGTGAAAGGTCTTCCGCCCTTCCCCGCGCGTTCCTGGCAGAACAGCACCGGCGCGCCAAGCTTCACCCGCACCGCGAGCGCCACCAGAAGCGCCAGCGGCGCCAACGCAGGCGCTGCCATCAATACAAGGACAATGTCGAACAACCTCTTCATGCCTCGGCGCAAGTATACAAGACTCTTTTCATCGACGGGAAAGATTATACCATAAGTTCCGAATCAGAGGCGAACATCTTTTGTCGCTGGCAAGCTGACTGTCTGCATTGGCCCGACTGGAGACCTACACCCGCGGAATCAGGAAATACTCAAAAAGAATCTGCAGAGCTTGGAAAACATTACAGCGCGGCGACTCGCATTCCCGCCGCGTTTGTCCTTCCAACTTCCAGTGCTCTCCATATCGCACTTTGAAAGCAACCACGCCAACTGCGGATTGCCTGTCTTCTTGGAAGAGACGTACGCCTTCGCAACAAATGAATGATTGTGATGGCCTGCGATCGCATCGCGCTCAACTTCTGTGAGTACGAATCCACATTCTTCGAGAATGTCAATGGAGTGTTGCCCATGTTCCCTGTCGGCTGACCTTGTCTTTCCCAGATCATGGAAGAGGGCAACCACCGCTACACTCTCCAGAGGATAATTCCCGGCACACCGGCACAGTGAATCATAGACCTCAAGAGAGTGCTGCGCAAGTCCACCCGCACCAATGTGATGCCCACAGCAGCCACGAGTGAAATAGTTGCTGGTCTCAAGGTAGTCAAGCACTTTGTCGACTCCCTTGCGATTGATCTTCTTGACTAATTCGATGATGCGTTCTTTATTGTTCATGCGTCTTTCCTTCATTGAGCTGTTGCTTCAACCATAAATAACCCTTCACCTGTTCCCTTCTTACACGCCATCCGCAAAATATCGGTTGAAAACAAAGAACAGCTTCGTCGGCGCATAAGACGACCGCAATGAAACGCCAATGACACATCAATCACTACCCATTGCGGCCCGCTCGGCGAGCGGGCCACTTTTACGCTATGCACGATTCGCGAATGCGCCCTGTACAACTTCTGAGAAATAAGTTCCATCTTTCTCTTTGCCAAATCCACAATCAACATTGCCGCAACTCAGCCTTACTCTCTGATTGGTTCTAAGAAAAAACGGGGTGGCAGTTATTGAGGATATCTTCTCACAACCTTCGAATAGGTGCCTGAGAATAGAAGTTTCACTTCTCTTCCTTTCCATTCTCAAAATTATAGTCCTGTTTGTGGCTAAGGCAAAACACACAAGCTCTTTCCAAAATATGCCCCATTCTGTTGACGGATTAAAAGTCGCATTCCCATTAACTCCAAGGCATGCTTTAATAAAACTCTTGTCTGGATTCAAGGAACGATAGGGATTCGACTCCAAAACGAATAAAGATTCTCCCAGAAGACTGGGCATGTCCGAATTATTCCCAAGTAATTTTCCAAATGGATAGTTGTCACCCATATTCCCAATAACACATCGACTCCACCACTTGTACATAGTGTCCTTAATACCATCGCTTTTATCATGTACTATGTTAAAACACTCATTTAGGAGGAAAAACGTTGTCGTATTCTTTTCCAAGAGCAATTGATTCAACATTCTTTCCTGTCGCTCTTTCAGGCATTTGACATTGTCCCTCATATCGTCGACAAACGGAATCGTCTCGCCTCCGACGGCGAGATGAAGACTTTCATTATTGATTTTCTTACGCCAAGTAAGCTCTTGAACATTAGAACCAGCATTCAATATCGCAAAAACATCACTGGCAAACCACGACGGATTGATGTTCAATAACCATATTTTGGCGGAAGGATGCCCAATAAACGGCTGAGGAATGAATTCTGGATGAATACGATGACCTCGCTTTGTATTCTCTGATTTTCTCGTATCTAAAGTTAAACCTTCATTAAACTTTTTGATACGCTCTTTGTCTTCTTCAAGACAGAACCATTTGTAATCCTCGGGTTTATCAGGATCGTAGGGAAAATCCTGCTTTTCCGCAATTTTTGCAAGTTCCTTGCGCCATCCATCAATCAGTCCCTTTTCGCGAAAAGGGTTCTTCTCGAGAATGACTTCGAGCTTTTTTTGTTCATTATCCACACTCATTTTGCTTATTCCTTTTCACATGCCCTCGACCACAATCACACGGAAATGATGGAGGGCACATTCATTACCGTATACTGCCTCAGACCATTGTATCAAAAACACACCCATTCTCCATGCCATTCTCCAAAAAACTGGCGCTCGAGCACATCTGCGTTTTTTACCGTTGTCTGGTACTGCCTGCGGCGCCAAAACACAGAGAGAATGGAGACACGATTAATACAGAAAACCGAATATCCACAGCGGAATCTTATTGCCAATGCCGACATCTGTGCCATCGTTCACCACGAAACTGTTGGGAACATCCTTGATCTGTGAGAAACCCTTGCCCTTCCCACCGACTTCAAAGAGATATTTGCCGTCCACTAGGAAATCTCCGCGCTTTGGATACGTCACAGAGCAGACACTCCCGACCTGGTTCATGAAGAACGTCTCGCGCGCGGTTCCGATGTCGGCATCTGGCATGATCGCATACATGAGATTCGTGTTGTCGCAGTATATCTTTTCCGGCGAGGTCAGATTCTTGAGCGACTCCTTACTGGCGGGAAGCAGACGAAGAAGCCCTGCGCGCTCAAGCGCATAGAGGATCTTCAGCCCATGCTGGCGTTCGGTGTCGAGCTGCGCGTACAAGGCATTCATCTTAGGAGTCTGCGGCGGCATCTCTGCAAGTATTCGCAGCATCTTCCTCGCCTTTCGGATGGTCTCGGCCGTCACGTCCTCCACGCTCGGCCAGTCGCTGTCGAGGGTCTGGTTCACGGCTTGGATAACGCGCGAATCATAGTGCGACTCCTCTTCACGGTAGAACGGATAATAGCCGACCCTGAAATACTTCTCGAACAACGGCAATATGCGAACCCTTCTCCGAATCGCCCTTGCGATGTCCTCATGTCCCAAAAGGATGTCAGCGAGAGACAGCGCATTGAAATCACCGACGCCCTCGAACTTTAGAAACTCGCGAAACGATAGCCCTGGTAACTCATATGACATCTGTCGACGCGAAAGGTCTCCCTGCCGTGCCTTGATTCTGAGCATCGACGATCCCGTATAGGCAATCTTGAGTTCTCTGAAGTCATCGTTGAGGTTCTTGATCACTCGCTGCCAGTCCTTAACATAATGTACCTCGTCAAGAACAAGCCGTTGCCCCCCATGCTGGACAAAATGCTCAGCTAGCCGATAGATATCCTTCGAATCGAGCCACACGTTGTCAAGGGACACGTAGAGCGAATGCTCTCGCTCTTCACCGCTGTCAAGAACCTTCTGGAGAAGAAGCGTCGTCTTCCCGACTCCCTTCGCGCCTCTTATCCCTATCAGCCTATCACCCCAATTGATCGAATCGTATGAAAATCGCTTGATCTCAAGCGATGTCTCGTCAAGTTTGTCCCTAGACAACTTGTAGATGTGATCTATCTCTTCATTGTTCATGCCATTCTCCAAAAGAACTTCGAGATTCTCTTTTATGCCAGAAAAAAGAATCTACAGGTTCTTTTGTTCGACATTATATCAAAAACCGCCCGATGGTCGCAAGAAGCGTTTCAATCAATCAATATCAATATCACGGAGTTTTCATTTGACCGTCTGCTTCTATCCGATTCCAGCGCTGCACTTCGCTGAAAACTTCGCCGCCCTGCCAGCCTGATGGTCCGAGAGCGGGGAC
>Ga0310695_10007685_pt1 | contig 17117 bp, 6 predicted proteins | sample RumenRJG_04DNA_FD_203882 | JGI IMG/M metagenome (GOLD analysis project Ga0310695, IMG submission 203882) | Bovine rumen microbial communities from Lethbridge, Alberta, Canada - RJG_04 (v2) (version 2) | ecosystem: Host-associated > Mammals > Digestive system > Stomach > Rumen | place: Canada...
ATAACTTGTAGTACCATTGGAAAGTACAACTTTTACAGCCTGCCAAACGAATTTCGACGCATTAGTATTCTTTATATCCAACTCTGCAAAACTCGTTTTCCATGTGACTGAATCAGCAGGAGCCGTAGAGCCGCTATCACTTAGGACAAATACCACATCAGCAGACGTAATACTTACACCATCCTCTATGAGTTTTGTTGCAGGGTCACTCCACTCCGACGCATTGATAACGTCAGTATTGCCGTTGCTGACAGCCATTGCCTGACGTACCCAACAAGGATAATGATTGCTATCAGTAGCAGGAATTTGCGTACTCCAACCATTCAAAGTGCCTGAAAGCGTACCAGCCTCAGTACTACCTACTTTCTTGAAGTAATAGGTAGCACCATCGGCAGGCTTATCAGTCGGCTGCGTCTTATTGCGCTTGTAGATGAATACTGGAGCAGAATTTACACCATCAGCAACATACTCCACTGGAGTACTCCAATCAGATGCAGCAATATCATCAGTGTCAGACTGACTACGAGCAATAGCCATGATAACATACAACTTTGTTCCTGCAACCGTCTCAGGTATAGACTGACTCCAACCATTATAATAAGACGACGCACCCGATACCCTACCAGTACTGAAAGTATATGTTAGAGTACCAGTAGGGCGGTCATTGTTTGTCAAAGCCGTAGCCGAACGACGATAAAGGGCAACTTGGGCTGTGTTATAGCCGTTATCACCATTATTACCATCTATCACGGTTGTTACTGTAATACATCTGCTAACTGACATCTTAGTGTAATTTCAAAAGTTAATATGCTACGATAACACCTGAAATGGAATCACCATTGTTATGGGCGATGTCGTATGAAATAGTCACAACACCAGCTTTAGCGGCAATGGTAGTACCCTTGACAGTAACATTGTTTTGTGTTATGTCAGTAAAACCATCTGCATCAACTGTTGCGCCAGAAATCTGACTGGTTATAACCGCACCCGCACTACTTAGCAACTTTAACTTAAAATGAGTATAAGCGTTCTTGATTTGCGTTTCGTCTGTACGGCTACTCATCCAAATGGTAAACGTTACGGTTTCATTCTTTCGGAGATTTGCACTGCTCTGCCCTCCAGGATGTGTAATCTGCATTTCGTCATCATCTTGTGCATCGTCAACCTCGATATAAGCAGAACATTTCAAATTGTCATTAGCGTCGTAAAAATCACAACGAACCGTAACATTATCCACAACGTCATCTGCGGTAAGCGTAAGACTCATGGAATCCTGAGTACCAGATTTCTTTGTGGCAAAACGTGTCGGATTAGCATATCCTGCTGCTGTATAGTCGGCAACGGTGCTACCGACACCTTCTATGTACCATTTAACAGAGAACTCAGAAGCTGCCTGAGCAGAAGTGCCAAGATAAAGAGAAGGGAGAAGTTTCACCTTTCCTTCATTCGATGTCGTATCGGGAGAAGTGATAACAGAATTACCATCATACGATATATCACCCCAATAGCCATTGGTGGCGACAAGTTGAGACAAACGGACTACTATATCCATTGCGTATGCCAAAGAGTCACCGCCTGCTTCCATCGTTCCCTGATTGGAAATAATATCTTGGTCGATATTTACAGTTTGTGGGTCTAAGGCGTTCCAGCCAGCAAGGTTTCCGTTTATCTTCAATGTGGGAAGCCCTTGTGAATTAGTACCTTTGATGAACAATGGATAAGAAGTACCATTCTTTGTGTAGGTGAAGTTGGTACTATTATTCCCACTGAACAAAATCTCCTGACCGTTCCAGTACCATTTGTTGGTCTGTGGTGCTTGAATTGTTCCACCAAGACGCGTGTAAGCGGTAATGATAGGATGAACACCTTCGTCAACACCACCATCCATTACTACGCTCCAGTCTGGTGCGCAAGTGGCGGTATCTCTGTCATAGAACTGCTGCAATGACTTGTCACAACGCAGATAACCACTGGCTACCTGTCCGTCCTGAATGGCTGTGATAAAAAATCTATTACTAACCTGTGCCATAATTGTATAATTTTATTGGTTATTACTTTGTTTCGCTGATGCTATTTCCAGTCTTGTAGCCATTCTCAGCAATAAGTTGTTTTGATTGCTGTTTGGTGATTTTCTCCAAAGAGTTTTTTTCGATTTCCGTCAACTGTGCTATGCGCAAATCACGGTCATTGACAATATATTTTCCGTTCTTGGTGACATAACGCTGTTTGGCAAATCCAGTTCGCTCGGCTACTTCTTTGCTTACAACATAAAGTTGAACTGATTCTTTTTCCATATTTTTCTGTTTTAAATGTTAATATCCGACAACAACTACTTTACCTTGTTCGTTAGTGACTATTGAGCCATTTTGGGAAACAGCCTTCAACGAACCAAGTGTATATAGTTCAACACCAACATTGGTGTGCGCACCATCATTCCTAAACAAGTTACTTGCTGCTATCGTTACAAAGTTGCCCCAACCACGACTTGTCTTTGTTGTGCTTGTGGTTGGTTGCGTGTAGAAATTGAGACGACAATACCTGTCACGCTTGGAATCGGGAATATCCTTTCCGTAAGCCTGAACAAACGCAGAAAATCTCTTGTTTCCATCAGAATTGCGAACTGATTCACCAGCAAGGCTATATGGTAGAGCTTGCATCCTCGGCCAATGCCATACCAAAGTACACTCAGCATTTGCAGGATGATTTGGCGCATTTAGAGTAGTGATAGTGGCAATACGCACTTTTACGATTACGTTGTCTAAATACTCCGCATCAAGAATAAGGGTATCAGTTCCTTGTCCGCTTACATATCCAAGAGTATTTTCATCAGAAATCATAACGTCGTTTATATACCAGAAGAACTTGAAGTTATTGTTCTGCATTAGTGTACCACCATTGTAAACTTTTGCAGTGAAAACTTTAAGACTGCTATCTTCCTCAATGGGATTGTATGTCACCTTGCTTGGATTTCCAAGTTGTATAGACAACATTTTCTGCACTTTCTCTTCTGTGGTAAGAAGAATTGTGGACGTGAATTTGTATGTTTCAGCACGGCTATTATCAGTGCAAGAAAATTCGCAAAGAATAGGAACAGCATAACTATCATTTGGTCCCACGTTATGTCTTACGACCAAACTTCCAGTTGTATTACCAGTTGCAGTGTCATCATCTGTCTGCAAGTGATAATCATCACTCTGTACGCGAGACGTTACATAATTCATGGAATTACCGATGTACCATCGTATTTCGATTGATGACAAATCGGTAAGCGGAACGGACTGCCCTGTATCGGGGTCTGTAACGCTTATCACTGGCGACAAAACCAAAGGTGTATCATTTCGATCAACTGGTTCGTATGTATTTAAAACAGCATCATACACTTGTGTCAATGCACCGCCATTGCTGCTAATACTCAATGCTCCTACAAGTGGTGTTCGCTGTGTGGTGATAACTACGGGTTGTTCCGTACTTGCTATCTTAGTTTCCACACCTGAACCACCAACCGTATTCTTCGCACCGACACTATAAAGTTCTGCACCTACATTAACCTTTATTCCTCCAGTACGGAACAAGTCACTGCCTGAGACAGATTTAGTAAATCCCCATCCTTGGTTTGTATGTGTGCTTACATTTGTCGGTTGTGTGTACCATTTAACCTTGCAATACCGATTACGTTTAGCTTCTGGAATATCATGTCCGTATGCTTGTATTATAGTACCGAAAGACTTTGATTGACTGGCTAATTTAATAGATTCACCATTCAAACTATATGGAATAACCTTCATACGAGGCCATTTCCACACTAACGTACACTCCGCACTGGCAGGGTGATTAGGATTATTAGCCGTTTTGTCAGTTGCAATACATACTTTGACTAACACATTGTCAGCATATTCAGCATCAAGAACAAGTGTATCTGTGTTTTGACCGCTAACGTAACAAGCCTTTGTATTGGCAAGTACACCATTCACGTACCAAAAGAACTTGAAGTTACTATTGGAAACAAGTGTACCACCATTATATACTTTTGCCTTGAACGTGCGTTGGCTGCTGTCATCAAATATGGGATTGAATGTAACCTTGCTCGGATTATCCAGTTGTAAGAAGAGCATATCCTGTACTTTTTCCTCAGTAGTGAGAAGTACAGAAGCATTGAACTTATATGACTCACCTCGCGAATTTTCAGTAAATGAAAGTTCGCACATTATTTCCTTTGCAAAGCTATCGGAGGGACCGATATTTCTCCGAACAACTAAATTACCAGTAACTACTCCTGTGTCTGTATCGTCTTTGGTCTGCAAATGGTAATCGTCGCTTTGTACGCGTGACGTTATAGGTGTATTGGAATTGCCGATATACCAGTTTATTACAACATTAGATAGACTTGACAATGGTACCTGTTGCTGTGTATCTGGGTCAACAATACTTATGATAGGTGACAATATCAATGGTGTTATCTGCCTATCAACTGGCTCATAAGCATTTTGTACGGCATCATACACTTGCGTCAAAGCACCGCCATTACTACTAATGGTTAAAGAACCCTCAATTGGAGTCCTTGTCGTGGAAACAACCACTGGAGGCGCTGTATTGATAATCTTTTTCATATCTCGTTTACACTATGGTTATCTTGTTAATAATTTCTGTATCTTCCCCATTATTCGAGAAAGCGGCAGTACACTTAAACCCTACGTGCCCTCCATTCGCAAACCACCCATCAGGAAGGTCATCGTCTGTTACGTGGAGTGTTCTCGTTTTTGATTTTAATGGCGACGTAGAATCTTCAGGGTCAGTATGAGCACTATTCTTCCATGCTTCATCGAGAACAGTATTGCTTGACTCTCGTTCCCATTGCCATGAAGTTACCAAACTGCTAATATCTTCCTGACCGAATAGAAGGTAAGGCTTCACCGTTTCGTCGATGTTACCAGGGCGAACAGAAAGACCGATTATAGGTATCGGATTCTCACCATCTGTATAGAATCCAAGACTAAACGTAGTTCCACTAATCATCTGCCAGTCTGTGCTTCCAAACCAAGGCTCTTGCGTCGTTCCGTCAACAAGACATTCCCACAAAGCACCCTTATTCCATGCACGACTGATTTCCAAGTCAACTTTAAACTCGTTCATCATCTTCTGATGCAATTCTTCATCAGTCAGCGACGACCAAGACGCATCGTTACGATAGCGTAGCCAAGTGGCGCGAGTATAAGTCTTATAGTGATATGGCTCAAAAATAGTCGTACCATTGTATTCAGAAGTAGGCTGTGGAATAGTGCTGTCAGGCAACACCCACTGACCTCTATCTTCCTTCACTACCCTTGCAGGATAGTTGGCATCGTGGGAATGGTCGTAGAATATGGTATTGACATACAAAGAGGGCATATCAACATTCCATATCGGATTACCCTGCGCATCATGTGGGAGGTTTGCCAAGTCAGGAAGAATACCAAGGCAAAGAGCATAGTTGTTATCCTCAATAATTGGCTTGTCAACATTCCAGAAGAAGCTCAGTCGCTTGTCGGTTGTAGAGAGAACCCAAGACTGCTGCCTACCCAACTGGCTATTCTTTACAGAATCGCTATAAGAAGTCGGGTCGTCGCCGTTCTCCAGTCCGTCAGCAATATTACCACGTCTTGTAAGCGTGATGATTTTCTCGTAACCATCAGGATAGTTGGTGTAATCTTCAAGCAATGCCTCCGTGTAGTCATCCGTAATCTCAGTACCAAGGAACGTGAAGTTTTTGGCTCCAGGCACTTCGGGGTCGCCATTGGGCTTCACACCATTGTAAGGTACAACCTTCATCGTGTTATTCGTGAGGTCAACGCTTACAACTCTGACATAGCAAGTATAGTATGTTCCGTGGTCGAGCAAGTCATTTATCTTAGCGTAGAGAATATCACCCGGATAGAAAGGAGTGTGGTCGTTGTCATGGTCTTTGTGCATTGTAAGAACCATGCGCTGACCGTTATCAGAGAAATCTACCCTTTCAGTGGTATCGCCCTCAGTAAACGAATAGTCTGACTCCATCAACTGCAAGCGGTTGATGATAAGTTCCATGATACGAAGGAATCCACGAACATTCATGCCATCAGCCTCAATGAGACCATCCTTCGCATTCATGTAAATGCCAGTACCATCCAAGAAACCTGAACGTGCGCCCTCGCTTTTCAGTTCATTGGAGAAAATCAGATTCTTTACTTTTAGCAAGTCCTCTACGTTCAGAGTACCTTTTACAAGTCCACGAACGATAAGATCTATGAAATCTGCTGTACCCTCTGCATTAATTGATGCGCCAGTATCGAGTTCATCACCTGCCAAAGGATGCTCACGGTGGTATTCGCCAAACCAAGCATTATACATTGCTTTCAGGCCTTTGGCGAATGTGATACGTCCTGCTGCAACGTCATCAGTCAGTTTCGACAAGAAATATTCCTGTCCGTAACGCTTGATGAAAGCATTAATCTGAGATACGCTGTAACCGCCACCACCATTATACACATAGGAAGAAAGGCTGTTTACTTGCTGCTGAACACGCTGCAACGAACCAACTTGTTTGTCATTTCTCAGAACAACTTCATAAGTCGGTACTCCGTTATTGCCATTCTCCTTGATAGTGATATTGTCGATGAATACGCTACCGTCAACGTCCAAATCCTCGTCATTGAACAGCATGAGCATACCAGCCTTTAGCGTATCATGCAGACTGATAGTAGTTAAAGGATTCTGTTGCGCCCTCTCATGCTGACGTGCCATGAATATTTCATCTATCTTTGGCAGATAGGTAAAGCGAGTATAGTTATTGTTGAGAAGCCAGTAAATAGACTTACGCAACATCTTCACGCTTGCAGCCCATATATAGCTGCTATCGGATATATCAATATCCAAAAGCACAAAGTGGTCGCCAACACGAATCTGATATGCTTCATCGGCTCTTGCAGCCTCACCAATTGCAGCGTGAGAGGAATAAGGAAACCAAAGGTCAAGTGCGTCATCGTGATAACGATCCAAAGTCAGAATCCAACCACTATTGCCATCCTTCACGATATTCTTTACCTCGAAATCCCTTGCACCGCAATAGCCATCCTTCATAGAGATAGTAAGGCTACCAGTGTTTTCAACAGCCTCTTCAAGGTCAAAGCCAATATCTTTGAGTTTGATTTTAAAAGGCTCAATTTCTGCTTCTGGCTCGAAAACACCATTATCTTGAATTACATCAGCAGCACGGATTTCATCAAGACGTTCAGTAGATGAAGTGCCGAATACGTCACCAACTGTCAAACCTTCAATGCTTGGGTAAACCTCTTGCAGTCCATTATCGTCATTTTCCTCGTTGAACTGGATATTACCCTCTTTGATTCCTATTTCGTCAGCATTGCCACTTGTAATATAAGGACGCAAACGTTCATTAGAGAAACGAAGGATATGCTCACCCTCAATGCTCATAAGAGGCTCACCCCATGCAGTTTCAGGATTCTTCCTTACATAGACATGAGTGATACCATCGACAATTTCAGTCTTACACAACTCACTGAGTGCATATCTTGGGAAACCAGGGAGCATAAGGGTATTGACCGCCATATTGTTAGGCATACCATATTCGGCATAGTCTATATGGTTTGTAGGCCAATAATTCTTATCCATACCACTCTTGATGATAACCTTATCGCCAACCTTGATAGCTGCAACGAAGCCGTTCATCTGTTCAGGGCTACGCTCGTCTCTGTCATCATGGTCTGGGTCTGCACATTCAGCATACAGATAGCATCTGTTATCAGAACTCAAAGATGAATATTTGCTAACATAACCCTTTATTGTATAGCCGTTAGCTTCCATTGTTATAATGAAGTTTGGTGCTTCATCAGAACCTGGATAGTCAGAAGAACGCTTTGTAAACAGAAGTGGTGAAAAATCTATATCAAAGAATAGCGTTACACCAACATAGCCACTACCAAAGTTGTACTTATCCTTAATCTCTACAACGTTTAAGTAGAATTGCTTGTTCAAGTCGGCATAATAGCGGATAGGCAGATTTTTGTCAGAACCATAAGCAAACAATCTCGTTACTACTGCTTGGTCTTGCTCTGCCTTACGCTCAATGGCATAAAGTCCTTTGTTCTTTCCGTATCTGAAAACGTGGTCGACGGGCAAACCCTCACCACCGACAATCAAAGCACGACCTTTGGTAATAAAGTTCAGTCCGAAATTATTCTTGATGAACTCCAATCCCTGACTTACAGAAATCTTGTCAACTGAGATATTCACATTGAACTTCTCATCTTCTATGGCAGCAGTCGGGTTACTGTGGTCTGTACCAAAAGTTTGCTCCCATAAAGCGATTGCAGCAGCTTTCTTTGTAGGATTGTCGGCATATCGTTGAATGGTTCGGTTATAGTTGGGAGTGATATAAAGCCATTCGCTATTGTAGCGGTCTGTATTGGCTTGCAGTCTATCTACAAGGTCATCTATGGTTTCCGCATAGAATGAGAAAGTAGGCAGACTGGTATAGTGTATGTTGTTATCGTACAGAACAACATCAAGAAAGCGCACCTCAGATAATTCGGCAGAACGTGCGGACATCTTAACATTCTCGTACTTGAAAGCCTCGCCATTACTACTTTTACGGGCTTGCTTCAATGCAGAAGGTAAAGTGTAGATACTATAAACGTCATCACGATATATCAGATAATCGCCTATCTCCAGTTCAATAGGTGTAGGCGAAGTAATCTTGATGGTAACATATTCCTCGCCCATCCAAATATCGTGATACTCCAAGTCTGTTGCAATGTACTTTGCAACTCCACTCTTGTTATATATCGTCCACTTCTCCATTGGCTATACAGGTTTATGATACAACAAGAAAGTGTTCGTCAAGAGTAGTCACGGGGTCTGTAACACGGAACTTTACCTTGAAACTGGCAATGGCATTGGGGTTTACGTCATCATAGAAATACATATCATTGGAAATATCCTTAACATAGATACCCCTTCGCCCAATTTTGGTGTACTCGTCATAAATGGCAAGCATGACTCCAGCAGTACTACCACTACTATCAGAGATATAGTCGATGAAGTTTCTGAGGTCTGATGACATATTAGCCTCTACACCATCATACAAGAAAGTCACATCTATATCATAAGCCTGGAACTTCAAGCCATCCTTTGAAATGAAAACATCTTCGCCATCTTCATCTTTCCAGTCTCTCGTAGCCAACTCCTTAGTCTTTGGCTTGTGCATGAATGGCATTTCCTGACAAAGGACGTGATACGTCTGATATACATCAACAACGTCACCAACGTTTGTATAGTTAGTGCCGTCAAAAGTTTGTTTCTGTATAAGTATCTTCTTTGGTTCCATCGTTTAAAACTTTGCGCAAAAATAGTAATATATATTTACAAAAGAAATTACGATTTTCTAAAATCTTGACATTTAAGAGAGGTAAATTTGATTTTAGAGGCTCTTTGATTATCTTTGCAGCGATTGATTATTTTGAGACGTATGGATAAACTTAACAAAACACTCAGGGATGATGCAATTGGATTCGGTCTCTGCCAACAGTGGCAAGGCGACTGGAAAAGCGATTGGGATAAGGAGAAAATGGTAGCCAAATTCTTTCAGGGAATGGATTTCTGCCTAAAGCACCGATTCCCGACAAACCAGTTTATCATTGACAATTTCGATTTGGATTTCAGACGCAAGAGTAACGTACTCGTTGATGACAAGTATTCTTTGCTGAATCCTATCCACGCTCTGATACTCGGCAACTCTGAGAGTACCATACGCATGAACGCAAGAAATGGCTCTACCATATACATGAGAGACAACAGCCACGTAAAACTACTGGCATCCGGCAACTCATTCGTAGTAGTCCATTTACTCGACAACGCACAAATTGAGGTCGAAACACAAGATAAGGCTCATGTAGCTGTAATCACTCACTCAAAAGACACAATACTTATCACAAATTGCAAGGACGTTGTTCTTAGAGAAGAATACAACTGGTTAAAAGAATAGTTTTTTTCATTGAACAATTGTTTTAGGTTAGTAGTAATATTTAGTAGTTTGTTTTTTCTGCAACATTATGTGTGTAATGTTACCGAAACGAGGAAGCGGAGATTCGTGAGAACCCCCGCTTCTTTGCAACTTTGCGACTTTTAAATATAGATATGAAATTATTGAACTGAAATCTTATCTACACCATTTGCGAACTTGTCAAGGCGAGAACTGATATTCTCTATCAGTCCATAGATTTTGCCAGTCTCACTGAATGTTAATGCCATTGCAGCTACGTTTCTGTCAATATTTCGCAAGGTAGTATGAACCGAAGTTATTTGTTCGACATACGAAATCCAGTACTCTTGAATGAACATTGCAATAAACGCTCTATTCATGGCAACATCGGCTCTGATAGCATTGATGTAGCTTGCAAGTAAATCTGCTGTATCTTCCGTAACACCCTTTATGTTACCACTAAGGGCGCTGTCATTATCTGAGAATCTTATGCCAGTGGCACGTTCTACCCAATTATAGAATGTTTCGCCTGCTTTTGCAAATTCCTCAGATTGTCCGTAGAAACTACCCAAGACCTTTAAAACGGCTTTCTCACTTCCTTGCATATCAATACCGACATTGCCGTTCTTGTCTTTAGTGTACTTGATAGCACCACCTACGTACATTTCAAGACTATCATCCCATGTGCCAAAGAGTTGCTTTTGCAGGTTTTGCATCAAAGGCTCGATAAAACCAAGTTTCATCATTTCCTTTGCGACACTGGCAACAATATCTTTTGCGGTTTTCTCAAATGCCTTAACAGCATTTTCGCCATTCTCAAAAGCGTTCCAAAGAGCATCGGAAATCTGATTAGCCCAACTCTTTATATCAATTCCCCAAAGGGTGTTGGCAAGATCCTGCGTGAAGAACATTATTTCTTCGTCGAGTTCGGCAATCTTTGATTGATACTCAGCCATAGCAGATGCAGAAGAATCCTTCTTATCATTCTCGGCATTGTACATATCTATGTAATCCCGACGTTGCTTTAGAAGGTTTGCATATTCCTGAGAATAGCCATTACCATTAAGATTCTGGCTATAAAAATCAGACATAGCCTTTCCTGCTGGGCCATATTTTATATTAATTTCGCCAAACTTATATTTGCCAAACATCAAATCACGGTTATACTTATTATAGACATTGGCAATATCCTTACGCATTTGACCGCTATCATAACCTAACGAACGTTCACGCAAAGACCTAAGAACAGATGTATTTGCCTCAATCTTTGTGACATCGGCTTTCAAATCATCAATTCTTTCTTGCAATTTCTTGTCAGGATTGAACAAGTCAGAAAGTCCGAAATCCAAACCGAACAAACCACCAACACCATCAACTACACTGGCGACAATATTACCAGCACCCTTGATTACAGAACCTATAATCTGAGGGAGATTCGTTAGAACGTTCTCTATGACAGATGCGATTTTGTTCAGCAAATTGTCTATGAATCCTGTTGGATCATCACCTAAAGCGTCGATTATACTCAATATAGCACCAACCAAACCGCCAATCTTCTCGCCAGCCTTACCAAAGAGCTGACCGACATTTTGAGCCAGTTCGCCATCACCCTTGATAGATTTGATTAAGTTACCAACGGCAAGTACAAAACTACTCAAAGTACCTTGTGTGAACTGACCCAATATAGTAGAGAAATTATCCAAACCCTCTACTGCGTCATCACTCTTCTCTTTGAGTTTTTGACCACTCTGATTAACCTCAGTTTGGTCGTTCTCAACGGCTTGTTCGGCAGCTCTCTTCTCTTCTTCTGCCTTTTTCCTTCTTTCTTGTGCATCCTTTCGCTGAGACTCATTTTTTGCATTACGTTCAGCCTCTTCTGCCTGCTCTAAGGCTATCGTGGCTTTTTGCAGACGAAGTAAACTTGCAACGAGTTTGTTTACATTCTCCTTGTAAGTCCTTGAAGCCTCCATTAATTCGCCCCAAGCATTGAGATTGAATGGACTTGTTGCAGTTTGAGAAGCACTATGCAATTTGTCAGATGCATCTATATAAGATTTCTGCTGTGATGGAGTAAGATTCTTGAAGTCCTCACTACTGATTTCTTCACGCAATTTCTTATCAAGTTCCCTTGCAGCGTTCTTTAAAACATTACCAACGATACCAAATGACTGCTCAAACGTTGCGCTATTAGCGAGGGCTGACAAATTATCAACTTTGCGCTGATTTGCTGCCTGCTGTTTACGTTTGGCATATTCGGGCTGACCTATAATTCCTTGGTCTCGCAAGGTGTTCAGGTTCGTTATTGTCTTTTGATATTCATTGTTTATTTTAGCTATCTTATCCTTCAAAGACATAGAATCAGTAACCATCTTAGCATAAGCCGTGATAGCATCATCCCTAACAGTGCGCTGTAAGTCTCGCCACTGCTTATAAGCCTCTACCAATCCCTTAATTCGTTTTTGGTAATTCTCAACACCTTCGTCATTGCTTGGTACAGCATTTTGGAACTTCTTCAAAATATCTTCATCTGAAAGTTCCATGTCGAATGTCAGTACACCATTACCTCCAGCCTCATTGTAATACGACTGAATCTGATTACGGATTGCATCGGCAGAGTTTTGTATCAAGTTGCCATCGTATGAAACTCTTGCAATCTGAGCTGCAAAGTCAGCATTTCCAGTAGTTTCACGAACACTGTTAAATGTACTCCACGCCCTTGTAAGGCTGTCAAGTTGAATCTTCACCTTACTTGCAAAAATATCCATTTGGCGGTTGGCTTCCTCATAGTCCACGTTGCTGATAGCATCACGTAACTGCTTGATAGCTTCCACCATGTAAGAGTTCTTATGCTTTGGAGTCTTATACAACTTCATTGCCTCGTCGAGCAATTCAGTGAGATTCTGCTTATAAGTAGGAATGGAATCCAAAGTAAGATTGGTTTTCCAAGTCTTATTGAACTCGTCAAACAATGGTTGGAACTGAGCCTGAACTTTCTTCAAAGCACCAGCCTCACCAACTTGTTTCTCGTACTTGTTATACCAGTCGTAGGCATCCTTATAGAGTTTTGCAATCTCACGCAAGCGTTTAGCCTCTTTATCCTCTTGCTTACCCTTATTACCCTTAGTCGGGTCTGTTTCAGGATAACCCTCTTTCTTTAGCCAACTCTTATCTTCCTGAACAGCCATCAAAGCATCATAGTAAGGCTTGATTTCTTTGTCGATACGACTATAAATAGCTTGCGCACCATCCCAATCACCATTCATGGCTTTCTTCTGACCTTCAATAGCCAATTTATCCATAAGAGCGCGTAACTTATCTGCGTTCATCAGCACATCAGTATCAATGTTCAAAGTCATTTTAAGATGTGCCTGATTGCGTTTAAGATAGGCTTGCTTTTCCTTCAAGTCTTTCTGAACAGCTTGTGCAAATTCATCAAGACTCTTATCAAAGTTAGTCTTTATGGCGATATTCTCAACAAATACTTGTGATGCACGTTTCTGCCAGTCAGCTTTCAACTTAACGGCATTTAATTTTGCATCCAAACCATCACGATATGCTTCTGCATGATTCATTCCAAGTTTCTCCATATCGTAACCCATAGACTCACCCCACTTAATAGTAAGTTCAGAATATTTCTGCAATGCCTTTTCTGCCTCTTCTGGTGAAGTTGATTCCTTGATGGTATTACCAACGAGACCCATGAATTGCTCCATTAATATACGCTTCTGCATTTCGTCGATAATACTACCCTGCATATTCTTAGGAAGGTACTCACGCATAGCTTCAAGCATTAATCGAGTTGCATCTTCCATAACACGCGGGTCTGTAATACCTGACATAGAAAGCAGTTTCTTCATGTAGGTACTTATTGCATAGATAGCACCATCGGGATCATTACTGAACTCGTTCACGATAATGGATGACATTTTCTCTGCCATTTCCTTTGTGTCTGCTTCGAGTTGTTGATATTGACCTCTAAGTGTTCTGCCAAAACCACCCTGAGTTGCATTTCTAAAGACTTTCCCTGCAAGAGTATCATATATGTCTCTATTCGGAACACCATTCTTAGCCCAATCTGCAAACAAATGGGAAAGTGCATCATTCTTTGAGCCAAGAGAATATTTTTTCTGCAATTCAGCAATTTTACCGCCTAATTGCTTATCAATTCTATCTATGATTTCTTCGTTGATGCCGCTAATATCTTTCTCGGCATCATTCAGTCTCTCGGCATAATCCTTAATATCGGTAGTATAAGAATCTCCAAACAGACGAGTAAACCAGTTAGAGCCTGCCACATCAACATCAGCGTCAGTTATGACATTCGACAATGCTTCTGTCACATCGTTTGCATGACGAATACTTTCAAGTTTACGGACAATTAACTTGAATTGCTCTACCTGATTGTTCATCTTGTCAATATCTACGAGATCGCCCTCATACATTGGTGACAAATCGGCAAGTTTATTCTTTAGTTCCTCAATCCTTTTTGTCAAGTCCTCTTTGCTCAGTGCGTCGTCATTGAACTCTACAAGATTGGAAACAACACGTTTGCCTGCAACAAACTTTCCTGATGCTTCATCAATACTCTTGATAAAGTTATCATCCTGCAATTCCTTGAATATTTCACCAAGTACTTTCAAGTCGGAAGTTGCTTTCTCTGCAAGATCGTGACTTGCTTCCTCTGCCTTACTCTTCATTTCGCTAACACGGGCAAACATATCCATAATGACCGTCAATGCAGCCATTGGTAAAGCAATCTTTCCAAAACTCCATATAGCCGAACCAGCCTTTCGGATTGCATTGCCTAATGTTATCCATGCAACACGCATCTTCGATACTGATGTTACACTTCTAAGTTCCCAAAGCATAACAGCTTTTGAGTGACGTTCCTCTGCTGTTGCTGCCTTCATTGCAAGAACGGATTCAAGAGCTAATTCCTTATTGATTTTACCCAAGGCAACTGCACGGAACAATTCTTCCTGAGAGAGTTTCTTGGTACTCAGCAATACGGCAAGGTTACTTGCAGTCAGTTTGCCAGAAGTGGCATACCAGTGAGAATGAGTAGCAAGGAGTTTCCATTCCTCTGCTGTCAAAGCACGATATTCTTTTGCAAGACGTAGAATGTTGACCTCTTCTTTCTGATGCGCTGCTGCTTGATTCAGAACAGAAACGGTATTAGCACCGACAGCTTGATTATACGCAAGAGTGGCTATCTTTGCAGCACCTAATACTCCTACGACACCTAACATATCCTTACCATATCTTCCCCATTCCTTTGCGCCTGCTGTAAGCGTTTCTGCAATTTTCTTCAATGCAGTACCAACACCACTTTCAGCAATTTCGCCATACATAATATCAAATGCGTCACGCAAGTTCTTGAATTTGGCGTTAAGAGCCTGAGACATAACTTCCTGTGCCTCGTAGAACATACCACCTTCATCAGTCAACTGGCGCAAAACTTCCTGAACGTCCTCATAGGAAACTTCCTTCTTGCGGACTTTCTCACGAACTTGCTTTGTGCTGATACCAAGATTCTCAGAAAGCATCCTCAGTACTGGCACGTTACCCATAGCAAACTGTCTCAGAGTGTAGCCGGATAAAGCACCCTCAGAACGAACGTGACCTAATGCCAAAGCGAGTCGGTCAACACTCGTACCAGTTGCAGCCGAAATGTCTGCAAGTCGCTTAGTCCAATCGTAAAGTTCCTTGTATTCAAAGCCGTATGCGGTGAGTTGCTTTGACATCTTATCAAGTTCAACTACACCAAAAGGCGACTTAACAGCCAATGCCTTGATTTGTCCGAACAATTCCGTTGCCTGACCTGCATTTTGCAAGATAGCACCGATAGACAAACGCTGTTGCTCCAACAAACCGCCAGTCTCAATAATACTATTAACAAAGGATTGTGCGCCCCAAACGGAAATATACTGCATAGCCAACATCTTCAAGTCAGAAAGTACCTGAGATTGCCCCTTCATGGAATCGGTAGCACCTCTAATTGAATTGGCAAGACGTTGCTCTGATTCTGTAAGTTGGTTATTCACATTGGCAGCTACACGTTTATTTATATTGAGCTGATGAATTGCATCGTTAGCTTCCTTATTTGCGGCATTGAGACCCATTGCACTCACAATCTCCTTACCAGAGTTACCCCAACTTGAAGTTCCAGTATTAGCAAAGTTTCTCAACTCCTGCTGAATGGCTCGAATCTTATCAATAGCATTTTGCAAAGGAGTTGTATCAATTCCTGCCTTTGCAAAGTCAACTTTTACAAGACTCAGTTTCTCAATTCGATTTTGCAGATTATCGGCAGTTGTGCCAGCCGCTTTCATTCTACGTTCAGCATTAGCCAAATCCTGAGTAAACTGGCTCAGATTGTTCTTATTGTAGAAAGAACTTGATTTGACATTATTGTGTGCCAAAGCCTCAGAAGCCAACATTCCCTGACGGATTCCGAAATCCTGAACGGTGGCAGAATTAGAGGTACGACCATTATTGCTAAAAATCTCCTTCATCAACTGGCGCACCTTTTCAAGATATTCAATGTATCTGTCAAGACCCGACACGTCAACATTAGCCGTTATACCTCTTGCACGAAGGGCTTGCAGTTCATTCAGCTTTGCACCAAGTTCATTATACTTAACGTAGGCATCATTTACGCTCTTGATTTCGTCTTTCAGACGTTTATCATCGGCTCTGTCAGAACGTCTATTAGACTGTTGCTGTGCAGTAGTCAGACGTTCCTCAGACTTACGGAGTGCATCGGTATCATCACGAAGGGTACGGATATTCTTAATACGCTTCTCAACAAGCACGTTATTCTGCATATCGACAGGAGTCATGCCTTTCAGCAAATTCAACTGACCCTGCAACTTGCTACGTGCATCAGTGAGAATAGTCATATCACGTCCTGGGGTGGCAGTACCGCGACTGATAGCGGAATCCAACTTACGCATTTGCGCCTCAGTACGCTCTATTTCCTTCTGAATATCCTTTTGAGCCTGAACAGCCGCTTTAACCTTTTCTTGCTCTGCCTTTGCGTAGGTTTTCATCTGAGACTCCTGCCAACGCTCAACATTCTTCTGATATTCACGTTCCTGCCTTG
>Ga0310695_10007686_pt1 | contig 17115 bp, 18 predicted proteins | sample RumenRJG_04DNA_FD_203882 | JGI IMG/M metagenome (GOLD analysis project Ga0310695, IMG submission 203882) | Bovine rumen microbial communities from Lethbridge, Alberta, Canada - RJG_04 (v2) (version 2) | ecosystem: Host-associated > Mammals > Digestive system > Stomach > Rumen | place: Canada...
CAGGAGGAGTCCTTCTATGTCGACCTCCCCAAAATCTACACCTTCGCCTCCGAGCGCGAGAAGGAAATCATGCTCAACCGCAACTTCAAGCGAGTGAATGAGGAGGTGGAGCGGATGGTCAATGAACTGTTGGGAAAGGGGTGAACAGAGCGATAAACATGGTTACTCATTTCCCGCGACATACGGAAACTTCTGTGCCTTATTTTGTTAAACAATTTTACTTATGGGAGAACTTCCGAAACTTAAATTACAAAGTATCAAAAATTATGAATATAGAACCACGCAGTAAACTCAACTCCTTGCTGATGAAAATCCTCCCTGGTGGACTCCTGTTCTCCGAAGGACTGAAGAAACAGGGCTACTCTGACCAGTTACTGAAACAATACCGCAACTCAGGCTGGCTGACGAACCTCGGCGGACTAGGTGTCAGGTCCGACGGAGAAGTGAAGCTCATGCGGAAGGACGGCACTGAGGCATGGGCTTGAGAGGGGTGTTTGAAGGGATACAGGCATAGCTTTTTTGTGCAAAGATATGTCTGGGTGGAGGGAGGGGGAAAAGACAAGTGATTTAGTATTAAGATATTTTTTTCGGTAGCGTATAGTTTTGGGAGTACAATAATAAAAGAAACAAATCAGATGAGAAGGAGCCGTTAACACCTTTTTATCTGAGTGCTTTAATTTCTAGAAAAAAACCACTTCAAAAAACACTTAGACAAACGTTTTACTAAAAAGACCATTACGATAATATAGATTACATCGAGGACAATATGTATTCCATCACTCCAACCGTATTGATGACACAAACGACGAAAAGTTGCACCAATAAAAAAAGAAGCAAAAAATATTATAACCGAGAAAACCAAAATTATGATATGTAGAATCCAACTTGAATTAGAAGATGATTCATCATGACTTTGTTCTAATCTTGAAGAACCACGACCATTTTGTCTTTTAGAAACTCTATGCCTGGCTTTTTCTTCTGCAGCCCTTTGTATTTCCCGCTCTTGTACAGCTCGTATCCTTACAAGCTCTTCAGCAGCCCTTCGGCGAACTTCTTCTTCTTTTTGTTTAGCTTCAATTTCTCTTTGTTCTTTGTCTTGGAAGTATTTTATTAAGTCGGAAAGGCTTCTTGGCGAAAATTTGGCTCTGTTGTTCTCGTCGATTAAAAAGGCGCAGTTTTGTGTTCCATCTAAAGTTAATGTTAGGATATTGTCATCGACAAAAACGGGATGGAACATCATCACTTTATTATCACTGTTGATGATAACGGTTTTGTTAGCTGAAATGTATTGCCAGGAGCCTTTAAGACCTACTCCGTTTGTGGTGGTATACAAATCACCATTCGGTAGGAAAATATATAATGATTTTACTTCCTCATCGTTAAACAGCCACCAGCTTTTATTACACAAAGTGGCTGACACATCAAGATTTTCACTGAATCTTTTGTATCTATTTATAGTATCGAAAAGATAAGTTTTCATTCTTTGAACGGCTCTTTATGAGTTTGTTGTTTATTGCTTGGGGGGTTATGCGTTATTATGTCTGACGCCCTCGTAGGCAGCTTGGAAGACCCGCTGATTGATGAAGTTCATGAACTCCGGATTGTCGAGATGTTTCGACAAAACTCAGTGTTCTCGGAGAGCATCTGGGCGACAATCATCATCAGCGAGTTGTTGCACTGCTGCTGCGCTGTCTGAATATTGCTGTTCTTGGCCGCATTGACGAAGGAGAGGTCGGCCTGCAGTCGCTGCGGCAGTTCATCCAACTGCTTCTTGGCCAGCTCGACATTCAGCCAGTTGATGCCGTTCCACTCGTCGAGAATATCGCTAAGCTTCTGCATTTCCGGCTGCGCCATTCCCTTTGGGGAATCGGCGGGAATGGGGTCGATAGCGGCATTCTCGTTCTGCAGTTCTATTTTGAGTTCCACCCCCTTGACGAGGCAGTATAGGTCAAAGTCGATAGCCTCAATGAGACCCTCAGTGAGGTCTTCGCCCTTCAATACCGGCAGTTTATGTAGAAAGGCATCGGCGGTGTTGGCAAAATCCAACACGAAGGTGTCCTTTTTCTTAGGGTGGCACCTGTTTAGGCGAGAAAGCGTCTGCACCGCTTTCACGTCTGTGAGGATTTTGTCCACATACATGGTGTGCAGGAGTGGTGGTGTTCTCCGCCTTCTTTTATGTGTGGAAAGGTTAAAGCGCTTGATCCTTTCGGGATCCAGAGCATATTCCTTGCTGTATTGGGTGGTGTCACCTTCCTCGTATCCATGTTTGTCACGGAGGTATTCGAGAATGGTGAGCTCGAGGTTCATCTCAGAAATGTTTGTTGGCATATTAAAAAATGGTATCTAATAAGATGCGACAATAAGTGTAGGTTTGCTCTATCAGAGTATGTTGAAAGAACGAAAAATCCTAGAGGTTATTGTCAAATGCTTTCTTCTCATTTATTGCATCGTTCCGTTTTTTAAAACCCTCATATTCTTTAAGCCAGTTTTGGTATGGCAGATTATCATAAACAATTCTGACGATATTACGGCTTTTAACGAGGTTGTTAAAATCAGTACAATAAAGGTCGATTCTAACAATGTCTCTGTCCCAGCAGATATTATTATCATATTCTCTGGTATAATTCCCATATTTTTTATTTAATGATTGTAATGCATTCCTGTAAGTGCTTTGAAGGTCTCCTTCGCTCTTACAGCCAATGGACAAACAGACTTGTATAATGTATTTCCCGCAGCAATAAATTTGTACACCAACCTCCTTGTCAGAAAATTTGCCTTTCCATTGATGGCTATCATAAGTTGAATTTGTATTCTCAAAGCCTTTTTCTATAAGACTGTCTTTAAAAGAGTCATAAACATTTCCAATGTTACAACCAAATATAGAAATAAAGCGACAGGAGGGATTATTAATAACCATTTGATCTAAAAATTGTTCACGCTTCTCCTGTTCAGTTATTTCTCTATCTTTTTTACAGCAGGTGCATAATAATGAAATAAAACAAAGAAAGATGATACAAATTGTTTTCGATGCGGAAAACAATTTGTTGCTTCCATTCAATCTAAAACGTTGAAGAAAATGTTTTTTCATTTTTTATTTGCAGTTTTGAATTGATGAACTGTTAATGTTGGCACCTATGACAATCTCAGAAATATTTGTTTGAATGGCATGCTAAAAGAATGCTTGCTTAGATACCTTGTCGAGGGAACTGTAATTTGTAAAATCAGTTAGAGATGTAAGGACGGGAACCTCATTGTGAGTAGTACAAAAATCAAAAATATATTAATAATTAGGATTATCAATGCGACTAATCCATTTCTAATGGGAAGAATAGGAGATCCAAAAATGAACCACCCAACAATAAGCATTAAAACAGGGACCCACCAGGAGACAACCCAAAACATGGAAATAATCAAAACGAGTAGAGAGACCATGGCAAATAGGTTGAATCCTGTCATGAAATCATAGACAGCTTTAGATGAACCTCTAAAAGAGCCAAGAAATCTTACTATTATACCCGTGAGAAAAGCGCATATACCAAATAGGATATAAAATAGAGTGTTCATAAAGTCAAGAATTAGTATTAAAAAAAATATTAAATAAGCATTAAGGAAGAATCATAATAACTTCGAAATATCATGGACAAGCCATCTAATCCATTCCGGAGCAAGCTTTAAAAGCCCGGGCTGGTTTTCGTACTCTTCATACTCTTGTGGAATATATACAAATACATGGTATGCAGCATCCAAAAATATGAGTATTACTATTAACATGGCAAAAGCATAAAATACTTTCCCTATTGGGCTTAAATCTTTAAAATCTGACATGGTTTTCTTAAGAATTGAATTACACCGTATCAATTAGGATTTTATTCGCTTTCAGCGTCTGTAACTCTTTCAGCAAGGGGTACCAGTTCAAATTCCAGGATATTTGAGGAGATTCCCATTGAGGTAAACAAGTAGTTGAGACAATTCCATTTTGTATTCGTGCCACAAGATGTGAAAATATAGCAACGTTCGGCAATCTTGGTCCGACCGACTTTGTCCTCTTCATGAACCCACTCATCCAGAGATGCCAGATAGGTCATAGTAGACGGATTTTCATCATACATTAATTTGGCTACTTGAATCTGCATGTCCTTCCAGTTAGAGACAGAATGACGTTCGTCGCGATACCTAAATCCCAAAATCGATCTTCCGGTAAGTTCATATTCCTCATCATTGAAAGCAACAAGTTCATATTCTTTTTCCAGTGGAGTGTATACCGATGTAATCATCGGCCACAAATTCAATATGTTGTCCAACAAGATCTTTTGCCTTGCTAATATTTCAGTTTTTGTCCATTTAGAACAATGCTTCAAATAATTGGAAAGTCGGAAAGCTGAATTATCAAAACCGTCGACTTTGTTTCCTTTTCGGTCGATATATCCATTCTTCTTTTCCGTGAACGAGTGGTTGCTGTAGGAAGAATTGAAGCCAGTTAGCGTTAGGTTGGCAAAAGTATGGAGGTATGTTTCGTGTATATTCTCCCAGTCTTCTCCCAGCTCCTGTTTCCACTGAGGCGTCAATGTCTGCGGCATTATGTGTTCAATGGTATAGTCGCCCGATTTCATTTTCTCTACAATTGTATCGTTAGCCTCCGGACTATTCTCGTTCTCCATTCTTTCGAACAAAAAGTACCTATAATTGATAGGTATGCGGTATATTTGTCTGTTCGGGAATTCCTCCCGCAACTCATTGTCTGTTGGGAAGGAAGCGTTTCCTTGCTTCTTAAGCAAGACATATTTGAGGATTTCCGAATAAGGCAATGTCAACTCCACGCCTCTACTCTCATGGCGTTTGTATATCTTCATGATGTCAGTGTGAAGTATGGCAAACGTCTTTTGAAGGGTATTTGAAGCATAGTTGCAAATGATTCGGCGTGCCCAGTAGTTTTCCACGACATCGAGGACTTTGTACACTTCCTCTTCATCCACTTGGTGAGTTCTGGTGTAGTCGAAGAAAGAGAGCAAGAAAGGCAAGTGTACGTTTGTGCCGATGTTTGCGATTTGCCGAAGCTTTCTATTTATCTTTTCGCTTTGAGTTGAGCCATCCAAAATCTGCTTGTAGAAGCGAGCGAATTTGAGCATTTTTTCCAGCAGTCCTTTTCTGTCCAAGCGGTTGTTTTCATCATAGGATTTGAAATCGAAATACAAATCCTCCATATTACTGATAGCGCCCCTTTCGATTGTCAAGAAGTCACGTATAAACATGGTCGGTTCGTTGTCGGTCAGTTTTTCGATTTTGCTCCAATAATCATGATAATACTCTTTCTGAAGATTGGGGGAGAGTGACATCAGAAGATAATTTCTGACTTTATCAGCTTCTTCCAGATCTTTGCCGCACGAGTTCAAAGATTCAAAGATGAGTTGCGGATTGTCACTGGATTCCAGTCGAATGTCTATGATGATGAGCTTTCCGATAGCCTCCATGAGGTCTTCAAAAGTGAGGCTGCTTGCCTTTATCATTTGATAGAAGAGTACATAGTTAGCTGTGATGCCGGTATTTTTAACAAACTCTTCAGGATTGTTTGAAAAGAGGGCGTCATAAGCTTTTAGGTCGCTTTCAATGGGACATAGCTTAATCTTGCGGTCTACTTTACGCCTGATAGCATAAAGGTAGTTTTTCTGAACATCTTCAATGTTCTCGTCGCCTTTTTCCATATCCCCATTGGCTACGGCATTGATTCCTGCCAGTATCAGTAGGGAAAGCGTTGTGATTCTCTGTTGTCCGTCAATGATGAGCAGGTCGTCTTCCGTCTCGCAAGCCCGTATAGAAACGATGCTCCCAAAGAAATGGCTATAAATGTTCTGCTCATGGATTTTCTTCAAGTCCTCGAAGAGACGAACACAGTGTTTTTGTTGCCAAGCATATTTGCGTTGGTACAGAGGTATGATAAAAAGGGTTCTAGGCCCAAAGAAGTAGTTGCTTATATGTTCCGCGTCGCGCATGATATTATTTGTTTTGAACGTTATTTTTTCTGTTACACAGTCGGCGATAAGCCTCTGCTTGTATTCTTTGATGTATTCGATTTGTGACTCAGCACCATCATAGGAAGGATGATTTTCTTATACTCACCTTTTTCGAAGGCGTGTACCAGCACATCATTTGCGATGTTCCAGATGAAGGAAAAGATTTGGCTGTAATGTGATTGTTCCATACGGTAAGCTGTTATTGGGACGGGAGTTAGGCAATTCTCCGCGCCCTTTATCTGCGTTTGATATTTATTTGGACAAAGGTACAATAAAAAAATGAGAAATGTTCGATAGATGGTAATAATTTTCCACAGTCAATAAAAAGTGTGTCATTTAATTAGGATTTAATTAAGCTTGACGTAACAATGGTTCGAAAAAATCGGAGTATGCATGTCAGGTATTTGGTAGGTGCGAATAAAATGATTATATTTGCGATTGAAATCTAGTAACTATCCTACACCACTCCAATTAAATAAGTCAAATCTATCCATAAACATACTATCCTATGAAATACTCCTTGACAAATCTCATCGACAAGATAGGGAAACACGATACCTCAATGTACGAAAAATACATCCCTCTTTTCATCTCCGAAGCGCGGAAAGGGCTGAACTGGGATGAGTGGAACCCAGATGTGTTTGAACAGTATTTTGAGAAAGCCACAAACGCCGTGGCCTATCTGGGACAGGGCGTTATGAGACCTGCTCAGAAAGAGACCGTAAAAAGGAGATGGACGGAACTGGCGCCGCATCTGAAAGCTATTGCGGAGAGTCAGGATGTGCCGTTGTGGAACGAATATAAAGTTATAAGAGAAATTGTAAAATCTTGTACCGGAGCCAATATGCTGGTGGCGACCAACAGAATGCTGGCAGGTTTGCAACCGAAACTGTTGAGCACGGAAGTCGACCTCATAAAAATCAACGAGTTGTTTGACTATTTGCAGGATTATACCGATGCGCCAATACCCCAATACAATAAGGACTGTTGGGAGGAAGCAGGTTACGCCTTGACGAAGTTGCTCCATATGGCCGCTCCGGATAGAACATCGGCTGATATCGGGTTCCTTCCATGGAAACTGCTCGAATTCTTCAGGGAAAAGTCAGCAGAACTCCCTTCATATTGGCTTACCTCCTGGAACGAGAAGGACTTCCGGCTGCATGACTATCTGAAGAAATATGACCTGATTGACTGGAACAACAAGAACAACAACCGGTTCAAAGTTGGTGACATCGTCTATTTATATTCCGCCCATCCGGAGCGGCGCATAAGATACAAGATGAAGGTCTTGATGGCAGAGGTTCCTGTGGATGAAAGGATAGATGACAGTGAATATGCTGTCACTCCAACCGAACCGTCTGATATTCCGCCGGTCAGGCTTAAGCTCATTGATTCGGTCGGCACACAGCTTCTTGATCACAACGCATTGAAAGAAAATGGTATCAAGGGATTTATCCGTTCTCCCAGAAGACTCTCTGGAGAAATCCTTTCTTATATCAATGCGGTATGGCGCAGCCTCCAGCAGGACTATGGAGAGTTGGAAAAACCTGATGAGATTTATGAGGGTGCGAAGAAAACCGTTGTCGTTAACCGGTATGAGAGGAACTGCGAAGCGAGGAGTCGGTGTATTGCTGAACACGGCTGCCGCTGCCGTGTCTGTGGAATGGATTTCGAAAAGACGTACGGTGAGTTGGGGAAGGGCTTCATCCATGTACACCACATTGTGCCTCTTTCCGAGATAGGAAAAGAATACCGGCTGAATCCTATAGAGGATTTGGTGCCGGTCTGTCCCAATTGCCATCAGATGCTTCACCGCGGCATTGACGGAAAGGTTCTCACAACAGAGCAGTTGAAAGAAATAATTAGGAAAGCCAAAGGGTAATTGGCTTTCCTAAATCATGACTTCAATGGGGAGGAATGTTAAATGCGAATGCCAATGCATATGATGTCTTACATATTGATGTATTTGATGGGGTTCTGACTTTTCCCATAAAACTCCTGAACGGATTTCCCGATGTATTCTGACTGCAGATCCTCTTCACCCTCAAATTCGTATCTGCCTATACGGGTTACATCTTCAGTGGGATACCACCTGTACGGAATATAGACAGCCTGCACGATTCCGTTGATGACAGCCAATGCATGTGTGGCCTTCGAAGCACGCCGGGGATTGACAACCCAGTATTTCCTTGTCATTTCATACAGGTTCTCTCTTCTTACTTTTCCTATCTTGAAACAGATGATTCGGTCTGAAGGTCTAGGGATGAGTGTCTGCTCAGTTGTTGCCATGTCCATTATGAATTGATGTGATAGTGATTGTAGATGTTATATCCTAATACTCCTTGAAAAGCGGCTTTCCGTCAGTGTTCCCCCTTCAGCCACCTCTCACAAAATTCCCTCACATACTCCTCCAGTTCCGGAGCGTCCAGTATCCTGATGTGATTGGCCAGGCCGATGTAGAAGCGGCCGATGCCCTCCATCTTGTAGACGTCGGTGTCGAAATACCAGATGTTCACGTCGCCCTTGTGGGGCTGGATGTGCGCCTTGGCCGATGGGTACTCCTCCACGAGGAGGTTCTTGGCCATCAGGTCCAACTGAAGGGAAACATGCACGGGCTTGTCTCCCGTCATGTGGAACACGTCCACCTCTATCTTCTCATGCGAGGCGGGATATTTCCACGGCTCGTTCTCCAGTATCTCCACATAGCCGATGCGGTTGATGCTGAAGATGCGGGTGGCGAACTTGTTCCGGTCGTAGCCGATGACAAGGCCGTCATCGGGCCGCACGTCGTATGCCTCCACCTTCCGGTCAGCCACCTTGCCGCTGTTCGACGAGGCGTAGTCGTGCAGTACCACGCATCTTTTGATGGTGCAGGCGTGCTGCAGCAGGGAGACGGCGGCCGCCCTGTCCCGGTCGGTGAAGACTTTCCGGGCTATCAGTTCTTGACGAACAGACTCGGGCATCTCCCTCGACTCCGCATTGACGCGCAGGTAGGCGGTGCCGTTCAGCTCCACCACGCGGTAGGGATGCGGCTCCACATGTATGGCCACCACCCGGTTGTCGTACATCGGCTCGATGCGCAGATAGGGCAGGGTGTCCATGCCGAAGTGCTTCATCGCGAGGTCCTGCACGTAGCGCATGTAGGAGTCGACGGTGCCGCATTTGAGATATTTCATGTCGTTGTCCAGTCCCGTCACCGTGCCCATGTCGCTCACTCCGAGGTAGAGCGTGCCGCCCGTGGTGGAGTTGAGGAAGGCGCAGACTCCCCTCAGCACATTCTGGTTCTGGACATTCTCGTCGGGCTGCATCCGGTTGTTGGCGGGATAGACCATCGAGGTCTTGAACTCCTGCGTGCCGCTCTCCACACCGAGGTAGATGCCGGCGTCGCCCTCGAGGTCGGTGTCGTTCTCCGTCTCCAGCGACAGGGTCTTGATAATCTCGCGGCGTATCACGTTCAGCGCCGCGCCCGAGAGGGTGTCCTGCATGGTGTTGGCGGTCTGTATGAGCCTTGCCAGCCTCGCCAGCATCGGTATCGTCTCCTCGAAGTCCTCGATGGCGTGCGCCAGCTTCTCGGAGTTGTCCCTGCGGCCGTACTCCTTCAGCAGATCGATGACGGACATGCGGATGAGGGTGGACTTGGCTTGACAAAACTCCGAACCCGGCACGAGCCTGACCGACCGGAAGTCCTCCTTCCTGACGAACTGGACGATGGCGCGCAGGTAGGTTCTTGCAAAACGGATGTAGGAGGCCGTCACCTCATCCCCGACCAGTTCGGCCATGACATTGGCATTGGCCAGCAGGCGGAAGCGGTCGATGAGCGTGAGCAGCGACTTCTGGTGCTCGAACATCTGCCGCGTGAGAAGCCGGATTACCACGGGGGCAAGCTCGGTGCTCCCCTCATTCTCCTTCCCGGCCGTCGGAGGCGCGGCCTGCTCCGCAAAGGCGCGTATGCAGTCGCGGCGCACTTTCTGCTCCTCAAAGGTTCTGTCGGAATCCTGCACAATCTCGGCATCGATTTTCCCGTACTTGTCTCCCTTCCCGTAGCCCTTAACGGAGAGAATGGCGAAGTCGCCGCGCGAATACTCCCCGTTTTTAGGACTGAAGAAGGCCACGCCAAGTTCGTTGAGCCATCCATAGTAGGCGGGCTTGTCGTCGATGAGCATGCACAGGAACTCACTATCCTTCTCGGCCTCCCTTTTCGTGTCCTCCACAAAGAAGGTCACCAGCTGCCGCTCTATGCTGAAGAAACCTCTCGCAGCATCGGTGACCGTGGCTTTCAGATAGTCTCCCTTCTGGAGATACTGGTAGAGCGTGTTGGTGTAGTAGTAGACAAGGCTGGACTTCTCGAACCGGATGATGCCTTCAAGCGGCTGACGGTCGGCATCGGCGGTTTCCACCATGATGGTACCGTCGGTCTTGATGGCCTTGATGCGCACCGTCACCTCCTCACCCTCAAAGCAGACTTTCTTCTTTGCCGGAGCCATTTTCGCCTTGATCTCATTCTGGCGGCGGATGAAGTCGTTGGCATACTCGTCGATGTCGACGATGCTCTCCTCCAGGCTCTGCTTCAGTTTCTCCGATGACTTGGTGCGGAGCATCACACCGATGCCGGTGTCCACGGAACTGGCTCCGTTCATAAGAATTTTCCTGGCATTCTCCTTTGTCTCGGGTGTGAGGAAAAGACCACTGACCGTCAGCAGGGCCGTTCCGTTCTTAGAATACAGCAGCGGCTTTTTCAGCAGGGTGTCGAATCTGGCCAGATTCGCGGCGTTGTAGGCGAAGAGGTCGGTGCCGATTTTCTCGAGGTCGCCCCATCCGAACCCGAGTGCAGTCACCTTCTCGTACACCAGTCTGGTGGCGACAGCCTTGACGATGGCGTCCGACACGCGCGGGTTCAGGCTGCGCAGCTCTCCCATAAAGGCCACGTAGGCGGGGAGTGCCAGCGCATGGGCGCCGTCCACCAGCAGGTAGGTGGCGAGCAGGCTCACGTTGAACTCCAGTTCCTTGCGGTCGCGCTCCTCCTCATAGACGGGGCGTTCCGACAGCGTCCCGACCAAATCCTCCACACGCTGCCTCAGCAGTTCGATGGTGACCGTGTAGAACGCGTCTTTCCTGTTGCCGGTGGAGCAGGTCTTCAGATATGTCTGTAGCTTGCTGAAATTGTCGTCGATGTACTCTTTCCTCAATTCAAGCCATAAAGGTGTCTTCTCTGTCGTATCCATGGTATGTGCCGCTGTTTTTAGTGCAAAGATAGCGCAAATCGAGCGCAGAGTCGCCAAGCCTGGCTTGAGCGCTATGCCGAGATGCAGCATATCTTCTACAAAGATAAAGAAAATTTGTTGCATTACCGCAGTTAATCCGCCTTTTATTGTACGGACAGTGATAATGAATTGATATAGACGTGAACAATCAAAGCGAACATCGCCTTTTCGATAAAAAAGTAGTAAAGATGCTTTTCCCTGCAAAACAGACTGTTTTTTTTGCATATCACGACATAATTATCTATCTTTGCATCAAAGCCTTATAAACCAAAGGCTTTGAGTGGGTAAAATAATGGACCGTTTAAAACAAAAAAAACTGCTGATTAACTTGCAAATTCAATTATCTTTTTCTATATTTGCATACAATCAAACGAACGAACGAATGAAGTATATTAAATGGCGGCATTTTGAGGGAGACAGAAGGACTCCTGAGCAAATAAGAAGGGATGACAGGCGAATGACCTGGGCACTGATTTTAGCGAAAATCTGCGTCTTTAGCCTTATTCTGTTTGTCATTTGTATCTGCTTTCGTTTTATTACTGTGGGTGCTTATAGTATGGCTGCGTTTTTTATATCTGGGGGTATTGCGCTCTGGCTCGCTATTGGCGCCGCGGGTGATTTCCTTACCATCAACGGCACAAGAGGAGGAAATCCCTGGGATGAGCATTTAGAGTTTTAAGCCCGATAGATTTTGCTTTGAGTGGGTAAAATAATGGACCGTTTAAAACTCCGGGCGCTCCTGAGAATGCCATCTACACGCTCGATGCGGGCTACACCATCTGCAACACCACGTCGCAGTACGGATTCTGGGGCAACTACGAGGGCGGAAAGGATGCCTTCGAGGCCAATACCGGCGGACGTGCATTCGGCGGCGACAACAGTGTGTCGTCGTGGGAACTCAAGGCTTAGCTTTGAGGGAGTAAAATAATGGACCGTTTAAAACTTAATTATTTGCTATATTTGCGGTATGGAAACAAATATTAAAGTGGTTAAACAATTGAAGAGAATTGGGAACACAAACCATTGGGACGTTATCGAGATTGTTTCGTCACTCAATGGTCGCCCAGTCTATGAACTTCGCAATTCTAAGATTCCAAACTTTGCAAAAACAGGGCGCCCCCATTTGTATTCTTACAATTTAGACGGCATTGTATTTGAACTTGATTCAAAACAAATTCATGATGCCATTATTTCATACAACGGATTGCGTCAACTTGTTCAATGAATTAGGGTTAACAAGAAGTCTATCCACCCTCAACAATTCCAATTTTGATTCAGGGTGCATTTCTGCTTTGAGTGGGTAAAATAATGGACCGTTTAAAACATAAAATAATATTTATTACGATTATGACAATCAGTGACGTAACCCTGAAGTATCTTTGTCAGAAGTATCGCCATGACATTGGTACGGGTTCAAACAAATTTTTGCCTGGCATAAAAGTTCGCTATGTAGCAACCAACAAGGAATTCGGCTATTCCTATTTCGGAAATTTCTTCTTCTTTGACGATGACTTCTATGTTTGGGAGCAGGACGAAGAATATGCGGAAGATCATAATCAGAACGTTGTAGAGGACGTTTTTGGTGATGAATGTAAAGGGCGCGGCTATGCTCGCAGAGTTTTATTTGCCGGTGTCCTTACAGACTTTTCCGATGACAATGGAGAATGTATCTATACAGGAGATGTCATAAAGTTGGAGAAGAAGGATGAACCTACCGAGTATTTTGCTGTTGGAGCATGGAGCCGAGAAGAAGGGAAAGGCGAGTATTGTTTCATCCTTGACAACCACAACTGGTCGTTGGAAGAATGTCTACACCAAAAATATCACATGACACGTGTAGGTACAGTGTTCTTCCAATTGGATGCAAATGATTTCGTTGATGTCAATCAGCGTGCCATGAATTTTAACGGATGGAGAGATACAGAAGAAGAAAAAAAACAGAAAGTCTTAATGGCAAAATACACACCCAATTTCGATCAAGAACTTTGGAAATATCACGGTCTTGAGATATTGGGAGTAGAAGAATATAACTGGAGATAAATATTGAGACAAATAAATATGTTTTGATTGCTTAAAATAAAGGACCGTTTAAAACAGAAATACAGCCGTAATCTGGGAAAGAACGAGGGCATAGAACTGGTGCTCGTCAATCTGAACAATTCGGACTCGGCCATCCGTTCTCCCCAAGCGGGCCAGAAGGCAGCGAACACGGTTCATACCGTAGATGGTAAAGCGACGAATGAGAACCAAGCACACGGTGTTTATATCAAAGACGGTGGCAAGGTTGCTAAGCCGTAATAGTCCAGAGTCAGGGAACTGTTTAGGGATGCAGATATCAGAAGCTTTGCTCTGCTATGTATGATGGTATACCAACCTTCTCCAATGTATTTGACAGTTCACCTATGATGCTGACTTTTTCAGCCTTTTTCTCAACCGACCATTTTGCTTTATCAAAGAAACATTTCTTTTTTGAACCAAACAAACGAACTTAGAAAAAAATGTGTATTTTTGCAAACCATATAAAAAAGGTTCCCGATTTAACTATATCGTTGTGAAAAAAATTTTATCAAAATCGCTCCTTATCCTGTTCGTGTCCATTTTGGCGGTGACGTCATACGCACAAAACACCGTTTGGCGGTGCGCTTTCGTAGGACAGGAAATTACGGCCACGAACTATAATAAACCCTTCCAATTGCTCGACACAAACGGCGGGCCGTTGTTCATGGAGGCGCATTTCTCTGCACAGTGGGCAAACGGAACGCCTTATTTCGGAGGAAGCCCAAACCATTTGCAGGTCGGCAGCGCTGATAACCCAGTCGACTTCTTTACCCTCTCTTTAATCACCCGGCTGGGAACCATCAAAAGAGTGAAAATCGGCACTTGTGGAGCTTCAAATATTCATGGTACAGTTCAAATCTCTATCGGTGATTCCATCTTGACAAAAGAGCAGCTCCAAGAGAACGCTGATTCTTACGTTGAAGTGTCCCTCACGGACGGCCTAGACGCACCCGTGAACTTCTATTTCGAACAATGGGGGCAAGGTAAGGCGATTTTCCTCTTCTACATAGAAATAGAGTATATCCCCGCAACCGACGCCATCATTACCATCGGCGAATCTGGGTACACCACTTTCTCCTACAGAGAATCCCTCGACTTCTCGCAAGTCACCGACGCATCCGGTGAGCCTGCTGAAATCACAGCTTATTCCATTCCAGTTGTTATGTTAAAGGATAAAACTGTCGGCATCAAGAAATGTGGCGGCAACAGCATAAGTGAGGACAGAACAGTCCGATACAATACAGGACTACTTATTAAGGGTGAGCCGGGCATATACCATGTGAAATGCATTGATACCGATGCCAACCGCTTTGTTTCCTTGTTGGTTCCCATTTCAATGACATCTAATATTCCCCCCAGTGACGGCACACACACTTTCTTTATGCTGCAAGGTGACAAATTTGTTCGTATACCAGAGGACGGAGTGGATTTTGGCCTCAACACAGCTTGCCTAGGAGTCTTGAATTTCATGCTCGACGATTACCCTGTGGAAGAATTCTCCATGGTGGAGGTGTCAGATGAATCCGATATCAAGTCTATTTTGCAACCCGAGCAGCCAAACGAGTGGTTCACCATCACTGGCTCAAAAGTCAACATCCCGTCCATCAAAGGCATCTATATCCACAACAACAGGAAAGTTGTTGTTAAATAAGACGCCATAGCACGCTGGGGCCCGAATAAATAAGGCATCACCTTATGCCCTAGTTTTAAAGCGTCGGCAGTTTACTCGGACTCCCGAGGAAACTACCGACGTTTCAAAAGCAGCTTAGAAAGCATCTTAAAGCGTCTTTAACCTGCCCTTTCTTGAGTCCATTATGACGAACTTTCCGCAAATTGTGACAAATTATTACGTTTTGATTGCTTAAAATAAAGGACCGTTTAAAACGCAGAAATGAAGAAAGTATGACGAAAGAAGAAGCACTAAGCATTCCAAAACTGCAAATCAACCCGAATGATTTGGTGGAGGATTGTTTCTACTACAAGCTCGCAAAGGCCGGTCGTTTGTCCGAGGACTCTGGAAAGAAGGCTCTCGAAAGATTGCAGGGCAAGGAAGACGATCCATGTTACAAAGGTGCATTCATAGTTGCCGACATGATGATAGACAATCTCGACCGCTATGGTGTGCCGTGTGCTGCATGGGTAGAGTAGTCCTTTTACTTCCATGCTCTTTGCCGAGTATGAGAGTACGAAGCAAAATTGCTAGATTATGGAGCGTTCGTGAGAGAAAAAAGTAATGTCTTTCGCTCCTTCAATCTTTTTAGTAATAATCCTATTATTCTCAGTTTTTTGCTATATTTGCAAAAAAATAGATAAGCATGAATGATATAGTCAAGACGATAGATGTGAAGGAGATGGGGATGCGCTTCAAGCTCATCCGTCAAAAGCTTGGAATCACCCAGACCAATCTGGCCGAGCAGTTGGGCACATCACAGGTGATGATTTACCGGATAGAAAAGGGCGAGACAATCATGTCCTCGCTGTTCTTAAAGCTCGTGTTGTTTTTCGCTCCCCATGTCTCCTTGGATGCCCTCTTTGCAAAGCAGTTCGACATCGAAGACGAACGGGTTTTCAGCAAGGACTATTCCGTGAACACCATCGTCAAGGAAAGACTGGCCGCCCTGCGTGAAGAGATAACCGCCAAAATCAGTGAGGCTGAAAAGAAGTTGGGTGAGGAACTTGATTCCACCATCGGGCTCCTTTAAGTACATCTCCTTCACGAAACACATCTGAAGAACATCAAGGTCTTCAGGTGTATATGCCCCTGCAATAAAAACTGCCTCATCCGTAATGGGGCAGCATTATAACTTACACACCTCCAACTCAAAGAAAATGACTCTATTTACTCTACAAAACACACTCAGCGGCAGTGCACTGAAAATAATCGCACTCTGCTCCATGACAGTGGATCATATTGCCCTCTTTGTCTTCGACCAAGCGTGGGGTATGGGCGAAACCTGGATATGTGAAGTTATGAGATGCTTCGGCCGAATAGCCTTTCCTGTTTTCGCCTTCCTGATAGTGGAAGGCTGCTTTCATACAAGGTGCCTCTGGAAATACATGCTGTCGCTGTTCATCACCGCCTGCATCTCAGAGATTCCATGGCAACTCCTCAATGATGACGGCAGCCACAATGTCGTGTTCACCTTGTTGATAGGACTGGTTGCCGTCTATCTGATGGACCAGGCCCGCCACTGCCTTCCGCTGATGCTATTGATGGCCGCCTCCCCCATGGTTCTTGCCACCGCTCTCCATTTTGATTACGAATGGCGCGGAGTCGGTTTGATTGCCGTGTTCTTCCTCTTCCGCAATAAGCGCATTCTTACTCTGCCTTTCGGCTTTCCGCTAATAATGGAATACGGAACGGTAGGCCCCACAATGGGACTTATCGTTCCGCAGATGTATTCCGGCAGGAGAGGATTTATCAAAGGCCGATGGATGAAATACCTTTTTTATATATACTATCCTCTGCACCTGATGGTGATATGGCTTGTATAATACTATCTCTGTTGCAAATATCGCACCTGAAAATGCGCATTATTTGTGTACTTTTATGTCTATTCCTTTTCTACATTCAAAAACAAGTGGTATTTTTGCACAACCTTTAATACAAACAAAACTTTATTATTCAAAAAAATGACAAGAACTAAAGATTTTTTGAAAGTACCTAAATTCCGCAGCACTTTAGTTTAACTTTCTTTATAAGTACCTGAGCAACAAAAAGTTGCTCAGGATTTTGCCATGTCAGATTTTTCACTTACCTTAGTGCTGCAAATCAAGACAAGCAAAAT
>Ga0310695_10007688_pt1 | contig 17113 bp, 14 predicted proteins | sample RumenRJG_04DNA_FD_203882 | JGI IMG/M metagenome (GOLD analysis project Ga0310695, IMG submission 203882) | Bovine rumen microbial communities from Lethbridge, Alberta, Canada - RJG_04 (v2) (version 2) | ecosystem: Host-associated > Mammals > Digestive system > Stomach > Rumen | place: Canada...
TCGCCATGATTTCTTTTTGATCAAGCTGGGCATAGCAGCCAGTCACAGCAATTGCAGAATTCGGGCAGCATTTTAACAACATCCGGATAATTCTTCGGGCCTTTTGTTCAGCTTTTGCCGTGACCGTGCATGTATTAACCACGCAAAGGACAACGCTTTCATCAAAAGACTTAGCCGTAAAAGGCTCCATAGTGACAGAAAAATCTGAATCACTAAAAAAACGGGCTGCACCTTCGCTCTCAACCTGATTGAGACGGCAGCCCAATGTTTCGAAATGAATTGTTTTGTTCACTTTTTCTCCGTGAAAAGATTCGCGCTATCTTAATCGTGCGGCAACACGTTCTTTGCCACGTGCAGCATCGGCCTGAGAAGCGTTAAGTTCGATTGCCTTTGAATATGCGTCGAGTGCCGAGGCGTAGCTGCCAGCCATTTCTCGGGCATATCCGCAGCGAGTCCACCACAAATCAACAAGCGGCTCTGTGTAAACGGCGGTTGTCATTGAAATGTCAGCGTGCTGATATTTGCCCTGGCGAATGTAAATTTCACCCATATAATAGTAAGCATTTCCGATTCGGGCAGCATTTGAAGGAGCGTTCGCAATATACGTGCGGAACATTTCAAGAGCCTCGTTGTTCTTGCCCTGATAATATTTTGCCTCACCAAGAACTTCCATTAGACGAACATCGCCCGGAGCAATTTTGCGGGCTTCTGTAGAACGGTATTCTGCTTCAGCATATTGACGATTTCGAACCAAAGACCAGCAAAGAACACAATAAGAATCGATATTTCTTGGATTATTGGCAATTTCCTGCTCACAGATTTTGATAGCCTCCGGATAACTTCCATTGCGATACAGAACAAGCGCGTCCGGCTTTGACTGTGCAAAACTTCCAAAAATTGAAAAAATAAAAGCAAAAATCAAAAGAAACTTTTTCATAAAATTACCTATTCCCCAACCATCGTACATTTTCCGGTAAAATGCGCACCAGGCTCAAGCACAACCTCTTTTGAAACAATGTCACCGCTAACAGAACCTGTAGCTGTGACAAAAACAACGTTTTTTGCAGTAATATCGCCCTCAACCTTGCCACGAACAAGCACACGAGAAGCATTGATTCCGGCTGTTACCACGGCATTTGTATCAACCACCAAGTCACTTGTGGCATCAATAGAACCAGTGACAGTGCCGCGAATCATAAAAGGCTTTGTAAAACGAACCGTTCCTCGGAAATTAATATCAGGAGCAAGAATCGTGTCGAAATCCTCTTCCTCGACATCAAAAAAATCAGAATCCTTTACATCGAACATATTTGAATATTTTACAATCTCCGCTGATTTTTTTCAATCATTAAAACCAGAGCCTTAATCCGGCAGAACACGGAAAGCTTACAGGTCGAAAAACAGGCGAAAGCTTTCCATCTTCTTTTTTTACACCAAAATACGGATTCCAAACTAGCTGCATAAAAAATTCAAGCCGACGGTTCCAAAAAAAGAAGTCGCCACCAGCTCCAAAACGGCAGCCCATGTCGAATTCAGACTTTTCGCTTTCAAAAACAGCCCCGTAACTCATTCCCCAAAGAACAAAATAATCAGCATGTTCAGCGATTCGCTCATTTATGAACCAGTCGTCCAAATAAATCGAAATTGAGTTTTGATTAAGCTGCGAATTAAAAAAGACACACCACGGAGATTCATCACTTCGGGTAGAAAAAGCAGCTTCCGCACAAGAAACAGTCGAAACATTGTAAGAAAATACACCGCCAAGCCCCACATGAGCAAAGGACAGCCTACAGAAGCCCCAGAAAAACAAAAACAGCCAGAAAGTTTTTTTCATTTATTTAATTATACAAAAAACAAAACAGCTATCAATCATCAGATTTTTTATATTTTACGCCGTCAATGAAAAGAAATCCGTCCTTCATTTCATAAAACAAAGAATATTCAGCATCTCCAATAGAAGGATCTTTCGCAAAATACTCATAAAATGGAACAGGCTCCCCATCACCATCCTGCACCGTTTCGCTCATGAAGAGAATTGCATTCTTTTTTTGCGTAAACTCTCCGTCAAAAGTAAGATTTTTATCACAATACTTGGAAAAATATTCTTTTGCAGCCTGAGTATCCTGAGCATGGTCAACGAATTCAACATGGTCAACATTCTGCAGAATTTTTTTTGTAAAGATTCCGCCCTCGGAAAAAGAAAAGACAATATTCTGCTTTGTGTACAAATATGCTTTTGTAGAAGAATCCTCGCCAGAAGAAGCCATCTCAGACTTCAAGGTAATGGTTGCTTTCCATTTTCCCAAAAGGCTCGGCATAGATTTAGATTCACAAGAAATAAAAAGGAATACAAAAAGAATTGAAATAATAAAAGATAAAAACTTTTTCATAAGTGCATAAAAAAAAGCCTACTCAGGATTCCCTTTTCGGCCTTTTGTAAAAATTCCTAACTGAGATTACTCTCCAGAAACGATTGTTGTGCTCTTAACGTAAAGACCACCCAAAATAACAGTCTGGCGAACATCAACAGTAGAAACATGAGTGATTCCACCATTCTGAGCAGCGTCAAGAATGTCACCGTTTCCGAGGAATACCAGACCACAGATAATCTGACCAGTGCTTTCGCCTCTCTTAGAACCAATATCGCCGTTAATGGCAACCGGATGAGATGTCGTACAGCTGATTGCCAGCGCAAGGGTGAGTGTTGCAATCAGAACTCCTAAAAAACGTTTCATATTTATACCTCCATAAATCATAATAAATCAACTTTATTTTAAGAAGTTCTGATTGTCAAGAGTTTTCAATACATTTTTAAGAAAAACTCAACACTCCGTTTTCTGCCCTCACAGCTATTTTGCAGTCCTCACCGAAGCGGCCGGAGAGAATTTCCTTTGCAAGAGGATTCTCGACATAGGTCTGCACAGCCCGCTTAACCGGACGCGCACCAAAGGCCGGGTCGTAGCCAACATCGCTAAGGAAGTCGATTGCGCTCTGGTCGAATTCAAGCGCAATTCTGCGGTCGGCCAGGCGAGATTTTACACGCTCCAGCTGATTCTTTACGATTCCGCCGATACAATCCCTAGAGAGGCGGCCGAACATTACGATTTCGTCGATTCGGTTAAGGAATTCCGGTCGGAAAGTCTTTTTAAGAAGAACATCAACGGCAGGCCGAACGGCAGTCATCTTGTCAGGAGTGTCCGCATCCAGAATCAAATCGCTTCCCAAGTTGCTTGTCATAATGATAATCGTATTCTTAAAATCGACCACTCTGCCCTGTCCGTCTGTCAGGCGGCCATCATCAAGCACCTGTAAAAGCACATTGAATACATCCGGGTGAGCCTTCTCAACTTCATCGAACAAAATTACGCTGTAAGGACGGCGGCGAACGGCCTCTGTAAGCTGACCACCCTCGTCATAGCCGACATATCCCGGTGGAGCACCAATAAGGCGGGTCACGCTGAATTTTTCCATATATTCGGACATATCGATTCGGGTGAGAGCCTTTTCGTCGTTAAAGAGGAAGTCGGCCAGAGTTTTCGCAAGCTCCGTCTTTCCAACGCCTGTAGGTCCTATGAACATAAAGCTTCCAAGCGGGCGGTTCGGGTCGTTGAGTCCTGCCCTGTTTCGGCGGATTGCGTCGCTTACAACGCAAACGGCCTCGTCCTGCCCGATAACGCGCTTGTGAAGGACATTTTCAAGCTGGATATATTTCTGCTTTTCGCTCGTGAGCATTTTTGCGATTGGAATTCCAGTCCAAGTGCTTACGACGCGGGCAATGTCCTCTTCGGTAACTTCCTGGCGCAAAAGAGAATCAGAAACACCGTTGTCTTCTTTTTCATGGCGCGCTTCGTCGGCTTTCTGAGCCTCGGCAAGTTCCTTTTCAAGAGCTGGAATCGTACCGTACTTCAATTCTGCGGCTTTGTTAAAGTCTCCCTCGCGGGTGTATTTTTCTTCCTCAAAGCGGGCTGCCTCAAGTTTTTCTTTTAACTCACGGCTCTTATTGATTTCTGCCTTTTCGTTCTGCCATTTAAGCCTCATAGCGTCACGGTTTGAAACGACTTCGGCAAGTTCTTTTTCAAGTTTCTGCAATCTCTCTTTTGAGGCAGCATCATCTTCCTTGGAAAGAGACTGTTTTTCAATCTGGAGCTGTAGGATTTTTCGTTCAAGCTGGTCAAGTTCTGTCGGCTCACTCTCAATTTCCATCTTAAGGCGGCTTGCGGCTTCATCAACCAGGTCAATCGCCTTATCCGGCAAAAACCTGTTCGTAATGTAGCGGTTCGAAAGAGTTGCAGCGGCGACAAGGGCTTCATCATTGATTTTAACGCCATGATGAATCTCGTACTTATCACGCAAGCCACGCAAAATCGCAATCGTATCCTCGACATTCGGCTCAGCACAATAAACCTGCTGGAAACGCCTCTCCAATGCAGCGTCTTTTTCGATGTATTTCCGGTATTCGTTGAGAGTTGTGGCACCAATTGCCTTTAATTCACCTCGAGCAAGGGCAGGTTTGAGCAAATTGCTTGCGTCCATGCTACCTTCACTTGCCCCCGCCCCTACAATTGTATGAAGCTCATCGATGAAAAGAATTATCTGTCCCTCAGACTTTGTGACTTCGGTGATTACAGCCTTCAAGCGTTCCTCAAACTCACCGCGGAATTTCGCACCAGCGACAAGGCTTCCCATATCCAGAGAAAGAAGACGCTTGTTTTTGAGCGATTCAGGAACGTCGCCCTGTGCGATTCGGCGGGCGAGTCCTTCGACAATCGCCGTCTTTCCAACGCCCGGCTCGCCAATAAGTACAGGATTGTTCTTTGTCCGGCGCACAAGAACCTGCATCACGCGGCGGATTTCTTCATCACGGCCAATCACGGGGTCAATTTTGTCCTGCCTTGCCCTAGCCGTTAAATCCGTGCAATATTTTTCGAGAGCCTGCATTTTGCTCTCAGGATCGTTTGAATCAACTTTCTGATTTCCGCGAACGCTCTTCAATGCTTCAAGAACCGTTTCTTTTGTGATTCCGTACTGACGCAAAAGCTCACCTGTGCGGCCGTCACTCTGAGCCATCGCAAGAAGAATATGCTCCACCGAAAGAAACTGGTCTTTTAAGCCCGACATTTCCTTTTCGGCCTTTGCAAGAACCTTCTGTGCTTCGCCACTAAGCTGCATCTGAACGTTGCCAGTGACACGCGGATATGTTTGAAGAAGATTTTTTGCCGCTTCAAGAAGGGCTTCTTTTTGAACGCCAATCCGCTCTATTACAGGAACGGTGATTCCGTCCTTCTGCTCAAGCATGGCGACCAAAAGATGCGGTAAGCCAATTTCGCTATGATCATTCTGCTGTGCAAGTGCGCTGGCCTCCTGCAAAGCATCCTGTGTTTTCAAGGTAAACTGCTCGTAATTCATAGTGTACCCCCAATTTTTTAACTTTCAATATGAAAATAATAAGAAATACACCAATCGGCAAGTTTAAAACAAAAAAACCGCCCCAAACGGAGCGGCTTTGTGAATCGCAGAAAATCCTATTTAGAGTAGAACTCAACTACCATCTGGTCGTTGATCTGTACTGGGATTTCTGAACGGAGTGGGAGACGAGCAAGCTTGCCTGTGAAGTTGTCGTCGTCACGCTCGAGATAGTCAAGTTTTGCCTTGTTGTTTGCAAGGTATGTAGCCTTGAACTGCTCGCTCTTGCGCATCTTCTCAACCAAAGAAATTGTTGAGCCAACTTTTACAGCGTAAGAAGGGATGTTGATTACTTTGCCATCAACCTCAATGTGTTTGTGGCTTACCATCTGGCGAGCCATGCGGATTGATGAAGCAAATCCCAATCGGTAAACAAGGTTATCCAAACGAGTCTCAAGAGCAACCAAGAGAGCAACACCTGTCATCTCTTTTGATTTTGCAGCCTGCTCGAAGTAGCGACGAAGCTGTTTTTCGAGGATGTTGTAGTAAGCCTTTACCTTCTGTTTTTCTGTCAAGTGCAAAGAATAATCAGATGCTTTCTTTGTCTTTTTGAAAGCTGGGGAACCAGCTCTGTCCATTGCCTTTGGGTGTCCACAAACATTAACACCAAGTCTTCGACATTCCTTGAAACGAGGATTGCGTCGTGTAGCCATTTTTAGCTCCTTAAAAAATTTTTAATCAAGGCAAATTCTCGTACAAGCCGAAAGAATAAGTTGCTTGATTTTTCAAAGTCACTGTTTAGGGCTAAGCCAAACAGTGAAGAATATTTTAGCAAATGTACCAACCAGAATCAATATATAAACCAATGTAAAATCGAATTTTCCACAATTTTCAGGAAAAAAATATAAAAACCATATTTGAAAACATCTTAAAAGCCGATAATATAATGATTCACATATTACGAACACTCAAACAAGAGTTTTTTTTCACAGGAGAGTTTATGCTAAGAAAAATCTTTACGCTAATTTTTATAACTACAGCCGCTTTTTCAGCAATTTCATGCAACAAAAAAAACACATCTTCTACAGATGAAAAGGAAATCACGCTCGTAATGGCAGAAGTAAATCCGGCCGAATCAATTGCAGGGCAAATGGACCAGGCATTCAAGGAAAAGGTCGAGGAACTTTCTGGCGGGAAAATCAAAATCAACTTGCAGTGCTCTGGAATTTTGGGCGATGTCGATTCCGTTATGGATTTAATGATGAAGCCTAATTCTACGATTCATATCCACAGAATGTCAGCAGTGAACATGGCCATGTATGGCTGCAAAAAATCTTCATTGCTCTCGATTCCGTTCACATTCTCTAGCAAAGAGCATTTCTGGAGATTCGCAAATTCAGAGCTTGGACAAGAGATTTTGGAAGAACCAATAGAAACTGGGATTGGACTACGAGGTCTTTTCTTTGGCGAAGAAGGTTTCAGACACTTTTTCTCAACAAAGAAAATCGAAAAAATCGAAGATTTTGAAGGCCTGAACGTCCGTGGCACAAACGATAAAGCTATGCAGGGAGTTCTCAAAGGTCTCAAAGCAAATTCCGTTCCAGTAAACTACGCAGATTTATATGGCGCTTTGCAGACAGGCGTAATTGATGCGGCCGAGCAACCGATTGCAAATTATCTTACGAATCATTTCAATTCAATAGCTCCGTACATGATTTTGGATGGTCACACTCTCGGTGTTATGGAAGCAGTAATCACAGAAGAATGTTGGGCTTCCCTGACAAAAGAACAGCAGGACATTCTTATTGAGGCAGGGAAATATGCATCTGAATTCTGCCGCAAACTTTCTCAAACAGAAGAAGATAAAATTAAAGATGCTTTGATTGAAGCCGGTGCGACACTGACAGAAGTAAAGAATGTTGAACCATGGCAGAACGCATGTGCCGAAGTCATTCAAGAAAGCGCGTCCGTTGATTACGTTCTTTATCACTCAATTCTGAACTACGCAAGGGCAAAAAAATAAATCACATCAAATCAAAACTTTTTTCTGCTTATCCATGGTGCCCTCGATGCATTTAAAGAACACTTCCATGCAAACACGGGCATCGTCTGTGGCTCGGTGCGCGGACTTAACTTCAATATTAAACTGCTTCGCAAGATGCTGCAAAGTCCAGTGACCGTTCTCAGGAAAAGCCCACCGTGAAAATCTAAGAGTATCAATAGCACGGTTCGGAAGAACATCATGATTCATGCGCCCAAGCTCCGCGTTCACGAACCTCAAATCGAATTGGGCATTATGAGCGACTACAATCGTTTTCTCTCCCAAAAACTCCAAAAAATCGCCAGCAAGCTCCTTGAACTCTCTTTGGCCAAAAACCATCTTATTAGTAATTCCTGTAAGTTCCTGACAAAAATGCGGAATCAAAACGCGCGGATTAACAAGCTCCGAAAAAGTACCGAGCACGCCAGTTTTATCAAATTTAACAGCCCCAATTTCAATAATTCGCTCTTCTTCTGGCTTAAGCCCCGTAGTTTCCGTATCCAAAGCACAAAACACCGCCCCGCTGTGAACGAGACGGTTCATACACCGAAAGTCATTCAAAAGATGCAAATGTGATTTCATACAACTATTCTATGCAAAGATAGAAAATGTTGCAAACACCCAAAGCAAGGTTCAACAATTTATCAGTCGCTTGCAGTAGCTGACTCAAACACATCCTTAAACAATCCTGCGATTTTTTCCTCACCTTTGATTGTCGGATGAGGATCGAACCAAACCGGAACTGTATTTTGAAGTCCTGCGTTTCTGACTGTCTCCAGCTTGAAATATGAAGGATCTGCATGAATATAGGTTGGGTAATCGTTTTTTGATATAGCGCTTGTACCGCTGAAATTGTTCGCCACATCGACAAAATAGACATTATCGTTAGAGTCTGCGACAGATTTTATGTAAGCATTAAGTTCCAGAAGTTTTTCGCATGTTACCTGATTTAAACGAAGAAGCCCCTTTGTGTAGATGTACTTGAACCAACCCGCAATTACCCAGGTATTTCTTTGGTTTTCCTCAAGATTATCCAGCGTAAAATAATGGTATGGGCTGTAAACCGACATGACGAATACTTTCTGACCGTCTGCTGTGAGGATGCCAATTATTCTGTCAAAATTCTGTTTGAATCCACTAAAACACCTTTCAAGTTCCGCAGGATATTTTGTTGTGAAGAATTCATTGTCATTTCCCTCGCCAGCTTCTATGAGAAAGTCGGCAGTTGCGTTCTTCAAAAAATCGTTCGCACCAATACAGAGCGTAATGTAGTCAGCATTTTTTACCGCTTCAAGGATTTCGCCTTGCTTAATGCCGGCTGCAGCATCAGAAAAATCTTCTCTTAGTTTTGCAAGAAGATGCTCCGTTCTGTCGCCGGTCTTTGCGTAACTATTTACGCTGTAGTTTGCCCTTGTTGTAAGGCCTTCATAGAGTACATTTGAGTAACAATATTTGTTCACATAATTCGGGTTTACATCCGCTCTCTTTCGGCGGTTCACATATTTGTCGTAGGCTTCAAGCATGGCAGGCTCTTCAAGAGGCTTGTCTGCATCCCTGAATGCCTTTGGTGCATATCCTGCGGCAATACTGTCACCCAATGCGACGATAGACCATTTTGCGACATAAACTTTGGCCGTTGCAGTCTTGTCGCCCATTGTCGCCGTGAGAGTGGCTTCTCCAGATGCGCCCGATACATAAGAAATACTTGCCTTTTTGTTATTCGAAGGGTCAGGCGTTACTGTGAAGATATTTGAATCTGACGAGGCCCAGCTGACATCGTCTGCATCTATTCCCACGATATTTGCCTCTACCACGGTAGTGTCGTTTGCAGAAAGGAAGAACGCCGTGTCGCTTAGAAAGAAGCCTTTTACAGTAACATCGACAAAGGCCGCGACCACTGTCTCACCATCGTAAGGTGTTGCTTCATCGTAGAAGGTTGCCGTAGCAATAATGGTAGCTTTGCCAGTTTTTTTTGCTGTTACAAGACCACTTTCACTGACGGTGGCAATATCAGTATCTGAAGAAGTCCATGTGATTTTTTCGTTAGCTCCCTTCGGTGACTGAGAAGCAAAAAGCTGAACGGTTTCTCCTATATCAAGGGCTGCTGGAGTTTCCGGCCTAATAGAGATTGATTCAAGCTCGGTGTAGACTACGCCTGATGCTGCGTCAGTTTTATCGTCGGAATTCGCTGAAAGTGAAAAAGAGCCATTTTGCTTCGCAGTATAGAATACTGTCCAGTTGCCACAGCCATCTTTTTGAGGTTCGTGCTCAAGCTGGAGAACCGTAGAATCGCAGGTAATTGTTACATCTGCGTCGGTCGGTTCAACTGTAAGGCGCAATGTACCTTTTTCCCCGGCTTTGATGCGGTTTGGTATTTCCCACTTCAAAACTCTTGCAGGTACAGTTTTTCCGTCACTGCTGTTAATCGTCTGCGTTTGTTTTGCTTCTGATGAATCATTATTACTTTCTGAACAACCTGAAGCTATAAATGCAAGCGTCACAAAGGCTGTAAGAATCAAGAATCTCTTCATGCAAATCTCCTTTTAATTTCTTGTTTTGTATTTTACACTTTCTGAAGTCCTATTATTTGCGGCGTTCCCAACGCACTGGTGTAGGATAGAATATAAGGTTGTGATTAACAATCGGCAGATTACAGAAATCTTTTTTGATTTTTACCACCTTCAGATCTGCCTCAATATATGGCTGAAAATTGATCCCTAGCAAAACGCCCATTTCTTTAATCGCTACATTCGGAACTGAAATTACGGAATGGAAACCAGCTTTTAAAGGCAGAGACAATCGCGCGCTTACAGCAGAAGTACCAAGTCCGACAGATGGTATAAAGCTGAACCACGGCTCAAAAGTAATATTTGTGCTTGATGCAGAACTGTCCTCAAGACCTGCATAAAATTCCGTATAATTAATTGGTCTGCCGCTAGCGTAAGGCGTGAAATACGGACTTAAGAACCAGTCAACTCCATAGCTTGCGCCGAAATTCACATCTGCGCCATACATGCCGGAAAAACAAAGGTGCGGATTGTAATTTCCAAGACTGAAATTGATGCCGGTCTTGATAGCGGTGCCGAATACAAGCGGAACACCACAAACATTGATGTTTACATCTGCAACTTTGATTTCAAGTTTCTTAACCTTGTCTCCGAATAATTCCATGAGCAGTTCTGCAAGTTTTATGTTGTTTGATTCATTTGCTTCTTTAATACCACCCTTCCCCAGTTGATCAAGGATTACATTCAGAGAATTTATAGTGATGTCCAAATCAAGCCAGACAGCTAAGCCCAGCCCGAACGCGGCATTGGATTTTGATATGCTGCAAGATGCTTTAAGACCTGCTCCCAAATACATTCCTGCACTCTTAGGACTAATCTTAAGAGTTTTTCCCTTTGTTGCCGGGAACAGGATAATCTGACTCAAATCAATGTTGTAGAAATTTTTCCACACCTTTTCCATTTCCTTGTGCTTTTTCTGGTAGTCAGCATATTTAGAATGAATGGCACGGGATGAAGGATTTTCAATTTCTACCATCATGTCACTTGCACCGGAATACATAAAGTCACCCAAAGTTTCGAGACTTCCGATGTTAAGGCACATGTCCGGATAGATATTCGTCAGTTCTGGTGATTCAATGAGTGCTGATGGTGAAGAATCGTACATGGTATCAATCAATGTGCGGGCATATTTCTGTTTCTCAGTAAATGTTGCTGCCGAAGTCCAGGATGTATTGAAAACGGATTTTTTATCTTCAGATACATTTTTTGCGGCAAGAACGTTTTCAATAAAAACATCTTCGGTAAGGGCAGCGTTTAAATTTTCAAGCGTGGAATTTTCCCCGTTCTGCAGAAAATCTTTTATCGGCTGATATGCGCACAAATCTGCAATCAAGGCTTTTGGACCGTTCACAGGATCCGGGAACTGCCAGTCATAGTAAGAATAGTCAATAGAATAATTTGAAAATTCTTCTATATCGTTATAAGTATTTGCCGTTGTGCTTGTAACGACATAAGATTTTCCGCCGAAATTGATATCTGAATTTGTGAAGTTCATGTTTTCAATTCCGTCGTAAAACTCATTGTTTTCTGTTGATTCGTCATTAAGGGAAGGACCTGTAAATTCTCCAATTTCAGAAATATTCTCTTCTGAAAGACCTGTTTTTGATGGTAGACATAGAATGTAATCGCCGTAAGCCATAATGCTGTCGATTTCAGGTTCATCATAGAAAACCCATACAAAATCGCCGTTGCTGTTTACGCCATACAAACCTTTTTCAAAGCTTTCTGTTTCACCAAGAATTGATCGATAGCCTGCGCGAACTTCTGAATCTGAAAATTTGTAGAACATAGCAGAATATTCTGTGTTTTCTTCGTTTATAAATGTAAGCCATCGGCTGTTTTCGCTATAGCCACTTCGTTTCAGAGGAGGAGCAGTCCACTTTAAATCTGCATGACCATCGCCGTTCAAGTCCGCACTTTCTCCTTGTTTTAATGTGAACAAATTTGAAAAACTTCCATTGCTCGCAGTTACTTTAGTAAATGTTAAAGAAACAGACTCAGGCCTTATATCGTTGATACTGATGTAGCCGTAAATCGCTTGGTCAGGAATATCTTCGTAAATGAACTTTGTTGCTGATGCCCCGCCAGAGACATTCGTGGTTATGCTGACCCCGGATGTCGGATCTTCGGCAAGGGCCGATGCTGTGTCGTCAGAAGCCGAACTGGTTATGAATTGTGTGCCAGAGGCAAAACTTGTGACAGCTTTTTCCTTTTTTGTGAGTTTTCCGAGTCGAACACCAATTTTTGTTCCTGATGCAATTTGCGCAAGCTTGCCAGAATTGTCAGAAGGATCATAAATTAGCGAGCCGCCTATAAATTTTCTGTTGGCAGTAAGGTAATTGTAATTGAATGGTGTTGAAGAAGCGGTTGTTTCGGGTAAATCTGAGCCAGAATCATGAGAACAACTATTAAATACGAACACGACTGCGATAATAGCTGCCAGAAACAGCGGGTTATGGGTAAGTTTCTTCACATTTTCCTCCAGTTTGGCGAATTTTCTATGGCGCGCCTGTAAAATGATAAAACTACTATATAATAGTACCCCCCATTTAATCGGCCGTCAAGTTTAAATTAATGTAAATTTAAAATAAATTTTGGCCAAAAAAAGCACAGGAAAAACACTCCTGTGCCTTAAAGAACTGAAAAGGGGGAAAGCAGGAAACTTCATTTTCAGTTTTCCACTTTCCGTTTTCCGTTTAAAAATTATGCGTTTTCAAGTACTTTCTTGATGTCTGCTGTGATTGCGATTGACTTGACTGATTCGCAAGATGCTGCAGAGTCCAGTGTCCATTTTCTGGGAAAGCCCACCGTGAAAATCTAAGGGTATCAATTGCTTTGTTCGAGAGCGGTTCATGATTCATTCGCTCCAGCTCAGCATTCACAAACCGCAAATCAAACTGGGCATTATGAGCGACAATAATCGAGTCCTCGCCCAAAAAAGAAAGAAAATCACCGGCAAGTTCATTAAATTCTTTTTGACCATAGACCATTTTATTTGTGATTCCTGTAAGCTGCTGGCAAAAGTATGGAATTAAAACGCGTGGATTCACAAGGGAAGAATAAGTGCCAAGAACGCCAGACTTGTCAAGCTTGACCGCCCCAATCTCGATAATACGTTCTTCTTCCGGCTTAAGCCCAGTAGTCTCAGTATCAAGCGCACAAAACACAGCCCCGCTATCCAAAAGCCGCTTCATGCGCCGAAACTACTGCATCAGATTCGAGCAATCACATCTCCAGAGCTTCATTTTCTTGTTTTTCCAAAGCCTCTATGCGCTCTTCAACAACCGCTTCCTTATAAACAGCTGACATTTCTTTTGAAGCAAGCGTTCCGCCGTATTTTTTTCGCATAAGCTCAAGTACCACATCTGGAACAGTGATTCCATACCCACGTGTCTGGCCCTCATCAAACGCATCCCATTTACCAAGCATGACGATTGCAGAATGCAGTTTTTCGTTGTTTGTGGCTTCGATTGCCGAAGTCCTTCTAAGTTCCCTAACTGCATGGACAGCAAATATTATTGAAAGAAGTGCATCCGCGCAGTTGGAAACAAAAATTGACCATGCAATGGCCTCAATCCCCAAACCGAATGCTTTCGTAAGCAAAAGAAAGAGAGGAATGCGTATTGCGAACAGTTTTGCAATGTTTATTATGGTCGGAAGCTTTGTCTTTTTCCGGGCATACAAAAATCCGCACATAGCTCCGTCTATCGCATCAAAAAAGGCTGCCCAACGTTCAATACGGTAGATTGCCATCATCTTCTGTGCCATATCGGCATTATCCTTAGAAAAAAAAAGAACGAGCGGATCAATAAACACTGAAACTACAGTGAAAAGGAAAAGACATGTTACAAGAGTGACAATCGTAGTACAAAACAGAAATGTGATTGCCCGTTCTGCATCGCGGCTTCCAAGATTTGCAGAAACGATGTTAGATTCTGCATCCTTAAAAGAATTAAGCGGAGTGGAAGCAAGGGCTAAAATTCTCTGTGAGCAGGAATAGGCCGCAAGTCCCACGCTTCCAAAACCGACATACAATCCATTGCAGATAACTTTGCCGAAGGGAACAAGGAATTTTTCGACAAATACAGGAAAAGAAAGTTTTGCAAGCGGAAGTAGGAACACTTTCCTAAAGCAAGTACACTTCCACCTCACACGAAACGGGTTATCTTTTGAGAACAACCGCAAAATTGCAAATAAAGTCATAACGGCATACGAGACACCAGATGCGACAGGAAGAAGATACATTGCAAAATCAGTTTTTAGCCTTCTGACGGAAACAAGAGTGATAATCGCTATGTTAAGAATTGTTTTTATGCCAAGAACTACAAGATTTCCGTACATAACGATTTTTGTACGTCCGCGCGCTTTTTCGGTGGAGAAAAAAATCGTATTGATAAAAGAAAAAATCAGCGTAAGAACACTTATCGTAAGAAAAAATGCTCCTTGATTAAGCAGCGACTCAGGAAAAGCAAACAATCGCAGAATCGGCACAGAAAAAGGAAGAACGGCTGCAAGCACGAGAACTGCAACAAGAAGAACCATGAAAAAAACAGTGCTTATATAGCTTTGAACTTCTTCGTTGTCTCCCCTTCCAAATGAACGGGAAATCATAATGCCCGCACCGACGGAAAGACCTCCTGCAATTGTTCCCAAAGCAATGCGTATGTCAGAAATAAAAGAAACAGTCGTCACTACATTCATGTTCAGGTTTGCGGCTGTAAAAGTATCAAAAAACGAAAAAATAAGATTCAGGCTGTTGTGGAATAAAAGAGGAAGAGTTACCGAAAGAATTACGGCAATCGGATTTCCAGTAAGAAGAAAATGTCTCCGCAGGTTTTCATTTGCGGATTGATCCATGCTTCACTCCTAAAAATCAATGTCTTCTTTGTGCCGTGCAATGGATATATCCCCGCTCAAAGAACAGTACTGTTTGTGGCACAGTTGCGGTTCAGTTTTGATGCGGTATTCAGAAATCGGGACATAAGATTCTCTTGGAAAGCAGATGTTATGCTCCCCGACCATATCTACATCAATGTAAAAATACGACATGCCTCTGGTGCAGAAAACCCTTCCGTGTTGAATTTGGAATCTTTTGTCTGTCCGTTCTGGTAGTTTAAGAGCTGATTCTGTGTAAGCGTTTTATCGACACTACCATCATCAAACGTAATCGTATAACGCGGATGAGAGTCTTTTGAAACATTCTTACCCTGACTGCGGTAGGCATCATCCTGAGTTTTATCGTAATCAAAACGGTAATCAACACATTCTTCTTCGCACAAGCGTTTGATTTCATCTGCAAGAGATTCAGTTTCGGGGTTAAGGACGAATTCAATCTTTATGGCATCGAGACCTGTCTTTCGTTTTACATATTCTTTATGAAGAGAACAGCACATTCCAAGTTTTACTCCACGCGAATGAAGGTAATTTGCAAATGAAATGTAGTAGTCTGTACTGTTTGAGAAATTGGTGGTTATGGCGATTTTGGCAAGTTTTTTTGATTGAATTGCGCTTACAAGCTTTTCCAAATCATACCATGTTACTTCACCGCCAAGAAGATAGAGTTTTACAGGGCGGGGCGAAGATTCTATGAGGCGGTTGATTTCCTTTGCCGTGGAAAACAATCGATTAAAATCCGTCTTTTCGTTTTTCTTGCCCCACCACTGAATACAGTATGAACATCGGTAATTGCACCAGGTTGTAAGCCGCCACTTTATAGTAAGCAGACGCTCATTGTTTCAGATTGAGACAATCTGTTTTTTGCAATCCTGCATATTCATACCCTTTTCAATTTATTGCTTATGCGTTTTCAAGCACTTTCTTGATGTCTGCTGTGATTGCGTCACATACAGCGGCACTCTCAGCCTTTGCCTTGTCAAGACCTGCAGAAACGTCTGTTCGGGCGTTAACATAGAACTTGATTTTTGGCTCTGTTCCAGAAGGACGAGCTGAAACGATTGTGCCACCTTCAAGAACGAACTGGAGAACATTTGACTTCGGAAGCTTGATTGCAGTTTTTGCAGAAGGATTTTCTGGGTTGAATGCAACGCTTTCTCCGATATCGCGGATTTCAAGAACTTTCTTGCAGCCCAAAGTCTTCAAGCCCTCTGTGCGGAGTTTTGTCATGATTCCAGCCATAACCTCTTTTCCGGCACTTCCTGGGAAGTACTGAGAAATTGCGCGGTCCTCAAAGTAACCGTACTCACAGTACATGTCGTCCAAGTGCTCAAGGATTGACTTGCCTTTTGAAGCCCAGTACAAAGTCATCTCGGCACACATTGCGGCAGCTGAAACACCGTCTTTGTCCATAACTTCTTTTTCTACTTTGTAGCCGTAGCTCTCTTCAAGACCGTAAACGTAGGTCTCGCTTCCGTCTTTTTCGAATTCGTCCTCAACAGCGGCAATCCATTTGAAGCCAGTCAAGCACTCGTGCATCTTAACACCGTATTTTTTACATATGTAATCTGAGAACGGAGATGTAACGATAGAGCGAATAGCAGCAGAATTTGCAGGCAATTTCCCCAATTCTTTGCGAGAAAGAAGAACATATTCACAGAGCATAGCACCCATCTGGTTTCCTGAGACGAGAACAAATTTGCCGTCTTTTCCTGGGAATGCTGTACCAAAGCGGTCTGCATCCGGGTCAGTTGCCATTACACAGTCAGCCTTTTCTTTTTCACCAAGTGCGACTGCCATTTTGAGTGCTGGAGCTTCCTCAGGATTTGGTTTTTCAACAGTTGGGAATGCACCGTTTGGCTCACGCTGCTCTGGAACTGTGATAACTTTGAGTCCGAGATCGCCCAAAACCTTCTCAACGTGCATTGCGCCTGTTCCGTGGAGAGGTGTGTAAACGATTTTAACAGAAGAAGCCTTGTCTTTGATAAGCTCTGGGCGGAAGAGCTGTGCCTTACACATAGCCCAGAATTTCTCGTCGATTTCTTTGTCAATGAGAACGAGCTTGCCAGATTTGATTGCGTCTTCTTTAGAAATTGTCTTTACTTCTTTGACAGCGTTAACTTCTTCGATAATGCCAACGTCATGAGGCTCGATTACCTGTGCGCCGTTGTCCCAGTAAGCTTTGTAACCGTTGTACTGTGGTGGGTTG
>Ga0310695_10007689_pt1 | contig 17112 bp, 16 predicted proteins | sample RumenRJG_04DNA_FD_203882 | JGI IMG/M metagenome (GOLD analysis project Ga0310695, IMG submission 203882) | Bovine rumen microbial communities from Lethbridge, Alberta, Canada - RJG_04 (v2) (version 2) | ecosystem: Host-associated > Mammals > Digestive system > Stomach > Rumen | place: Canada...
AAGGAGATTGTAAAAGGAATGTGGCAGTTTGCCAGGTTCCTTTTTGTGCCTCAATGGGGAAAACATAGGGTTCATGGTTCAGGGTTCATGGTTCAGGGTTACTTCTGATTCATGGTTCAGGGTGACGACTGGTTAATGGTTCAAGGTTAATGGTGACGATTGGTTATTGATTCAGGATTCATGATTAATGGTTGACGTCTGGTGCATGATTCATGATTCATGGTTCAAGATTAATGATTAACGGTCTAATTCTGGTTCATGGTTCAGGGTTAAAGATTAATGGTTAATGAATATGGCAGACAACAGTAAAGGATATAAGAAAACGACATATAAAAAGAAAGAGACAACACCCAAGGCCAAGTATGGTTCAGGGTTCACGGTGCAAGGTGAAGGGTTAAAATACAAAACTAAGCGTGGGAAGTTGGCTCCTTTGATGACTGAAGACCAGAAGAAAGAAGCTGGGATACATGAGTTATCTTACGATTTTGCGTGTCGCATCACACGATTATATCAGTATCTGACTGAGGATGCGGAGTATAAGGAGTTTGTGCAGAGTAAGCAGATATATCGCTCAGGAACTTCAATTGGAGCCAATGTGAGGGAGAGTAAGCATGCGCAGAGTGATGCTGACTTCTTATCCAAGATGTCTATAGCGTATAAGGAGGCGGATGAGACGGACTATTGGCTGAACCTTCTTCGAGATAATGGCTATTTGAACGATGATCAATTTCAGTCATTATCACATGACTGCGATAGGATTTTGAAGGTTTTGACTTCGATTGTGAAGACGATGAAAGAGAAAATTGATTCAAAATCTAAGAAATAGGTCATCGTTCTGGTTCATGGTTAAGGGTTAAGGGTTCATGGTTGAAGAAACCGTTAAACGTGGCCCGGTAATCGATAACCGGAAGTTCGACGATGAAAGAGGAAATTGGTTCGCGATAACATCTCAATATGTGAGATAGAGAGGGTGATAGAAGAATAAGTAAACGAGGTTGATATATGCGAAGAAACTTCAATGTGATTAGACATTATATGAAGGCCTGGAAGCGACGGGCTTTCAGACCCAATATGTCTTTTAAAAAATATAGGCATCTACCAGATTTAATAGTATGTCTTTCATATTCCCAGATATATGATGACTATTCACAGGTAGATCCCAAGTCATTTCTTCATGGTATTCCAACCTTCGATTTGTTGCAGTACATTCTTGGACTTGAGAATAAAACCCACTATACTTTGCATAACCCTGAACTTGATCGTGAGATAATAGGAAAGTTGATAGAGCACCTAGATGAAAACGAAAGAGAAAGACTTTTAAAAAGTATAAGCAGACATAAAAGCCTTACTTTTATTAATGCAGAGGGTACGCTTCGTTTTGTTAGACTGGCTCTTAGCTGTTTTACACCAGAAAGAAGTGGATTTGTGCTCGAATCGAACCATTTAAAGAGTATTTTTAAAGCCTATCTCTTTTGTAACCAGTTATGGACTGACGAATTTGTGAAAGTAGATAAGACGACATTCCCGGGAATACATCAAACAAGAAAAAGTGCGCTCATTGATATTTCTCTAAAAATGGATATTCCCTATAGTGAGTTTAAATTCTTCAAGGATTTTAGAACACAACTATATAAAGCTATCAAACTGTTTGAGTTTGCGGAGAAGAATGCCTTTTTTACACCATTGCTGGAGGTCTTTTACAAAGACCGAAATGTTTCTGATTGGAAAGACTATATACGAATTCATTTTGGATTCTTTGAGCCTAGTTTAAAGAGTCCTGCAATCGATATGGATGGGGCACCTGAAGCTGTTATTAAATTTATGCAACCCTACTTGCTTGATCAGAGTCAGTTGCCCATAAAGGATAATCTAAAGGGGCAGATGCCCAAAGTGCTAAGAACAAAGTTCCTTTTGCAATCACAGATTAAACCAAACATAATATTGATTTTGTCATCCGATTTACTTGTTGACAAAATATACCAGGGCTTGAAGTTCGATTTTGGGAGTATTGCTCAGACATATGGAATAAAGGATATAAAGGGTAGGGAAATCACTCAGTTACGCATCAACGGGGAGCTGGGAAGTCAGTTTAGTGAAGAGACTATGTTATATTCAGTTTTGGATATGATATATGGTAATAGAACTGATGTGGTACGAATGCCTGGCGCAGTAACAAAACCTGTTTTTCAGAATGAAGGAGGAAGTGAGCCGGATTATTATTTACGGAAAGGGCATAGCCTCGTGTTATTTGAAAACAAGGACGTGCTATTCCCTGACACCGATAAATATTCTGGGCAACTGCTGAAATTGAAACAGGCTATAACTTCCAAGATAGCTAAATTCGGGAAAGGACTCAACGAAAAGGGACTGTTGGTTCAAAAGAAAGAAGGACTAGGACAGATATTCTATAACATTATTCGCTTTAAATGCAGTCCAGATCTATATCGTAAGTTTGATTCAGATTGCGAATCGGTTAAGAAAATATATCCCGTATTAATTACATACGATAAGGCGTATTCCGCCTTCGGGGTCAATGAGTATATTAATAAAAAGGTACCAATAATCAAAAAGAGGATTTTGAAGTATTATAAGGAAAATAGTAATCGTACTATTACTATAGGAGAATATGACATTCAGAAACCAATTATTATTGATATTGACACTTTGATTATGTATGCCTTGTTGCTGCAGAAACAGAAACTGGACTTGTTAGATTTAATTGATGAGTATTTTGACAAGACTGATGCAGACGAGCCTAATCTGTCTTCATTCTATACATTTATGATGGATGATCATAGACTAGGAGCACAGGGTGAGGAGTTTATTAAACTTCTCTATGGCGATGTGCTGGAGGTAGAGAACGATAGTGAAGCAGAGAATTCAATAGATACTAGCGCACAGGTAAAGGATTAAGGTTATGGATCAAGAGACTCGTTGGTTGAATCGATACAATGAGGTGGTTTTATAGATGCAAATAAACGCAATCTGTCAAAGTATGCCCCATAAGAGCGTTTGATAGTACATTCCCTGAAACGCGGGCGTTATATGTTGAACGCAGGGGAGCTACAAGAACCACGTTTGGGGATGTTCAAAGAACTGATGGAATTGAGTAATAAGTATAAGTGAGTAAATCAATATGTGTGAATAAGGGAATGCTAAAAAAGGGGTGCAAAAGCACCCCGATGGCAGTTTTTAATAACTAAAAAATCAAAACAAATTACTGCAACATCACTTTATCCTCTAGGAGGGAAAGGGTCGTTACCATAACTTCTTTTGTCGCGGATGTGTCCGTCCACTGCATGAATGGTCAGTTCCTTGCCTTGGTTCATGGCAATCTGCCTACCACGTTCTATAGCTTGGTACTGATGGTCGAAGACACCAGAACTGCGAGTGCAGCCTTCTTGCTTGACTTTCCAGACATTTCCGTTCTTGACTACGTGAATTTGATTTCCCATAGCTTTACAGATATTAAGTTGTGAAAAAATGCTTTTCATAACTGGGCATGGTGCCCCATACGAGAGGAAACCTCAATCATAAATGAGGTAAGTATAATCCAAAGATACACGAAAAAGATTCTTAAATCTATTTACGTGTGATTCTGACTGTGGTTCTGACACGAGTTGTCGTATTGATTCTAGTGCGAACTCGTATAGTTCTTGTAGCCATAATTTCAATCAGTAAAATACAATAATTGAAAAAATAATCCGTTCTATAAAAGCTAGACCAATAGCAAATAGAACTTCGTAGTTGTGCCCAAAGCACGCGCGAGAGTAGTTCAGCCCTGCAGTTGCCCCTGTGGGGCTGACGTTATTATAACAAATAAGGAGGATTGAGTTTCTTAGTTATCCCAACAGCCATCCTTTCGACTGCAAAATTACCAATCTTTTTTCGTAATACCAACTTTTTAGTGAAATATTTGTGTTAAAATCTGTAAATACAGAACTTTTTCGTTGAAATTGTGCTATCTTTGCGTCGTAAATGAAACAAGTACATTAAAATACTTAATGGCAACTAAAGAACAAGTAGAAGATTTTCTGAAGCGGCTAAAGGAAAAAATAAAGGTGTTTGACATCATATTCCGGGATGACAGGGGTAAGAACCTGCAGACACTGGCCACTTTGGAAATCACTCCAACTTACCGCAAGCAGGTAATCCTGAATATTGAACCAGAAGACTATTCGGAAGGACCAATTGTGGACACTCTCAACAAGATGGGGGAGATGTGGGTGTTTGGTAAAGATGTGAAAGGTCATGAGGTGTATATCAAAATCACACTTGGCCAACCGAACAACTGTACCATCTGCATTTCTTTCCATATAGCAGAATATCCGATGAATTATCCATTTAAAAACTGATGATTATGATTAAGCAGGTGATGAAAAGTCCGTTTAGCGGAGGTAATGCAGTGCTTCGTTGTGAACCGTCAACTTTGACGTTCCGCAAGGAGGAGTTCTGTTATATACATCAGTTTTATGAATGTGAGGATACCCATGAGCGATTTACTACAACGGAACTGGACGAGGCAAACTTGGCCCAGGTGTATAACCAGTATCGTGCAAAATATGGCATCCCGTTCCCAGAAGAGATCAAACGTATACGCCAGCATTATGGGCTTTCGGCCACTAAAATGTCGGCAATCCTTGGATTTGGCGAGAACCAGTATCGACTGTATGAGAATGGGGACATGCCAAGTGAAGCAAATGGAAAGGTGCTGATGTCTATCATGAATCCAGACTTCTTCCTTGCTTTTGTGCTTAATTCGCGTGAGCAGTTCTCTGAAGACGATTTCTCCAAGTTGATGGAGAAAACCAGGTCGTGGAAGAGCGCGAAGCATTCGGAGTTTGAGGTGGAACATGTGTTTAACATCTGTCGTAGAACCATCTATAATGGTTTTGCGACACAGTCGATAGATAAGCTAAAGAACATCCTTTTATATTTTATAGAGAGGGGTGATGGCGTTTTCTTTACCAAGATGAACAAGCTCCTTTTCTATACGGACTTTTTGGCATACCGCTTGACGGGCAAAGGAATGACCGGCCTGTGCTACAAAGCTATTGCTCACGGTCCTGTGCCCTTGCATTGGGATCGCGTATACAGCTTCTATAACGATATTAGCCAGGAGATCGTGCAATACTCTGATGGAAGAGCCGGCACTAAGTTGGTTTCAAATCTGTCTCCAGACATGACTTATTTCAGCGAAGATGAAAAGGAGATGCTGGAATATGTTTACCAGAGATTCAAGAAGGAAACACCGACGCAAATCTCAGAAACAAGCCATCATGAGGATGCCTGGAAAAAATACTTGAATAGCGACAGGCTTATCAGTTTTGAAATGGCCTTCTCGCTGAAAGCAATATAGTGGTCAATTTTACATGAGGAAGATACAATGAAGGAGGAGAAGAGAGACATAGACGAAGAGGTATGTGCGAGGAACGCATGCCTCTTTGTGGTCTAGGCCCTCAAAAAGAGAAAACATATGGAAGAAAAGTTTTTGATACCCATCGATGATGCCATTGAGGCATTCCGTCATCATCTTGATGCGCATGACAGAACCATCCTGTCGGCCCGTTTCGGCGATGGGAAGTCTTTCTTTCTGTCTCATTTTATGGAGGACGAGGATGTGGCGGAATGTTACACTTTCCTCTCAATATTCCCTGTCAACTATCAGGTGACCGAGAATCGTGACATCTTCGATCTCATCAAACGCGACATCCTTCTACAGATGCTCCTGAGGGGAGTCATCGAGACCGAAGTGAAGATAACCAATGACGTTGCCTTAGCTCTTTATCTCCAGTGCCAGCCTTTTAGCTTTGCAGAGAGCTTCCTACCACTACTCTCAGAACTCGCCATGAACGAGGACGCTGCGAAAGCTGCTGCAGTTGCCTTAGCAGGCAAAAAGTTCTTCAAGAGCATCAAGCAGAAGATTGATAAGATAAAGGATCAAGGCCGTGACAGTCAACTGGAGGCATTCCTCAATGCAGTTGAGAAGAATCCTGTAGTTGGTCAGGATGCCATCAGCAGCATTATTCAGCAGTGCCTGCAACAGTACAAGGAGAAGCATCCAAACAAACGCGTTGTACTCGTTATTGAGGATTTGGATAGAATAGACCCTGCACATCTTTTCCGTATTTTGAACATCTTCTCTGCCCATATTGATTTCTGTTATCGTTTGGGGGTTCAGCCTGACGAAACTCTGGTAGGCAACAAGTTCGGTTTAGACAAGGTCATCTTTGTTATGGATTATAGAAACGTGCAGCGTATCTATAGCCATTTCTATGGCGAGGGTGCCAACTTCGAGGGCTATATCGAGAAGTTTTGTAGCAGTAATCATTTCACCTACTCATTGGAAGAGCAGCGGGACAAGTATTACCTTCAGCAAATAGAAAAGGAAACAGGTATTCGTTCAAGCCTGTTGAATAATCTTATCAAACCTGCTGATTTCAAGAATATGTCAGTGCGCAAAGTTGTTCATGCAATGGAGAATACTGGCTATTCAGTTATTAGTATAGCAACTGGCCAGAACAATGAGGGTAAGAGCATTCCTCTTCATCAGGGAATACTCAGGCTGATAGCCATACTTCGCAAACTTGGAATAGAAGACGCAGAAATTATTAGTAGGATTAGGAGAACAATAGATAACAAGGAAATATCCAGAACAGGCTTCTTCATGTATCTGGCACCATATCTCAATTTGGCTGCGTATAAAAATGCTCGTGGGGATTTGCGCTTTCATAAATCTACGGACATGGCCAACACCTTTCATGTTGATGATATTCTAAACGATGGTAGAGCTCATTGTAGTTTCAGTACAACATCTGGCTATGATGAAAATGCAGAAAACAGGCTGTTGGATTTGTTGAAGAAGGTACTACTAATGGTGGCAAAATAAAAAATCCTGTAATATGGTAAAGTTTATAGAACTAACAGATTATAACGACGAACCTTTAATGGTTAATGTGGCCAATATCATTTGGGTTAAACCTTATAAGGCAGAGGAAGGAACTATTATTTATGTTACTGCGCAGGGAACGAATAATTATCCTGTGAGTTTATGTGTCAAGGAGAGTTATGCTCAGGTTACAAAGCTCATACAGAATTAGCCTTATACGCTTCGCAGAATGGTACAAAGAGTAGTATAAATGATATGACGCAGGATGAGAGATGGAAAGTTAATTGGCAAGAAGTAATGGACTTTATGGAGGCCAACAAACGGCGGCCATCGAAGTATGTGCCAGAAGAAAAGCTGATGCACCACTGGTGGCGGCACCAACAGAAGTTATTCAACGCAGGACTTTTGAAGGAAGATAGGATAGGGATGTTCAAGCAACTAATAGAAACTGGCGAACGGTATCGCCACGTTAATCAATATACATAGCTATGAAGGGTACAAGATACATACTTTTAGCGGGGATAACGGCAATGGCTTTCCTCTTCTCATGCGAGAAGGGAGAGCCATTTGCGGTTAATTAAGAGGTATGAATAAGCCGTATTTACTAAAAAAACAAATATAGTAATCAATGGGAATAGTTAAAATTAACGGGAACGGTAATCAAGTCTATAACGATATAAAGAATAGTCGCATTAATAGCAATGATGAGAAGGAAAACAGTGGTACAACTAAGAACTGGAGTGTATGGCTTACTATCATTATTGCCGCGTTGACTCTTATTGCTACATGTATTATTGGCTGGGATGCAATTGTTGGGTTCTTTAAATAGGAGATCGTATGTTAAATAAGGATGTTTCGGTAGATGGTAATAATAACTTGGTTGTAAATGATACCAAGGGTTCTACGATCAATATTGGTATGACATATACTGAGGTGAGCGACTTGTGCCAAAAGCTGATTGCATTAGAGGTCGGGCGGCTCACAAAAGAAGCTGCGGATAATTTTCGTAGACAATTGGAAGCGTTTGAAAAGAAGTTCTATGAGAAACTGGCAGCAATGGAATCCAAGGAAAACATAGAAAGATTGAGAAAGCCAGAAATGCAACTATGTTTGTGCGAAACGATTCTCTCTTCGATGAAGACCGATGATGAACAGACGAAAGAGCAACTACAGGAAATGTTAATTGAACGCCTGAATGTGGATGAAAACACTACAGACAGAGCCATTATAGAAGATGCCATAGAGAAAGCATCAAAGATATCAAAACCTCTAATGGCTTTGATGGTAGCATTGCAGTTCAGATTATATACAATGGGGCCATTGAAACAAGCACTTGATTACTCATTTACGCAGATGGGTGAATTGTTTGCATCGTTGGATGAGTTGACTTATCTTGATATTGCTTACGGGACTCAGTTACAATGTCTGACAAATAATGCTATTTTTACCCCTGAGGCCACTTATGAAGATATATTGCTTGCTAACTATGACCTCTATTTCCGACATGCTATAAGATATGGTGATTATAAGGTGTTTAGAGATGCTCACCCTGAAATTCAGCATGAAGTGCAGTTGAATAATATTAAAGGCTTTGCAATGATATGTATAGATGGCTCAAAGCCAGGCGTGGAAGAGGACGATCAGGATGTTACAATAATGGCAGCATCTTCAGCCACTGTCCGAAACAAACTAAAGAAGCAGGGAAAGGAGTATATGCTGCCGGCTTTTGAATTGTTACTACAGCAAATGCCTGTGTTTACTAAAGAAGAGATGAAAGACTACCTTGTTGGATTGAACCCAGGGTGGGCCAGTTTATTCAGGGTGCTTGACAAGTTTAAAGTCAATAATATGCAGTTGTCGCCTGTCGGGAATTATTTGTCGCTGGTTTATGCAAAGCGCATAACGAGATTGCCAGACGATTTCCTGAGACAGTTATATGGTAGTGTGATAACAGCATCGTGAGTTGAAAAAGCATTGATTATAATGTAATTGAATAAAGGAAGCATGGCACAGACTGAGCAGGAGAAGTTAATTGGAGTACATCCAGTGGCACCACATATCTTTGGGTTATGGTGGAGCAGTACTGATATGCCTACAACTGACAGGAAAAAGCACAGGAAGTTGGAGGAAGATCCGACTGTGCGCAATGCTGCTATAGACCAGCTGGCGCAGTGGATAGTGGATTATCATGTCACGGATTTCAATCTGGGACTGATAGCACGGCAAAAGGCCATCCTCGATAAGCATCACCTCGGACAGTATATTGACCAGCTTCATCTGTTGCCTAAAGCAGACAAAACCCGGAAGGGTAATCTCGGAGAGATTGTGTTAATAGAATACCTGAAGGGTAGTCGCGCCTTTACACCATACGTGCATAAACTGCATTACAATCCGAATACTGAACAGTCAATGAAAGGGGATGATGTGCTGATGTTTGACCCTAATAACTTAAATTCTGAGGTGATATATGGCGAATGCAAATTCAGAGGCAAACCAACAGCAGGCATAGTCGGGGAGATAGTCGGCAACTTAGAGGGCCTGAAAAAACTTCCAGTTTCATTGAACTTTGTTGCAAATAGAGTTAATGAAATGGGAGATACCGCTCTGGCGGAACAGATAGTTGAACTGCAAGCGAAGATATATAATGGCGAAGTGCCAGTAACCAACGTTGGTTTCTTGATTAGTAAAAGTTCGGCAAGGAAAGGATGCGGCACCTCGGCTATTGTTGAAGATAATCTTGATACGAGTAACCCACGATTGGTGATGATTTCGTTAGGAGTAGATAATCCTGTAGATATAGTAACCCAGGCTTTTCAGAAAGCGGAGGCACTACTCAAAACATAATAAAGGCAGATGGCATCAATAGAAATAATCGATAAGATAGCGAGAAGGTTGAGCCTGTCTGACGCTCAGAACCTCCAAGCACAGGCGAATGCCCGCTATATCTTGTATGGCGTTCGGGAAAGCGAAGCGAATTTTCCTCGATTTAACCCACATCTTACAGAGAAGTCGCATCAACTGGCCTATCTGTATCTGGAGGTGGCATGTGGTTACTATGAAGCCGAGCACTACCAAGAAGCATCTGTCTATTTTGAACGCGGTGCAGAACTGTTGGAGTATAACAATGTGACAGGTGTGAACGAGGATGATGCTACCGACTTTAACAGAATGGTTGGAAGCCTGTCATATTACTGCGCCAGTCAATACTCCAAGGCTTTTATCCTGCTTAAAGGAAGGGCGTATGAAACGCCTATTTGTAGGATGCTATGGCACTTCCTAGCGAAGAATCTAGTTTCATTGGAAGAAGATGCGAAGAATATTCTACTTTCTAGGGAGGATGGTGAATTCAATCAGGTCTATGACATTCTTTTAGCGAGGGTCATGGAGTTGACGGTAAATTACTATTATTATGGAGAAGACCAGTATTTAGGTAAAGCCATTGAAACAATTACAGATGCGACAGAACTGGCCTTGCTGGGTGAAGATCCGGCGAGATGGTGGCTTTTCCGACTTGTTCGGATTCTGATAGAAGGAATACAGTATAGCAGTCTTTGGGTAAATGTGGGACATAACGACGCATACAAAGTAGATGATGGCGGTTGGATAGAGGCATTCAAAAGTATTGGCATAGACTATATGCCCATATTTGCTAATAGTGCAAAGCTGAAACTCCGAAATTATATAAACTCCTTGACATTTAGGGAACACCCTGTGACAGAATTGTTCCTTTCTCAGCGAAAGGCGTTGGAAAAAGTGTTGGGAATAGAGGGCGCAGTAGTGAGTATGCCAACAAGCAGCGGCAAGACACGCATTGCCGAGTTGGTGATACTCCAGACCTTGATGTTTGATGCGACATCGAAAGTGCTCTATATAGCACCGTACCGTTCACTCTCTTTCGAGATGGAAGAGACGTTTAACGCCACCTTCACACCGATGGAATATTACGTAACCCATCTGTATGGTTCGGCACAGTTTACCGCTATAGACCGTCAGGAAATGGAACAAGCAAGGGTGGTCATAGCAACGCCTGAGAAAGCAAAGGCCATTTTGCGAGCCAATGACACGATGGTTCAGGATATTAGACTGGTGGTGATGGATGAAGGTCATTTGCTTGGCGAAGGTCAGAGGGAAGTGACCAATGAAATGTTCTCGGAAGAACTGAGACGAATAGTGAACATGAACCATGGTAGATTCCTTGTGTTATCAGCCGTACTGCCCAATGCAGAGGATATGTCGGCTTGGTTCGCAAGAGGCGATGATCATGTTGTGAAAGATACATGGAGGCCATCAAGCCAACGTTTTGGAAAGATTCTATGCTATCCGTCAAGAATAGATATTGAATGGGCAGGTGAGCCACGGTGCTTTAATCCGTCGTTCGTAAAGACGAAAGGAGCGGTAGATAAAAAGCAACTGATAGCACTGGCGGCGCAGAAACTGTCAACACTCGGTTCTATACTCCTTTATTGCCCGACACCAGCACAGGTGCTTAGTAATGCAAGAGTGATGCTGGTCCTGTTGGAAGATGAGGAAGAAGTGGACTGGGGCAATGATCCTGATTGGGTGAGATTTGTATTGGTATGCAAGGAATGTGAGGAGGATGGCATTTACCTTGAACTGGCCAAGAAGGGAATACTGTGTCATAGCGCAGCGTTGAAGTCGGATATCAGACGATTCACAGAACATCTGCTGCGGAAAGGTAAGGCCAAGTATATCTATGCAACCAATACCCTGGCGCAAGGTGTGAACTTAGGCGTTTCGACTGTTATTGTAGTCGGAACTTATATCAGACCGGATACATATCTGACAAATCGTGACTTTTGGAATATGGCTGGACGCGCCGGACGTTCGTTTGTAGATACTGAAGGAAAGATACTATTTGTATGTGACTGCAAGGATAAGGAAACAGAACGCAAGCGCATTTGGGTGGCTAATCAGTATCTAAATAGCGACTCCATAGACAAGGTGGAAAGCGGCGTGTACCTTTGGTTGCGAAAACTGAAGGAGATGCAAGAGAAGTTAGATCTTGATTTCGATTATCTTCTCCAGTTGATTGCAGAGAATAACTTGAATGATTTGGGTGATGCACCTTACTTCTTTGAGATGATAGACGATTCGCTATTGACACTCGATTTGTCATATAGAGAAGATGATAGCGATGATGTAGGTTGGGTAGAAGATCATTTCAGGAAGTCGCTTGCAGTGATACAAGAGGAGCAGGAAGAGGAGCGGCAAAAGAACATTGCCATTCTGAAAGCCAGAGTACATGCCGTAAGAAGAATGACCCAAGGAAAACCCATGCCACAGGCATTTGCTTCATCGGGAATACCTTTAAGCGTTGCCCTTTATTTTGAAGAACATGCAGATAGATTAAATTCTCTGGCAGATGAATACCTGCAATCCGACAGAGGAATAGAAGATAAGATAAACTACTTCAATAGATTTGACCAGTTGGTGGACGAGATACCTACCAGCAGAATCATGAAGTTTGAACTCGGCGAGTTGGATCAGATAAGAGAGCAATGGGTGAAGGGCGACTCGTTAGGGTATAAGCAAATGGCGATAGCCGAGAAGTATTACGGATATACCTTTACGTGGTTTATGAATGCGTTGGCAGCCCGCAATGCTCTGTTGGAGGAAGATTTTTATAAGGATTTCTATGAGGAGATGAGTCTGATAGCCCAATATGGACTACCATCGAAATGGGCTGTGCAGATATATCTGTGCGGAATATCTTCGCGTAGAGTGGCCGCAGAGCTGGCTGCCAAGTTAGATGAACCCAATGATACCTCGCGATTGTCGGTTGTCGCTCGCTATATTATAAACCTTAACAATGAGATACAGGCGAGTGGTAGCATTACGGAATTAGCTAAGGAATGGGTGAAGACGTTGCTAATTCGCCCTGCTGTCACGACAGCCACGATTCCAACTATCCCGAGGTTTGTCATCAATGGAACAAACGAGGATATGAAATACGACCGTTTGCTGTGCAAGATGTACGAAGGTAAGGCGCAGTTATGTTCCGTAGATATGAAGTATCATTTTCCTCCTAAAGAAAAAGAGAATATGCCATTCTCGGAAGTGGCGGATATTCCTGGCGTTTTCTTTAGCAGGGATGGTGAGAACTGGACAATGGAGTGTCACAATCCATACGTGGCGATAGAGATATAATCGAAAAAGTTGGGTACGGTAGTACGATTTTGAGGGATACTTGGATATTATATGAATAGAAGGGGTCGGGAACCCCGAGTCTATTAATCCATAAACGGAGCGGTGTTTCGGAGGGTGCGAGCCTGATGGGATGCCGCTCTACTATTTTGGCTTTTGAGCGTGTTTTTAATTGCTTATGGTTAAAAAATGCAAAAATTGGGGCCTTTTTTGAAGATTTTGGTAAGAAATAAACCCAAAATGGAGGGGAGTTGGATATTATATAAGTAGAAGGAAAAAATTTCCAGTGATAATAAAAAGATTGTTTAATTCATAAAAACTTTACGCCGATGGACACAGTTCGTAAGAAACGTAAGACACGTAAGAAGCTGACGCCTGAGGAGCTGTTGATGCAACAGCAGCGTAATCAGCTACGTCTGAAGGCAATACCCGACCGTGAAAAGGAAGAGGTATCTAAGTTTGTGGCTCGTTGGATCTCAAACGAGATTGACGAGTCAGTATTCGGATTCAGTGATGATGGACCTTTCTCGGAAGATGCGATGGACGGTGGCGACCCTGTGTGGACTATCTGCTCGGAGTGTTACAAGGATTTGTGGGACGGCAAGTGGTCTTGGCCGGAAGACCGCAAGCTGAGTACACAACTTTGCTACATGGCGAAGTCGAAGATGCTACACCAGGTGAGAGACTACCTGAACCGCAAGAAAACGAGACCGGAACTCTTCACCAGCCACATGACTCCAGAACAGTTGAAGGAGATGGAGGAAACTGCCAACCGCTGGGCGGCAGAGAACGACATCCGCGACCGTGAACTGGGCTACAGCATGGCTGCAGAGGCAGTAAGCAAGAACGCTCTGTATCTGCGCTATCTGGAGGTACTCTACGACTGGGACAGCTACGACTTTATAGCCGAAAAGCTGAACATGGAAGTAGTAGAGGTTGTGCACGTGGAGAAGAAAATGCTAAAGTTCATCAAAAAGAAATTGAAGAATTAACAGAACGGTGGGCCAGAGACCTCGTTTCTGGCTCACTTTTGAAAAAAACAAAATAGAGTAGTTTAACCCTTTAAAAATGGAATCATAGGATTCATCCCAGAAGATTATGAGAAAAAAGATGGATTTAATAGACAGGATAGATGAAGTCAGGGCTAATAGCGTGACTCCTGAACAGTTCAAGAAACGGTGGGGTTATAGCCTGGAGGATCATGGCAAGCGCATGATGGATTTCATCTACAAATTGGAGGCTGAGGAGGCTCCGGCAGAAGAGGTGGTAATGGATGCGGCTGAGAAAGAAGTGCTCAGACCTGCAGCATTGCCAGCGGCAGCAGCCAAAGCGTCGGGAAAGAAGACTGCGAAGAAGGAGGAAAGAGTGTTTGTGCACAGCATAGACACAGAGTGTGAACATTTAGAAAGAGAAACTTTAAATGAACTGGTGAAGAAGATCCAGACACTACTGTCGCAAATGAAAGCGGGCAGCGGAGCCGGAAAGGTGGTGACGCTGACAGGCGGTAAGGCCGGCAAGAAGCGGGCAGGAGCAGGTACATGGGATCTGAAGCTGGTGGCAGTGAAGACAGGAACGGGTAAGACCTTGGCTGCGGGAGCGCCAGTGATTATAGCCGACATGGACAGCCCTTCGGAAGAGAGAATAGTGGCTCAGGTGTATAGTCCCAGCAAGAAAGGCGTGAAAGGCCTGACTGTGGACAAGACGGGCATGATAGAGTTTAAGGGCATGGAAGGTGTGACACTGGCCGAGAGCGTGAAAGGCGTAATGGTTGACGTCGGCGGGCTGAAGATAGCCGATGTGGCAGGACCAAATGGCCGGAAAGGAGGCCCAAAGATGTGAAATGCTTACTATCTTATTAGATTAAGAGGTAGAGCCAAGTGAGTAAAATTTATTTTAAGTATTAAAAAGAACCGACGGAATAGCCGTCACAAAAGCAGCGTAAGGAACTGCATTAAAATCATCAAAAATTATATGGTGAATTGAAATTTTAAAACCCTAAAAATGTCAGGACAAAGAGTATAGAGCTTATTTGCTCTAAAAAGAGAAATTGGCAGGAAAGGACTGCCAGGGAAAATGGAGGCTTTCGCAACAGGATGCGGGAGCCTCCATTGATTTTGAATGGAGGACAAGACTATGAGTGAAATGTATGATGTGACGATTACGGTGATGAGGCCGAACGGAGAAATCACCGATAGGCAGGAGGCTTGGCCGCAAGAGCAGCTAGACTCGTTTCTGAAGGAGCATCGGATTTGGCCGAGGTTTAGCAATGGGGTGATGACCCTGAGTATGTTTGAGAGGGACAAGAAGTCGTCGTTTCTGAAGAAGGGTAGGATTAGGCTGAGGTACGTGCTGATGAAAATTGAGAAGCGTGACTACTTGAAAGAGTGGAAAGAAAAAAAAGTTAGGTTCGGGAGTGCAATTTTGAGTAGTGGTTGGATATTATATAAGTGAAGGGCAACCGAGAATGGTTCAAGGTTCTTTGCAGAGCAAAGCGGCCGCTCGACCTCTGGTCGCTTGCTACCAGCGGGACGCAAGAAAGCCGAGCGTAAGGTGAACAGTTCAAGGTTGTTCAAGAGTTAAGGTAACAAGATTAAGGGTAACAACTGGTGAGGGCTGCTGCGGAAACGTGGCGGCCATCATTGTAAATTAATGAAAGGGTTTAGGTATGAAGTATTTTAAGAAGAGTGAGTTTGAGTGCAAGTGTTGCAGGGAGCTGCCTGCTGACGCTTGGATGAACATTGATGCTTTGGTTGGCATGCTCGATTCAGTGAGAGACAAGTTCGGACGACCAATCAAAGTAAACTCTGGTTACCGCTGCGAAAAGCACAATCGCAAAGTAGGTGGCGCAAGGAACAGCCAGCACATGACTGGTGAGGCTGCTGACATTGCTGCTGAGCACAGTGGTTACACTAACATGACTGCCTGGAAGGAGGCGAACAAACAGATTGCAGGCCTGATAATCAGGGAAGGCAAGTTTGACCAGCTGATTCTGGAGAATGTTGGAGAGAAGGACTTGCTGCCCCAGTGGGTGCATGTGAGCTTCAGCCGCAGATACAATCGCGGCCAGGTACTGAAGAAGGTTGCTGGTCAGGTTGGCTATCAGGCTCTGACTACAGAGGAGATAGCAAGTCTGATTGGGCCGAACTTCAAGGCAAAGAATTAAGGTCAAGAATGAGAGAATTAGAGAATGGCTGCTGCGTAAACGCGGTGGCCATTCTCATTCTTGACTGTTGAATTGAAAGATCCGCTCTCGTCGCAAGATGTGAGCGACACGATATTAAGGCCATCTGCATGTGCTGGACGCAGCTATTGCAGATGCGGGAAAGGGGTGGGGATATCAAAACTCAGTTAAGAGTTTAGAGATAAGAGTTAAGAGTGAATTGATTGTTTAATATAAAAAATAGGAGGATAACATTATGATGGGAATTGATGTAACAAGTATCATCCTAGCGGTGATTACTCTGCTGGGAGGTTGCGGGTGGGTGATTGATCGTAAGAAACATCGCCAAGAAATTGAGAGTCTGAAGGCGGACATCCGCCAGAAGGACATGGAACTGGCTGAGAAATTCGTTGTTGATTGGGAGGCACATGTGGCTGGACCACTCAAAAACGATGTTCGAGAATTGCGTGATAAGGTGGATAAACTGACGGAGGAGCTGGAACATGTTAAGAAAAACGTTTGTCATCGCGCTGGTTGCCCTCATCGCATCAGCGTGCTCTAGCAGCAGACAGACTGCGGTTTCAGAGTTTCAGGGTTCAAAAGTTCAAGAGTTTAAGGATTCGGTGAAGGTTGAGAAGGTGGTGGTCGAGGTACATGACACGGTTATGGAAACGACCACCATCGTTGTTGACCGTAACGAGGCTGGCGATACGCTGAAACTCTCTACGGTGACTGAGCGGGATAGGGTGCGTAACCGCGCTCAAGTCAAGGATCAACATGAACGGGTGGTGACGAAACACGACACGGTGTATATAGCCACGCGGGATTCTTCTTATGTACAGAACACGAATTTCACGAATGGCACGAATGGACGGGCAACGCCCGTGGTACTTACCCT
>Ga0310695_10007692_pt1 | contig 17107 bp, 8 predicted proteins | sample RumenRJG_04DNA_FD_203882 | JGI IMG/M metagenome (GOLD analysis project Ga0310695, IMG submission 203882) | Bovine rumen microbial communities from Lethbridge, Alberta, Canada - RJG_04 (v2) (version 2) | ecosystem: Host-associated > Mammals > Digestive system > Stomach > Rumen | place: Canada...
CTTGTGGCTGACATCTGCGGAAGCGACACCGTCGATCTTCTCCAGGACCTTCTTTACGGTTGCCTCGCAGTGCTCACACATCATGCCTTCGATCTTCATTGTCTTTGTCATTTCGGTTTCCTTTCTGCTGCGCTCCGCAGCTTCTCTTTCTTTGATATATTCCGATAAAAGCTTTCCGTCTGCATCCGTCTGCACCGGATTCTTAAGCTTTACATCCGCACCGCCGTCCCTCATGTTGAAGCCGTTGAGCCGCAGCGCATTGGTGACCACGCAGAAGCTGGAAAGGCTCATTGCCAGCGCCCCCAGCATCGGGTCCATGGTGATCCCGAGCGGACTGAGCGCTCCCGCTGCGACCGGGATCAGGATCGAGTTGTAGATCAGCGCCCAGAAGAGGCCCCACAGGATCGTCTTGTAAGTCTTGCGGCTCAGCCGGACTGCTGCGCTGACGTCTGTCAGGCGGCTGTTCATGAGTACCACATCTGCAGCATCGATCGCCACGTCCGTACCTGCGCCGATCGCAATGCCGATATCTGCTCTGGTCAGTGCCGGCGCGTCGTTGATGCCGTCTCCCACCATCGCTGTTTTGCCCTTTTCCTGCAGGCGGCGGATGATCTCCTCTTTGCCGTCAGGCAAAACGCCGGCCACGACCTCATTCACTCCGGCCAGTCTGCCGATGGCTTCCGCCGTCTTCTTGTTGTCACCCGTGAGCATGACCACGTGAATGCCCATGTTCTGGAGCTCTTTCACCGCCTGCGCGCTGTCCTCTTTAATGGGATCCGCCACCGCAATGATGCCCAAAAGTTCCCCTTCTCTGGCAAAATACAGAGGCGTCTTGCCCTCCTCCGCCAGCCGGTCGGTCAGGTCTGCCAGATATCTCAGCCATTTGACCAGGTCTCCGGACTTTCCGCGCCGGGCTGAGAGCTGGGTCATGATGAATTTCTGGCTGCCGCCGACGATTCGGGCTCCGCCGATCACAGCGGACAGTCCGTTTCCGGGAAGCGCCTTGAAGTCCTGCATCTCCTTGGCCTTCACACCGCCCGTGTATTCCACGATCGCCCTTGCCAGCGGATGCTCGCTTTGGGCTTCCAGCGCTCCCGCGAGATACAGAAGCTCCTCCTTTGTCACGCCCTCGGCAGGGATCACCTCTGTCACGATCGGGTGCCCGCTGGTGATCGTGCCGGTCTTGTCGAGTGCCGCGATCTGAATATTGCCGGTCTCCTGCAGCGCCTCCGCTGTCTTAAAAAGAATGCCGTTCTTCGCGCCCATTCCGTTGCCGACCATGATGGCCACGGGCGTCGCCAGGCCCAGTGCGCAGGGGCAGCTGACAACGAGGACGGAAATGCCCCTGGCCAGGGCCGTTCCGACCGGCGCTTTCACGATCAGAAGCCAGATCAGCGTCACTGCGATCGCGATCACAATGACCGCTGGTACAAAGACACCTGAGATGGTGTCCGCTATTTTGGCAATAGGGGCCTTTGTGGCTGCCGCGTCGCTGACCATCCTGATGACCTGGGACAGGCTCGTGTCCTCGCCTACGCGGGTCGCCTGGCAGCGCAGGAAGCCGGACTGATTGAGCGTCGCAGAAGATACCGGGGAGCCGGGTTCCTTGTCCACCGGTATGGACTCACCGGTCAGGGCTGCCTCGTTGACCGCGCTCTCGCCTTCCAGAACAATGCCGTCTACCGGGATCGTCTCCCCGGGCCTGACGACAAAAATGTCTCCCTTCTGCACGAGATCGATGTCGATGGTCTCCTCTGCGCCGTTTCTCTCCACGTTCGCGGTCTTGGGCGCCAGTTTCATCAGGGATTTGAGGGCATCCGTCGTCCTGCCCTTGGAGCGGGCTTCCAGCATCTTGCCGACGGTGATCAGCGTCAGGATCATTGCCGCTGACTCAAAATAGAACTCCATCATGTATCTCATGACGGCTTCCGTGTTCCCGTCGACCTGTGCTCTCGTCATTGCAAACAGCATGACTGTCGAATAGACAAATGCCGCGCCGGAGCCCATCGCGATCAGCGTATCCATATTGGGGGCGCCGTGGAACAGACTCTTAAAGCCGCTGACAAAGAACTTCCGATTGATGACCATGACGATGCCCGCCAGAAGCATCTGCACGATCCCCATCGCCACGTGATTGCCGTCAAAGAAAGGCGGCAGCGGCCAGCCGAACATCATATGCCCCATGGAGAAGTACATAAGGACCAGAAGAAACCCTATTGAAGACAGCAGGCGCTTTTTGAGGACCGGGGTCTCGTGATCTTTCAGGGCTTCTTCCTCTGCCGCCAGTTTGGCGCTGAGGCTGCCGGTTTGTCTTCCGGCGGCACCTGCACTGCCCGTGCCGGCGCCTTTGGGCGACGCGCCGTAGCCGGCGTCCTCAACGGCTTTCATGATGTCGGCCGCTGAAGCAGTTCCCTCCACGCCCATTGTATTTGTCAGAAGGCTCACGCTGCAGGATTCCACGCCCGGCACCTTGCTCACGGCCTTCTCCACGCGCGCCTGGCAGGCCGCGCAGCTCATTCCTGTGACTGTATATTGCTCCATCGAAATTCCTTTCTCTGTTCGCTGAAGCCTTGCTCTTGCAAGGCTTCTGAAGATGGGCTCAAAACGGGGAGCCCCTCTTTTATTTACTTCATTAACTTCTGCAGTGTCTTGACCAGCTCATCCACTTTCTCGCTGTTTCCCGCCTGCACATCCTCCGTCACGCATGTGTGGATATGGTTGGCAAGCAGCACTTTTGTGAAGCTGTTCAGCGCCGCATTGGCCGCGGCCACCTGATTGATGATATCAATGCAGTAAGCATCTTCCTCCAGCATGCGGCGGATCCCACGCACCTGGCCCTCTATTCTGCTCAGGCGGTTGATCAGGTCCTTCTGCTCTTTCTCCGTGCGTACCTTGGTGCGGCAGCAGCATTCTCTGTTCGTATCGTTTACAATGATTTCCGAAGACTCCTTGTTCGCAGGCATTTTTTTCTCTCCTCACTTGACGGGGATCTCTTTTCTTACACATCATATACCCCCATGAGGTATATTTCAAGCAAAATATACGGGGTGGGGGTATTTTCTTGTATACCCCACCCAGGTATTATTCCCGGTTTTAGGTACGCAGCAGTACATTCTGTATTCTTTACCCCATGATTTCTTCTCAACTTGCCGTGAGGAGCTTGCTGAAAGCTTGTTATTTCTGTTATATCGTTTGTAAACGGCTTAAATATCATTTTTCAGTGCCGCTGCACTCTACGTTGCAATGCCGGATACCCTTGATTTATAATTTCGATTGGAGTATAAAACCTGAAAAGCCCCTATCTGTACCTAACCCCAAGTGCGCGCAAATGCAATCTGCATTTACGCAATATTTTTACACACACTATAGAACGGAGAACCGGTTTTGCGTTACTACATCGCCGACTGCCACTTTTTTCATAGCAGCCTGAACTACCAGATGGACTGCCGCGGCTTTGCGGACGTCGATGAAATGAACAACTACATGATCAGGCAGTGGAATAAAAAGGTCCGGTGGAATGACGAGGTCGTCATCCTCGGCGATTTTTCTGTCGGGAAGGCCGAAGAGACCAACCGGGTCCTGGAACAGCTCAATGGCTTTTTGTATCTGATCGATGGAAATCACGATCAATTTGGGCGCGCCAAAGGATTTAATGCTGCCCGCTTTAAGTGGATCCGTCCTTACGCCGAGCTGCGCGACAACAACCGCAAGGTCATCTTGTGCCACTACCCTATTCTGTGTTACAACGGGCAATACCTGTTTGATGAAGCCGGCAATCCGCGCACCTATATGCTCTACGGCCATGTGCATGACACCTGGGACCAGCGCCTGATGGAGCAGGTGCAGGATCTGACCCGGCATCAGGACCGGACTCGCAGGGACGGCACGAAGTATAAACTGCCCTGCCGGATGATCAACTGCTTCTGCATGTATTCCGATTACACGCCGCTGTCGCTGGATGAGTGGATTGAGGTCGACAGAAAGCGTGCAGCAAAGCAATCCCGTTAATAAGCAGACCCGACGAAAGAAGCTGCGGCAGTGATCGAATACACGCAGCGCAGACCGCTGCCGGAGGAATGGACGGACCGGCTTGATTTGATCCGCTCTTTTCGGTAAACTGTACTCGTAGTTCGCAAGTAATAACAAAAAGGACAGCTCGAAATGGAGGATAATTCGAAATGCTTGAATTTAAATATGATACACAACTTCTGATCGACGGAGACGATTTGGATGAAGACGAAGTCTATGATTACTTCGTAGAACATTTTAAGGGCGACTGCCTGCTGGCCGTCGGTGGAGACGGAGATCCGATCAAGATCCACTTCCACACAAACGAGCCGTGGCTGGTGCTTGAATACTGTGCATCCATCGGCGAAATCTACGACATCGTCGTAGAAGATATGGACAGACAGAGCAGAGGACTTAAAGGCTGAGTTGTGACAAAAAGGGAACCGATCCCCGTCTCCACATTAAGAGGTCCTGCGCCTCAGAATTGAATTTCTGAAATTTTAGGCGTTGCAAAATCGGCGATATGACGCCTAAGATTTGAAATTCCAAGTCACATAGGCGTGAAACAGAATAGTGGAAAGTGAAGAATTCTCAAAATTAGGCGTGTCTTGCTCCTAATTTTGAGAATTTTCATGTTTATAGGCGTCAGGTATTACTCCTATAAATGCCGGATTTTGATTTATTAGGCGTGTGGGTGCCAAAATTCAGACGCCTATAATCGGGAAAAAAGAATTCTTAGGCGCAGTCCTTAGCTTCGAGCACCTATACTTCAAAATTCTTAGTTTACAGGAGGCATACGCACGCCGGAGACAAAGAACCGCCTCCTGTCTCCTTCCACTTAAAAGGAGACAGAGAACCGTCCCCTGTCTCCATGCAAATCAAGTTGCGTCTTCCGGCTTTGAGGCTTCTCCACCCATATGGTCAATAAAAACCTCCGTGACGTCCTCGCCTTCCTCCAGCTTTGCCTCCTCCACTGCCGTATCGGCAAGTTCCTCGCTGTTCATCGGGATCTCTTTGGGGATGGGCTTTCTCGTCAGGATCTGCATGAACTCTTCGCCGGTGATCGTCTCACGGAAGTACAGGTACTCCGCCAGCTCGTCCATCTTGCGCTTGTTCTCCTTCAGGATCTGCAGCGCCTTTTGATGCTGCGAGCGCACGAGCTCCACGACCTTCTTGTCGATCAGCGACTGGGTCTCTGCCGAACAGGCCAGCGATGTATCTCCGCCGAGATACTGGTTGGTCACCGTCTCCATGGCCACCATGTCAAACTCATCGCTCATGCCGTAGCGCGTGATCATCGCGCGGGCAAGGCGCGTCGCCTGCTCTATATCGTTGGAGGCGCCGGTCGTGATACTTCCGAAGGCGACTTCCTCCGCCGCGCGGCCGCCGCACAGCGTCGCGATCTTGTTCTCCATCTCTTCCCGGCTCATCAGGTAATGGTTGCCCTCTTCCTCCACCTGCATCGTGTATCCGAGCGCGCCTGACGTGCGGGGAATGATCGTGATCTTCTGGACCGGCGCGCTGTGGGTCTGCATCGCCGCGACCAGCGCATGGCCGATCTCGTGATAGGAAACGATCAGCTTCTCCTTATCGGTCAAAATAGCGTTCTTCTTCTGGTAACCCGCAATGACGACTTCAATGCTCTCCTCGAAGTCTGCCTGCGTGGCAAATCTCCTGCCGTCGCGGACGGCCCGCAGGGCGGCCTCATTGACGATATTGGCCAGCTCGGCACCGGAGGCGCCCGCCGCCATTCTCGCTATTTTGTTAAAATCGACATCCGAGCCGTATTTGATCTTCTTGGCGTGAACTTTCAGGATATCTTCCCTGCCCTTGAGATCCGGCAGTTCCACGGGGACCCGCCTGTCGAAGCGGCCGGGTCTTGTCAGCGCGGGATCGAGCGCTTCGGGGCGGTTTGTAGCCGCCAGGATGACGACGCCGATATTCTCCTCAAAACCGTCCATCTCCGTGAGCAGCTGGTTGAGGGTCTGTTCGCGCTCGTCGTTGCCGCCCAGGGCGGATCCGTCACGCTTTTTGCCGATCGCGTCGATCTCGTCGATAAAGACGATACAGGGTGCCTTCTCCTTGGCCTGCTTGAAGAGGTCGCGAACTTTGGACGCGCCCATGCCTACGAACATCTCTACGAATTCCGAACCGGACATGGAGAAGAAGGGTACATTGGATTCGCCTGCGACCGCTTTGGCCAGCATGGTCTTTCCGGTTCCGGGAGGGCCAACGAGAAGAATGCCTTTGGGCATCGTCGCGCCGATCTCCTTGTATTTGCCGGGGTTGTGCAGGTACTCCACGATCTCCTGCAGGTTTTCCTTGGCCTCCTCTTCGCCCGCCACATCCGAAAACTTAATGCCTTCCGTGGACTTGACGTAGATCTTGGCGTTGCTCTTGCCCATTCCGAACATCAGCGAGTTCGCCCCGCCCGCCTGGTCCATCATTCTCTTGTTGAGCATATATCCCAGCCCGGCGAAGATTCCGATCGGCAGCACCCAGGAGAGAAGGAAGGAGAGCAGCGGTGACATGGGCTGTACGATATCACTGCCGAATTTCACATTGTGCTGGTGAAGGCGGCTAGCCAGTTCCGGATCCGTGACAGGGGCCGTCGCATAGACCTTTCCCTCCGTATCGGTGAACAGGATCTGCGAAGAGGAGATCTGCACCTCTTTCACCTGATCGTTCTCCGTCATCGTGATGAATGTGTTGTAATCCGTCTCTGTGATCTGGGCACGCTGAAGCGAGGGCATGACCAGGCTGTTGAGCAGGATCATCACCACAATGACCAGCAGCATATATGTGATCCACTGCTTTTTCGGCTGCTTTACTTCATTCATATTTCTTTCCTTTCTGCCGGGTCAATCGATTTGTGTCAAATACTGTCTGAGCTGCCCGGAATCGGTCAATCCCTGTCAAACTCTTTGGCCAGTACCCGGAAGAGTTCTTCCGTGTCTACCGGTTTGTTCAGGTGGCCGTCCATGCCTGCTTCCAGGCATTTTTCCTCCATATTGTCGTACGTGTCTGCCGTCAGCGCAATGATCGGTATCTCCGCCGCGTCCGCGCAGTCGCTCTCCCTGATCGCCCTGGCAGCGGCCCGTCCGTCAAGAAGCGGCATCATCAGATCCATCAGGATCGCCTGATAGTGGTAAGGTCCTCCCTTTTTGAACATCTCCACTGCCTCCTGCCCGTCCCTGGCCAGTTCGGAGTGGACGCCGCGCGCCTCCAGGATCTTCATGATCACTTCCGCATTGATGGCATTGTCTTCCGCCACCAGCACGTTTTTGCCATAAAGGACCCGGTCCTCGTATGTGGTATTCGTTCTCCTGTGCAGCCGGATCTGTTCCTCCGACGCCAGGTCAAAATCCAGCACGACCGTAAATGTCGTCCCTTTTCCCTTTACACTCTCGCAGGTGATCGTTCCCTGCAGCAGGTCCACAAGGTTCTTGCATATGTACAGGCCAAGTCCCTGCCCGTCTCTGAGCGCGACTTCCTCGCGGTTCTCCTGCTCGAACGGAAGGAACATCTTCTTGCGGAAATTCTCACTGATCCCCATGCCGTTATCCGTGATCGTGTAGACATGGTGTGCCTTGCCGTGGACATAGGTGACACTGGTCACGAAATCCACGGTCCCGTCCTTCTTGGAGAACTTCACGGCGTTGCTCAGAAGATTGATGAGGATCCTCTCCACATGTTCCGTGTCCATCATGACATACCGGTCGTCACTGCCCTTGACCCTGGCCCTGTACAAAATACCGGCATTCGCCGCTTTCTGGCCGATGATCGAGTTGACTTCCTCGATGATCTGGGTCTCCCGCACAGCGGTGCTGATCGAAACGACTTTGCCCGCGTTGATCCTGCTCGTCTCGAGGACCTCGTCGATCAGGCTCATGAGGTACCTGCCCGAAGACTGTATTTTCTCCAGATTCCCCCGGGTCACCGGAGAGAGATCCTTGTCCTGCAGGCTCAGCTGGACGAGACCTATGATCGCCGTCATGGGCGTGCGCATATCGTGACTCATATGAGACAGAAACGCCTCTTTCTCGCGCCCGGTCTTCACGGCCGCGCGGAGCGCTTTGGCCATCTCGTCGATCTGCTGTCTGTCATTGACCTGCTTTGTGGTATCCACGAAGGTGATGACGAGACCTCGCAGGCTCTTCTCCTCCTGCATCTCGATCTCCTTGACGCGGGCATCCGGAAGGGGATACTCTTTCTCCTTTTCCAGTTCCCTGTAGGGCGCGATCCTCACCAGATAGGTCCTTCCCGTCACGGAAGCGCAGTTCTTCTCGATGGGATTCATCGTGGACAGGACCTGCCTGCACAGCGCGATCAGGTCGATGGTCGCAAAATTAAAGGCAATATATCTGAGCGACCGCCCGACATCCTGGTCGGCGACATGGAATTCCGAGGAGATGTATTCCGTATATTTCCGAATGTTCAGGTTCCGATCGACCATAATGATCCCGACCAAAGTCGAAGAGAGGAAGTTGGCCATATCGTCGTTGACCGACGCCAGTTCATTCACTTTGGACTGATACTCGGAGTTGACCGTATAGAGCTCTTCATTGACGCTCTGCAGCTCTTCATTGGAACTCTGCAGCTCCTCATTGGCCGTCAGGAGCTCTTCGTTGGCCGCCTGCAGCTCCGCGTTGACGCTCTCGAGCTCTGTCACCGTCTTTTTCAGATTGTCCTGCGCGACATGCAGTTCCTTCTCCAGGTCGGTGATCCTCTCCGCTGCGGCGGTATCGATATGATACTGCTCCATCGCGATCTCTTTGCCGCTCTCCGCCGGACGCATAAATGCCAGGACGGTCATGCCGGTATCCGACCCCAGCCTGTCCCGGATGGGCTGGGCCACCAGCGAGATCGCCTCCCTGCCTCCGTCGAGCATCACCGGGATCCCCTCATAAGCGACCCTCTCCTGCTTCTCTCTGGCCTCCTTGAGTGCCTTAGAGACCGCGATCTTGAGCTCCGGCCGCACGAGGCTGAAAATGTCCAGCGTCACCGCGCCGACAGGAAGCATAATGAACTGCTTGCTGTCGCCGTATGTATGCACCAGCTGGTTCTTCTCATCCACGAGAGCGCTCGCCGGCATGAGCATCTCGAGAATGCGCATGTCCAGTTCTCCCGCCGTATATGATAGATCCGGCTCCGTCACGCTGTGCGTCAGGCCGGCTGTTCCCATGCTGTTTTCAAGGCCCTGCATCGAATATGTGATGCGCTCGTGAGAGGGCGCTTTTCCCGACGCATTGTGCACGAATATCTTTTCATTGGCACACAGAACCCTGAAGACGTCGTCGTAATCGATCACCGACTCACTTCTTCCCAGGAAGAGATATCCTCTGTCATTGAGTGCCATGTGGAAGATCGCGAACAGATTTCTCTGCAGAACGTTCTGGAAGTAGATCAGAAGGTTCCTGCAGCTGATCAGGTCAAGTTTTCCGAAGGGAGGATCCTGAAATACATTGTGCTGCGCGAACACGATCATCTTGCGGATCTCATGGCCGACGATATAGTGATTGCCTTTGCGGCTGAAATAGCGGCTCAGTCTGTTGACAGACACATCCTCGCTGATATTGTCGTTGTATACGCCCCTGGCTGCCACAGCAATGGAATCTGCGTCCAGGTCCGTGGCGAAAATCTTGACATCCCTGCGGACGCCCAGTTCTTCCATTACCTCCGCAAATAAGATGGCAATGGAGTACGCTTCCTCACCGGTGGAGCAACCCGTCACCCAGACCCTGATCTGATAGGACGGCGACGCGTTTTTGACCATATCGTAGATCACCCGGTCCCTGAGCACGTCAAAATACTCCGGGTCCCTGAAAAAGCTGGTCACACCGATCAGCACTTCTTTGGCCAGAAGCCTGGCCTCATCCGGGTTATTGGACAAGTACTTCACATATTCCTGGAGATTGCGGTTGTGCGTGACCACGATGCGTCTCTCAATGCGGCGCAGGATCGTCGTCTGCTTGTAATAGGTGTAATTGACGTTGGTGACGTTCCGCAGGATCGAGAATACCTGTGCCATAAGGTCCCCGTCGCTGAGCTGCAGTTTGTTGCCCGCATCCACGGTAGAGGCCGCAATGTGCCGCATCTCCCGCGCGATGCTGTCGGGATTGAGGACCAGGTCCACCAGGCCCGTCGCTATGGCATTTCTCGGCATGCCGTCGAACTTGGCGCTCTCCGGGGACTGCACGATGATGACACCGTTCTTGTCCTTGATCGAGCGGATCCCGTTCGTGCCGTCCGACCCTGTCCCTGATAAAATGACGGCCACCGCCCGGTTCTCGTAGGCGGCTGCCAGCGAGCGGAAAAAGATGTCAATGGGATGGTTTATATTCTTGTGATTGTACTCTCTCAGGCGCAGCACATCCGATACGATCTCCAGATTGTACTTGGGCGGGATCATATAAATATGGTTCCGCTCCACGCGCATTCCGTCCTGCACTTCCACGACCGGCATCGCCGTATCTTTCCCCAGGATATCCGCCAGAAGACTCTTGTGGTCCGGCGAGAGATGCTGGATGATGACGAACGCCATTCCGGTATCTCCGGGCAGAAAGGTCAAAAACTGCTGCAGGGCTTCCAATCCCCCTGCCGATGCGCCTATTCCCACGACGCAGGTGGGCTGTGCCTCATGTCCGTTCTTTTTGTGGGTTTCCTTATTGCTCATCCGATCCCTCATTCTGATCTGTGTGACATTAATCATGATTTTTCTCTGAAATCACTAAATTACATCAATACTATTCTATCTCTTTTTGGACAAAAATGATACTATGGATAAATAGAAAGGAAATAACGCCATGCTTATATCCATTATCGTGCCCTGTTACAACGAGCAGGAGGCGCTCCCGATCTTTTACCGCGAGGCCTCCGCTGTCCTCTCTCAAATGGACTGTGACTACGAGCTTTTACTGATCAACGACGGGTCAAAAGACCGCACGCTGGCCATCATGAAGGAGCTGGCCGCGAGCGATCCGCATGTTTTTTATTTCTCTTTTTCAAGGAACTTCGGCAAGGAAGCGGCTATGTACGCCGGCTTCTGCAATGCGCGCGGCGATTACATCGCTGTCATGGATGCGGACCTGCAGGATCCGCCCTCCCTTTTGCCGGAGATGGTAAAGGTTCTGGCCGGCGGTGAATACGACAGCGTCGCCACAAGGCGCTCCGACCGGGCAGGCGAGCCCCCTGTCCGAAGCTGGTTCGCACGCCGTTTCTATGCGCTGATCAACCGGATCTCCGATGCCGACATTGTGGACGGTGCACGGGATTTCCGCCTGATGACGCGGGATATGAAGGATGCGATCCTATCCATGACCGAGTACAACCGCTTTTCCAAGGGTATCTTCGGCTGGGTCGGTTTCAAGACCATGTGGCTCCCCTATGAGAATGTGGAGCGCGTCGCCGGAGAGACCAAATGGAGTTTCTGGAAGCTGTTCAAATATGCGATCGATGGAATCATCAATTTCTCCCAGGCGCCGCTGAGCATCGCCTCCTGGTTCGGAATGCTGATGACGGCTTTCTCCTTCCTGTTCCTGGTCTTTATCGTCCTGCGCCGTCTGATCTTCGGAGATCCTGTTGCCGGATGGGCGTCCACGATCTGCGTGATCATCTTTATCGGAGGCCTTCAGCTCTTCTGTCTTGGCATTATCGGACAGTATCTGGCCAAGACGTATATGGAGACCAAACACAGGCCCCACTACATCGTCTCCGACACAAACGCGGAACATGCGCAGAAGATCCGATGACCGCTGTATACATAACCTGCCGCGCCCGCCGCAGACTTGTTCTGCGGCAGGCGGCGGATACAAAAATAAGTCCTGCCGCCGGTCGATCAGCGGCAGGACTTTCCTGTCTTTTTATTCGTATGCTGTTCTTTTATTCTGATCTTTTATTTGATCTTTCTGACCATCACACCGTTTGCGTCGAACTCGTACACATGCTTTGCGATCGTCACTGTGCCGGTCACCATGGCGCCCTTGGCATTCAGATAATACATCTTTCCGCCCAGATTCAGCCATCCGGTCTGCATGATCCCGTCTTTATTAAAGTGATACCGGCTGCCCGCGATGGTCAGCCACTTGTTGCGGGCATAGGAAGTATCGATCTGCTTATATTTCCAGCCCTTGGCTGTGCTCACCCACTTGGCCTTGTCGTGGCAGGTCGCGGTGCTGAGCTGTTTGTGGAAAACAGCGCCGTCCGTCTCTATGCCGGTATTGTAGATATACGCCGATCCCTTGTTGTAGTAATCGAGCACATCCGAGAGCGTATCCATCGTTCCGCACTCAAACTGGACATCCATACTGCGGAGCTTGTTCACGATCGATGCATTCATTGCCGTGGTCTTCCAGCACCAGAGGAACACCTCGTTATCCGCGCCCTTAGCCTGCGAGAGCTGCTGAAGGGCGACCGTTCCGACGCTTGCCGTCGTGATGCCGATCCGAAGCTTGGGAGACGCTTTGTGGACGCGCTGCGCCCTTGTATCCGTCGTCTTCGAGACCGAGAAGATCATGGAAGACCTGTCGGTGATCTTGTATTTGTCGAGAATCGTCGTGGCGGCTTTGATCTGCGCCGCGTTCATCGTGGTCCCCTTGACCTCGATATATACCTCCGTGTCCGGATGGCTCTTGATCCATTTCGCCATCTGCTCCAGCGTGAGCACAGGGGTTCCCTTGTACTTCTGGCCCCACTTGATCCCGAAATCGTACTGCCCGAGCTGCTTGAGCGTCAAGGCGGAGACGACCGGTCTCTTCGAAGGCTCCGACCCGTCCTTCATCCTCGCATACTTGACCTCGTTGTCATGGAGACAGACCGGCACGTTGTCCTTGGTAAAGAGCAGGTCGATGACCATAATGCGGTTGCCGGCCTTGTAGGCCTCGTCATAGGCGGCAATGCTCTGCTCCGGTGCGGAACCTTTCCTGCCGATATAATAGCCCAGCCGGTTCGAGGTCCCCACGTTCCTCAGGTTGGCATAGGTGATCCAGCCGACCCTGTGCCCGGCCGCGTTCACATAATACTGCTTCTTGTCGACCCAGTTCTTCGTGACCATGGCCCCGGTGTCGTCGAACCAGTAGTAATAGCCTCCGACCTTCACCCAGCCTGTCCGCATCGCGCCGTATCCGGTCACGATATTGCCGGACCCGTTCAGAAGGTACTTCTTGCCGTTCTGTGTCAGCCAGCCTGTCTTGACATATCCGTCTTTGTCAAAATAGTAAGTCCGGTGCCCTATGGCCTTCCACGTGTTTTTGAAGAAGGTGCCGTCCGCCTTTTTATAGCGCCAGCCCTTTTTGTCCTTCACCCAGTTCTTGGTCCCGAAGGAGACCTTTTCCGCTTTCAGGCCGTCTGCGTCCACGAAATACCGATAGCCGTCGACCCACTCGTTCCGGGCCATTTCGCCGCTCTCTTTGAGATAGCGGTTTCCGACCCAGCAGTTTGCCAGCATCCGGCCATTGTTGTCCAGATAATATCTTTTATTCTGAAAGATCATCCACCCGGTCTGCTTGACGCCGGCGGAGTAATAATACCAGCCGCCGCCTCTTAGGAACCAGCCGTTCCTGGAGGCCGACTCCAGATAGGTCGTCTGAAGATAACGGAGCGTAGGCGCTTTCACGATTGGGCCGTTCTTAAAGTGGACCGGATCCATTGTGATTGCCTGGACCGAAGCCGTCACCGTATAAGCCGCACCGGTCAGCGACGCCTTATTCGCTTTGATCAGTGCATTGATCTGGTCTTCCAGATCCACGTAGATCTTGCCGCCTACGTTTACGCTTTTCGTATAGACATTGCCGTTGGCCGCAAGAGAGACCGTGACATTGTACTTTTTGGTATTATTGACCGCATTCCAGCGAAGGATCGTCGTGCTGTCCCAGCGCAGATTCGTGCACTTGCCCAAAGTGACCGCGTGCGGCGAGACCTTGACGGCACACGCCTGTGTGGAATCCCCCGCGCTCACGAGGATGACCGACTCTCCCTCCTGCCTGCCGCTGATGACTGCTTTCTGAGTGATCGTTCCGTTGATCTCCCGGGATGCGGCTTCTGCAGACTCCGCCTGTGTGCCCTGGTTTGACGCCGTCGTCTCTTCCGCACCTGCTTCGGCGCCCTCACTTCCGGGCTCTTGCGCAGCTTCGGGCTCCGTTTCCGTCACGATGACGGGCTCCGCGACCGACTGCACCTGCGCCGCCGCGGTTTCCTGATCCTCCTGCGTCGACCATGTGATCGAATCCGCTATGGCCTGCACGGCCTCCTCACTGTCAGCCGTAAACCGGACTTCCAGCGTCAGTTCTCCGGTCTTGCCCGCATAGATCTCCATCTCGGACGCCGAAAGCGACGTCTCGATGTTGGCATCACCGACCGGTCCATTCGCTTTCTCTGCCTTCGCCGGCTCCGAACCGTCTGCCGGATCAGTGCCTGTGCTCTCCGGATCGGTCCCGCTGCTCTCTGTACCCTCTTTGCCGTCACCGGAGACCGCTACTTCACTGGCGGCTTCGGCGTCTTCTTCCGCAAGGCTTTCTTCGGTCACTGCTTCGGCATCTCGCTCCTTAGCGGCATCCGTTTCCTTGCCGTCAGCACTGTTTTGATCCGTATTCTGTTCTAAATCCTGTTCTGTATAAAGGCTTTCGCCCGCGTTATTCTCCGAGGGTGTCTCTCCGCTTCCGGACGGATCTGCGGGGGCCTCCTCCTGCATCTGATCTTCGCTCTCAGACACAACAATATCCGTGGAAACGCTGTCTGCCTCCGAGGCAGAAACCGTCATTCCCACGGAACTTGTTATAAACGATAATGAGAGCAAAAAGGCAAGCAGTTTGATTCGCTGCCGTCTTCTCATATATTCATCTCCTGTCGTGTTTCTCCTGCTTATTCCCTTGATTTATTAAATAAGCTTAATATATACGAAACACTTTGTCAATAATTTGCCGGGTCGATCAGCGTGACACACCCGAGGATCGGGATCTCATTTCTTCTGCAGACACCGATGAGCTCTTTGAGTCCGCTCTTTTGCGATTTACCGAGAGTCTCCGCCAGAATGACCGCGTCGGATCCAAGAAGCGCATGGTAAGCCTTCTCTTCCCTGAGCGGATTGCCGGTCTCTACTGCCAAGTTCTCTCCGCCGAGAGCATTCACCAAAGTCTGTGCCGCACGGGACACGTTCTCTTTGTCGCAGTCATAGGCAATGTAGATCCGGCTGTAATTGCTCTTTGCCAGTTTTCTGCCCAGTTCGGCTGCCAGAAGCTCCGCACCTTTTTCCGGCGTCTGCGCTGCTCTCGCTGCGCCCAGCATATCCAGGCCCTTGCTGCGGATCAGGTCCGCTTTGCCGGGTCCCTTTGAGGCGCCGATCTGAATGCTCTGCAGGACCGGAAGTCCGAAATTGTCGCGCAGTTCTTCCTCTCCCCGGATCCTGCCGGAGAAGACAAAGGACAGATAGACCGCGATCAGTGCCAGGATAAAACCGCCGATGCCGCCGGCTGCAACATATTTTTTCAGGCTGACCTTCTTGGCCTTGGGAGCCGCTGTCTTGCCGGACGCGGAGCTCTCTTCGCACAAGAGCGTAAAGTATCCCCGCTGGCCTTCGCTCAGCGTATCCACACTGTTCTTGACAAAGTTGCTTCGATTGGTCTGCAGCGTGACCATAGGCGCTGCCGCTGACTGCTGCTGGTTCAGGAGCCACTTCGCGTCATTCCTCGTGCTCACGCTTCCGATTTTGCTCACAGTGACCTGCGTGCCGGCTTTCTGCATCTGCGCACTTTTGCTGCTGATCGCCGCGTCGATGATCTTCTGAACCCCGTCTGCCTGTGCCTCATCCTGAAGGACATAGGTGACTTCGATGACCCCGCGGTACATGCCCTCCACCGGGGTGACCAGTTCCGTCGTCATCTGGGTCTTCGTGTCCGACGGCATGTTGGAGCTGGGGATCATCTCCGCGTTGGTGACAGTGACGATCTCCTGCAGGGATGCGGTCATCGGATCCTCGCCGAGCAGTGCCCCGATCTCCTCATACTCTTTCTGTCCCAGAAGCGCGGCGGAAAATGCGTTGACCGCATCTTTGTTGTCTGACGTCACACTGTACTGGACATCCACGCGGGTATGATCATAGGGGTCGGTCCTCTGCAGCAAAGACCTGCTCATGTAATCCTTCCAGCTGCTGAGTCTGTCACCGTAAAAGCAGTACTGGGAATAAATCTGCTCCACATACAGTGCGTCCGCCTCCGAGAGGGCCGCCCTCGCTTTTTTGACCCGGTCCTCGTAGCTGACCGCTGTCCCTGTGCTCTGTCTCGTCTTTTTCATATAGCCGAAACCGCCCGCTAAAACGGCGGCGATCAGCGCGATCAGGACGATCAGCTTCCACTTTACAAGTAAATACGCAATGCCGCTGCGAATATCCACAACTTCTTCCAATTCGCTACCCATAGATTTCCTCTCTTCAATTATCAGGTCTGCTGTCAGGTCCGCTCCCCGGTCTTGGGCATAAGGACCTTTCAGTGCTGTCTCTCCTGAAACAGCGCTTCATATTCCGCCACGATCTGATCCCAGCTGTAGTGCTCTCTCACCCTGTCTTTGGCCAGCTGTCCGAACCGGCGGATCTCGCTTTCCGTCATCCTGTCCGCTCTGTGGATCAGCGCGGACAGATTCCCCTGCTCCTTGGTCCAGTAAAGCGCCGCATCCTCTGCCACTTCTCTGTTAAATCCCACATTCAGCAGGAGATTGAGGTCGGTCGAACCGAGTGCCTCGAGAAGGCTCGGATTCGTTCCGCCGACTTCGTGGCCGTGGAAATTGGCATAGGCGTTTTCCCGGATCTTTTTGAGAAGCTCCTGATCATAGACCGTACCGGTGAAATTGATCCTGGGATCATCCTCAAAATGGAGCGCCTCCAGCAGACGATTGTAGAATTTCCCGTTGGTCGTCGTGATGATGGCAAAATCCCGCTCAGAATCAGAGGCCATGAACTCCCGGATCATGGTCTCGAAGTTGTTCTCGGGCACAAATCTTCCCACCACAAGGTAATACTCTTTTCTCCGCAGACCGTGCGCTTTAAGCCATTCTTCGTATTTGACGTCCGTTTCGCCCGGTGCCGACGGCTCGACCTCCGATCCGTATGCGA
>Ga0310695_10007694_pt1 | contig 17103 bp, 23 predicted proteins | sample RumenRJG_04DNA_FD_203882 | JGI IMG/M metagenome (GOLD analysis project Ga0310695, IMG submission 203882) | Bovine rumen microbial communities from Lethbridge, Alberta, Canada - RJG_04 (v2) (version 2) | ecosystem: Host-associated > Mammals > Digestive system > Stomach > Rumen | place: Canada...
AAGCAATAGAAAAATGCAAAAAAAGTCAGGAAATATCTAACTTTTTGAGCATTTCATCCAAGAAAAGAATCGTCACGTGTAAGGGGAAAAAAGATCATGAGAAGTCAAAAGACTGTGAATAGTAACGAAGTTTTCTACATGTGAGATAGAGGCAGTTTTATTGGACAACTAAAAAGTATAATAGAAATTGTAGAAATTGTAGAAAACAAATTGGCATTGTTGAATGGATGCAACATGAAACGGGGATTTTATGATGAATAGTGATATGCAGTTTGACTATTTGGTGTTTAGCCAGGACTACGATGATAGGCTATACGGATTGAATATTGAAGCTACTGAAGAAAGAGTCAGCAGCCTGATTAAAGAGAGCGGTTTGAAAGACAGAGAGATTGGGGAAAAGATTGGTGTGAGCACACAGGCTGTTAATAAATGGAGGCACAAGCTCAATTATTTGGATATCGAGAATCTTTATGCTCTTAGTGGTGTTCTAAGAGTCAAAGTTGATGACTTTCTGGTGCCACGCAAAAGAAATGAGAATATGGCGCTATTGGTTGAGGTAAAGACACAAAATAAAAACTCGGTTATAACCGGTGTAAACAGGCTTTCAAAATATACATCTATCCAGAAAAACTTAGTAAATAAAAATACTGTTTAATACTTGATTGAAAAATAGGATTTTACACCATGGTTGCAGCATCAATTGTCATACACAGTTGGTGCTGTATTTGGTTATAAGGGAAGGAGGAAAACTCATGCCGACCAATTGGGGTGCTATATCTCCATATACAACAAAAAAACAATATATGACCGGACAACCCAAGAAAGAAGATGCTATAGCATATTGCCACAATATTAAGCACATGGGCGCTCTTTCCAAAAAGATGGTCAAGCAACATGAGTGCATTCAAAAAAACTGCAAGTTTTTTGAAAAGAATCTCAAGAGTATGTACTGGTATGGAAGAGATTGTTATAGGGCAAACAAAAAGAGGGAAAAGATAGTAAGGAAGGTCTTTGAGACACAAGGACGTGATTTTAAGAATGCAACAGGCAATCTGTTAAGTGTTAGTAGCTCAAACATCAATACTGATTTTGGAACGATGCTTCAGTTCTTTGATGATATCGAGGTTTTTCATGCGTACCTGTTTTATAAGAATCCGGATATGAAGATGAAGCACGTGGGAGGATTCTATGGTGATGAAATTGCTATGGCTCAGGCAAGAGAAATTGTTATGAATGGCCAAGGAGACTATCTTGTGGTATCAGGAGAACTGGGGAGCTTAGTGGGATATAGGGTGGAGAGCAGAAGCAGAGCTCTCATAGAGATTGATTTGACTTGGGGATATATGTATCCAGCGTTAACACAATTGGTTATTCGAGATATGGAACTTAGAAGAAAGACAGCATAACTGGAGGAGATATGTCGGAAGAAAAGATTACATTTGAAATAAACGGCACGGATTATGTTAACCTGAAGAAATTTGAAAAGCAGCATAAACATTGTTTCTCAGGCACCTGCGGCGACAAGTTGTCATATTCCTTTATTCCTACAGGTATGGGAATGGCCATAACTGTGAAATGCTCTTGTGGACAAAAACTTTCATTAGGGGATTTCATGGACTATGATTCCGGTGAATATGATGAGAAGAAGCATAGATCTCTTACTGAAAAAGATCTTAAAAACCAGAGATTTGAAGAGGCAGTGAATGCGATACTAGTACTTGAGAATCCAAGGCTGTTTCGGATCGCTATGAGAGCGGATCAGACTTTTGATCATATCTATGCATACGCAGCTGGATTGTCTATGTATGCCGATGAAAGAATAGCAAAAGCTATATTGCCTAAAATTGAACTTGACGAGCTGCACAGTGAAATCAAGAACTATACTGGCACAGATTCTGAGAATATTCAAAAATTCTACGGACACTTTAAAAGGAATGTGCTGGAAGAATTGGATGCATATCAATCAGATAATCAGAGATTGAGAGAAGAATGTTTGTGAAGATACTTATCCTGGCAAGTGAGTATTTGTATATAGATAACTGCATAGAGAATTGTGAAGGAACCAGAGGCGGAGACGCCGAAGGTTCCTTTTTTAATTCAACTAGATGTTCATTGACATCTGGCGAAGGTCAGAGATTGGAAGGATAGAGATGGAATTTTATCATGGTACCTCAGATATATTTGACATTCAAGAATTACGTCCGGCGATTGAGACTGGAAATCTTAGGGAAGAATGGAGAAAAAAGCTGACAAATAAAGTTTTTTCACGAATTCGCTTCTTTCTGCTGAAGTATTTGCCAAGAAAGCGGCACAAAAGTATGGTGGAAATCCTGTGGTTTACAAGGTTAGACCCATTGGTGATGTCTGGCATGTTAACACAAATGAGTATGTAGCAGATAGAGCAAAGATACTTGGGCGAGTTCCTTGATTTATCAACCGAGGGTTTAATGACAGATGCTTTTTCATTAAGTAAAATGGAAATAATAAGGAGATTTATTAATATGGGAAGAGATGAAAATGTACTAGTTTTTGAAGATACAGCGAAGTTGTGCAAAGAGAATGAAGTGCTTGCAGAGGCAATTAGAACTTCAAATTCACAGCAGAAGCTGATATTAGAAGCAGATAGTGTTCCTGATGCTGATAAAAATAAATATGAAAGCTCTGCTAAGGTAGTAATATCCAAGAAAAGATCATATGAGGCAGCAAAAGAATACAAGGATATGCGTGTGGCAGTACATAACTTTGCTTCTGCTTCAAATCCGGGAGGTGGCGTGGTCCGTGGCTCAAGCGCGCAGGAGGAGTGCCTTTGCAGGTGTTCAACGCTATATTTTGATCTGGATGTAAAAGAACTTTGGGATGGTTTTTACAATCCTCATCGTGCTGCCGCTGATCCAATACATAATGATGATCTCATTTATACTCCGGATGTTGTTGTGTTTAAGACGGATACTGCAAATCCAAAACTTATTCCGGAGAATGAGTGGTATAAGGCTGATGTGATCACCTGTGCTGCACCAAATCTGAAAGCTAATCCGACTAACTATTTTAATCCTGGGGATGGCAATAAACGGGTAGTAGTAAAGGATAATGAGCTATTAGCAATCCACGAGAAGAGACTGCGGAGAATCCTTGAGGTTGCAGTGAACAATGGTGCTGAGGTAGTTGTGTTAGGAGCATTTGGATGTGGGGCATTCAAAAACAAACCGGAGGTAGTTGCTCAAGCAGCTAAAAATGTTATAAAGGACTATTTGCATGCGTTCAAGGTGATTGAGTATGCGGTGTACTGTAGCCCGAGGGACGATTGGAATTATAAGGTTTTTGAAAGAGTTCTGGCACCGTATTATAAAAAGTAATACGTGGATTATGCAAAAATAACACAATAAAAGCAATATATTGCAGGTGTTTTGTCAAGCGATAATTGACAAACACCTGTTTTATTTGCACCTTGCTTTTAATAGTTTATATGATATAATTGTGGTGTAATAAATACAGAAAATATGTGGGTTTTGATTAAGTGAATGATTTTTTCAACCTGCAGTTTAAACTATTTGCTTTAGACACGGTGTGAGGCGTATTTTGACGAAGATTTATGAATAGAAAAGTTGATAGTAAAACTGAATTAGGAATCATTATCAATTTGGCGAGAGGCGATAGATCATTGAGAAACTATGCCAAGGATTCAGGTGTTAGTTACAATACGATTCATATGATCGAGAAGGGCGAATTAAATCCAAGCCCAGAAATAATTAAAAAGCTTACTTCAAAACAGGCAAGCCCGCAAAATGGAGTAACCTATGAAGCGGTAATGAGCGCGGCTGGTTACAAGACTGAAAACGACGAGGTAATGGTTAATGAAGAGGCCCTTGAGCTGGCGAAACACATGCTTGAAGAGGAAAATGAACACAGTTTTCTTTCACCTAGAGTTAAACAATCAAGTGAGTATAGAGAAAACGAGATTAGACGTATAAAAACTTTGGCCAGAGGTATGGTCTTTGACGCATTGTTCGAGAAAGGAATTGAGTTTGGAGTCAATTCCAGGGAGGAAAGCTCATATAGGCTCCGCAATAATGATATGCTCCTGACAATAGATCATGGTGATATTAAAAAATGGCTATTAACCTTTATGTGTACAACAGGTGGTAGTTGTGGAGGGCTGTTTTATCATGATACGTTAGGTAGATATATGACTTTTGAGGGCGGCAAGGATATAAAGTTCTCTTGGGTAACTAACGATCCAAGAGCTTTTGCCAGATACAAAGGATATGAGCATAAACTGCTTTTTAGAGGCGAAATGTCTTTGATTCTGGTTGATACTGATGCCCAGAAGATTGTATCGGAAACATATTTGTCCAATTACTTTTTGGATGACTATAGTAGAGAGTTTTATATTGTTTGATACGATTATTTGAAAGGGGTGATGCTTAATGCAAGTAAAGATATGGGGAAAATAACAAAAGAGACGTTCGCTAAAACGTCTCTCTTGAAAAAGTCAGATGTTTGGTCCATCTGATGATATGAAGTATTTTTGAACCCTAGGCGAGTTCACTTCATATCTAAACATTATCATTTTGTGGATTGTTTTGCAACACATATCAATGTGCCGCGCGGTTTAACCACAAGATATAGTGTTTCTTTAATTTCAAGGATTTTCCCTTTTGGTAAACAACTGAATAAGAAACTGGTGGTGCTTTTTGACGTATTGCGTCAAAGGCTTGTTAAGTTACCCAAAAAGGAGGATTTTATGCCGGACAAGGTTATAAATAATCAGGCGACATGCGCCAAACTCAAGAAAATGCTTGAAGAAAAAGGTTATGCACCTGTAGAAATAAAGGAAATGCTTCATCTGGAGTCTGTTCAGAGCGTATACAAATGGTATGCGACTGCTAGAGGAAAGGGGACTAGTATGCCTTCGGTAGACAATATGATGAGATTAGCATATTTGTTGAAGGTGCCGCTTGAAGATATATATGTTACCTATGAGATTCTTTTTTAGTATTGTTCCATGATTTTGGGGGCGTGAGAGATTGAACTATTGGTTGAATGCTTTGTTCAGCAGCCTATTGTATCATGATAAAAAGTGTATTTAGAAAGGCTGAGATTTATGAAAATTTGGTTAGACGACCTACGGCCAGTTCCACAGGGGTATGAGGGCGCTAAATCTGTAAATGTAAATGAAGCAATAGCACTAATTGAAGAGGCTGAGAAAGCAGGAATTGATATTGAAGTGCTGGATCTCGATCATGACCTTGGTGATTATTATACTGATGGCGGCGATGCCATTAAGCTTCTCGACTGGTTGGCAGAACGTGAGACATTCTATCCTGTAGAAATACATACTGCCAACCCAGTTGGAAGGGAAAATATGGAAAGAATGTTAGCAAGGTACTGGGGTGAGAAATACTGGTAAAACTAGTTACAGAGTATCCTTGTAACAAGTTTTTGTGGCTGGGAGCATATCATTATAGAGAGAGACAACCACGATCTGCATTATCTTGATTATGTCATTGTGAAGCTTGGTATTAAAAGCTTTCTGAGTATGTTCATTTTGTCTTGCTGCAGTATAGATATGCATATGATTACGGAGATGATATGCTTCACGAATCTGGGCATAATGCATCGATGTAAGGCTTAAGATTCCGCTTTTTTCTATAGCATCGAGCTTTTGCGCAAAGTTATTGACTTTCGGCATGAAAAATTCACAGTGGTTATGCTTATCACATTTTCCGCAGTATTTATGCATGTCGTCGAAAACTTGCCCAATAAAGGATTCAATAATGCACACATAGTTTATTATGGCGGCTTTATACACCATGGTCTCTAGTGGTCCCCAAATATTAAATCTGTTCAAAATGAAATTGTATAAATCTGATAACTGTAGTGCATAAGCTATGTTGGTAGCAAGTTCAGTGTTTGAGAAGAATTCATTTAGTCTGTATTTCTTTGCGAAATAAGATTTGGTCCTTATATATCCTGAAGGAAATATGATCCTTGATTTCTTATTGAGTGCCATGTTTGTTGCAGGAGGCTTATAGCCCATACGACGTAAAATATCTTCGTTTTCTGACATAAGAGCAGATATTTTTTTGTTGTTTTCCTCAAGCTGTGCACTTAAGGATGAAAATGAGTTGTCATTGTTTTCGCTTTTCATTATATAATCTCCGGTTTGTGACTCTAGAGTTGAAATCCATTCTAGAAATATTATAACAGAGATTTATTTTAACTAAGCGTTGAATACGGCAGGTTGTCATTGGAATTACAATTATAGATGTACGAAAGAAAGGGGAATATATGTATCAGAATTTAGTGGACATTATGGGATTTGAAACTATCCCAGCTATTTGTACAGGTGATTTAAAGGATGATAACGTTAATAATGCCAGGTTATATAGAGAGCTGCTGGATAAGTATAGAAATAATGGACTCCATCCGGTTCTAATACACAAGAATATGGATTCAGAGGATTATCGTATACGTGTTGGAAATAGCAATGTTTTTGATACAAAAGAGGCTTATCAAAGGAATGTTGAAGATATTTTACGTGAGACTAATTATTCCTGTTTTGATGTATGGTATGGGCGACTGATATATGACTATGTGCTTGATTGCTATAAGAGTAAAGAAGAGGTGCAAGAATATTTTGATATGCTAAATCCGCCGGCATCAGAAGGCTATAATAGCATTTTTGCAACTGCTAATGAGAAAGACAATTATGGTGTGTTTGATTGTGATGAAGTCACATGGAAGGGCGCTAAATTATTCTTTGATTTTAATAAGTATGAATTTGTGCTGTTTCCCGCTCAAAATAATTGGGAGGCTTTGGCATGGTTTCCGTTTGGCCGCTTTAATGCATGCCCCGCACCGCAATATCACGTGGCTTTTGCCAAAGAGCTGTCCCAAAGATACAGAGCGCGAATCATGTATATTGGGATTAATAGATTGACGTATTATTTGGAAAAACCGCTGGTTGATAAAGCTGCTGTTGAAGAGGCGGTAAAACTATTGATGGTCGCTGATGGTGATGTGTATCCAAGGTTTACTGAGACTGCACTGGACATAATTGGTACCCACACATGGCAACTTTGGTGGGATTAAGCTGGGAGTTTTATAGGACAATAAATTTGGATAATAGATTATAGTGAGATATTTACTATTTATCAAGAACCCAAATAAGCTGGAAGGAGTAATAATGGCTACCATTTTAGTAGATTATGAAAATGTACAGGGGACGAAGGGGCTTAAGGGTGTAGAGTACTTGGCGGAGAATGATCATTTGATTGTGTTTTATAGTACATCATGTATGAAGATTGCAGCAGAGTATATGGACCCAATAAAGGAGAGTGGCTGTAAGTTCTCAATTTATAAGCTTAAAAAACCGAGTAAAAATGCGCTAGACTTCTATATTGCTACAGAGGCTGGAAGGCTGAGTGCTCTTGGCGATACTCAGATCGCACTTATTACAAGAGATAAAGGGTTTGAGTCAATTGCTGATTTCTTTACGGTAAATGATGCGCTCAAAGCAACCAAGCTTGTTGTGTGCGATGATATAGAGCATGGGCTTGAGAAACTAACAGATCCAGACGATATAGAAAGACGAAAGCTGATTCGCCAGAAAATGCAGACGGTTGATCTTGAAGTAGAATACGGCAGAATGCAGGAAGCTAATGCTGTTAGAGAAAAGATATCACAGTTACTTCAGGATACAGAATACAAGCCAATGACAGATAATATAGTTAAGTTCTTTTCTGATAATAAGAAAGAGTCTTCAAAGAAGTTATATACAGGAACTCTTCATGAGTTCGGTTTAAAGAATGGTGTGGCAATCTATAGGCTTTTGAAGGATGTTGTTTAAAAAACTGAACCAGAGGTTTATGTTTTTTAATAACGAAAAATGATATACTGGTAACACGTTGTGGATTCCATTTTTAAGGAGGCAGCCATGGAGTTTTTTGATGTGTTTGTCGACATGCAGGCAACTGGTGATCGGATCAAGCAGCTTCGTAAAGAGCACAACATGAGAGTGTTTGATCTTGCAAATGCTCTGGGGCTCGAATCAGAACAGGCCATTTATAAATGGCAGCGCGGTCAGTGCTTACCAAACGCTGACAATCTTGTAAGACTCAGCATATTGTTTGGATGCCATATTGAGGACATTCTTATTCATTACACAGCAGGAGAGGACGAAAGTCCTCTTCTTTCTTTTTACAGGAAATTTCTTTATAGTTTTTCAACCACGCGGCGAATGAGATTTGTAGTGCAATTCATTACAATAAAATAAAAATAGTTAAGGAGAAGGGTGGAAAGGTATGGCGTTTAATGAATTCTATAGACTGGTTGGTGAAGTAACAATACCTGAGGAAAAGAGAGAAGAACTAAATGACTATGTACTTAAGTTACTTGACAGAAGTGGTCTCAGAAAAATAAAGAAAGTCAAGATCGGTGACTTAGATACAGAAGTGGCTGAACGTGTAAAAAGAAATAAGAGTGGAAAGATACTTTTTGACTATTCAATATATGAAAATTACGTGAGAGGTGTGTCCTCCTATGATACAGAAACGTGCACACTTGAAGTAAATGAACCAGGCTTTAATGAAATGGGCATAGCTTTGGTTATGGTAATGGCTTTGTTGGAGTCATATTCAATTACTCCTTGCTATGTTGCTAGAGAAAACAAACTCATAGAGATAAATATATATGCCTTGATGGTAGAAGATCTGATTGGTGTTAGGCTTAGATTTCCTCACAGGGCAGATATTTGGACAATGTACGTATTCTGCAAAGAATGTGAAGAAGTTGAGATAATTAAAGGGCTTGATCTTATATACAAGGTTCCAACAGACTTTGAACAGATCAGTTACGCGCAATTTTATAATGCTCTTTGGGTTGAAAAGGATTCTTTCTTAGCAGATAAAATGGAAGAAGTTTCTTTTGATCGGGGGCAAATAGAAGAAGCAAATTATATGGAACAATGTAGTTTTTTGTTTAGTACTTTTTTATCGTTGGAACGAGATGGAAAAGATACTGGTTCATTTCTTGAAAAGCTGATACCAATGGCATTGGGAGAAAGAACGAAATTGGCAGAAGAGCAGACAAATTATGGGATTGTTGCAGAACTATCCAGGTACTTAACTTCGCAGGTGTTGGTGAAATGTTATTCGATTGTAAGGGGCACAGATTTTTGGCAGGAATGGGAACGATTCGCTGCAAATGGGTTTTATGTGGATTCTATAGATGATATGGATAAGTCTGATGAAAAAGAGCATAAAGTATTTCATTTTTACAAGGCAATACAGAGAATTGATGATGATGAGGCTCTCGGAGAATTTGGCGATAGGGAGTTGGCGCTATCAGATGAAATGTGTCGCGAGATAGAAAAATGGAAAGAAAAGGCTAGCGAAGAATTCAGTGATGATTCTAATTCTTTAGATGAACTTAAGGGTGTTATGGAAGAAATTAGGAATGGCTGGGCTGTTCGCAGGTTGGATGCGGCTTTGCTTAAAGAACTAAAGGGAAAACCTGATTCAGAAAGTACAAAAAAGATAATGTATTTGCTGAAAACAATGTTAGATAGCGGTGTGGAGTTATTTCCTGAGTTGACTAAAAGACAAGCAAAACAATGGGTTTTGAAACGAAGTAGGAGTGATTTTGATAAACAGAAGCTAAATGCACTTCTTGGGCTATTGGCAAACAAGGAAAAGAGAATGGAATTATTGGGATTCTAAAGGAGAAAAAGGTATGGGAACACTTGGAGGATACTCTGGACCAGAGATAATAAGTGTTGATAAGATAGAAGAATTTTCAAATGCGGTTTCTAAGATTCTTTATTATGGCGGAATGATGCATCTTAGGAACGTTGAAATGTACAGCAAAAAGATTATATTGCTTGATCCGGTAACTATAAAGACTGGGGAGGATGTTGATTTTTATTACAACTATTTTGAAGAAGATTCTTGGGAAAACGCTGGGTATATCTATGGTAGACAGCATTTTTACACAAATAAGATTGGTTCAAACGAGTTCAACTATGTCGTAACAGCAGTTCGATGCTTGTATGAACTATATGATGAAGGTGTAGGGCTTGCTGATATTAATGACGAAATTGTTTCGAGTGCGTATTATACCGGATGGATTAATCATTTGCTGGATGCGGACTTCTCTATTAGTAGACGTTTCAACTTGTGGGAAGTGGTTGAAAGCTATGCATTTGAACATCTGGAATATAATGACGAGCCTATACAAGCAAGGCATTTGATGGGGATAATCCCAAGCTATCTAATGCAATATGCAGGAGGAGTGGACCTTACTGATTTACTCTATATAGATAATGGGACAGAAGCTCTATGTGAAACGGAGGTTATGGTAGGAACATATCCGGCGGATGTTTTGAAGTGTAAAAAAGCTATTGAAGTTGCTGTTGAAAAATGTGGTGCTGAGGAAGCATATTCCTTGATTCTTGAAATGCTCAAAAAGGAATATAGTGTGAGAGAAAGTGGATGTCAGGAATACATTCAAGCTTTAGCAGAATGCTCGCTAAGCATACATGCAAGGACGATTCTTTATCTTACCTGCGAATTGCTTGATAAGCATTTTTGGGTTGAATGGAAGAGTGTAAAAGATGAGGTGTATAACGATGAAAAGATGCCTAAATATGCCTCAGACGAATTATTGTCCTATAGAAAAGAGGGACGTGAACGCCCAATAAGGAAGATAAAAACTTCAGAGTTTTTAAAGAATGATGGCTATTTTACATTCTATGGGACTCCTGATGAATTAAAGGGGTATCCGAATTATTACATTTCTGATGCAGATAGGATGTTCTGGTGGGACGGCTCTGACGAAGTGGAAATAACTGATGAAACAGAAAAATGGCTTAACAAAAGAGTTGAGGAATATAAGGAAGCGTTAAAGGGTACTCCGGATGAGTGTGATACGCAGCAATTTGTCAAGGAGCTAATTGATTTACTTTTTGATGTGGAAAGTAGATATAAGCGAGTATTTGCTTTTCAGGATATGTTTTATGAGTTTATAGCTAATGGTAGCAAAAAGGAGTATCGTGCAGCGGTAGAAGTACTAAGAAAGCTTTATGACGATAATGCAGAGGCGGGAAAAATTATCGAAAAGGTTAAGGGAAGCTGGGATCTTTCAAGTAAAAATGTTACCTGTAACAGCGGGAGGATGAATATGAGGAGATACCTAGCTTTGCTGGCTAATGTTGAACTTAGAAAAAAGTATCTCGGATTTTGATTGGTGTTGATATGGGAGATTATGACGATTTATTACGCGATGTTTCGAAGATTGCAGAGCAAATAAATGCTCTTGCGGAACAAGCCTATTATGTATATAAAGTGCCGGTTGAGCAATTATGTAGAAATAGAGATGCAACGTTAAATGATGTTGAGTGGATGCTGGATCATTTGCTGGATTTTTGTGGTTATGAGAAGGTTCTAACTTTGTATAAACAGGTTTGCAGAACATTTGTCTATAGGTATCCGGAATGTATTGAAGATTATATAAAGCTTTATTTTGAGTTCTATGAACCGGAAAAGCTAAAAGACATTACAGGCGAAGATCCTGATGAGGAATAAAAAGACATTTTTTGAACCAGAGGTTTAGCGACAAGAGCTTCTGTGTTGACTAGAATCATATTATCAGATGTAAACACATGAGCAATGGAGGGTATTGTTATGGCAAAGATGACATCAGCATTTGCAAATAAGGTTTTGAGAAGGCTTAACGATGATAAGGACTTCTATCTAAGTAAAGAGCAGGAAGGACAGGTCTATGTGGCTTCACTTGATGAAGAACCTGTGATTCCTGACTATGATTATTCAGAAGTTTCTACCAAGATTGCTGAGATTGACGAAAAGATAGTAAAGATCAAGCATGCTATCAATGTAACAAATGTTAGTAGCACTGTTAGGGTTGGAAATGCTGATATGACCATTGATTCGGTGCTTGTTAAGATGGCGCAGCTAAATAAGAGAAAAAGTATTCTTGATGGGATGCGCAAACGCCAGGAAAAAACAAGAGTTAGTGCAGGGTACTTTAGCGCTAGGAAGACTGCGCCTGAATATCAGTACATTAACTATGATCTTGATACTGTTAACAAAGAATATGAGCGAATTGATGGAGAAATAGCAGAAATGCAGATAGCTCTTGATAAGTTCAATCAGACTTTTGAATTTGAGGTAGAGGTGTAATAGTCTTTCCGTGTAGCAGGTGTGAATTAACCGAAGAATGGGTGAGTTAATCAAGATTCAAGTTCAAAGTTGAAGTTCCTGGTTATCTGTTGTTCTTTATTGAATTATTGTTTACTGTTTCGGCTACAGAGGATGCATTGAAAGCATATATCTTACACTTGTTTACAGAAAACTTGTACCAACGGTACACGGGGCATGGAAGTTCGGTTTCACATGCCCCTTTTTATATGAATGGAGAACGAGATGGGTAAGACAAATAAAAAGACCGGATATTCCTGCATTGAAGAGAAATTTGGTAAAAAGGAGAGCCTTAAAGAGAAGATAAAGAGGTCGCTTCGCAATGTCAAATATGTTTATCAAAGGGCAAAGTATGGCTACTGTGATAGTGATGTATGGTCAATTGATTACTGGTTTCTTAGAGTTATGCCGGGAATGCTCCAGCAACTCAAGGACACCACTGATAGCTACCCAGATTTTCCAGAAATGACTTCCCATGCTGTTTATAGGACAGGGAGACCTAAGGATGTGGAAGATGAAGGCATGGCAAAATGGCAGGATGTTTTGCAGGAGATGATATTTCTTTTACGTGAAGCAAACGAAGAGACCTGCACGAGAGAAAACAGATATGAGCATGAATATGATGAAGCCACTCAACGGTTTGAAGAAAAGTATGGCAGCTTAGGTGAAAAACTAAAGACCAAAGAGGATATGGAAAGAGAGAAGACGGAAGGGCTTCATAAAATGTTTATGCCTGGAGATGTACCTGAGTTTAAAGATATTTCAGATAGATACTATGAAGAATATGCCGCTATCAATGAATACAGAAATCAGTGCAAGGACAAAGCACTTGAGCTGTTTGGAAAATGGTTTTGGCATCTATGGGATTAGGGTTTTAACCACGCGTTGAATGAAAAAGGCAAGGGACAAGGATAGAATAGGATTAGGCAAAAATTTTGGAGAAGGAAAATGAATTCAAAGATACTGGATTTTATTAAGCATAATCCTAATACGTGGGAAGAAAAGTTGGCAGAGAAGCTGATAAGGGTTAGTCGTAAAGATGATCTGGCCTGTTTTAAGTATACGACGGAAGCTGATTTTTCTGACCCTATTGTTTGTGAGGCTCGTGGGATAATTCTTGATTTAAAAGAAATGAAGGTGGTTTGCTGGCCGTTTGATAAGTTCTTTAATGTGCAGGAAAGTTATGCGGCTGAAATCAATTGGAGAGCTGCGAGAGTACTTGAGAAAATTGATGGTTCGTTGATAAAAGTGTATTGGTACAAGGGCGAGTGGCGGTTTGCAACTAGCTCCACCTGCAGCGTGGAAGATGCCATTATTTCATGGCATGTAGGGTACACCTTTTGGGATGTGATAAGAAAGGCCATCAATTATAAATCGATTCCGTTTGATCAGATGGATAAAGAACTGACATATATGTTTGAACTGGTATCTCCGCTGACACAGGTTGTTATAAAGTATGAAACCACCAAGCTGTATTTCCTTGCTGCAAGAAACAACAACACAGGTGAGGAAGTGGAGGTTGACCTTGGCAATTTTGCCCGCCCAAAGAGCTATAAACTATCAAGTTTGGATGACTGTCTTAATGCTGCTATGAAGCTCAATGAGGGGCTGGGCGATGAAGTTGAACAAGAAGGCTTTGTGGTAGTAGATGGCTCTTTTAACAGAGTTAAAATCAAGTCCCCGGAATATGTGGCACTGCATAAAATCACTACAAATAAATTCTTTACAGTGAAACGAATAACAGAACTATTCTTCCAGGGAACGGATCTAAATGAACTTTCCAAAAAGTTTAGACACGAAGAGCGTGTGCTTAAGTTTTATGATTGGCAGATCTCCGAGATGAAGTTCAAGGTAGAGAACATGATGATTTACGCAAGGCATCTTTATGAGGAATACGATCATGACAGGAAAGCTGTTGCTAAGACTATAGGTGATGATCCATATGCTTGGGCGGGCTTTAAGGCTATAGGAAATGAGAAGTCACTTGAAGATATGCTAAAAATGCTAACGCCAGCTAAGATGGAGCGATATATTTCGGAATATGAATTTTAAAGAGGAAAGCTATGAATTTTGATGAATTAGATAAGAAAATGCGCATTTATGAACAATCTTTAGATCAGGTGCTTGTGCCGGATATGTATATGGTTGCAAGGCTTGATGGGCGAAGCTTTACCAAGCTCACAAAAGAAGTTTGTAAATTTGAGGCACCATTTGATGAGCACTTTAGAGATATGATGGTCAATACCACAAAAGCTCTTATGGACTGTGGATTTAGGATTGTATACGCATTTACAGAAAGCGATGAAATATCGCTGCTTTTTGATATGGATGAAGATGCCTTTGGTAGAAAAGTTAGAAAGTATAACTCAACACTTGCAGGTGAGGCTAGCGCAGCTTTTTCTCTGGGACTTGGAAAGGTGGCTACATTTGACTGTAGGATGGTGCCTTTGCCTAATACTGAAAGGGTAGAAGACTATTTTCGCTGGAGACAGGAAGATGCCAATAGGAATGCTTTGAATTCCCATTGTTATTGGATGCTTCGAAAAGAAGGAAAGTCCGTCCGTGAAGCTACTGCAGAACTTGAGGGGAAAGGAGTGAGTTTCAAGAATGATCTGCTTTTCAGTAGAGGGATTAATTACGATAATCTTCCTTCCTGGCAAAAGAGAGGCATAGGTTTATGGAAAGAGGATTTTGATAAAGAAGGACTAAATCCAATTACAGGTGAAAGAACAATTGCCAAGAGAAGTAGGATTCATGTTGAATATGAGCTTCCGCTTGGTAATGACTATGGAACTATGATCAGACAGTATGTGTAATGAAATGACAGATTCAAGGCCGGAGGAAATTTGAACTTTGAGCAGAGTACTAATAATACCAGATGTTCATCTTAAACCATGGATATTTGATATGGCTGAGAAAGTGGATAAAGAATCTTATGATGACATAGTTGTATTCGGTGATCTTGTAGATGACTGGGGTATGGGAAGTAATCTTGATATTTATAAAGCTACTTTGGACAGAGCTGCAAAGTTTGGAAAAGATCATGAAACTTCTTTATGGTGCTATGGGAATCATGATGTTTCGTATCTTTGGGACGCTATGGAGTCTGGGTATTCTGTTCAAGCGAGGATAACAGCTGTTGAAGGGATAATTAAGCTTGAGCGGGTTCTTGAGGGAAGACTGAAATTTGTTCATAAAATAGATGATGTGTTATTCAGTCATGCTGGGTTAACAGAGACATTCGTCCTTCATTCATGTGGATACCATATGAATGAAATAGAGGATATATTGGCCAAAGTAAATCGCATGGGTAAGCAGGAATTATGGAGAGACAGTTCTCCAATATGGGCTAGACCACAGCATGATTTCTATCGAATGTTTAGGGATGATTTTTTTTATCAAGTGGTGGGGCATACTCCTGTAGAAGAGCCACTTGATGCATGTGGGGTGTTGACGTTAGATCTTTTTTCTACATACTCTGATGGGAGTCCCTATGGAAATCAAACAGAATATTATTATCTGTTTTATGTGTCTATAGTCATACAGTGCCTCAAGGAGCTCCAACATCTCCGGTAATCTCCAACATCATTATGAAGGACTTTGACAACAGAGTTGGCAAATGGTGCAACGAGAAAAGCATTACTTATACCATATATTGTGACGATATGACTTTCTCGGGAATATTTAATCCTTCTGAAGTAAAAAAATATGTATGCCAGGAGTTATTTAAAGAAGGCTTTTTCTTAAATGAGCAAAAGACTGTGGTGTTACGGGAAGGCCAGAGAAAAGAAATAACCGGAATTGTCATAAATAATAAGCTATCGATTCCGAAGGCATACAAAAAGAAGATTAGACAAGAATTATATTATTGCCGAATGTATGGAATTGAAGAGCATATCAGACGTCTTGAAATAAAAGAAAGACCAGAGAGGTATTTAAGAAAGCTTATTGGCAGGATTAACTATGTCTTGTGTGTGGAGCCAGAAAATGAGGAATTTAAAGCTGGTAAAGAATGGGCTTCAGAAGAAATCAAAAGAATAGGCCATTCAATATGAATTAGGAGGGAATGAGGCGTGAGACAACTTATTATTGCTCGCAAGGATTTGAATATGTCAGCAGGCAAACTGGCCGCACAGGTTAGTCATGCAAGTATGGCATTTATATCTCATATGATTTTGAATAGTGGAACTTCAAAGAGGTTATCATTGGATACTAGTGAAGTTGAGCGCTATGAGATATTTATGGAAATGGATCCAGATGTATACGAACAGTGGTTTTCGGGTATATTCACTAAAACAATCTGTGAGGCCAAAAACAGGAATCAGCTAATGAAGGCTGTTACACTGGCGGAGGAGTTGGGACTTAAAGAGAATAAGGACTTCTTTCTAATTAAGGATAATTGTCTGACAGAACTTGAACCGGAAGAAGTTGATGAGAATGGCATTGGCAGAACACTTACATGCATCGGCTTTAGACCATTACCTGATGATGTTGCCCATGCCATAAGTAAAAAATATCAATTGCTTAAATGAGAACTCTTGGAAATTTTAGAAGGAGAATTAGTGTGAAAGATAGTAGAGGACAGCCAAAAACTGGCGCACTGAAACAAGCTATTCAAAAATAGCCGTTTGAGACAAAGTTGATTTTTTAATGAGAGCTTTTACGAGGCGAGTTGTTCCTCTGTAACAATGCCCTCGGCGATTAAAAGTTTCTTAGCTTGCTTGATAGCCTTCTCTTTCTGCTTTTCCCTGAGAGAGGCATGCATATCAATTTTGTAAAGATCAATAGGATTCCACACTTCGCCTGTAGACAGCATTTGATAGGCGGCAGTAAGGATCATCCTGGCGATCGCAATGATGGCACGTTTCTTACCACGACGTTTCATGAT
>Ga0310695_10007695_pt1 | contig 17103 bp, 16 predicted proteins | sample RumenRJG_04DNA_FD_203882 | JGI IMG/M metagenome (GOLD analysis project Ga0310695, IMG submission 203882) | Bovine rumen microbial communities from Lethbridge, Alberta, Canada - RJG_04 (v2) (version 2) | ecosystem: Host-associated > Mammals > Digestive system > Stomach > Rumen | place: Canada...
AGCTTCCAATTGCACAAACCACTATATATAAAGAATTGAACGGGGATAATTCTTGTACTGTCCAATTATTAACCACGAGTGTCCAAAAAATGCCCAAAAGTGTCCAAGTATTGCCCAAATTCGTCCAGGAATTGACCAATATTCTCAAACGGTCATAATACGTAGTATTTTAATACTACACACTTTGACCGATCACAAAATTAACACCAATTGAAAAGATTATCGAACGTAGGCTTTGTATAACTAGTATCGACTGGATTTCGTGGGATGGGAGTTTCATCCTGAGTCTCTGTATAATCGGGCATGGTAGTAGCGTCAGTAGTAGTCTCATAGGTCGGAGCTTCGACAGCAGGAGTTTTCTCTGACTTTGGAAAATACTTCTTGACGTAGTTGTCAATAGTACCACGAGATAGCTGGAGGCCATGTTGTTCCATCATGGCCTGATTCTGACGAATCGACATGTTAGGATTATACAGCGACGTGAAAAGTTGTCGGTTATTCTCTTTTTCGAGTCTCTTTTGTGCTAATTTTTCTCTCTTTGTCATATTCTTAGATGGATTAGTCGGTATTTCTCTGTCATGGGCATAACGATATAGGCTACTGAGGGGTATTCCAATACCGGCATCGAAGTTTTCTTTGACGCTTTTGGTTTGGTCATACCGGGCATCCGTTTCCTTCCATCTGATCTGTTTTCCTATGGAACGGTTGAAGCCTAGTGTCGTTTTGATGCCTTTTCCTGGCTTGACGATGAAGTTCCGTCGGTTCTTGAAGTAGTCAATCTCCCGTTGACAGTATTCGGTCAGTTCTTGGTGTGTCATTCTAAGGGCTTTGGTCGCGCGGCGTTTGAGACAATCGATGGTAATGACACCGTCGCTGTTGTCGAAGAACCGCTCACGATCGACATATAGGTTGAACAGAAGCTTATCGGGATCCATGTCGGGACACATCAGGAGTCTCAGGCAGGCGTTCTTGAAAAGCTTCTTTCTTCTGTGACCTCCGTCCTGCACTTTGTTGCGGCAATAATACAGGCAAAGGTAGTTTTCGTCAGGAACCTGATACAGGTCGTCAATCCAGTCAGACTTCTCAGTTTGATAGATATAACCTCGCCATGAATTCTTGTGCATGAACTCTTGATAGGTCAGGTTCTCCATCTGCCAGGTCATGCACTCGTCGTATTCGATTTTGGCATCCTCATTGATGCTGATCTCATCCCAGCCGGGGAAGTCAGATACAGAATAGATGATATTGCTATAATAGACCTCATCGTTGCCCCATACTCCGTTCATGTACTGACTTCTGCGAGTGCCACAATCATCGTCCATCACCTCGTCTGTATCGATTTCTATCTGATGGCTGATGATGTGCGAGATACCATTGAACTCCTTTTTGTCCAGTATCTTGTCAAAGACATAGACGAGTCGAAAACGACGCGACATACGCCCTTCTTTGAGCTTTTTGTCGGAGAATGACATGTAGACACAGGTCGGCTTTAATGTCAGTGCTTCAAGGTAGTCAGGTACTTCCTGGTACTGTGTGTAGTCAATATCCACAAACACGGTCTGCGCCCCCTTGAAATATTTGTCGGATTTGAGAAACAATTTCATGCAGCCCCTGTTCCTGCCAGTTTGATACACCGGGCTAACTTGTTTCCAGCCAGTGCCATTCTTGTTCTTTACCTTGATACGGGTATTCGGGTCATAATCGAAAAGATTACAGAAAGCATATCCATTGGTAGCCAATTCCAGAAATTTCTGGACGCTTACTGTCATTTCATGGAAAGCCAATTTATCTTTCCCGTAGGCTCTCGCCTTTTCCAGACTGGCAACACAAGCGGCTACCTCATCTTTGCTTCGATAGTTATCCAGGCTAACATTAGTCTGGAAAGTAAAAAAATCATTTTTAATCATAGACTGCAAAATGATTAGATAAATTAGAAGATAATGTCGGTCGGACTATAGGTTGTCAGGAACAGCATCTGCCCATTACGCAGGGCTTTGTTGTATGCACTGTGTCCCATCTGAACTTTAGCGTCTTTACGACTCTCAAAGACCATTCCTGTCGGAAGGTGTTTAATTAGTGTGTTCATACTGATTATGGTTTAATCTCATATAATAGGCCGTCAGCCTACGTCCTGTGCAGATTAGAGAAAAACAATAGAGGCGTAAGTCCACCTCTAATGCTTGTTTCTTGTTTTCTGTGAAACGACGCTTAGGGTGCATTGGTATGCTTCCAAAAGCTCATTGCACAGTCCACGGTATGCGTCAACCCTGTGTCTCTCACGAGGGCAGATACCCAGTAAGTCCTGCAATTCGACAGTAATCGACTTGCCATGTAAATCTCCGTAGATACCCTCCAGCGTCTTGATGTCATCGGCAAATTTAAGCGGTTTTGGAAGGCTTCGCTTGGTCTTTGCAGTTTCACCAGTAGGCTGTGGGTCACGGGAGAAGTATCTGACGAGATTTTCAAAAAAGTCCATAGTATCTTACTGTGGCCAGTCGGACGGAATTTGATAGCCCAAGTCCGTGTTATACTTCTTGATTAAGTCTTTCTGACGCTGCTTACGCAAAGCGTCGTACTCGATATACCTCGGATCGTTCGACTCCACCCATTCGAGATTATCAGAATTGTAGTTGCCTACATCCTTGTCACGATGGAGAACCACAGGATCCTTCAGGACAGTCTTGTCGCCAGCCACATAGCCAGCTTTGGCCATGTACTCGTCTGGATGAAAGAATCCTCTTTCGTATATATACCTAACAGGACTCTCGAAAATCCAGGTGGCATCAAGGTCGTCGTCAAGCCAGCGTTCACGGATCTGCCCTTTTTCTATGTCATTGTCACAATACACGAAGATCGATCCGTCCTTACCGACATAATAGTCATCAAAATAGACATGACCAGCCTTCGTCTGTTCCGTTTCAGATACCTGCTTCCACTTTAGATTGGAGGGGTCGTAGTTTTCGAGGTTTCCGTCCTTATGCGATATGTAATAGCCTTCGCTGCACTGGAATTCAAGTTTACGCTTGAATCTGTGCGCAAGGGCTATCAATTCATCGATGTAGACATGATCCCAACCGTCATCTGCGTATTTGTAGCCGTCTGGATCGGTCTGGATTGTTAATACGTTACCGTCATCCTCGATGTACGAGCCATCGGGGTTGACACGATACCTTTTGTACTTAAGCAGCTTCACTGAACTGCCGTTTGCATTCGTTTGTTTCATAGTTTACAAATATTTAAAAATGATTGTTTACAGTTCTCCCGGGGAAATCCCCAGGACGCGCACCAACGTCCATCTTGGTAAAGATAGGCGCGGGTACTATGGGGACACTGCCAAAAATGACAATGTCACTCTACTACTAAGATTTTGACCGGATGACCTTCGCGCGTTGTCTTTTTTCAATATACAAAAAACGACGATATTAGCGGAAAACAACATATCTGCGGAAAGATGTATTATTTTTCTGTTCGTCCTGTATTTCAGATGGTTAAGTAAGGGTTAGCATGTATTTTTATGGTATTATCTAAGTAAGGTAATACATGTATTAGGTCAGCAAGATAATACATAGATAATACGTGGCGCACAACAAAAACGCGCCGTTTCCGACGCGTTTTCTTTTATGCTTCTGGTGGCAGTTTACCTTCTTTTATCCATTGGCGCTTCCAACGTTGAACTGTATCGCGCGAACAACCGACATCCTTTGCTACCTCGTCAGGCCCCGTTCCTTTAGCAAGTTTGAGCTGCATTGTGGTAAGCTGACTATCAGACAATGGCTTGCCGCTTTTTGACAGGGGAACGTCTTCGCCTTTGTCTTTTGCCTTCGGCTTTTCAGGCAGAACGTCCTTTTCCATGAGACTGGAATGATATGTCAGATGAACATAGGGGTCAGTTTCCACTTTCAGCAGGAACACCTTTTCAGGCGGCTGGTTGTCTCTGTCCTTCAGCACCTTTATCATCTTCATGTCTTTGCCGAACTTTGTCGGGCCTATGGCAATGACGTTTGTGGCAAAATTATAGATATTGGCAGAACCGGCCAGATGATTGAGTTCTATCGGCTTACCTTCTTCGTAGCTCTTGGAAACGTGCCCCACAACTATGAAAGTAATTGTCACACCGTTGTTCATTGCTGCTTCCTGGATTTTCTTAAGCCGATCGTAAAAGTCCTGGGTAGCACCCTTGCTAAGAGATTTGCACGCTGCTGTCAGGTTGTCAAGAATGAAGAGCGTATCATGCTTCTTGGCTAGTGCCTTACGTTCAACCTCATCCAGGTAATCGTTCACTTTGGCATACCGGCAATTAGTTTTTCTAGTGTAATTCCGGGGGTAGACATAACTGTGTTTGCCATATCTGTTCTGGATATTGCGGCGGTTCAGCTCAGCATCGAAAAGAACAACGTCCAAAGGCTCATTCACAGTACCACCATTAGGCGCAAATGAAGGAACTTTCCCCTCTGCGAGACTTATGCCCGTTTGTGCGCAGAATACTGATTTGAGATTGCCAGTCGGACCATATTCCACAACCAGTCCACCTTTCGGGAGTATGCCGTTGATATATTCTTCTTCTGGCACTTCCGTCTTGTTAATGGTCGTGTTAAGATCCTCTTCGTCTGAAATCGGATTGGCAGTGTCATTAGGGTTTCCCTCAGGACTTTTGTTGCCATCTCCATTGCCATTGTTAGGTTCGCTGTCGGAAGTCTTGACACTACGATAGCAACCAGCAGCAGCCTTGGCCTTAATAAGTCGAACATCGGCTTCGCGCTGAACGGCATACAGATCTCCGTCGGCTTCGCGCTCCTTACGGTATCGCTTGCTCTTTGCCTTTTGCGTAGCAGAATAGCCAATACCAGTAATAGCACCTAGTGCCAACAGAAGAGCAAGGAAATTCCTTCTCACCTTCGGATCCTTTTCAGCGAGACTCGTGAGGGATTCGACAACTTTACCTGTTGCTAATGCCGCGAGGCCTCCGATTGTGGCCCATTTGGTGCCACTGAAAAGTTTACTAAAAGTATCTTTCATAATGATAATATTGAAGGGGAATCGGCGAACCTCATCCCCTGGTTAAAAACTAACAGTTAATGATGCGGCAGACCATTGCAGGCGAAAGTCCATACTTCTCGGCTATTGCGCTCGGTTGCACACCGTCATCATACATCTGCTTCATCGAATAGACTTCCTTTTCAGGAAGAGTGAGAGGTTTACCGCGCATCGAGTAGAACACGAAAACAGTGTTCTTGTTCGAGGGCGTAGGGTTCTTCTTGCAATGCCAGTAGGTGATTCCACCACCTACCAAAGCACCGCCAACTACGGAAATGACAATTGCCATTGTCGTTCTGGGGTTCTTGCGAACCACCGCCGGAATGTACTTAACCATTGCCATTGCCTTCCATGCGCGTTGTCTTATCGACAAACTTCTTGATGCTGTAGACACCGATGCCAACCATGGCAATCAATGACGCTGCCAAGATGGGGTTAGTACCGTTCAAGTTCAGTTGTGCAGAAAGCATTCCTGGTACTTTCTTGCGTGCTGCCATAGCAGCAGGGTTGAAGTTGTACTTCATAATTTAAAAATTAGTAAATATTATTATAATAAGGGAAGAAATCTGTTTGCTCAGATTGCTGATCGAGGCGCATTAGTTCGAGCAGCTTCTCAGTATCGGTGATGATACAACGACCGTGCTGGCTGATGGCTGCATCATACTTACCGCTCTTCTTCAATCGCCAAGCGGTAGTAATCGACTGATGCAAGAAGTCTGCAATGCCTTTCAGACCATATACCAATTTCGGCATGTGTTCTTTATTCACTTCATCTGAATTAACAGATGGAACTGTTAACGGCGAAGGAGCCGTTGAGGTCCAGTTGCTGTAGTCAATTTGTCGTTTGTCCATATTGTTACCTTTATGTATATTTATTTTTCATGTCGAAATTTGACACCGCAAAGGAACAACAAAACGAAATTTTGTGCAAAACTATAACGCTTTCTGACAAAGAATAACAAGTCCTGACAGATTACGATGCTAAATAGACTTTGTATTACAGGGTAGACACAAAAAAAGCCATTCGCGAGAATGACTTAATTGAAAGAGTACTGAACAGGCTAAGCACCTAATTTTTCTTTATTCTTTTTTCAAATAACGAAATGAGGTTTTTATTTCTGACACGCTCGGTATAAGCTGATAAATTTTTGTCCTCTTTATCTGTAATTGCGCCAAATAACTCTACCGCCTTTTTATATAGTCCTGGTATAGCGTTGATTCCAGCGTCTGGGGCTTTATACAGATATTTGCAAACATAGAGCAAGTCATTAATCTCACCTTTCCACGTGCAATCAGCGGGCTTAACTGATTGGGGCTTTCCTATACCTGTTAATAAGAACAATGTCCATTGTTTTGCTAATGGAGTTGGGGCAATATGGTTCATACTTGCGAATTCATCAACAATAGCTTTAATAAAAGCGGGGTCTCGGTACAACCGGAAAACAACACCAACAAACTCATTCGAGTCACTGGATGTTGGTTTGCTAAAGAAATTTTCCGGAACCGACCATTCGCTAGACACCGCTATAGTAGGCAAGTCCATATGTATCCAGCACAGTTCTGGATAGTCGTGTATCTTATCAAAAAGAGTATTGGCAATATCTGTGCCAACAAATTTGTATAATCTTTCTACTAATATCGATGACTGGTTTCCTGAATATGATTCTCGTAGAGAAGCTGTAAGCCCAACAAAATAGGGCTTTAATATTTTCTGTTCTTTTTCTGATAGTCTAAATATGTAATGGTGATTCTTGTAATAGTCTACTATGAGGAATAAAAAAACTGACCAAAAAATTTCGGTTTTCTTATTACCATTAGTAATATCTTGGAGGACATTATTAAAAACAGTGGCTACTATTTCTGAGTATTCTTCATTGTAAGAATCTCTGATTTTATCATTTATTATTTCATTTATAATGTCAATTCCATAAGTATTAATGTCATCTTCCGTAAAATTTTCTAAAAGAGAATATATCTTAGCCATTGTTTCATCTTTGTCCTTTCTGTGGGATATAATGTAAGGTCTAAGTCTTTCAAGCGGCTTGTAGAATTTAGAATATGTGAGCCCCAATAGACAAGATTTTATTACTTCGTTAATTTCCAGAACTGACATGTTCTTTATTTTGTTCAGATCTTCATTCCTTTCTATTTCTTCATCGCTATATTCTTTATTATATTGTTCGGGGTTAGGTAATGACATAAATAGATCTTGATCATGGAAAAAATTTGTAACATTCATAAATTCCACACAAGTATCTCTGTCAAACGCAAGGTTCTCTTCTTTTATACGCTTTGCTTTTTTGTATACATTTACGAGGAGGGTGCAGCGTGTATTAAGGTCTTTCTCTTCATTTGTTGGTTTAAGAATTTCTTTAACCCCGTCATAATATTTGACAAGTTTCGTACAGAGACTTCTTAATTCTTCATTCATATATTAACTATCCTTTTAATACGTTTAACCCTTCAACACCAAATTTATTGCTCAACAATTGATACAGTTCTCTATCATTGTTGGCATTCTCTGGAGCTACCATCGCTTTCAGGCAGTCCTCTCCAAACTTCTCCTTCAATGCCGACAGTAATGTTTCCCATCCGTCCTCTGGATTCTCTTTGTATTGAACCAACAATAGTTTGGAGTTGTACTCCATCTGTTTGTAGATAGGATAGGGCGAAATATAGCGTTTTGTTATCTGACCACGATTGCCGGTACTGTGTCCCATTGCAAATGTTACATAGTCCAAAGGAACGCCTTGCTGGTTGAGATTAGTAGCGAAGCTGTGTCGGGCATACGTTGAAGTTGGCTCGTCTTTAATTCCCACCAATGGAGCGATTGCCTTCATGCGTTTGGCAATATTCTTATTCTCCTGATGTATTTTGTTGACGGCCTCTTTGCTATCAGGATCCACTCCCTCGCCTAGAATAAACGGAAAAACCAATTGGCCAAATACAACAGGTGCAGCAATTTTATCAAGTATCATCTTCAATGGTGGAATAATAGGTACAATAACTTCCGAACCAGCCTCAGAGTGTTCTGCGGTCTTATGTCTGAAAAAGCGAAAAGCCTTGTGCTCGGAAATTTCGTAATAGTCATCATAACGTAGCAGTGCTAGGTCGTAGAGATTGCATCCATTGCATAGGTATTGACACAGGAACAAGCCCAAAGTGCGATTCTTTGCTTCCTTATTTCTAACACCTGATGGAAGTTCACCGTCAAGAAAGAATTCGTATAATCTTGTCATTTCTGGAATGGAAAGGACTGCCGTTTTCCTTGATCCTCCAACAGGTATAGTTACTTTATCTGGGTCTTTGGCACTGAATGGGTAATCTGCTTCTCTAAGATAGCCCTTACGAATACAGGTGTTAAAAACGACGCGCAATGCACGTAGGTATATCCCTATGGTGGAACTCTTATAACCAGCATTGTTCATATATTGTACCCACTTCTGCACGGTCAATGTGTCTACGGCAAATCCATCAGCTTCATCATATACTTTACTTTCGATAAAGCAATTGATTGCATTGTTATATGAGTCAGCCGTACTAGCTTTTCTGGTAGCAATAACGTCACGCCATACACTTAGGAAGCTTTCGTTGATAGGATTGTCAACCTTCAATCGCTTATCAGCCTGGCCGGTTAATAGAATCTCAATGTTAGCGACGGATTTAAGCTTACCCTTGTCGGACATATCCATTATGACCCTCTCATATTTGGAATAGATGGCAGAAAATTCCTGGTGCTTTACATACGAGGGATTAACGTTTCCACCACGCCCCCGTCCATCAGCTTTACAGATTACATCAAATTCAGCAGATGAATATTTTTCGCCAAGGCGATAGTAATATCTCTTGCCATTCATTGCAAAACGCAGACACAAATGGTATTTACCTGACGTTGACTTGTGGGTAGTGTCAAGCGTCAGAGACATCGTACAATTTCCTATTGTCGATGACTCCAAAACTGGTACTCTATTTCTCTTTTCCATGCCTTTTAAGCCCCATGATTATTATTCAAATTGAGGCTAATAATCTTTTTATTTCACTTTGTTCTTCATTCTCAATTACTTATGTGGCAAAACTTGTGGCTAATTTGAGACAACTAATTGTCTATTTATTAATTTTCACTGCTTTCCACTAATTTTCAGAACTCGGCTACAAAGATAGCAAATGAATGATTTCCAGAAAAATATATTTTCATAAAAAATCATAATTAGCCACAAAACCCCAAACTAATCAGGTGGTTTGTTGCTGTTAATCAGGGGGTCGTTGGTTCAAGCCCATCCTGAAGCGCCTTAATCCCGAAGTAAAATTCGGGATTTTTTGTGTCTTAAAGTCTCTGTTTATAAGGGTTCCCGTGATTTCAAGTGATTCCTGATACAACAGATTCCATTTTCCTCAAAAACTCCAGATTTCTCAAAAATCAGCGCATTTTTAACCAATTGTTGACCGCATGTTGACCGCTGGGATACTACCTATCTACTATAGGTTCGGCCAGAATAGGGCGAAATGTTGACCGCTGTTGACTGCTGTTGGCACAAAAACAAAATTGCTATGCTGACAATTAAGGCAGAAGTCCAAAAGGACAGGAAAAGAATGGATGGTACGTACAACGTCAAAATCCGATTCACCAAAGACCGTGCTGTGAAGCGAATTTCAACAAACTTATTCGCTACAGACACTGATTTAACATCTTCATTAAAGTTTAAGGAGGACACCAGTACTAAACAGGAAACTGACAAGTTGGTACTACACTATCGTACACTGCTTACCACATTACGCATCGACACGGAAAAACTTAATCTAAATGAAATCGTCACGCGCTTGCAGAATAAGGATGAAGCAGATAAGCCCATTGATTTTATTGCTTTTAGTAAAAATTGGATTTCAACCTCACTCATAAAAAGCGAAGAGACCTACACTACAGGGCTTAACAGTTTTATTCGTTTCATAGGAAAAGAAGAGTTAGACATAAAAAAAATCACAGTTGACCTGCTGGAGCAGTATCGTGACTATATTATTAAGGTTCGCGAACAACGAGTAAAGAAGTTAAAGGAAGCGGGGAAACGAGTACCCTCTAATCGCTGTTTGTCGCTATATCTTATGATTCTTCGTCACCTATACAATGAGGCACGAAGATTTTACAACAAACCCGACAAGGGACTTATGCGCATACCACATTCTCCATTTGACTATTTCAAGATTCCAAGGCAGGAGGCTACCCGAAAACGAGCTATCCAGCCTCAACAAATCAAGGAAATCTGCAATATGCCCTATCTAAATATCCATAAAGGAGCAAAAGGTACATGTCGTTTTGACCTTGCAAAAGATTGCTTCATCCTATCATTCTGTCTAATGGGCATAAACTCTGTTGACCTCTATAATGCTACTGAGTTCAGAGACAACAAACTTATTTATTACCGTACAAAGACCAAAGACCGCAGGCTTGATAAAGCTAAGATGGAGGTTGTTGTGCCTGATATGGTGTTACCCATTATAGAAAAATACCGTGATACCACAGGCCAACGACTCTTCAGGTTCTACAAAGACTACCGAGACCACAAGGCTTTTAACAAGGCTATCAACAAGGGACTGAAGGAGATTGGGGTCCAGCTACAGATTGAGGACTTAGAATATTATGCAGCCCGTCACTCATGGGCGACTATTGCCCTCAACAAATGCATGATTGACAAGTACACAGTTCATGCAGCCCTCAACCATGTAGATGAGTCCATGAGAGTGACCGACATCTACATTGAACGGGATTTCGTGAACGAAAACAAGGCTAATGCCAAGGTGGTGAAGTACGTTTTCGGCGGATAGGTGTGTGTAGGAGCATTTATTTCTTAATAAATCTTAAATAGCACACACGTTGTTTGGAAGTTTGAAGAAAATGAGCGAAATTTGTCGCACCATTCAAAGTGGATGGGGCAAGTACATCGAAAAGATGTCTTGTAGGGGAATTTAAAAAAGGCAACCTTAAGGAAGCGCCCCGCCAGAACTTTTTTTATCAAATGTTCTGAATAAATTGAGCAGAGTTCTGGAACTATGAATCGCGGAGGCATCCGCATGACTTACGGCAATTCAATCCCTGCTATATGCGGGTAAGGGATATTGTAAGGTAAGAATTCATAGTTGCAGAACTCTTTTTATGTCTTGCTTTTTTTCAATTATTTATTTTTAACAATTAACGAAATGAAAAAAAGTAATTATCAGGTGGAGACCTTAAACTCACAAAATTCAGGGATTATCAACGAAGTAGCTAATACTTCAAGTGTAGAACTATTTAACGGTGTGCCACAGGACACATCAACTAAAGGGCAGCTTCCAATCACGGTGAAAGCCATGATCAATGGAGAAGTCAAGGAGATAATTCCAGCTTTTACCAACTACAACATGGAAAGACCTAATGAGAAACGGTCTGAATACCAAGGAGACCCAACCAAGAGATTGGCAGTTAAATATCATTTTGCTAACCCAAAATTATTTTGGTGCGAGCAAGATGTAGAAAAACAGATGAATCTATTTGACCGTAACGGTTCATTTATCGAGCCAAATACGGAGAACGTTTATGTTTTTTGTGACACCGCAGATACATACTGGCGCGTGTTTGAGGATGATATTCTTGAAGATGTGGAGATTCACAACTTTGAGACTTTGGAAGATTATGCACTGGCAATAAACAACACGATGCTATTCAGCCGTTGCATGAACAATGTGGAAAAAATAGGATATGCCGCCCTCGCAACTGGAGATAGAGCAGCGAAAGCCGTATTTGAATTTTCCAAGAAAAACGATATGACAGTGAGCACTGCCAAATTATACCTTGATGTTGACTACAAACCTGTAGCGGTTAAGGCTATGATGCTTGGCAAGAAGCCACCTGTGACGCTTGCACTTGGTCGCAGTCTGGAAGAGGCTCAAGCACTTTACGACCAGATTTTTCTTACCTTTAATAAAGGTGGAGCAAAAAGTCGTTATGCTATCAGTGCCGTGAACTCTCTCATGAAGAAAAGCAAGTACACTTTCGACGAAATAATTACCTGTTTGTCAAAGGTTCCATCCTCAGAGATAACTCTGGCTCAACTTGCTAAATGCGGAGATAAAAAAGAGTGCATCCAAGATGTGCTGAGTGGATGGCTGGTGGACTACAAACGTGAGAAGACTAAAGATGCAGCGTAGCCACAAATAAACCTATGTGACAGGTAGGCTTATATTTTCTCTAATTCACGGGCGGTGGATTTTTGCATCGTCAGGCTTAATAGTCCGATTTTTACAGGAATCCACCACCTTATTATTAATTACGAAAAAACACCATTATGGAAATTATTAAAGCTATCCTCCGCAAAGGGGAATGGTTACTTGACGCTTTGAAGCGAGTTGGTCACTCCATGATACCCTCCAACGTCATACTGAGTAAAACGCTGACAGGATTAGGGGCTACTCATAGTGAGATACACAGCAAGCGCAACTCCATCATCATTGAGCCTAATGTGCCCGTTATCTTGGGCAAGTTGAATGACAATGACAATCTGGAAGCCGTGTACCAGAAGTGTGAACCTCATACCATCAAGAGGTACCTCCAGATGGATATTCCTTATAAAAAGATAATGACCACGCCTGAGAGCTTCAAGAAGATACGCAAGGCAGCTGAGGAACTTGGGGTTAATATCTACGAAGACTACTTCTGTCTGTTTGACGAGTGTGAGAAGCTGACACAGGATTCAGATTACAGGCCTGCTATCTCGCAGCCTATCTACGATTTCTTTATGTTCAAGGACAAGGCATTTGTCTCAGCGACACCACTTGAAATGTCCCATCCAATGTTTAAACAACAGGGCTTTCAGAAAATCGTTATCACTCCTGACTATGACTATAAAAAGGACATGGAGCTGATAGTTACCAACAGTTACTACAAGAGACTGAGCATTGTCCTTGACAACCTCAGAGACAGCAAGCACATCTGCATATTTTACAACGTGACGAATGGCATTCTGGATATTATAGAACGGCTCAACATTACTCAGTACAAGATTTTCTGTTCCGAGGAAAGCGTGAAGAAATTGAAGAACAAGGGAGTTACAGAAACCTACAGCCAAATTGACTACCCTTTAGCCAAGTACAACTTCTTTACTTGCAGATTCTACTCCGCTTTGGATATACGCATTAGTAAGTACAAGCCCGATATCATTATGCTTACAGACCTCCATACAGCACTATGGACGATGATAGACCCTTTTACAGAGGCGATACAAATTCAAGGCCGTTTCCGCAAGCGTGGTGACGATGATGTTACGTACAACTCCCTGACTCATATAACCAATGTAAATCCTGACATGCCTGTACTCAGCAGGGAGGAAGTGAACAGAATGGTTGAACAGTCTGCAGCAAATTACAATATGCTTAAAGAGTGCCGAGACTCAGAAGCAAACAACTTGAAGCGTAGGGCTATCAGCGATGATATGAAGAACATGAGATACCAAGACCTGATAGACGAGCGCGAGGAAGTCAATTGCTTTGCCGTTGACAATCTTCACAATGAGCAGAGAGTACGCTCCTACTACACATCTGGTGAAGCCATATATCAGGCCTACCTGTCTACAGGATTTTTCAACGTCACATATACTAATGTAACAGAGTGTGTAGGTGAAGATGATGTAGATAATGTGTTGGGTGAGAAAACTGAAATAGGGCAGCGAAAGAAACTGGTTGAACTGTTGGCGCGGATAGATGATTGGTACAATACAGGGAAGATAACCCACGATGAAAAAACGTTGGCAAGGGAACAACTTAGTACCACACCACAAGGCGAGTTTACAATCTCTGCCTATGATAAGATAGGCAAGGATGCTATAGCGTCTGCTGAGTTCAAACGCTCGTTAATTACAAGAAAAGTGAATGAGTACGACAAGGCGATTGCCAACAAGCAGAGATTTCTACCAGAAGTCCTTGAAGCTATACGTGCTGAGTTTCCTATTGGTGAGTACATACCAAAGGAGGAAATCAAACAGAGGCTAAAACTAATTCTACAGGAAAATGGGGTACAGTACAAGGTAACGCAAGATACCATCAAAGATTACTATGATGTAACAGTCTCCAACTCCAGAGAAAAGCCATCGTTCAGCCTTAACAGTTTTATATACGAATTATTAACAATTAATAAAGAAAAAAATGCTTAGAGAGAGTTCAGGTTTTATGTACAAATTTGTGCATTATACATGGAACCCCATCAAGGGGAGATGCCTACACAATTGTTCATACTGCTATATGAAGCAGATTAACCCGAATGCAAGTCACCCAAGACTGGTTGAGTACGAATTTTACACAGATTTAGGCAAAGGGAATTCAATCTTTATCGGTAGTTCAACAGATATGTTTGCAGATAACATACCCTCTGAGTGGATAACACAAGTCCTTGATCTTTGCCATAAGAAACAGGATGCAGAGAGGCCTAACACCTTCTTGTTACAGTCCAAGAACCCCAAGCGTTTTCTGGAGTTTGCCAATCATCCGCTGATGAAACATGTCGTGTTCGCTACGACAATAGAGAGCAACCGTTGCTATCCAGAGATTATGAATAAAGCTCCAATGATTGAGAATCGAGTAGAGGCAATGGAGAAAATAGCAAATCAAGGATTTCGTACCATGGTAACAGCAGAGCCACTTATGCAGTTTGACCATACTGATATGGTGTCTATCATTAAACGCTGTCAGCCTAGGTTGGTAGCCATTGGAAGAAACACCCGCAGAGACATAATCCTGCCAGAACCTACAAATGAAGATGTACAATTGTTGGTTCATGAATTAAGGAAATGCATACCAAAGGTACATATCAAAGACAATCACAATGGTTGGGACGTAAAGTAAATCCATAATCCAGCCTTAATCTACACAGGTTAAAGTAGGTGGATTTTTGGAGCGTGGGCATATAGAGCGAGATTTTTCAGATTTTACACCTACTGTTGAATATTTGCATTATGCCCTAACTTCTGAGCCTGTTCACTCCTTGCGAGTGTTCGGGCTTATTTTCGTGCGCGTTAATGGTACACCACTCAACACCCCCTATTACTATTATACAGTCATTTTCAGATTACGCTTTTTTAGGTCATTTATAGTAACAACTCCATACATATACAAATCCTTCATATACTAATGCCATGCATACATTTTATGTACAATAGGCTGCATCAGCGAAATTAAAAATCTCATTTCTTTAAAATTTTGAGAGTGTCTTAACCGTAGGCAGAGAACCCCCGAAAGTCCCCCGTCCATTATTGAATAAAAAGAATGCTTTTATAAAAATAGCAACTATTAGCTACTGTTATAAAGCAGTATATATTTATTAACTTCAAAATTCAATTCATTATGAACGGATTAGTTTTAATGCCTACGGTGGCAGAAAACCGTACAAGTTTCTTTGCTGATGCAGAGGTAGTAGAGCCTATCGTTGAAAAGGTGGAACTTCCTAATCACTTCATTCAAGCCAATACGGTTGAGGTGACTTTGGAACATCTTGCTAACGATTGTGTAACACCTGTGTTTGCTAAAGACAATGAACTGACGATTAACCACGTTAGTTTTATACACACCGTTGAGGATGCAGCGAAAGATTTCTTTCGTGGTGAAGTAGTGAATGATGCACAGGTGAGAGCAAGCCACGTTATCAAGGGTCGTGTCCCGTCTGCTATTCACAAGCCTGCAAATCAGTTGTTGGAGAGTGACAAAACCATTTACTATGAGCGTTGTGCATTCTCTATTGATGTGCCTACGATTTACCAAGACATTAACGGTAATCGTCTCTACTTATCTATTGTGGGAGTAAGAGCCTACAATCAGCAGAATCTCTACAGTAAGAAAGTTCCTGAGTTGTTCCGTGTTGCAATAGGCTTCAAAAATTCAGTTTGTTGCAATATGTGCGTTTTCACTGATGGCTACAAGGGAGAGTTAAGGGTTAGCAGTACAAGAGAACTCTACCTAAGAGTAATGGAACTGTTTAATCAGTTTAATGCTGCAAAGCAGATTCATTTGATGCAACAACTTTGCAACAGTTCACTATCTGAACATCAGTTTAGTCAAATTCTGGGTAAAATGAGACTTTATCAATATTTACCTATGAGACTGCAAAGGAACATACCACGCTTGCTAATCACTGATACAATGATTAACAATGTGGCTAAGTCCTACATTACTGATGAGAATTTTAGCAGTTATGGAACTGACATTAATATGTGGAAGTTTTACAATCTGCTGACAGGTGCAAATAAATCGTCTTATATTGATACGTTCTTAGACCGTTCGCTTAATGCTTCCGAGATTGCTATGGGTATTAACGGAGCACTACACGGAGAAGAGCGTTACAAATGGTTTATTGATTAACTAACTTGGGGAATATCTCAGAAATGAGGTGTTCCCCTTAAATTTTAAAGATTATGCAAACGATGAGTTTTAAATGGTGTTCAAAAGGTTGTTTTATTGAAGCTATCGAGGTTTTCCTAAATCCGTACTTCTACCTTATTAATAATAAAAGCCCCAATTATAGCGGTTGGGAGACTCATAAAATACAGTATGGGCTTAAAATCATATATGTGACGTTAAGAGCCAAAGAAGTAGATTATGACAAAGAAATGATTAAAACAGTTCAACAACCGTGGTATGCTTACAAGTTCGTGAAGTATGAGGTTAAACCAAACTCATACGGTATAGAAGAAATCTGGTACATCAAAAACAAAGGTTGGTTTGTTGCTGGTGACAAATTAGAACTGTGGAGAGTTTATAGTTAATAGTGTTTGGTAGGGCATCAGAAATGGTGCTCTACCTTTAATTATGATACCGTTTTGATTCAATCCAGAGCATATTTTATCAAAAATTGCTAAAAATTTGTAGGTTTTATGCTAAATGTGGATTATTTGCTTTAAATTTGTATCGAGTTTCAAGTGCTCCGTAGTGCTGGAGTGCGTTTTAATGGCTCAACTTTGTAAGAGGAGCATTTGATATTATCCTTCACTGAAATCTGGACAATTTCAATCATCAAGGGTAATAGGCAATATGCTCATGCTTGGGATTATTATACTTAAT
>Ga0310695_10007696_pt1 | contig 17101 bp, 14 predicted proteins | sample RumenRJG_04DNA_FD_203882 | JGI IMG/M metagenome (GOLD analysis project Ga0310695, IMG submission 203882) | Bovine rumen microbial communities from Lethbridge, Alberta, Canada - RJG_04 (v2) (version 2) | ecosystem: Host-associated > Mammals > Digestive system > Stomach > Rumen | place: Canada...
CAGACCTTCACTATCCTATCACGGGAGGTTTTTTACTGCTATAAGCATTTTATGACCACCAGCCGAGCTGGTGGTTGCTTGTCTCTAAAGAGCCAACAGGAAACCCGGCTGATAAAATATCAGCCGGGTCCCGGTTCTTGCCTTTACTTGCCGCAGCCGCAGCTGTTGCAGCCGCAATTGCTGCCGCCGATGCCGTTTTCGCAGACCGTATCCGAGGGGAAGAAGGAATCCACCGGGAAATCCACGTCCGCGAACAGCGAGCAGGGGTCCTCCGTGTTGCCGATGCCCGCCACGGTGCACTCCTCCGTAGGGATGCAGTAGTCGTAGACGGGGATGAGCAGCTGGGTGTCGCGCTCGAGGCGCACGATGGAGAACTGGCCCAGGGACACGCAGACCCGGCGGCTCTGGGATTCGTCGAGGATCAGCGGCTCGTCAAACGCCGCAAGGATGCCCTCCGGCACACCGGTGAGAACGCCGGGGACATAGTGGCAGTTGTCGACGAACCCGGCGCTGAGCAGCAGCGGGTCGATGACCTCCACGTAGGCCGTGGGCAGGTCGGCGGTCAGGTCGAGCTGGACGTCCATCTCGTCCGCCACCGGCTCGGAGGAGAAGATCTTCGGGCCGCTCTCGCCGCCGCAGAGGATGACGCGCTTGCCGAAGGTGGCAAGGCCCTCGACCTCGGTGTAGCGGGTGGAGCCGTTGAGCGCCTGCAAGGTGATCTTGTAGTAAAACCGCATATCGACGGTGAAGTAGCCGCGGTTGAAGTTCACCGGCTCCACGTCCACAAAGGTGTAGAGCAGCTCGGCGCTGCCGCCGCGGATGCCCTGCGCCCCCGCCAGCACGGCCTGCGCCGACTGCGTGGGATAAAAGCGCAGATCCTCGATGCAGTCCTTATCTCTGCAGGAAGAGAAGATCTTCTTCGTATGGACACAGACAGCCTCGCGAACGCTGTTGGCGCCGCTGACCGAAGTTACTTTTTCAGCCATTCCAAAAAACCTCCTGATAGAAGTACTTCACATGAGAAGCCTTTCAATCCATGGTATGACGCTCGCGGCGGTTGGTGCGGAAAAGGAGGCTGTACAAATGAAAAAGAATCTGTTAAAATAAGATACAGTATAGAGAACAGCACATAAGGAGGTGCGTTATGCCGCAGGTTGGATTCATCCGGAGCAAAAACGAGATCAAGTTTCTGATCCTCTATATCGCGGAGCGGCTGATCGCTCCGGTGCCCATCGAGGTCATGCAGGCGCTGACGCTGGGCTGTGACAGCGCCATCGAGTTTTTCGACTTCTCCGAGTGCCTGGGCTACCTTGTGGAGACCGCGCACCTGAGCCTGTCGGACGACGGGCTGTATCTCATCACGGAAAAGGGCATCCTGAACGGCCGCGCCGTGGCGGAGGAGATCCCCTACTCCGTGCGTTTGCAGGCCGAGGAGCTGGTCAAGGCGCAGAACCAGAAGCTCAAACGGGCGCGTCAGGTGGTGTCCCGCGTCAAAAAGCAGCTCAACGGCACCTACGGCGTGGACATGCGCTTCAACGACGACTACGGCATCCCCCTCTGGCGCATGGAGCTGGCGCTGCCGGACAGGAAGAAGGCGGATGCGCTGTGCAAGCGCTTCGAGAAGAACGCCGAAAAGCTGTATATGGACATCGTCGCGCTGCTGCTGCAAGACGACGACGAAACCGAAGAAAGCGAATGAGGAAGGGTCTCCCCTTCCTCATTTTATTTGAGTACCACGTTTTCCTCGCCGAATTTCTCCCGCAGCTCCCGCAGCAGCGAATCGCGCAGGTCGCAGGTGGTGCCGATCAGTCTGCCCGTGTCCGTGAGAAATATCTTCACCGGGGTGCTGCTGCCCTCGAACAGGAACATCACCCGGCGGAAATGCGCCATCTCCGGCCCGTCCTGCGACGGGAGGCGGACGTACAGCGTCTTTCCCGCGTAGGCCGACACGCCCGGCGCGGCGGGAACCGGCCCCTCCCCGGTCAGCGGATGGGCGAAATCGCACATCAACTGGGGCGCCTTCTCGTCCCGGACGGACAGACGCCCGGAGGCGAGGATCACCTGTCCCTCCTTCAGGTAACTGCCGTAGTTTTCAAGGCAGCGGGTGAAGCAGAGCATCTCCATGGTGCCGGTGTCGTCCTCCAGGACGACGTAGGCCATGAGGGTGTTTTTCTTCGTGGTCTTGGTCTTGCTGGATATGACCACCCCCGCGATGCTCACGCGCTGGTCGTCGGAGAACACGGTCGGCCCGCCCTCCTGAGCGAAATCGTCCCGTATCCTGCCGATGCTCGCGGCGCCGGAGGCCTTCGCCGCGGCGCGGTAGGCGTCCATGGGGTGCCCGGAGAGGTACAGCCCCGTGGTCTCCTTCTCCATCGCCATGCGCTGCGCGGCGGTGTACTCCGGCACGTCCGGCAGCGCCAGTTCGTTCTGGCGCGGCTGCTCGTCGCCGCCGAGGCCGAAGAAGTCGATCTGCCCCTCCAGATTGGCGCGGTTGCTCTCCGCGATGCCGTCCATCACCTTTTCGTACACGGCGATGAGCTGGGAGCGGCGGTAGCCCATGGAGTCGAACGCCCCCGCGCGGATCAGGTTCTCCGCGGCGCGCTTGTTCATATCCGTGCCGTCCATGCGGCGGCAGAAGTCCTGAAAATCGGTGAACGCTCCGTTTCGCTCCCGCTCGGCGGTCATGCGCTCAATGAGTCCCCGGCCCACGCCCTTGATGGCCACCAGCCCGAAGCGGATGCCGCCGTCCTCCACGGTGAAGCCCGCGGCGGAGTGGTTCACGTCCGGCGGCAGCAGCGCGATGCCGTTGTCCTTGCACTCGCCGAAGTACTCGTTGATCTTGTCCGCGGAGTCCAGCACACTGGACAGCAGCGCCGCCATGTACTCCTTGGTATAGTGCCGCTTGCAGTACGCCGTCTGATACGCCACCACGGCGTAGGAGACCGCGTGGGCCTTGTTGAAGGCGTAGTTGGCGAAGTCGTAGATGTCCTGATAGATGGCCTGCGCCGTCTGCTCCGGGATACCGTTCGCCACGCAGCCGGCGATCTTGCGCTCCGCATCGCCGTAGATAAACGTGTCCTTCTCCTTTTGGATCTGCGCCGCCTTCTTCTTGGAGATGGCGCGGCGCACCATGTCCGCCTGTCCCAGCGAGTACCCCGCGAGGCGGCGGAAGATCTCGATGACCTGCTCCTGATAGACGATGCACCCGTAGGTCACGCTCAGGATCGGCTCAAGCGACGGGTGCAGATAGGTCACCAGCTTGGGGTCGTGCTTGCTCGCGATAAAGCGCGGGATGGAGTCCATCGGGCCGGGACGGTAGAGCGCGATGATGGCGGTCAGATCCTCCACATTCTCGGGCTTTAAGCTCACGCACACACCCGTGATGCCGCTGGATTCGAGCTGGAACACGCCCGAGGTCTTGCCCTGCTGGAGCATTTCATAGGTCTCCGGGTCGTTCTCCGGGATGGTATCAAGTGTAAAGGAGGGTTCCTTTTCACGGATCATTTTCACAGCGTCGTCGAGGATCGTCAGGTTGCGAAGGCCGAGGAAGTCCATCTTGAGAAGCCCCAGCTCCTCGAGCGTGACCATGGTGTACTGACACACGATGGTCTCGTCGTTTCGCGCCAAGGGCACGTAGGTCACGACGGGGTCTTTCGTGATGACCACGCCCGCGGCGTGGGTGGAGGCGTGGCGCGGCATCCCTTCCAGCGCCTTCGCCGTGTCGATGAGGCGCTTCACCTGCTCGTCGCCCTCGTACTTCTCCCGCAGTTCGCGCGAGAGCTTCAACGCCTCGTCCAGCGTGATGTGCAGGGCGTTCGGCACCAGCTTGGCGATCACGTCGCAGTCGGCGTAGGTCATGTTCAGCGCGCGGCCCACGTCGCGGATGACGCCCCGCGCCGCCATGGTGCCAAACGTGACGATCTGCGCCACATGGTCGTCGCCGTACTTACGGCGGACGTAATCGACGACCTCGCCGCGGCGGGTGTCGCCGAAGTCCATATCAATATCGGGCATGGACACACGCTCGGGGTTCAAAAAACGCTCAAAATACAGCGCATATTGCATCGGGTCGATGTCCGTGATGTGCAGGCAGTAGGACACCATGCTGCCTGCGGCGCTGCCGCGCCCGGGGCCGACGGGGATGCCCACGCTTTTTGCGTAGCGCACGAAGTCCGAGACGATGAGGAAGTAGTCCGTGAACCCCATCTGCTCGATCATGTTCTGCTCGTACTCAAGCTGTTGGCGGTACTCCGGCTTGCCCTCACCGTAGCGCTCGGCGTAACCCTCGTCGCAGAGCTTTTTTAAGTACGAAAAGCTGTCGTAGCCCGGCGGGAGCTTGAACTCCGGCAGGTGGTACTTGCCGAACATGAACTCCACGTTGCACATCTCCGCGATCTTGACGGTGTTTTCAATGGCGTCGGGATGGTCGGGAAACAGCGCCGCCATCTCCTCCGTGGAGCGGAGGTAGAAGTTCTGCGGCTCGTAGCGCATACGGTTCGTGTCCTCGACCGTCTTGCCCGTCTGGATGCACAGCAGCACGTCGTGCGCCGCGGCGTCCTCCTTGCGGAGATAGTGCGCGTCGTTGGTCGCCACCAGCGGCAAGCCCGTTTCCTCATGGATGCGCAGGATGCCGCGGTTGACGATGGCCTGGTCGCGGATGCCGTGATCCTGCAATTCGAGGTAGAAATGCTCCGGCCCGAAGATCTCGGAAAGTGTTAAGGCATACTCCTTTGCGCCGTCGTAGTTCCCGGCCTTCAGCCGTCTCGGTATCTCGCCCGCGAGACAGGCAGAGAGCGCGATCAGGCCCTCGTGATGCTCGCGCAGCAGATCGAGGTCGATGCGCGGCTTGATGTAGAAGCCCTCGATGTGCGCCATGGACACCATGTAACTGAGGTTTCGATAGCCCGTCTCGTTTTCGCACAGCAGCACCAGATGGCGCGACTCGCTGTCAAATTCGTGCTGCTTCTGAAAGCGGGTGCGCGGCGCAACATAGACCTCGCAGCCGATGATGGGCTTGACGCCCTCGGCCTTGCAGGCACGATAAAAGTCGATCACGCCGTACATGACGCCGTGATCGGTGATCGCGCAGGCCTCCTGCCCCATGGACTTCACCAGCTTCGGCAAGTCCTTGATGCGGCACGCGCCGTCGAGGAGGCTGTACTCCGTATGCACATGGAGATGGGCAAACGACATATTACCGTCCTTCTTCTTGCAGCAGTTCTTCCGCGATCTCCACTGCGGAGGCGATCATCACGCCGCAGTGGTCGCCGATGCCCAGCGCGCGCACGGCGTCGGAGGGTTCTTCCTTCTCGTTTTTGAGCAGGTCGCGGCAGCGCAGGGCGCCGAAGCGCTCGGAAAAGCGCTGCTGCAATGCGCGGGAACGTCCCGCGGCGCGGCGCTTCGCCCCCGCGGGGTCGGACGTGGCGTCGCCGCCGGCGATGAGATCGAGCGCCATCACCGCGCCGGTGATCGCGCCGCACAGCTCCCCCGTGCCCGCGCCGCTGCCGAAGCCCGCCCCGAGGCGCATGGCGGTCTCCATGGGAATGTCCAGCCTGTCCGCGAACGCGCCTAACACGCTCTGGCAGCAGTTATAGCCTTTTTTGTGGTAATTGTTGGCAATTTCAATACGATTCATGACAGATTCTCCTTGGCAAGCTGCATGAGCTTTCTCATGCGGTGATTGAGTCCGGACTTGGTCAGCGGCGGGTCGAAGGTCTCCGCCAACTCGGATAGCGACAGCTCCGGCTGTAACAGCCGCGCCACCGCCACCTCCTGCAGCTCCGGCGACAGGGTCTTGAGGACGCCCGCGTCGGTGAGCCGCGTCAGCGCGTCCACCTGCGCCTTGGACGCCGCCACGGACTTGTCCAGATTCGCCGCGTCGCAGTTCACGCGGCGGTTGACGGTGTTGCGCATGGACTTCTCCACCTTGGCGGACATGATCTCCATGGCCGCCGACGGCGCGCCGAGCAGCGTGAGCAGATCCTCGATGTTGGCGCTGTTCTTGAAATAAGTGACGGTATTGCCGCCGCGCAGCACGTTTTTCGGCTCAAAGCCCACGTCCCGCAGCAGCGCCTCCGTCTCCCGCCCCACTTGCAGGTGGGCGGTGGAAAACTCCATGTGGTAGCGCTTGCGCGGGTCGGTGACGCTGCCCCCCGCGAGAAACGCGCCCCGCAGGTACGATGCGCGGCAGGCGTCCTCCTCGAGCATACCGAAGTTAACGTGCAGCGCGAAGTGCTGGGACATATCGTACCCCAGCGCCTGCCAGATCACGAAGAGCTTGTCCCCGTTGGTAATGCGGAAAATGCGCTTTCCAGGGGCGTTTTCCTCCGGCAGCACATCGAATTTGACGCCGAACGCCTTTTGGAACAGCTTCGGCAGCCGCTGGGCAAACTCCTCGCTCTCGGTGACGATCCGCGCCTCGGCGGCGGAGAAGGCGCCCGCGTAGAGCAGTACGCCGCAGCTCTCCGCCAATGCGCAGTCCCGATCGCGCAGCGCCGCGCGGCACAGCTCTTTTTTGACTTCTCCGGAAAAAGACATAGTAAAGCCTGCCTTTTGCTGCACTATTTCGCGTTCACGCGAAATTCAGCCATATTTCGCGGTTGCCGCATAAGCGGCGAGCGAAATGGCGATCTATCTCACACGGATAAAACGGCTTTGCCGTTTTATCCGTGCGTCATGTCGCGCCGCGTCATATCCCGGTGGTTCTCGCTGGTGTGATAGCCCAGCTTGCCGATGCGCTCCGCCAGCTCCCGCGCGATGGCGACGCTGCGGTGCCGCCCGCCGGTGCAGCCGATGGCGACGACCAGCATGGTCTTGCCCTCGGCGCTGTAGCGCGGCAGCAGGAAGCGGAACAGATCCTCCAGCTTGTCGAGGAACTCCGTGGTCTGGTCGAAGGAGAACACATAGTCCCGCACCTGGGAGTCCACGCCGGTCTTGTCCCGCAGCTCGGGGATGTAAAACGGGTTCGGCATGAAGCGCACGTCGAACACCAGATCCGCCTCCGGCGGGATGCCGTGCTTGAAGCCGAAAGACACCACGCTCACCGTCAGATCATCGGGCTTGCTGTGGTCGCCGAACAGGCTGTGCAGCTCGCTGCGGAGCTTGGAGGCGGGCATCTGCGTCGTGTCGATGACGAAGTCCGCCCGCTCGCGCAGGGGGCGCATCAGCTCCTCCTCGCGCCGCGCCGCGTCCTCGATGGTGTCGCTGCCGTGTTGGAGCGGGTGCAGACGGCGGGTCTCCTTATAGCGCCCAATGATGGTCTCGCGATCCGCGCCGAGGAACAGCAGCCGGCACTTGACCCCCATGCCGTGGAGCCGGTCGATGGTCTCCAAAATGGACGGGAAGCCCTCGCTGCCGCCGCGAATGTCGCTGACAAACGCGACCTTTTCAAAGCGCGCCCCGCTGCCCGCGCAAAAGCCCGCGAACTGGTAGATGAGCGCCGCCGGCACGTTGTCCACGGTGTAGTAGCCGATGTCCTCCAGATACTTCGCCGCGCGGCTCTTGCCCGCGCCGGACAGTCCGGTAATGAGTAAAACTTCCATCTTTATCCCCCGCTACCGGATGATGCGAACCTCCGGCTCCAGCATGACGCCCGCGGCGTCATACACCGTCTTTTGTATCTTCTCGATGAGTCCCAGCACGTCGGCGCAGGTCGCGCCGCCCGTGTTGATGACGAAGCCCGCGTGCTTTGGGGACACCTCCGCGCCGCCGACGCGCGCGCCCTTGAGCCCCGCGTCCTCGATGAGCCGCCCCGCGAAGTGTCCCGCCGGGCGCTTGAAGGTGCTGCCCGCGCTGGGATATTCCAGCGGCTGGGACGCCTTGCGCCGCGCCATCAGCTCGTCCATGCGGGCTTTGATCGCGTCCCTGTTCCCCGCTTGCAGCCGCACCTTCGCGCGCAGCACCACGGCGTCCGGCTGCTCGGTGAACAGGCTGTGGCGGTAGGATAACCGCAAATCCTCCACGCCAACCGTCCGCACACCGTCGGGAAACAGCGCCGTCGCCTCCACCAGTACGTCGGAGAGCGAACCGTCATACGCGCCCGCGTTCATCACCACGCCGCCGCCGAGGCTGCCGGGAATGCCATGGGCAAATTCCAGCCCCGTCAAGCCCTCCTGCCACGCAAACGTTGCCAATCGCGCCAGCGACACGCCCGCGTCCGCGGTCAGCGTATCGCCGTCGCGCTCGATAGCGTCCATCTCCCCGGTGGCGATCACAACGGCGTCCAGTCCCTCGTCCGGGAACAGCACGTTGGTGCCGTTGCCCAGCAAAATCGTGCGCACGTCCGCTTCCCGCAAAAAGCCGTCCAGTACGATCAGCTCCTCGGCGGTCTTCGGGAACGCCATACGCTTCGCCGGCCCGCCGATGCGAAACGACGTGTGCCTGCTCAGCGGCTCGTCCCGGAGCCATTTGAGGCCGGGCAGGTAATCGGTTATCTTCTGGTCAAGCGCGGTCTCCCACGACATGGGCATCGCTCCTTATTTGATGGAATTTGCGTCGACCTGCGAGTCGATCTTGGCGACAAACTCCTGCGCGGAGTTGAAGCCGTACTTTTTCTGGCGGTTGTTCATCGCCGCGATCTCCGCGATACCGGCGAGGTTGCGGCCCGCGCGCACGGGGATCGTCACGCAGGGCACCGCCACGTCGAGGATCTGCATATAGTCGTCGTCGAGGCCGAGTCGGTCGTAGACATAGCCGTCCGTCCACTCCTCAAACTTGATGACGAGGTCGAGCTGGGTGCTCTCCTGCACCGCGCCCATGCCGAAGATCTTCTGGATGTCGATGACGCCGACGCCGCGTACCTCCAAATAGTCGCGGATCAGCTCCGGCGCGGAGCCGATGAGCGAGTTGCCGATGCGGCGCAGCTCCACCGCGTCGTCCGCCACGAGGCGGTGTCCGCGCTTGATGAGTTCGATGGCGGTCTCGCTCTTGCCGATGCCGGAATCACCCGTGATCATCACGCCCTCGCCGTAGATGTCCAGCAACACGCCGTGGCGCGTGATCATCGGCGCGAGGGCGTGGTTGAGGTAGTCGATGGCAAGGCTGGTGAACTCCACCGCGGTGAGCTTGGTGCGCAGCACCGTGATGCCGTAGTGCTCCGCCATCTCGACGCACTCCGGGAACACGTCCAGACTGCGGGAGATGACAAAGGCCGGAATATCATAGGTAAAGAGGTTGCCGAAGCGCCTGCGCCGCTCATCGGGCGAGAAGCCGCGCAGGTACTCCACCTCGGACTTGCCGATGATCTGCAGGCGCTCGGGGTCAAAGTAATCGAAAAAGCCCGCGAACTGCAAGCCGGGACGGTTCACGTCCGTGATGGTCAGCACCTTGGTGTCGTAATCGGGGCTTTTGTAGCAGACCTCCATCTGGAACCTCTCCACCAGCTCCTTGACCTTGACGCTTCGATTGACCGACATGGCACGATCCTCCAATTCTATCTATATATGGATATTATAATCGAACTTTCCTGTATTTACAAGCGGAACACGGGCGAATGAAAAAAGAAAAGCTGCTTATCGCAGCTTTTCCTTTGTCAGATCGCTCTTGTAACTTTGCCCGAACGCAGACAGCGGGTACAAACATACACATGGCGCGGCGTACCGTCGACGATCGCCTTGACGCGCTTCACATTGGGCTTCCAAGCGCGATTGGAACGGCGGTGGGAGTGGGAGACCTGGATACCGAAGGTCACGCCCTTGTCGCAAAATTCGCACTTTGCCATCCGTTGCACCTCCTTGCTGTAATCAAATCAACGCTGTTTTTGGGTTTCCCCAGAACAAGCAGTTGATATATTACCAGATGAAAATACAAAATGCAAGTCCTAAATCCAAAAAATATCAAAATTTTTTTCAATGCGCCGCGTCCGGGGCCTTGGGCGTCACATACAGCGTCTTGTAGGTCTCATAGATCACGAACCCCGGCCTTGCCCCGGCTGGCTTCTTGACGTACTTCACCGGCGTATAGTCCACCGGCACGTTCTCCCCCTCCCGCGCCTGCGAGAAATACGCCGCCAGCGCCGCGGCCTCGGCGAGGCTCGATTCGTCCGCGATGCCGCCGTCGGTGCAGAGGATGACATGGGAGCCGTGTATCTTTTGCGCGTGGAGCCAGACGTCCCGCTTGTCGGCCTTTTTTAGCGTCAGCTGGTCGTTCTGGGCGTTGCTGCGTCCCACCAGCACCCGCAGTCCCGCGCTCGTGCGGTACTCCCGGGGCGAAAAGCCGCGCTTTGGCTCCTTCTTCTCCCTGCCGCGGCGGAGATAGCCCGTCTCCTGCAGCTCGCGGCGAATTTCCTGGAACTCCTGCTCCGTCTCCGAGAGCGCGATCTCCTGCAAGACGCTCTCGAGATACGTCCGCTCGCTCTCCGCCCTGGCGATCTGCTCGCGGAGATGGATCTCCGCGCTCTTGGCCTTGTTGTAGCGCTTATAGTATTTCGCCGCGTTCTGCTGCGGCGTCAGCAGCGGGTCGAGCGGGATCGTGACGCTCGGCTGCGACTCCTCATAATAATTCTCGGTGGTGAAGCTTCGCGCCCCGCGCTCCATGCGGTAGAGGTTCGCGGTGATGAGGTCGCCGTAGAGCCGCAGCGTGTCGCGCTCCTGCGTGGCGGCGTACTCGCGCTTGAGCGTCTCCGCCTTGCGCGCCATGCGGTCGCGGGCCACCGTCGCGGCGTGGGACAGCTCCCTGCCCCGGCGGGCGGACAGCTCCTGCCGCTCCCGCAGGTCGTAGAACTCATCGAGCAGCTGCGAAAACGTCTCCCGCGTCTCCACTGTGGTCTCCGCGCCGTACTGCGTGATGGGAAGGTAGGTGAAATCCACCGGTCGGCCGCCGCGCAGCAGCATCGTGGGCTGGTAATCCCCGGTTTGCAGCCTGTCCGCAAGGGCTTTTACTTCACGGTACAGCGCCTCCCGTTGCGACCCCGTCAGTTCGCCGAAGCGCAGGTCGGTACGTCCTGCGGCGCGCTGCGCCAGCTCCCGGGCGATCAGCGGCGAGACGCCGACATAGTGGTCGATGAGCCATTGATCGACGTTCTCCTCGTCCGCCCCGCCCCGCGCCAGCAGCTCCAGCGCCCTCTCCGGCTCCGAGAGCAGGGACAGCTTGGCAAGCGGCGTCGGGAGATGGTAGAAAAGCCCCGGCAGCAGGGCGCGGTCGCTGTTGGACTCGAACGCCACGCGGCGCATACAGTCAAGGATGCGCCCCTCGGCGTCGAGCAGGATGAGGTTCGCGCGGCGGCCCATGGCCTCCAGCACCAGTTGGCGCTTGCCCGTCTCCCCCAGCTCGTCGGTGACGCGCAGCGTCAGGATGACGACGCGCTCTAAGTCCGGCTGCTCGACGGACTCGACGCGGGCGCCGATGAGGTGCTTTCGCAGCAGCATACAGAACATGGGCGGCTGGGCGGGATTGTCCCGCAGCTGCTTCGTAAACTGGATGCGCGGCTGGTTGGGGTTCACGCTCAGCAGAACCCGATCCTTGCCGCGCACAGTGAGCACGATCTGATCCCGGGCGGGCTGCTGCACCTTGTCGATGCGCGCGCCGACAAGCCCCAGCTCCCCCACCACGGCCCGCAGGCAAATGGCGTCAAGCGACATCGTATCCCTCCATCATCACGCAGAACAGCTCGTTGATGCGCTCCCGCTCGCCTTTCAGATACAGATAGCCGAACAGCGCTTCGAGCGCCGTGGCGGTCTGATAGGTGGCGCGGTCGGCGCTGTGCGGGATCGTGTGGACGTTGGCGTTGCGCCCGCGGCGGAACACATCGTGCTCGGCCTCGGTGAGCAGCGGCTGGATCTTTTCGGACAGCTCCGCCTGCTTCTTGGCGCAGACGATGGCGATGGTGGCGCGGTGCAGCGACTTCCCCGTCGCCTTGCCGTGGACGCACAGCCAGGTGCGCACCAGCAGCTCATACACCGCGTCGCCCAAGTGGGCGAGACCCACGCTGCTCATGGCGCGGATCTCATCGTCGGACAGTGTCGCGGAAAAATAATCGGTCATCATTTTTCCCTCTTACTCGTAAAATCGTCCGGGCAAAGAAAAAGACGAACATCCTCTCGGATGTTCGTCTTTTTGGTGGAGATTAGCGGGATCGAACCGCTGACCTCTTGACTGCCAGTCAAGCGCTCTCCCAGCTGAGCTAAACCCCCGAATCGCTCGGAACAGGTGATACTATAGCACGGCTTTGGGAGGTTGTCAAGCCCTAATTTTTGATTTTCAACATTTTCAGATATTCTTTTTGCTCCGCGCTCACGCGGAAGCTCTCGACGGCCTTCTGAATGGCCTTGTTGTGCGTCCAGACGTCCAGCCGCCGCTGCGCAAGATACGGCAGCGCCGCGTCGTACTGCTTCGCCAGCGCCGTGGCGAAGTACCACGCGATCATCATGTTGACGTAGTATTCGTCGCTGCGAAGCGCCGCGACGCGCTCCAAATACTCAGGCCGGAAGTCTGCGTCCAGATAGTGCTGCATCAGCATCCCGACGCCGAAGCGGATCGTGTAGGTCTGCTCCGACGCCATCCAGCGCCGGATCTCGCTCAGCAGCTCCGCGTGGTGCTTGCGGAACACCGCGGGCGAGAGCTGGTCGCAGGTCGCCCAGTTGTCCACATGGGGCAAAAACGCGTCCACGGCGGCAACCGTCGCGTCGTAGTCCTTGCCCAGCGAGATGATGAACGCGTGGAGCTGGTTCTCGTCAAAGTACCGATGCGGCAGCGCCGCGAGGAACTCCCCCGCGTCGCCGCGTTTGGCAAGCCCCTTCGCCATCGCCCGCAGGGCGGGTGTACGTACGCCGATCATGCGCTCGGACGCGACGGTCGGGATCAGCTTGCTTTGAAATACCTGATATTCCCTATCCTGTAAGGCGAAAAGCCTTTGCAGGATTTCCTCATGGATGTTACTCATAACAATGTCATTTGTTCGTCCGTCTTGGGCGTTTCCGCCCCGCCGTTCAGCATGGCGAGGAACTCGTCCTCGCTCAGCACGGGGATGCCCAGCTCCTGCGCCTTGGTGAGCTTGCTGCCCGCCGCCTCGCCGGCGACGACGTAGGTGGTCTTTTTCGACACCGAGCCGCTGGCCTTGCCGCCGCGCGACTGGATCATCTCCGTCGCCTCGTCGCGGGTGAAGCGCGTCAGCGAGCCGGTGAGTACAAAGGTCATGCCGCGGAAAGCGTCGTCCGTGGGCTTGTCGAGGCACTCCATGTTGACCCCAGCCTCGCGGAAGCGGCGCATGAGATCCTGCGACTGCGGGCTGTCCAGCCAGTCGCGCAGGAACTTCGCCGTGATCTCGCCAATATCGTCGATGGCGGTCAGCTCCTCGATAGAGGCTTTTTCCAGCGCCTCGAAGCTGCCGAAGTGCTGCGCGAGCGTCCGCGCCGCCTTGGCGCCGATCTGGCGGATGCCGAGGCCGCAGATGAGGCGCGACACGTCGTTTTGCTTGGACTGCTCGATCGCGTAGACCGCGTTCTGCGCGGACTTCGCGCCCATGCGCTCAAGCTGCGCGATGTCCTGTACCGTCAGCTTGTAGAGGTCGGCGGCGGTCTGCACCAGCCCCGCGTCCACCATCTGCCGCAGCACCGCCGGCCCGACGCCGTCAATGTCCATGGCCTCGCGGGAGGTGAAGTGCTCCAGATAGCGCAGCAGCTGCGCGGGACACTCCGCGCCGGTGCAGCGCATGGCGACGCCGTCCTCGTCCCGCTCGACCTTCGCGCCGCAGACCGGGCAACGTTCGGGCAGATGGTAGGGCTTGAGTCCCTCGGGACGTTTCTCAAAGTCCACGCGCACGATCTCGGGGATGATCTCCCCCGCCTTTTGCACGATGACCGTGTCGCCGATGCGAATGTCCTTCTCGGTGATGAAGTCCTGATTGTGCAGCGTCGCGTTGGTGACCGTCGTACCCGCGAGGCGCACCGGCTCCACGACCGCCTTGGGCGTCAGTACGCCCGTGCGTCCCACCTGCACCACGATGTCCAGGAGCTTGCTGGGCTTCTGCTCCGGAGGGTACTTGTACGCGATCGCCCAGCGCGGCACCTTGGACGTGCTGCCGAGGACGTTTCGGTCGGCGAGGTCGTTCAATTTAATAACCGCGCCGTCCATGTCGTAGGGCAACTCGGCGCGATCCTCGTTGAGGCGCACGATCTCCGCGTTCACCGCGTCCAGGTCGCCGGTGCGCAGATACGGGATGGTCGGAAAGCCCTGCGACTTCATATAATCAAGGGTGTCGGTGTGCTTTTCAAAGCTCTTGCCCTCGGCAAGCTGCAAGTTGAAGATCACCACGTCCAGCCTGCGCTGCGCCGCGATCTTCGGGTCCTGCTGGCGCAGCGACCCCGCCGCCGCGTTGCGCGGGTTCGCGAACAGCGGCTCGCCGGTGATCTCTCGCTCGGCGTTGAGCGCGGCAAAGGTGGTCTTGGCCATATACACCTCGCCTCGCACGATGAGGTGCGGCAGCTTGTCCGGCAGAACCATGGGCAGGTTCTGGATGGTGCGGATGTTCTCCGTCACGTCCTCCCCCGTGCGCCCGTCGCCGCGGGTCGCGCCGCGGACGAAGCGGCCGTCGCGGTACTCGATGGCGACGGACAGGCCATCGACCTTCGGCTCCACGCTGTACTCGACGTTCACGAGCTGTTCCCGGACGCGGTGATGGAACTCCCCCACCTCGTCCGCGTTGAACACGTCCTGCAAGCTCTCCAGCGGCACCTCGTGCTGCACAGGCGCGAAGCTGTTGGACGCCGTGCCGCCCACGTGCTGCGTGGGCGAATCCGGCGTGACCTCCTCCGGGTGCGCGGCCTCCAGATCCTCCAGCTCGCGCAGCAGGTGGTCGTACTCATAGTCCGACATGGTGGGCGCGTCCATGTCATAGTAAAGCTTGCTGTTGTATTCCAGGATCTCGCGCAGCTCCCTGATGCGCGCCTTGTAATCATCCATTGCGGTCATCCTCCGTTCATCACATAGTCCTCGGCGGTACTCTGAATGTCGTTCGAGTGAAAATAGGTGTAGCTCTCGGGCACGCTGCCCACGATCACTGTCTCCGCCACGTTGAAATCGCTGCTCACCCGCGTTCCCGTGGAAAAGCCCGGCAGCAGGATCGCCACCGACACGTCCACGATCAGCTTGATCTGGTGCTTGGTCTGGTTGATGCCGGCGGCGGAGAACGCGTTTTCAAAACGCGCGCTGGGCGCGCCCACCGACTGCATCCGCACCCGCAGCAGCGGCCCGCGTCCCGCCAGCAGCGGCGAACCGGTCAGCGTCCCCAGCGGGATGGACAGCTCCCGGGTGTCCACGTCCGCCATGCGCTCGAGCACGTTGTTCAGCACGGCGGATTGCAGGCGGTTGAACGCCGCCATGTTGCTCTTGAGCGCCACGATGCGCCCCTCGTTGTCCTTTTCCAGCGAGATCAGCTCGTCGTAGCCCACCTCGCTCTCGTACACCGTCTCGTTGACCGCGGCGTTGACGATGCGCGTCACCGTGTTCGCCACCCGCGCGGTGGCAAGGTTGGTCAGAATCGGCTTCAGGTGCGACATGGCGACCAGTATCACCACCACCGCCGCCAGCGCCAGCATGGCGACGCCCAGCAGCAGCTTATCCTTCTTGGAGAGCGTTCGGTGCAAGTACCTGCGCATAACCCCACCTCATGGGAGCGTATGCGCAAGGGGCTTTTCCTTATTCGTCCAGCGCGGCGACCATGGCCTTGAACACCTTGCCGCGCTCCATGAAGTTGGCGAACTGGTCGAACGCCGCGCAGGCCGGCGAGAGCGTCACAATGTCGCCCGACTCCGCCCGCGCCGCGGCGGCGTCCACCGCCTCTTGCAGCGTCTTGACCTCGATCATCTCCGGCTGTCCGTGATAGCCCGCATACGCCGTCACCGCGCCGCGGATGGCGTTCGCCGTCGCGCCGCAGAGGATCAAAAGCTTGACGTGCTCCACGATCTCGGGCGCCAACGGCGTAAAGGGGATATGCTTGTCGTACCCTCCCGCAATCAGGATCACCTGCCGGTCGAACGACCGCAGCCCCGCGATCGTGCGCGTGGGGCTGGACGCGATGGAGTCGTTGTACCACTTGACGCCGCGGCGCTCGCGCACCAGCTCGATGCGGTGCTCCACGCCGCCAAATTCCCGCGCAACCTTGCGGATGACCTCGTCCGGCACCAGTCCGTCCACGGCGGCGATCGCCGCGCAGTAGTTCTCCACGTTGTGCTGCCCGGGGATGCGGATGTCGGTGGTTTTCACGACCTCGCGCTCCCCCGCCGCGTCCCGCAGCCAGATCGCGTCGCCGCGCACGAACGCGCCATCCGCAACCTCATCCCGGCGGCTGAACAGCCGCACATGGGCGGCGGCGCGCGTGGATTGCTCCCGCGTGATGTCGTTGTCGCGGTTGAAGATGGCAATATCCCCCGCGCTCTGGTGGCGGAAGATGTTCTCCTTCGCCGCGACGTACTCCGCCATGTCGCGGTGCACGTCCAGGTGGTTCGGCGCGAGGTTCGTCACCACCGCGATATGCGGCGAGCGAGTCATGTCCAGCAGCTGGAACGACGACAGCTCCACCACCGCAATGTCGTTCGGTTTGATCCGGTCAGCCTCCGCGAGCAGCGGATGACCGATGTTGCCGCCCACCCAGACCGTGCGAAGCGCGGCGCGGAGAAATTCCGCGATGATGCTCGTCGTGGTGGTCTTGCCATCGCTTCCGGTGACGCCGATGATGGGACAGGGGCAGACCTCGAAGAACACCTGCATTTCCGAGGTCACGACGCTGCCCCGCGCCTTCGCGGCGAGAAGCTCCGGCAGGTCGGGCCGCATCCCCGGGGTGCGGAAGATCACGTCCGCGTCAATGTCCGTCAAGTACCCTTCGCCAAGGCGCAGCTCCGCGCCCAGCGCTTCGAGCGCCGCGGCGGCGTCGCCCAGCTGCTCGCGGGTCTTTTTGTCGCAGGCGACAACGCCCACGCCGTTTTTGCACAGCAGCTCGATGAGCGGCGTATTGCTCACGCCGATGCCCAGCACCGCCGCGCGTTTACCCTTCCATTTGCGGAGATAGCTCTCTAAAACCATGCTGAATTGCCCTTTCCGACTCAATTTCCAATCATAGCCAGTATAGCGCAGATTCACCAAAATAGCAATCGAATTTACACCTTGACAG
>Ga0310695_10007699_pt1 | contig 17097 bp, 14 predicted proteins | sample RumenRJG_04DNA_FD_203882 | JGI IMG/M metagenome (GOLD analysis project Ga0310695, IMG submission 203882) | Bovine rumen microbial communities from Lethbridge, Alberta, Canada - RJG_04 (v2) (version 2) | ecosystem: Host-associated > Mammals > Digestive system > Stomach > Rumen | place: Canada...
ATAATATAAATCAAATCAGATAATTTTTGGTGCATTATAAATCCTGTTATCATCTTTGCTTCTTCATCATTAAACGGGAGATTATTAACTTCAAAATTTATATCACCTTTAGATTGGTACAATTTGACAACTTTTGCGGCAGTAGAAGCAACTCTTTGTTTTAAATCAACAGATGATTTATTCCACTCTTGGGAATTTTTATCAACCTGTTTCATAGCATATATTAAATCAACAGGAGGACATATAGAAATATATTTTGTGTCCCCGAGAGTGTTTTCTTGCGCCTCTTTTGATGCAACAAACAAAGACATCAAAGCTCCGAATGAAGTTCCTACAAAAACTTTTTGATTAAAATTACAGTTATATTTTTTCTCAAGTTGAGTTATTATTTTAGAAGTCACATCTCTCAGTGCATCAGCATCTCTGGATGGAAGTCCCGGTCTGTAATCAGATGGCATACTTTTCACAAACTCCCACTGGAAATGACTCCCTTGAATAATTACAGAATATCCCGCATCATATAATAATTTGGCAAAAAGGACAGAATGAGATGACATTATTCCCTCCCCAATAGACGGGAATATTATGGCAAGAGGAGAATCTTTTTTATTTTTTTGCATTATATATCTATAATTATAATTAACACGCCCCTCAGTTACTTTAACATTTGAAGTATGAATTCTTCTATTGAAACTTCTGTTCCATATAGATAATTCATTCCAAATGGATTCATCAACACCCGGCAGAGCAAAAAGAGCGGTTCTCATTGAATCAATAACAGGCCCCTGAGGGTTATAACCTAGAAGTTTTATATCAGCATCAAGTTTGAAATCCTCTGCACTGTAATCCTTTGGCAAAGTATTATCAATATTCGCACCCCCGTATAACAGGTCATTCGGCGTTACAATTTCTGATGAAACTTCAATTTTTACAAGATTTTCTTTATCCTGAGGCGGCGCTTTGGCTATAACATTTTGAGGGAGTTCCTTTTTTTCTACAAGTTCTTTTTTTTCTTGAACAGAATCATTTGTAGGAACTTTTAAGTTCGATTTTACATCTACTCTGTCCATATTTGAGTATTTAATATATCTGTCTATTCCAAAAGCTTTTTTGGCAATATCGTAAGGATCAGCATAATTTGATTCCACCATTTTTATAATAGGCTGCATATACGAAGTTCTGTTAATTGTCATACCTGCTTTTATAGCAGCAAGAAGCGGGCTCCCGATGTATGAGCTCGGATTAAGAGCCATATCAAGAGCCTTCCCGAATAATCCCCTAACATTAGTAAAAGATAATACAGGAAAAACAAAATAAGGACCTGATTTAATTTTACATTTTTCCAATGCCTGCTCCATATCCTCTTTTGATTGTTCTATTTTAAAAATATGCTTTGCAGGATCAAACATCCCTCCAAGACCAAGAATTGTATTTGTAAAAAAACGAATACTTTCATCTTTAGAAGTTTTAAAATCTTTCTGTATCAAACTGCTTATAAGTCTTATCGGATATTCAATATTATTAGTTATTCCGTTTATTCTGTCTTGGCCGTATTTGGGCATTATAGAAGACCACAAAATATGAATCGGTCTTATCGCATATTTATTTAATTTCAAATTAAAATTAAATATTTTACGATTAAGATTTTCCCACTTATCAGCACCCAAAAATTCATAAGAATAATCAGGATATTTTGTTTCGAGTGCCAATACGGCAAAATTATTAAAAAATAAACACAGAAAGACAAGAAAAACGGCTAAATACTTTTTAAACATCAATATCCCTTAATATTTGTAAATCACAAATAATTTAAAAAAAAATATAAACAAAACACATTACACAACAAGAGAAACAATAGAATTAATATTTCTTAAATAAAAGACAATATTTATTTACTATAGGTTTTTATACAAATAAGGGAAACAAATGGAACCGATTAAGTACATACAATGCTTAAATAACTCGTGTAAACTCAAACAACTTGCAAAAAGAATTTCAAAAACAACAAATGACAATGAATTGCAAGATAATTTTGAATTATCCATAAATGCACTGAAAGATAGGCTAATAAAAATAAGAGATGCATATATTAAAGAAAATCCTGAAGCATTTCTTACTTTAGATCATTTTAAATCCAATTATGACAACTATTTTTATATTTTAAGATCCGTAAAAAAACAATCTGATAAGTTGAACGGGTACTCCACGGAAGATTTTTGCAACCTTGCCCAAATAATGAAAAATATAAGACTCCCACAAAGAACAACCGTTTACAGAGCAATGCAAGGTAGCGATTTTGGAATAGGGAAAATATCCGCCGAAGATTTCTTCAATAAATATTACAAAGAAGGGAAAATCGTAACTATGCCTATCTATATGGAATCAACATTTGACAAAAATGTCGCATATAGATTTGCAAGAAAAAAAGGAGAAGATCGTTTCATTATAAAATTAGATGTCCCTAAAGACACTCCTGCCGTATATATGGAAAAGCTCGCTCCGGGGGACGGAGAAACATACGATTATGAAGATGAACTAAATATTATTAAAAATTCTATTTTAAAATTTGGCAAATTAACAAAAACCATAAACCCGCTAAACGGTGAACCAATATATGTAGTTGAAGCAAAAATTCTCGGGTTTAGAGATATTACACCGCCTCCAAAACAGGAATTTGTAATGGATGATGAAATGAGAGAAATATTTGAAGCAATACAAAAAACTTTAAACAGATAAATTTATTATTAACAATTTTTGTTGTATAATTTTTGAGCCGAAAGAGAGGATTATACAATGTTATTACACAAGATAAGTGAAGTAAGAGATCAGATTAAAGAATGGAAAAAGCAGGGACTGACAATCGGTTTAGTTCCAACAATGGGGGCATTACATGCCGGCCATTTGAGTTTAATTAAAAAAGCCGCTGAAAAATGTGACAAAGTTGTTGTATCAGTCTTTGTAAACCCTATACAATTTTGTCCGGGAGAAGATCTTGATAAATATCCAAGAACCCTTGAAGCGGATACAAAATTATGCGATGAAAACGGGGTTTCAATAGTTTTCGCACCGGCGCCGTCAGAAATGTACGGGGAAAATCAAATGCGCACTAATGATACACTGACTTATGTTATCCCGCCATTTTTCTACGTGAATACACTCTGCGGAAAATCGAGAGTCGGACATTTTGACGGGGTATGCACAGTTGTTAATAAATTATTCAATATTGTTCAACCGGATTATGCATTTTTTGGACAAAAAGATGCACAACAGCTTATAATCATCAAAAAAATGGTAAAAGACTTAAATATTCCTGTTGAAATAATTCCTTGTCCGATAATAAGAGAAGAATCAGGCCTTGCAATGAGTTCTCGCAACAAATACTTAACAGAAGAAGATAAAAAAGAAGCCCTTGCATTAAGTAAAATACTAAACAATATAAAAACTTGTTACAAAAAAGGGATTACAAATGTTGAAGCCCTGAAAGAAACAGCATTTCAATTCCTTAATAATCATCACGAATTAGAATATTTGGAATTTCATGATGCGGATAATTTAGAAGAAAAACACACAGCAGATGATAATACAAGAGTTTTTATAGCTTGCAAAGTCGCAGGGGTAAGACTCATAGATAATATTTTATTAGGAGAATAACAAAAAAGGTTCGGCTATATGCCGAACCTTTTTAATTTTAATACTTAAACTTTTACACAGCTTTTTTACCGCCACGGAATGCATCACGTATAGAATTGATATAAATTCCCAAAGCGCCAAGCCCTGCAACGGCAGAAGCAATCATAGAAGCAAATAGACCGTATTTAGCCTTGGAAGCAACTCCGAATATTGCTAAGCCTTTTGCAACTAATGATAAAACCGCAATTCCTAACATTTGCTTAAGACCTGTACCGAATCTGCCATCCAAAATTTGACCTAACCCCGGGAATATAGCAGATGCTGCTGCTTTAAACCAATGACGTTCTTTTTTAGGGGCTTCAACACCTGATTGAGCCATCATTTCCATAGAGTTGCTTTCTCCTTTAAAAGGAACAGCTTTTACTTCAGAAACGGGGCGAACACTACTCATACTAACAGGTTGCACAGACATACTCATAATACATTCCTTTCAAAAACTTTCACTACACCTACGCTGTGTATAAAACATTTTTTTTGAGTATTTTGCTAGTTTTGAAAAAATTATTTCATATTTTGTTACAAACTTAAACAGATTTAGTATTGAAACCCGCACTAGGAACGCTTTGATTATCCTTGTACCATTGTTCCTTAACCTTCATATTTTGGTTTTCTTTAACAGGTTTTATAAAATCTTCGGCTTTAATATCACGTCTGCCGTTCTTTCTTGCGATAGTAGCAGCCTTATCAACCAATATTGAGATATCTCTGTTTGAAAATCCGTGAGTAATTTTTACAACTTTTGCCAAGGCTTCAGCATCTTCTGCCAGCGCTTTCCCTTTTGAGAATTTAGACAAATGAATTTTCAAAACACGTTCTCTTGTATCGTCATCAGGAAGACCAATATAAGTTTTATCTTCCATACGGCTTTTTACGGCATCATCAAGTAATTCGTATTTGTTTGTAGCACCTATAACAATAATATTATTACCTCTTGCTTCTTCAAGTATAGGCAGCAAGGTTGATACTAGTTTATCATCTTCTTTACTTCCTGTACTACCGCCTTCTCTATTTGCGGCAAGAGATTCCATTTCATCAAAGAACATTATTACAGGAGTATTATTATTTTTAGCATAGTTTTTAATATATTCATACGCCATCTTCATATTAGTTGCAGCACCGTTTACATAAGATGCACCTTCATTATCTATGACTTTTGGTTTAAACATCGGAACTCCTGCTTCTGCAGCCAGAGCTTGTGTTATATAAGTTTTTCCGCATCCTGGAGGGCCATAGAATAAAAATCCGCGAGGAGCTTTTTTACCATATTCAATCTCATCGAGTTTAGCTAACTCAGGATTTTTTAAAGGAAGAATTATTTTATCAGTAAGTGTTTCTTTTAATTCTTTCATGCCGCCTAGGGAGTCAAAACCCTTTGGAGAAAAAGCATTTGGTTCAAATTTTTCTACATAATCGCTAACTTCTTGAGTTTCATTTTCTGCAGGAGCATCATTAACAGGTTCATTAACATCACTTAGCATGAAAATGTCCGGAGCTTCCGGAATTTCACCTTCACCTGCAAAAATTTCATCTATTTGAAGATTTTCTATCACATTTTCTAACCATTCATATTCAGAACTCTCATTATTTAATTCTGTTAATTCCTGTTTATACGTTTCAATTTCCTTTTGACGATAATTTAATTTCGGATACATAACAACAAATTGATTTGCCAAATATGGTTTCAATGTATTAAACATATCCTCATAATAACTCATTGAAACCCAATCATTTTTCAAAGATGCTTCTTTCAGTTTGTCTTCGGCATTATTACATATTTCATTTAACTGTAATATTTGAGCATTGACTTCTTGATTTTTTGTATCATTTTTCAATCTTGATTTTACTTTTTCGTTTAAATCTCTGTTATATCCGAAATTGATATTGTTTGAAATACTATATATACGCATTTAATTCCCCTTTTTACATGATTATAAAATCAATAAAAATTTTTCTTGCTAGTTATTTGAAAACTTTTTAATATTATTTAATATTTTTTTTATTTAAAATAATGTTAGATACGCTTATAGCTTGGATGGAATCAAACAATAAATTTTAAGTGCAATATTAGTACAAAAAGTGTAAATGGATGGATTGCTTCGGGCTTTCACCTCGCAATGACATGAAACACCCCCGACCAAATGTCTTGAAAAAGGTCGCTTGTATGCACAGCGGTGAAACCGCGAAGCTAAACCTCGGATAAGATAATATTTGCACAGTTTGTACCGACACAAAGATTTGTTAACGTACCTTTATATTATTATGAAAAAATAAAAATCTTTACAATTGGCTCAAAACCAAAGATAATGCCTAATAGAATAGAATATAAAACATGTACCCTTAGCAATTTTCCTTTTCAAAAAAACTTTATCTAATTATATACACGGGGAACATGAGTATAACAAGGCAAAATATATGCTTGACTTGTTAAGCTCGAAAATAGTATTTAGATAGACAAAAGGACAAGGGAAAAGGAAATGGCATTAGAAATTTCATCAATCAAAGACACAAAATTGCAGCAAATTGCGGCATCGGTTGACACAGACAGAAACAACAAATTGAGCGGAGATGAATATTCATTATTCGCACAAAAGGCAACAGCAAGCGGAGCAACTTACCAAGAAGTATCTAAAGCACTGGATATGAATGCATTCCAGAGATGGTGGTTTGATGTTGATAAAGTTTGCACAGACGGCAAGGACGACGGTCATCTTTCATTCGGAGAAAAAGCAGAATCCTTCGGAAAAGGTATTGCAAATTTAATAAAAGCACCAGCTAAGCATCCGATTGCAACAGCATTAACAGTTGGTATCGCAGGAGCATTAACAATTGCAACGGGTGGCGCAGCATTACCGTTAATTATTGGAGCCGGTGCTGCTTTTGGGGCATTTGAAATAGGAAAAGGTGCATATAAAGCAGCAAAAGCTGAAACAGACGCCGAGGCTAAAATGGCATTTGAAAGTATAGGAACAGGCACAGCAACAGTAGCATTGTCAGCATTAGGCGTAAAGAGCGCAAATAAAGCAGCCGCAAATGCAGGTGTTAAAAGCTTACAAGGGTTGGAAAATGCCAGTTGGACAGAAAATGCAGGGGCTATGGTTAAAGCTATGCCGGAAGCATTTAAACAATCAGGTTTAAATATAAAAGGTAATGCTCTTACTTGGACAAGTGCATTAAAAGGGGATAATGTAATTTATGCAAATTCTAATAAACTAAGAGCACTTGGAGAACAACATGCATATATGAGTAAGGCAAATGATGTTGAAGCATATAGATTTAATCCAAATGGAACAACGAAAGAAATTTTAGCAAATAACCCACACGTAGAACAAGTAAATGGTAAGTTCGGTGTACAAGATAAGTGGGCAACACAAAGTTTGCAAGACGCAATCAAATCAGGACAAACCGAACAGGAAGCAATAGCATCCTTGAAACTTGATCCTTCAAAAGTTGCTAATGGCAAGGTTTATCACCTAATTGATCCTAATAAGAATCCAATGGTAATGATATACGATGAAGCAGGGAATGACTTTGCAATATGCGAAGGTAATGTATTTAAAGGCTCTTATGTTGATACACAAGCATTTAAAGCCGATGGGACTTTGAGCTATCAAGACCCGACCAAACTTGCTTATGGTCAAAGAATTCAAGCAACAAAGCAGGCACCCGGCTCATTTGTAGTTGCTCCTGAAGGCACTCAAGTACAAACTGTTTCAGAAGGTATCCAAACTGTTCAAAAAGGACAAGTAATCGCACTTGATCACGAAGGTAATCCGTATGTTACAACAGTTGAAAACATTGTTAAACGTAATACAGGACTTTCTGACAGTGCAATGCAACAACTTTATGAGCTTGACCCTGCGGCAGTAGCAAAAAGAGCTCCGGAATGGTATGCTACTAAAACCACAGAAGGAATTAAAGCACAGCGAAACGCTTAAAACACGTCATCTAACAGATATTAGCTCTGATTTTATAGCAGAAGTTTTAAAATTAGACGGATGTAACTTAATTGTTACATCCGTCTTTAAATGGTTGCGGGAGCTGGATTTGAACCAACGACCTTCGGGTTATGAGCCCGACGAGCTACCAGACTGCTCCATCCCGCGTTATACTCAATTATACTTGGTGCAGGACATTAAACATATACTATATGCACAATTTATTATGTAATGCTGAAAATATAAAATCAACCCCTAAGACTTTTTACTATTTTATTTTGTATGTGCTATATTATACCCATGATAAATAGAATTATAAATTCTCAAAATATAAACCGAACGCCTTTAAAAAAATTACCTGAAAATCTCATTTGGCACAAGGCGCAGCGTTTGGATTATCATACATTTACAATATTTTCTACTACAAATCCAAATCAGCACGCACAAATGATTTGCAGAAAAGCTACGCAATATCTGGATGGTAAAAGAGAGGCTTCTTTGTTTATTAGTTCAATAAAATCACACCCGCCTGGGAAAGGATTAGGAACAGCATTACTTAATTTTGCACACAAATTCAGCAAACAAATCGGCTGTGAGGGAAGATTTTTTCTCAGTGCTGACGGCATATTTGAGCCTTTTAAGGTGCCTCATATTTTTTACAGAAAATTCGGAATGAATACAGAATACCCGCAGATTAATAAAAAATTGGACAAATTTATTAAAAAGGGTAAAAACGGTACAATAATCGAGTTCCCTCATGTACGAATGTACTATCCGCCAATTGAGGAAATAAAAGATAAGAACACTTTTTCATTTAAAAAAAGTGCTCTTAACATGTTTACATCAATTCGGAAATTTATTTATAAATATATTTAGCCTTAACTGTTTTCAAGTCTTTTTATAACCTTTTTATTACTTATATTAGTTGGTTTAGATAAAACTTTAGTTTCTGATTTTTTGCCTCCTAAAGACCATCTAAATCCGATTTGTATACCTACACCGTTTCTGCCTCCGTGAGTTAAGAAAGTTTGGAAGAATCCTGTAAAGCGTTCGCCCCAAGTTTTTCTTATACCTACACCGTATTTAACATAAGGTTTTACACTCAATTCCGGCAAAGATACATCATTTGCCATATAGTGTGTTTTATCCATAATATTCCAGACCATACCAACATTTGCATAAGGCTGCCAACCGTTTTTCAAATTGGCAATAAATTTCAAATTCGGTTCGACCTGTATTGCATGCAATGGATCGGAAGAAATTCTTACCCCGGCTGAATTTGTATAATCAAATGAATTTACAAATGAATAGGACAATAACAAACTCGGTTGAATTATAAATTTCCCTTGTTTAAGCTCGATATTGTAGCCTGTTTTAGAAGCAACACCCGCCATAAGCATTGAGAAATCCTCATGCCCGAATTTTGTATGAGCATCTCCTGCATTTGCACCTGTATTGATAGTCAAACCTTGGAAGAAATTACCCTTGTATGCCATACCCAAAACGCCCAAAGTTCCGCCGTTTTGGTACATGCTTATGCCGTTGTATGATTGGTGAGAACCGTTATAACCGGCATAAAGTCCCCACATACCTTCCCAGCCTTTGCCAAGATCATATAATTCCGATTCTCCGCCTAAATAAATTCCGTATGCAACATTGCTAACCTTTGGTCCATTTTTCAAAGGCACTTTTTCAAATGTTGTATGAGTTCTTACCCAGCCGGTATTATCATCATAAATAGTTTTATCCGCATCATAAACAGTATCAGATGAATTTATAGCAACTTTATTTCTGTATTTCATTGCTTGTCTTACCCTGTACGGAAGCAGCATATACATATCCATGTTTCTAAATGCTTCATCGTAAGAATTCAACTGAGTGAGATAACCTTGCATCTGCGCTGCAACAGGGGAAGCCATAACAGAAGGGCTATACCCTTTGGAGTTTCTACCGCCACCGGCAAAATTGAATTGACCGGTTTCAGGATTATATCCAACATTGTATTTAAATATCTTACCTTCTATTGATGAAATATCCGTACCAACATGATCTCTTATAGTCTCATCTGCGAAATCAATAATAATATTCGGATTATTTGTTTCAGATGTAAGATTAAATTGATTTACATTTATCTTTCCGTCGCCATTAACAGAAGACGCAGAAATAGTATCCATAACACCGTTGTTCATATCAACATCAACAGCAAGGTTCGTTGTGCCGTTCAGAGTTAAATCATTGAAATTTAAATCACCCATACTGCCGTTTGCAGCATTTATATTACCACCGTTGAATGTATTAACCTCAGGAGAGAATGCTGATTCATCCGAGATATTGACTGTGCCGTTATTTAACATAAACTCATCAGGAGAAAAACTTCCTTCTTCATTTACATTTAGCGTGCCGCCGTCTAAAGTGTAATCACCGCTTGTTAAATCATCATTAACATTGACTGTTCCTGATGTCTGAGCAATATTCATATCAGACACTTCACCATTAAATGTTGTATCGGTAGAAATATTCATTTGTGTATCATCACCGGATATATCGCCGTTGAATGTAACACTATTTGAACCTTTAACATTTATTGTTCCGCCATCTGACAACAGGGCGTAATCTGTATCTTCGCTGCCAATAGTTACATCTTTTGTAGATGCGTTTATATTAACAGTTCCGTCTTCGTTTATTATATCCGCATCACCAGTATTGCCGGTAATATTGGAATCAACAATTGAAAGAGTTCCGCCGTCATTTGTCAAGGCATTATCAAAGCCGGACAATTCTTCAACGTTTCTAATAATTACATTTGTATCTTCAGAAACAACCATTCCGTCTAAACCGTTTTCTGTATATATAGAATTGCCGTTACCGTTGATATCTATATCACTTTTAATTACATTACCGTCAGAGCCGGACCAAGATGTAACGTTTTCATCTTCACCATTGGTAATAATATATTGATCCGATTCGTTCTTTATCGCCGCAGCAAGTCCGCCACCGCCTTCAGTCATTGAGAACACAACATACGAACCGTCATCCCCGTTTTCTGCGGTAACATCATATGTGTTACTGCTGGTTGTAATTGAGTAACCGTCTTTTACAACGCCCCCAACATTTGTATCTGAATATTTAATTCTTAATCCCTCGGTATCGGAATCAGAAATTACGTTAAAGCTAGATAAATTAATACTGCAGTTATTTGCGGTTACTCCGATTGTATCAGATACACCACCGGCTAAGTCAACATCAAACATGTAATCTAAAGATACACCGTCTGCAATTTCAAAAGCGCTTGGTGCAAATTCACCAATTACACCATTTACGGTACTTAGAGTACTATCACCCATTACATAAAAATTATTATCATTTATCAACCCGTCAGGATTTGTTGCTGTTGAATCTTTACCTATTGATAAAGTTCCGCCCCATAGATTGATACTTGAGAAATTATAATTTTCATCCCCTACTCTGGCATTGAATTGGATTTCGCCGGATGTGCCTGCTTCAACAGGGGTTTCAGTAGTACCGTCATATGTATTATATGTTACACCTGATTTATTTATATCAATTGTGGCAGTATTACCATTTGCTTCGTATGCGGCAATAGATCCGTTAAATGTTATCTTTTTATCCTCTGCAGCATTTAAAGATAAAGTCGAAGAATATGAATTTGCCTGGAAATAAATATCAGCACCGCCGTTGTAATCATCCGCATCCGCAAGCGCCGTATTCCCGCTAAATACAACATCTTTACTTGCCGCAGCGATTAATGTGTCTGCGTCCTGTATATAGATTGCACCACCTTCGGTTGCAGAACTGCCGCTAAAGGACGAATCAACGATTGTAAACGGATATTCAGAACCTTCACCGGCAAAATAAATAGCGCCACCTGCCGAATAACCGGAATCTGTTGCTATAGCATTATTACCATTAAAAGTCGTATTTATTACGGTCACAGGAACACCCAAAGCTAACATGGCCCCGCCTATTGGAATAGGGTACCATAAATCGTGTCCGTCTTCCTTTGCAATATTATCCGTAAATTCACTATTCACAATGTATGTAGCATTTTTTCGATCACCTTCTGTAAAGAGAGCACCTGCCGTACCAGCCTCATTATTTTTAAATGTCACATTGTTGAACAAAATCGGCTCTTTTTCTCCATACCCCCCAGCAATACCATACCAAATGCCGCCACCTCGGGAGTATGCAATATTTCCCTCAAATATGGTGTCTTCTATTGACTTAATATATCCACCGCCGGTAGATATGGCACCTCCATCACTGTATTGGTTACTGTTATTTTTAAATTCTGAATTTTTTATATAATCAAACTGTGCATTTGAATACATATAAAAGGCTCCGCCATCAATTCTTGCGGTATTGCCCTCAAATTTCGATCCATCAATAGTAGTACCTTCGCCACCACGGAAAGTAGCCACACCACCACAATCAGCTGAAGAGTTATTAATAAAATAAGAATCTTTTATTGTAACTTTCCCGCTACTACTCAATACTCCGGCATCACTAGTGGTATTACGATTGTTATAAAAAATTGAATTTTCAATATTCAGATTATAGCTGCCTCCGGATACAACCCCCTCAACATTTGCTACTCTATTGTTGTAAAAAATACTATCAGTTATATTTACAGTACCAACACCTGAACCGCTTACATATATCAACTTTGCATCAGTATCTTTTCCGTTATCAGTAAAAACACTGTTTGTAATATTAACTGTTATTGGTTTGTTAATTGTCAAAAAATAACCTTTCCAGTTATTTACCGAAGCTTCAATATTTTTATATACGGTATTCCCATCTAAATCCACATATGAAAAGGTATTATCTGCAGCACTCCCATTTGAGGCTTTCCCTAAATTTATTAAACTCAGACTACTACCTGCGGGTTTTGAGACACTTAAAGAGTAATAATACCACCTGTCTGAATGTAAATCATTTGAAGAAAAAGAGTGATAATTCCCATTTATCGTCTGATCAGCATCCGATGTAAAAGTAATAGGCATCGGGGATGTATCACCATCTGCAGTGATGTCATTTGAAAATTCAATATTTGCGGCGCCTTTATTAGTTTCCAATTCACTCCAACTTGATACCTCTGTTGCATACGTTTTTCCTGTACTCAAAGTACTTATTGTAAGTAATGCAGCTAATAATAATGCTCTCTTTTTCATAATAATCATACTCCGACTCTTTTGCTAGCAAAATTATAAAAAAAAAAATATGCATCGTCAATAATTCTTGAAAACAAAAGATACATTTGTTTTCATAAAAAAATGTCGGGAAAGGGACTCGAACCCTCAAGGTGTTACCCACATGAACCTGAATCATGCGCGTCTACCAATTTCGCCATCCCGACATCTTAAATAACAATACTACTCTATTATACTACAAAAAATATATTCCTGTGAATTACCAATTGAGAGGAGGTGAAAAAACTGTTTATATAGTTTATAATATGAAAAAGAGTTCAGGAGTTTATGATAATGAAGAAAGCATTTTTATTCTTACTGGTATTTTTTGCAATCAGCCCGATTTGTTATAGTGCAACAAGAACAATTACCGTACCAACCGGATATTATTATAATCGGCCATACTATAACAACCCGTATTATGGCAGAAATTATTACTACAATAATTACCCTACATATACAACAACCACAGTTTATCCTAAAAATTATACATCCAGTTCTATGGTTAACTCAGGATATGGTATGCCCAATCCGAGAGATATTTTAATCGGAGTATCAAACAAAGGTACAAGAATAATATCGCCTCAATACACCACACGTACTTATTATCCGGGAGGCAGAACTAAAACGAACTACTATACCCCGCAATACACCAATATGTACATACCTATGCGATATGGATACTAAATATACACAAAAAAAAGCGAGCCAATAATAAGCTCGCTTTTTTTATTTGGAAATAATTATAATTCAGTTGTACAATGCGGGCATCTGGTTGCTCTAATATCAATTTCAGAGAAACATTTAGGGCAAGTTTTTACGGTTGGAGCAGCTTGTTCAGCATCTGCCGCATCTTTCTTAGCTGCAGCTTGTAACTTATTAATACCCTTTATCAATAAGAATACAGCAAATGCTACCATCAAAAAGCTTATCAAAGTGTTGATAAATACGCCATAATTAATTGTAACAGCTCCCGCAGCTTTTGCAGCTTCTAATGAAGGATAATGAGGGATTTCACCATCAATTAATGAAGTTGGCATTGTAAAATATAGATTTGCAAAATCAACCTTGCCCATTAACCAACCTAAAGGCGGCATAATTACGTCGTTTACCATTGAATCAACAATTTTTCCGAATGCAGCACCAATAATGATACCTACTGCCATGTCAATCACGTTTCCACGAACAGCAAAGGCTTTGAATTCGTTTAGTTCTCTTTTCAAAAATTCTAACATACATATTCTCCTTATATCTTTGTGTTTCCGAATTTTATGAAAATATATTACTACAAAATAATTATTATTAAAACCAATATTGTTGCTTATGTTAATTGTTTTTTGTAAAATTTACAAAGGAGAATCTTATGCCTAAAATTAGTATTATAGTTCCAATATACAATGTTGAAGAATACCTGTCCAAATGCTTGAATAGCTTAATTAATCAAACTCTTAAAGATATTGAAATTATATGCATTAATGACGGTTCAACTGATAATTCCAATAAAATATTAGATGAATTTGGACAAAAGGATAAAAGAATTATCATAATCACAAATGAAAATAAAGGGACTTCAGCAGCTCGAAATACCGGAATAGAAAAAGCAACCGGCGAATACATCGCATTTGTAGATTCTGACGATTGGGTATGTGATGATTTTTATGAAAATTTATACAACGCAGCAATAAAAAATCATGCGGATATTGCAGTATGCGGAATTGTTAAAATAAACAGCAAACACACAAAAAATATACTAACATTTAAAGATGAAAAAATATACACAGATTATCAAGAGAAATTAAAAACCTGTGGAATACCAAAAACTTCATACGTCTGGAACAAAATTTATAAAAGAGAATCTTTTATAAAAACTAATATAAAATTTATCCCAAATATGATTTACGAAGATTATATTTTTACGCCGCAAATTTTATTCTACTTAGAAAAGCTTGTTACTGTCCCAAATACAAACTACTACTATTTCAGACATAAAAAATCATTAATTAGAAATTCTAATAAAATAACAAAAACAGATTTCATAAAAGCACAAAATATCACGAGAGATTTTTATACAAAACACAATATTAATTACTCCGAATTTGAAATAAACGTAAAAAAATATAAATTATTTAATATTACAATATACAAAACAATTACAGAAAAAGGCAAAACAAAACATATATTATTTAATTTAATAAAATGGTAAAAATAAATCCGCGGGTCGAAATTTCGACCCGCGGATTTTACAATTTATCCCATAAAATGTGCAGCTATAATCATTATAACCACAGCTATAATTCCAAACAATATTGGGCCCAAAGCATATCCAACATAAGAATTATTTGTTTTCTTTTTTATTTCATTTTTATTTCCATCCATTTTTATCTCCTTTAATTTTCGTACACAAAACACGCACACATACATAATGTGCGCCTTATTTTAATAATATATGTACCTTTAACTTTAAGGAGCGCCAATCATAATTTCATTTTCTAAATAGGATGATATATTATCAAACAAATAATATGAATGTCGTTTTAGAGCAATCACATCATTTTTTGAAAACAGATTAGGCAACAGCGAATATACACAAGGGGTAGAACCTGAATAGTTATTTCTATGAATATTGCAAATATATTCCAAGTACGAATTTGAACTAACAATTGTACCTTCGCTGTTATCAATATCAACAAAAATTTGAGCATCTGAAGGAAACAGATTACATGAAACCTGCTCGCACGATATCCCGCTTGATTTTGTGTTCAGAACGATATCAGCATTCGCACTTAAGGATACGAACAAGGATACTATTATGAGAAATATATTTAAAAATTTCTTCATAATATTATTGTAGACCAAATAAACAAGAGTTATCAACTATTATAATTTTTTAATAACTTTTTTTACAGGAACATAATTTGGGTCTACCTTTTTCTTCTCTTTACCAAATACCGCAATATAAAAAACTCCTTACTAAAGTAAGAAGTTTTTTATTCGGAGAGAATGGGATTCGAACCCATGGTAGAGTCACCCCTACAACGACTTTCGAGATCGTCACCTTAAACCACTCGGACATCTCTCCTTAGTTACACATCTATACTAATACAACTCTCCCCAAAACTCAATTCCTAATACGAAATATCCAAAACCTGCGACAAATCAACATCCTCAGGTTCTTTTACACGTTCAACAGTCAAAATATCCTTGAACTTTTCAATAATCTTTGGCATTTTATTTCTTAATATACGCATATCCGTAGTATTATTATCCCCGCCCGAAATTGAAAAACCCATCTCCAAATACTTTGAAACAGGACTAAATAAACCATTATTCAATGCTTCAAGTTCGATTTTACTGCTCGGATTGTCATTCCCAAGTATTTTGTTAAATAAACTCAATATCAGAGATTTCCCCGCATAAGGCTCTCTATGCCCGACAGATGTCGGCCACGTACAAATATACCTCAATTTGTATTTATCATATATGGAATTCAAATACTTGAAGATAGACATCGCACCACAAGGTTTGTTACCACCATTTACTAAAAGATAATTCTTTACACCCTTGCCTAAAAAATCATTACTTTGAGTTACCGCAGCTTCAAAAATAGAATTCCATACATTTAATAAATGAGAATCAGATATCGTCGGCATAAGTTTTTTCAAGTCTACCGCCTGAACCAATTTTTGAACAAACTCATCATCACCTTTATTCAGTTCATATATGCGATACCTGTTCATCACAGAGCCCAAGTTTACACTAATGCTGGAAACATGTCTTGCACCAAATGATACAGGGGTAATTTTGTTTATGCTGTCCATATTGTTTTCCTTCAATTTCAAATAAATCACATAAATATATATTTGAATAAAAAAACATAACTATTTTTACAAAATTTAATAAAAAAAAAGAGCCTGAATAAGGCTCCTTTTTTATTACAATGTTTCAACCCAACTTTTTAAATCTTCCAATGACGGATTATGGTTTAATAACTTCCCTTCAACAATTTGCGTCGAAGAATCAACACTTCTGCGTAGATTTTCAACCGTTCCGCCAAAACCGCTGCCTCCGGATGTCGCAAATAATATAATTTTTTTGTTTGAAAAATCGTGTTTTTCTAAAAAAGTATTAATAATAGTCGGTGCAATATACCACCAAATCGGAAATCCTAAAAAGATTGTATCGTATTCCTCGACAGAAAAATCATCTTCAACCATTTCCGGACGTGAATTTTTATCGTCCATTTCAACTGAACTTCTGGAATT
>Ga0310695_10007700_pt1 | contig 17094 bp, 14 predicted proteins | sample RumenRJG_04DNA_FD_203882 | JGI IMG/M metagenome (GOLD analysis project Ga0310695, IMG submission 203882) | Bovine rumen microbial communities from Lethbridge, Alberta, Canada - RJG_04 (v2) (version 2) | ecosystem: Host-associated > Mammals > Digestive system > Stomach > Rumen | place: Canada...
TCCCTTTTCCATCACATTAAAAAGCGATCTGATCTTTGATCACGGCACCTCCCACCTGATCTGGAACAAAATCGACAGGGAAGCCCGTATGCTGCGGGCCAAAGAGAAGGTTCCGTATCTGATCCATACTAACGGAAAAGATTTCCTGTATATTTACGGGGAACAGGCCGGCGACCTGAACTTTATCGAACTTTCCGATACCAACAGTGTGAAAGGCGCCGATAACGCCCAGCTGCATTTTTTTGAAGAACCGAAGGATCCGAAAAACCTGCCGGTCCGGATCGGCATCAACGTGCTGGGGCCTGCGGCGGCGGAGCTTCGCTACCATGTGGGGAAACTGGGCAAGCCCACCCCCAATGAGGATCCGGAGGGGTACCGGTACTGCACCGCAGCAGACCGGAAAGAAAAACTGGTCACGACCAAAGACGCGCGGGTCCTGATCTTTGCCGATAAAGACGCGACCGAAGGGAAAGAAGAGACGCTTCCCTCCGGCAGCGTGTTCACACGGCTGCGCACCAGCCGGCGTCTTTATACCGACCTGCTGCTGGAAGACGGCCGGGTGTTCCGCGTCACGGAACGCTACCTGTTCAGCGAGCCCCGTGCCATCATGGAAGTGACGGATCTTGCCGACAAACCCTTTGAATACAGGAGCCTGGAGGCGAAAAAAGGGTAAGCCTGTCCGTGTGGTTGCATCGTAAACGTGTTGCCGGATGAATCAGCGCCGGCCGCATTTGCGGAATATGTTTCAGTGTTTATAATTTTAGATTCGTCTGGAGGCCTTTTCGTTGTCCTTGGATATTACGTTTCTTCATTTAGTAATCATGCTGCTGACCATTGCCGTGGTAATCGGTGGCGGTATTTATGTTGCCCGGGCGGTAAAAAGCGCGGAAGGCTACAGCCTGGGCGGACGCAGCGCCAGTTTTCCCCTGGTGGCAGGCAGCATTGCCGGTACCGTCATCGGAGGCGGGGCCACCGTAGGCACGGCCCAGATGGCATCCACAATCGGCCTTTCCGCCTGGTGGTTCACCCTGTCCAGCGGCATCACCTTTATTGTCATGGGCTTCTTATATGCCCGTCCCCTGCGGAAAACCGGCTTGGAGACCATCTCCCAGTATCTGGTGCTGAATTACGGGAAGACCGCCGGCTCCATTGCCAGCTGGGTCACCACCATCGGCATCTTCTTCAGCGTGGTATCCAGCTGCCTGCCGGGCATCGGCATCATCTGCGCCGTGTTTGACGTATCCGTCTGGACGGCGGCATTGATCCTGATCCTGCTGGTGGCCAGCTACGTGTTCTTCGGCGGCATGAAAAGCGCCGGGGTAGGCGGCATCCTGAAAATGATCATCCTCTTTGCCAGCCTGTTTGTGGCGGGAGGCGCGGCCTTCTGGTCCATCCATACGGACCCGGCCATCCACGCGGCGCTGCCGGACTTTCCCTGGTTCAGTCTGTTGGGGAACGGCACCGGTAACGCGGCGGCCAACCTGCTGTCCGTATTTGTAGGGATTATCTGCACCCAGACCTATATTCAGGCGTTGTTTTCCGCCACAGATCCCCAAACGGCAGCGTACGGCGCCTTTGCCGCGGCGCTGGTAGCGATCCCGGTAGGCCTGCCCTGCGCCATGATCGGCATGTACATGCATGTGGCGGAACCGGGCGTGACGCCGCTGCTGGTGCTGCCGACCTATCTGCTGCACCATCAGCCGGTCCTCATCGGCGGCATGGCCATGGGCGGCATCATCATTTCCCTCATCAGCTCCATCGGGGGCCAGTCCCTGGGCATCGGCACCATCATATCCAAAGACATCGTGGCGCCTTTATTCAATATTAAAAACGACGGCACCCTGCTGAAGCTGAACCGTTTCAGCTGCATCGTGATCATGATCATCGGCTGTATCTTTTCTATCATTTTCCGGGATACGCAGATCTTATTCTGGAACTATTTGTCCATGGGACTCCGGGGCGGCGGCATCTTTCTGCCCCTTACCCTGGCCGTGTTCCGGCCCAAATGCGTCAGCGGCCGGTGGGTGGCGATTTCCATGGTATGCAGTACGGCCACAGCCATTCTTGCCACCTTCCTGCAGACGCCGGTGAAACCCATGTTCCTTGCGGTAGCAGTGAGCTTTTTGCTGTTGCTGCCGGGGATGCTGGCGAAGAAAGAATGACGGTGGAACGTGTTTGATAATAGTATTAATAAAAGGTGAACGGTTATGTCATGTAAAACAGTTTTTGTTAAAAACTCTGCCAAAAGGATACTGATGACGCTGTTGTTTTTGCTTGCGGTATGTAACGTCACAGGGGTAACGCGCACGGAGGCGGCCGGGAGCCATGTTCCGGGCATTAAAGCGGAACAGGGTCTGAACTCCCAAAAAGCTGCAACGCAGCGCGCGGACGTGCCGCAGGCTGGGAAAGCGGAGTCTGCAGCCAAAGATACTGCAACCCTGCCTGCAAAACCGCCGGCGCCTTCCATTGTGCGCAAATCCGTTAAAATTTCCGCCGTAGGCGACTGTACAATCGGCTGGGATGACCGTTTCAGCTGGGGCAACCGTTTTGATGCGTATCTGGAAAGCAACAACGGAGATTACGGCTACTATCTGGCGAAGGTGAGGGAGGTGTTCCGGGAAGACGATTTTACTATTGCCAACCTGGAAACAACGTTCACTTCCTACCCGGTAAAAATGGAAAAGACGTTTAACTTTTCCGCACCGGACGCGTACAAAAACGTGTTGCTGCAGGGGTGCGTTGACGCAGTAAGCCTGGGCAACAACCACACCTATGATTTCGGTGAAAGAGGCTATCTGGATACTATGGCCGCACTGGACAGCATCGGCATCCCGTATTTCGGTCACGATAAATATCTGGTAAAAGAAGTCTGCGGAGTAAAAATCGGATTATTCTCGCTGCTGGATTACGGATGCCAGTTTTATCACGAAATTGACAAGGCGCTGACCTATCTGAAAAACCAGAAATGTGATTTAATCATCGCCTGCATGCACTGGGGCGTGGAGCATACCTATGAGCAGACATGGGCGCAGGTTGCCATGGCCCATTACCTGGTCGATAACGGTGTGGATCTGGTGCTGGGCAGTCATCCTCATGTGCTTCAGGGAATTGAGAAATACAAAGGGAAATACATCCTGTATTCCATGGCCAATTTCTGTTTCGGAGGCAATACAGACCCCGATGACAAAGATACCATGATTTTCCAGCAGACCTTCACTTTTGTCAACGGTGAGCTGCAGCCGGACGATTACATTAAGATTATCCCGGCATCCGTTTCCGGCGTAAGCTATTGCAATAATTACCAGCCGGTGGTGCTGGAAGGCGCGGAAAAGGAACGGGTGATGCGGAAGATCATGAGATACAGCAGAGGATTTGAATACAGGGAATAAACGCTGGGAAGGCGTTGTCTGACAGGAGTAATATCCTTGTCAGGCAGCGCTTTTTTATTTGCAAGAGAGCATAAGCAACACGCTTAATACCTGTCCGCTGTTTTGCGTAATGCGGCTTCGCCGCTTCCGTAAATCGCAGGCGAGGTCCCGGCGTCAGACAGATACGGTGTCAGCAGCATGATGACTTCCGTTTTGCTTTTACTCCGGTAATGGTTTTTGAACAGAAAACCTAACAAAGGGATTTTGGAAAGGAACGGAATCTGCTGCAGCTGCTTCTGTTCTTCTTCACTGATGAGGCCGCCGATAACCAGTGTTTCGCCGTTGCGCATGCGCACATTGGTATCGGCGGTCCTGCTGTTGATGCGGTAGTTTTTCAGTTCGCTGATGAGGGTAGGCGTGCTTACCTCGGTGTGGACTGCGGATGTGATATAGCCGTCATCGCTGACTATGGGCGTATATTTCAGCTTGATGCCTGCGTCCACATATTCGGTGGAATAGGTGCTCTCACCGTTGTTGTGCTTTTCTGTAATAACGGGAATATGGCTGCCGATAAATATACTGGCTTCTTTTCCCGGCAGGGTAATCAGGGAAGGGGTTGCCAGTACTTTTGCCTTGCCGCTGGTGATAAGGGCGTTCAGTGTGGCGCTGAACTGAAACTGCGCGCCGGTTCCGCGCCACAGGCGGAGATGTCCCTTACCGGCTGTGTTTGCGGCGCTGTTTCCCGGTGAAGCCGTGTTGTCGTGTTCTTCCTTGTTGTATTGGGACAATGTGTCCCAGTTCCACTGTATCCCCAGGTTTTTTTCGTCAGACTTGCTGATGGACAGGATTTTTGCTTCCAGCGTGACCTGTTGGGCAGTCTTATCCAAAGTCTGTAACGCTTCTTTGATCTTCCGGGCTTCGGCAGGGCTGCCGTTGAACAGCAGACTGTTACTGCCGGCGTCTGCCGCCAGTTTTCCGGTGTTCAGGACGGCGGACAGCGGTTTCTGTAAATCTTCTGCTCTGGCGTAATTCAGGGGAAACGTGTAAAAACCGGCGGATAGTTTTTTCAGCGTATCGTCCCGTGATATGAGGATTACGCTGCCGTTTTCCGTATAAGTGAGGCCCTGTACGGCAGCCAGGGTTTCCAATGCAGTATGCAGGGAAACGTTTTCCAGCTGTAACGTTACCGGTTCCTGAACCTTTGTGTCGGCAATCACGTTTTTGCCGGACATTTTTGTCAGTGCTGCCGCGATTTCCCTGAGGGAAGCGTTTTTTACAGACAGGGAAATCAGGGAAGCCCCGTTTTGCCTGTAGTCCGGTTTGCTGCTATGCTGTTCCTCAACGTGCCGCGTAAAAGATTCTGCGGATAAAGGGCCTGCAGGAACTTCGGCGCCGGCCGTTTTTGTCAGGGCGATTGCGAGAAAAAAAGTTAAGCCGGTGATAAAAGATTTTGAAACATAAAACAGATTCAACTTGAATGGAATATTCAATTATTAAAATCCTCCTTTGGATATCATTATTGTTGTAATGTCAGTGTAACAGGCTTCATACCGGAAGCGCTCTTCTCCGGATATAGCAATACAGTCGCAGCTGTGATTTCTTTGACGTAATATCCGTTCCCTAAGGATTCGCCGCGGCGGAACGCTCCCTGTATCTGTTTCCAGTGAAGCAACGCGAGTTTATCTTTTCCACTGTCAAAGAAGCCGGCAACGTATGGTTGCTGCGAACCGGGAGCGGGAAGGGTTGCGGACTGCTGTACAGCAGTTTTTTTCAGGGGGGTCTCAAAATGATTATTTCCTGGTGTAAAGCATCCTTTTCCCTGCGTAACAGTCAGTTGTTTCCGCAATGCCGCAGGCAGGGCAAAGGGATCGCGCCGGCCGGCAGCATCCGGATTCTTATCGTCCGGTGCCGGAACGTAAAGTCTGCTTTCGCCCGCCTTCTTTTCAGGCAATAAAATACCAGAGGCACTGTGATTTACAGGTGTCTCTGGTATCTTTTGGTGTGTTTTCGCTATGGCGAAAGCCTGTGTTTCCCCAGCCTGATTGCGATTGGCTGCTTCTTTTTTTACCGTGATCTGTGTAACAGAAACCGGCTCATCGCCGGTGTGACATCCCGATACAAAAAAAGAAAAAACCATAAAGGCTGTAAGTTTTCCGGAAAAAGATTTATAAAATTGTAAAATGCCGCGCATGCGTTTCCTCCTGAAAGCGCGTACGCAATGTCTGTATTGCCGTTGTTTATGCCGCAACAGTGTCATTATAGCGCTGCGGGGGAGAAAAGGAAAGCGGGTGCGTAAAAGTTCACAAATTGTTTTCTGATTTATGCGGATTTTTACAAAAACCGGGAGAATTACCAAAACCAGGAAAAAAAGTTCACGAATATTTTACGATATGCCTCTATACAATATTTAAAAATCAGAAGAGGGCTGGTAACATGGTAATGTGTTCTCAGGGAACCGGACAAAATGGAAAAGGAGTTGATTTGTTGTTACAATACCGGCTGAAAGCAGCGGACGCACCGATTTTGCGTCTGCTGGACGGGATTATCGTACAGGGGCTGGAAGCAGGGGCCAGCGACATCCATCTGGAACCGGGAACGGAACGTAACCGGGTCCGGTACCGGATTGACGGCGTGCTGCAGCAGGCGCAAAGTATTACGATGGAACGCCATACGGCGTTGATTTCCTGTGTAAAGCTGATGGCAGGAATGGATATAGCGGAAAAACGGAAGCCGCAGGATGGAAGGTCGCAGATTGCCCACAACGGACAGAAGATCGATTTGCGTGTTTCTTCCCTTCCGACAATACAGGGAGAAAAAATCGTCATCCGTGTGCTGAATTCGAAAGTGAATCAGCTCCGGCTGGAGGATATGGGTTTTACCGGGGTAAACCTGGCCCGGTACCGGACCATGTATAGAGCGTCCTACGGGCTGGTTCTGGTCACCGGTCCTACCGGCAGCGGAAAGACTACCACGCTGTATGCGACGCTGGAGGAACTGAATCAGCCGGAAAGGAACATCATCACGATAGAAGATCCCGTCGAGTACCATATGGAAGGAGCGAACCAGGTAGCGGTCAACACGAAAATCGGAATGACCTTTGCCAACGGACTGCGTTCCATTTTGCGGCAGGACCCCAACATTATCATGATAGGGGAGATACGTGACCGGGAAACGGCGGAGATAGCCATTCAGGCAGCGCTGACCGGGCATCTGGTATTCAGCACACTGCATACTAATACAGCGGCCGGCGCCGTTACACGGCTGCTGGACATGGGCATCGAACCGTTTCTGGCGGCATCGGCCCTGCGGGGAGTCGTGGCCCAGCGTCTGGTACGGAAGCTGTGTCCTGCCTGCAAAAAAAAATACATGGCGGACAAAGCCATGTGGGAATGGAAGCGCTTTCGAAATCTGGCCTGTGAAGAAAAAGACCGGGATGAAAGCAAACCGCCGGACAGTCTTGCACTGTACCGGCAGTCCGGTTGTGACGCATGCCGCCAGTCCGGATACCGGGGACGCATAGCCGTTCATGAAGTGCTGCCGGTCAATGCGGTTCTAAAGAATAAAATCATCTGCGGCGATTCGGAACAGGAACTGTGGAATGCAGCTAAAGCAGAATTTCCGGGCATTTCTTCTCTGGAAGAGGACGGCATGCAAAAGGTAAAACAGGGCATCACATCTGTACAGGAATTACTGCGTGTGCTGGGGACGGTGTGAGATGAGCTGGAGGATAGACGAACTGTTACTGAAAGCGGTAAAAATTAACGCATCCGATCTGCATATCAGCGAAGGGGAACCGGTCGCGGTCCGCATTGCCGGGGCGCTGACAAAACCGGGCGGCGTGCTGTCTGACGTATTATCTCTGTTTGAACCGATACTGTCTGATAAACAACGTGCTGCATTAAATAAAGAAGGCGAATGCGATTTTGCTTACTCGCTTTCTACCGGGCACCGTTTCCGCATCAACTTATACCGCAGTATGGAAGGGCTGGATGCCGCTGTCCGGATTATTCCCAACAGTATTCCCACTTGTCATGGGCTGGGAATGCCGGAAACGTTGCGGAAACTTTCTGAGTTAAAAAGCGGTCTTGTGTTGATTACCGGTGTTACAGGTTCCGGTAAAAGTACGACGCTGGCTGCTATTATTAATGAAATTAACCGGAACAGGGCCGTACACATTTTAACATTAGAGGATCCGGTTGAGTACAGATTTGCTTCAAACAGAAGCCTGATTCATCAACGGGAGATTGGAAGAGATACCACGGATTTTACGTCCGGGCTTAAAGCGGCGTTGCGGCAGGATCCGGATGTGATCGTCGTTGGGGAACTGCGTGACCTGGAGACGATTTCTATTGCCGTTACAGCAGCGGAAACCGGTCATCTGGTTTTGTCTACGCTCCATACCCGAAGCGCGGTAGAAACCGTTGACCGTATTATTGACGTGTTCCCGGAACAGCAGCAACGGCAGATCCGTGTCCAACTGGCCGGCAGTCTTCAGGCTGTGGTTTCGCAACAACTTTTTCCGGATAAGAAGGGCGGCCGGACGGCGGCTTTTGAAATAATGATAGTTACACCCGCGTTGCGCAATCTGATCCGCGAGGGGAAGACGCAACAGATGGGTTCTTATATTCAAACCGGCGGCCAGTATGGCATGAAGACAATGGAATCCGCCATCGGGGAATTAAAGCGGAGAGGAATCTTCTGACAGGCTTAAAGGGCCGTTTCTGTTTTCAGAATGTCTGCTGCCCAGTTCCGGTTAATGACAGTATCTTTTTTGTGGGGACCTTCCAGCGCAGCTCTGTACCGGTCAACTAACCGGTTATAAACATTTGTGACATACCGGTCAAATGAGACCGTGGCAGTCTGGCTGCTGTTTTTATCCCGGAAGACCAGTTTCTTTTCGTTTTTTTCTTTACTAAAAGAGAAAAATGCACTTTTAACACGAAAACCGGTTTCTGATAACTGGCGTTCAGCTTCGGCGCCTACGATGACTTTGGCAAGTTCAACAATCCTGTCATCCAGGCCGGCGTCGAAAATGGCAAGTTTTTCCAGAAATTCTTCGTGGGTGCGTACAATGCGGTATTTGTAATGTGCCAGGGCGTTTTCCAATGCTCTTTCCTCTTCTTTCATGCCTGAGTCGGAATCTGGTTTTTCATCCTTTGGCGTTCCGGCAGAAACTGCATCCAGAAGGTTCTGTGTAGTATCTGCTTCTTCATCTTCCGGAATATAATAAATCATCAGCGCGCTTTCCATTTGATGATATAAAAACGAGTAGTTGATGGTTGAGGTCTGCCTGCAGTAAGGACAGCAGAATCTGAATAATGAAAGTCTGCGAACCTGTCCGTATGTTTCCGGATCAGTTTTAGTATTGATGCTGTTCCAGATATTAAAGTAGGCTGTGCGATGGCAATGGGGGCAGATTATCATTTGTTTTGCAACGTCAGACATAAAAAACTCCTTGCTTTAATCAGGTGATGATACCGGACAGTAATGGGAGAACTGTTCATTGCTGTTTGGCAGTTGCTGAGCAGTTATGCGGCCAAATATACTTAATTATACCATGTATAGTGAAGGAATTAAAATCACAATTTTGCCGCAAAATATATTTGCGTCGCAGCCGCGGTTCAAGGTATAATAATACTGACAGTATTGTGCTAATTATTATTTTTTACGATGAAAAGGAGATGCTATCATGAGTTTACTGGAAACGTTGTTAAAATCGATGACCTCTTCATCTTCCCTGGATACTATGTCCAGACGGACCGGCGGCAATAATGACCAGATGGCCGCGCTGATTACAGCTGCGCTGCCGATCCTGCTGCGGGCCCTGACGGCAAATGCTTCCACCAAATCCGGCGCAGAGTCTCTGCAACAGGCCCTGACCGAGCATACGGAAACCGGTTCTGTAGCGGAACAGTTTGAAACGGCCAATATTGATGATGGCGCGAGAATTCTTCAGCACATCCTGGGCAGCAATTCTTCGTCCGTTATGAACGGCCTGTCCCGTCAGAGCGGCCTGAGCAACGACCAGGTAGGATCTGCCCTGGGAGCGCTGGCTCCGGTATTGCTCAACAGTCTGTCTGCTGCGTCCAACCGGGCGCCGGCACAGCCCCGGAAACCTCCTATCGATCTGAGCGACGGGATCGACGCGACAGACATCATGGGCTTCATGCAGATGATGTCCCAGGCCCAGGGCGGTGCCCAGCAGAGACGTCCCCAGAATCAGGCTGCCTTTGACGGAAGCGACCTGTTGGGACTTCTCTCCATGTTAAAATAAAGGAACCTGCTGATTAAACAGAGGTTTCTGTACGCAGGGAATCAAAAGGTATTCGGTGGCTACAGCATAATTGTATACTGTAGCCGCCCTCTTTTTTAGACGGGAGGTAAGACGGATGGCCGGGCATAAAGGCACCCGTTTGGCGCAAAAGTTAAGATGGGTCCTGCTGCGCGTTGTACTGTTGCTGTTTTTGGCGCTTTTTGGGCTGGAGTATGCGGGCTTTCCGCGATACGGGGCCAGTCAGTTTTTTGACTGGGGGCGCCGTATCGTGCAGTCTGACAGTCTGTCGGAAGCGGCGGATGTCCTTAAAAACGGAATGAAAAAGAAAGACGTTCCCGCATTCCCCGACGTTCCTGCCGATTTCAGTGCTTTAGCCCAAAGCGCGCCTCTTGTGACCCTGGAAAATTTACCGGAAAGTGAAGGGCGGACCTTTATCGTACTGCACCGGAACGAACCGCAGTTTTCCGCAGAATTCAAGGCAAAGAACAATCCTTACTATTCTTTTTCACCCCTGGATGGTTTAGGGCGCTGCGGTCCCGCTTACGGCAAGCTGGGACCGGAATTTCTGCCCACCCGGCCCAGGGGGGCTCTCGGTATGATTAAGCCAACAGGCTGGCGTTACAGCAAGTATGAGGAGATAGATAAGAAATACCTGTATAACCGGTGCCATCTGCTGGCTTTCCAGCTCACAGGGGAAAATGCCAACAAACTGAATCTAATCACCGGCACCAGGTATTTCAACGTGACAGGAATGCTTCCTTTTGAGAACCGGGTGGCGGATTATATACGCCGTACCCGTAAGCATGTGTATTACAGGGTGACACCCGTTTTTAAAGGGCGCGAGCTTGTGGCCCGGGGCGTAGCTATGGAAGCCCTTTCTGCTGATGACGGCGGCAGGGCGGTCCATTTCCATGTGTTTGTGTATAACGTACAGCCGGGGATTATCATCAATTACGCTGATGGTTCGAATCGTCGGGAATGAGTTTTTGAAAGCGTATTCCTGGTTGTTTAGTGTGCCGGAGAGTGGCGCCGGAATGGAATTCTATTTATGAAGTATGTACTTGTAGCAATTAATTTGCCTGTAAAAAATCTGTTCAGACAGTTTATATACCGCCTTCCGGAAACCCTGCTGCAGGTAGGAGAGGGATGGCGCGTCGTGGTGCCCTTCGGACCGCAAAAGGTGGAGGGCTTTGTGGTACGCGCTTTTTCCCGGGAGGAAGCTGCCGCAGTACTGCAAAAGGAGAATCCGGAGTTTTCCTTTGCCGGCGTGAAAGAAGTGTCAGCGGCGCTGGGAACCCGTCCCTGGTTTAATGACGAGATGCTGCTGACAGCAAAATGGCTGGCAAAATATTATCTGTGTTCCCTGGCGGAATCCATGCGCCTGTTTATTCCGGGCAAGACCAGCATCAGACGTAAACCGGTGTATCAGGATGGAAAACTCATAGCTTATGCTGTGGAAGAACGCCTGAAAGCAAAAACGGTTCTGGCCTACAGCATTACGGAGGAGGGCAGGGCTGCCTTACATGAAGGGAACCCGCGGGCCAAAGCGCAGATGCGGGCTTTGGAAATATTGCAGCAGGTTGAAGAGCCTCTGGAAGCAAAAGAGGCGGAGGCGCAACATATCAGCGCTGCTGTGCTGCGTGCACTGGCGGAAAAAGGCTGGGCGCTACGGACCGAAAAACGTATGTTGCGCAACAGCTATGACCGGCAGGTCGAACGGAAAGAAACCCTGCAGCTGACTTCTGAACAGGAACAGGCTGTGGCGGCAATCAGGGCTGCGGTGGATCATTCTGGTGTCCCGGGCCCTCAGGAATTCCTGCTCCAGGGCATTACCGGAAGCGGAAAGACAGAAGTGTATCTGCGGGCCGCTGATTATGTGCTGCGACAGGGAAGACAGGTTTTGGTACTGGTACCGGAGATTGCTCTGACGGCACAGATCGTGCAGCGGTTTCAGGCCTGGTTCCAAAATGAGGTGGCGGTGGTCCACAGCAAGCTGTCCCAGAATGAACGGGGCGACGTATGGTATAAGATGCGGACCGGCGAGGCCAACGTTTTGATCGGTGTGCGCAGCGCTGTCTTTGCGCCTTTTAAAAACCTGGGTCTGGTGATCGTGGACGAAGAACAGGAAAACAGTTACAAACAGGAAGAACGTCCGGCTTATCATGCCAGGGAAGTTGCCCGCTGCCGTTGTAAAAATAACGGCGCGGTGCTGCTGCTCGGCAGTGCTACGCCTTCTCTGGAAACATATTACCGGGCGGTTTCCGGAAGCATTGGTCATCTGAAGCTTACATTCCGGCCGGGCGGTTCTGTTTTGCCGGCTGTGGATGTAGTGGATATGCGGGAGGAACTGGCGCAGAAGAACTATTCTGTCATTTCCCGGAAGCTGCGGCGGGAAATCGTTGCGGCGGTTCATGCAGGACAGCAGGCCGTGGTACTGCTGAACCGCCGGGGTTATTCCACTTTTGTCATGTGCAGGGACTGCGGGGAAACCCTGACCTGTCCCCATTGTGCCGTAAGCCTGGTGTACCATGCGGACGAACAGGTGATGCGCTGCCACTACTGCGGCAATACCTATCCGATCCCTCAGACATGTCCGGCCTGCGGCAGCCGGCGTATTAAATATTTCGGCAGCGGTACCCAGAAAGCGGAACAGGAAATCAGCCGGATGCCCGGTGTACGGGTTTTGCGCATGGATCAGGACAGCACGGCCGCGAAGCTGGCCCATGAAGAAATTATCAGCTGTTTTGTGAAAAAAGAGGCTAACGTACTGTTGGGGACCCAGATGGTCGCCAAGGGTCACGATATACCGGATGTTACCCTGGTGGGCATATTAGCAGCTGACAGCGCGCTGAACCTTCCGGACTTCCGTGCTTCCGAACGGGGCTTTGCCCTGCTGACCCAGGCGGCAGGCCGGGCCGGACGGGGAGACAAACCGGGACGGGTGGTGCTCCAGACCTATGATCCCGAAAATGAGGTTATCAACTTCGCGAAAAAACAGGACTACGAGACCTTTGCACAACGGGAACTGATCCAGCGCAGAGCGTTGCACTATCCGCCTTACGGCGAAATAATTAAACTGACAGTTATTGATAAAAACGAAAAGAAGGCATGGGAACTGGGAGATGAGGTTACCATGTTTTTACGGAACCGGTGCGAAACGGAACAATGGGAACGTACGGAGATCATGGGGCCTTTTCCTTCCGGCGTAGCTAAAGTAAGGGATCTGTACCGTATTAACATCGTAGTGAAATCCATGGATATGGAGAAAGTGAAGGCCTGCCTGGCAGACAGCCGGTTCAGGACGGTAAAGAATATTTATTTTGATGTGGATCCCATAACAGCAATATAAGTTTTAAAATCATATAAAATGTGATATAATATAATGTATTTTATTGAAATCGATCATTTATTGGAGGAAAAATGGCTGTTCTGGAGATAAAACGCGCCGGCGATCCGGTTCTTAAGAAAGTTTGTGAACCGGTGAAGCGTATAGATAAAAAAGTAAAGCGGATTTTGAAAGACATGGCGGACACGCTGTATAAATCCGGCAATGGTATTGGCCTGGCCGCTCCCCAGGTAGGTATCCTGCAGCGCATCGTGGTCATTGATCTGCAGGACGGCAACGGTTTGCTGGAGCTGATCAATCCGGTTATAACGAAAAAGGAAGGTTCCAGGATCGTTGGGGAGGGATGCCTCTCCGTGCCTGATTTTGAAGGGGAAGTGGAACGGGCTGAATATGTGGAGTGTGAGTATACGGATCCCCGCGGCAAAAAACAGTTTATTGCCGCAGACGGGCTTATGGCCATCTGCCTGCAGCATGAGACAGATCATCTGGACGGCATCCTGTTTACGGACAAGGCCATAACCATCACACTGAAAGCTCCGGAGGAATGAACCATGTGGAACGTGGTATTTATGGGTACACCGGATTTTGCGGTGGGATCCCTGCGGGCTTTGCTGGAAGCAGGACAGTATCATATTCAGGCGGTGGTGACCCAGCCGGACCGTCCCAAAGGCAGGGGGCAGAAGGTAGTGGAAACTCCGGTGAAGACCTTTGCCCTGCAGCATGACCTGCCGGTGTTCCAGCCCCTGAAAGTGAAAGAACCTGAGTTTGTACAGAAACTGAAAGAATGGAAACCTGATTTTATCGTAGTCGCGGCTTTCGGCCAGTTCCTGACACAGGAAATCCTGGATATCCCGGCGTACGGCTGCATCAATGTGCACGGGTCTCTGCTGCCCAGATACCGGGGCGCCGCGCCAATCCAGTACGCCATCATGAATGGCGAAAAAGAGACCGGCGTAACCATTATGCGGATGGAAAAGGGCATGGACACCGGAGCGATGTACAGCAAAGTGACGGTGCCCATTGATGAAGAAATGAATTTTGCCCGCCTGCATGACGAACTGATGGAAAAAGGGGCGAAACTTCTGACAGATACACTGCCTGAGATAGCAGGCGGTTTGCAGCCGGAAGAGCAGAACGACAGGGAAGCCACTTATGCTACGCTCATCACCAAAGAGATGGCAAAGATTGACTGGGCCCGTCCTGCCCGGGAAGTGCATGACAGAGTACGGGGCTTCGATCCCGCGCCGGGCGCGTTTACGTACCTGCCTGACGGGAAGCTGTTGAAAATCTGGGAGACCCGGGTTGACGGCAGCAGCACGGAAGCGGCGGCCGGTACAGTCGTTTCTGTCAGCAAAAAAGAGTTTTCCGTTGCCTGCGGCGAAGGAGCGCTCCGGGTTCTGACAGTACAGCCCGAATCAAAGAAGCGTATGCCGGCCGCCGTATTTTTAAACGGCCATGGCGTGAAAGCCGGAGATGTTTTAGGAAGCAAGGAGTAAGAAGTTTTATGGTTTCAGCAGTGGAAATGGCAGTTAACCCCAAGAAACGGGTTTTTCTGGCGCTGGTGTTGTTCAGCGCCATCGTGACGGCCATTATCTTGTTTTTTGTCTGGAAAGTGACATATCTGGGCTTTGAAGCCATCAGCCAGTTTTTGCCCACGGCATTCGGGCTGCTGGTATTTGGCGCCATTTTCTTCCTGTTTGCGGGAGAACTGGCTATTGTGCTGGCAATCATGGGAATGCCCCTGCCGAAAATTTTATATTTCTGGTCATGGAAAGCCATCAACTTTTTGTTCCCGTTTGCCGTAGGGCTGGGACGCATCCTTAATATTCCCCGGGAGAAGGTGGAACAGAGTTTTGTGGCAGTGAATAATGCCCTGGTGAAACAGCATCATGTGAAGGTGCCTTCAGACCGCCTGCTGATCCTGACACCGCATTGCCTGCAGCTGGATACCTGCCCCCGGAAAATTACCCGTAATATTGAGAACTGCCGGCAATGCGGCGGATGCTGTGTGGGCGGTCTGCTGGGGCTTTGTCACAAATATCATATGCATTTTGTGGTGGCTACCGGCGGGACGCTGGCCCGTCAGATGGTGGCTAAGGCAAGGCCAAAGGCAATCATAGCCGTGGCCTGCGAGCGGGATTTGACCAGCGGGATACAGGATGTCTTTCCGATACCTGTCATAGCGATTTTTAACGAACGGCCCTTTGGCCCCTGTTTTAATACACGGGTCAATTTAGATAAAGTGGAAGAAGCAATCAGATTGTTAAGTGAAGACCTGCCGGAGGAAGCCAGTGCGTAAAGAAAGGTTTTCAGGATCAGCGAAAGGAACTGCCGGAAAGAATATTCCGGCGAACGGCAGGGAAGCGGCTCTGCTGGTATTGCTGCAGATTTGGGAAGAACAGGCTTATACAGCCATCGCACTGAACCGTGTGCTGCGGCAGGCAAAACTGGAAGAACCGGACCGGCGCTTCGCCACGGAACTGGTCAACGGTTCCGTGAAAGCCAGGGGTACTCTTGATTTTATCCTTGGCCGGCTGGTGGATCGTCCGCTTCAGAAGCTGGAGCCTGTGATTCACTATATCCTCCATCTGGGTTTATACCAGATCTTTTTTCTGGAACGTATCCCGGATTCCGCCGCCTGTAACGAGAGCGTGAATCTGGCAAAAAAGTTCAGCCATAAAGGTACGGATAAATTTGTGAACGGGGTAATGCGGAGCAGCGTCCGGCAGAAAGAAGTTCTGTGGGAGAAAATCTGGGACGATGTTTCGCTGCGGCTCAGTCATCCCCGGTGGCTGGTACAGCGCTGGCGGAAACAGTTCGGTGAAGAAGAAACAGAAGCCCTGTGCCGCTGGGATAACGGACCGGCCAGTCTGTGCCTGAGGGTCAACACCCTGATGACAGCGCGGGATGCCTTTTTGCAGGATTTACGGGAAATGGGCTGCGAAGGGGAGGTATCCCTCTGGTGCCCTGATGGTATCGTGATTACGAGATCGCCGGGACTGCCGGCTCTGTTGCAAAACTTTCCCCACAGTTTTTATGTGCAGGACGAAAGCTCCATGCTTCCGGCCCTGCTGCTGCAGCCGAAGGCAGGCGAGCAGATTCTGGACATGTGCGCCGCGCCGGGAGGCAAGACCACCCACATCGCCGCGCTGATGGAGAACAAAGGCCGGGTGACGGCCTGTGACATATATCCGCATAAACTGAAACTGATTGAAGAAAATGCAAAACGCCTGAAGCTGGATAATATTAAAACGGAACTCCGGGACGGAACGGTTTTTCGGGAAGAATGGACTGAAAAATTTGACAGGGTTCTGGTAGATGCCCCCTGTTCCGGTCTGGGCGTGTTGCGGCGCCGGGCTGAAGCGCGCTGGACTAAAAAAGAAAAGGATTTAAGGGTATTTCCGGCATTGCAGCAGTGTATTCTGGAAAACGCCAGCCGGTATGTCAAACCCGGCGGTGTCCTGGTGTACAGTACCTGTACCATGGAAGAAGACGAAAACGGAAAACAGATAGAGATTTTCCTGCAGAACCACAGGGAATGGAAGCAGGCCGGCTTTGTCCATCCCCGTTCCAAAGAAGTGGTGAAAGAACTGCAGCTGTATCCCCAACGGGATGGTGTGGACGGGTTTTACCTTACGCTGCTTCAAAAAGAGAAGTAGTTTTCCTTTAATAGTTGCGGTATTTTGTTTGCAAAACAAAAGATAATTGAAAGATAAGTAATAACAGATAGTATTTTGATAAACGTTGTATGAAGACTGAAATTTTCGGTATGCCTTTGCCCCAGTTACAAACGGCACTGGCAGAGTTGGGATTGAAAAAATTCCGCGCGAAACAGATATTTGACTGGCTGTATCAGAAATGCGTGTTTGACTTTGCGCAGATGAGTAATCTGGGCAAAGCGGAGCGCCAGTTACTGCAGGAGTGTTTATCGGTGCTGCCGGCGGAAATAAAAACCGTCCGCAGGCTGGATTCCTCCGACGGGCTGACACAGAAGGTTTTACTGGAGCTGCCTGACGGGAATGCCATCGAAACCGTCCTGATGCATCATGATTACGGATACAGCGTCTGTGTTTCCAGCCAGGCCGGCTGCGATATGCACTGCGCTT
>Ga0310695_10007703_pt1 | contig 17093 bp, 14 predicted proteins | sample RumenRJG_04DNA_FD_203882 | JGI IMG/M metagenome (GOLD analysis project Ga0310695, IMG submission 203882) | Bovine rumen microbial communities from Lethbridge, Alberta, Canada - RJG_04 (v2) (version 2) | ecosystem: Host-associated > Mammals > Digestive system > Stomach > Rumen | place: Canada...
TGAAGGACGGGTCGGCTTGGATGAGGAAACGCTCCTCAAAAGAAAGATTGAGCGGACGCAGAGGGCTCTTGATGCCTTAAGCGCAAAGCTCTATGCTACAGCAAGTTAAATTTATGTTATATAGAAGACGATCGAGAAATTCGCGTGGCAGGGTCCGGGCCAGAGGAAGTAGCCCGTATCGTGCCAGATGAGGTGCTGATCCCCTTCCTCCTCGCGGCCCGCGGGATACACGGAACTACCGTAATAGTGGCGGTACTGCGTGCCCATCGCACCCACACCGAGACCCAGGTCGATGGCCCAGTTCCCTTTCCTGCCGAAGCGGTGCTGCCAGCCGATGTTGAGGTAGGTGTTCACATATTCCCCCTGATAGCCGTCGCTCTTCTTCCATTCCCAATCATAGTATCCGCCGGCCAGCGCCAGGCCAAGGTGCCAGCCGTCCAGCCAGCGATGGTATTCCCGATTGCCCAGCCAGTAGCGTATCTCGGCGCCCAGGTTAAGGGCCTGGGAGGCCTGTGCGTTGTTGTTCCAGATGAACCAGGGAGCAAACGCTTCAACTTCCACACTCCAGCGGTTCTGCTCGCCCAGCGGAAGTTCGACTTCCAGGTTGGGGGCGACGACACCCAGCAGCAACAGGTTGGTCTTGACGGCCCACGCCTTGGTCTGGTCGGCTTTCTCCCGGACGCGGGGTGCAGGGGCAACGGTTTCGGGCCGGCAATAATTTTCGTGGACGATAACCTCCCGCTTCTCGATGACGACCGTATCGCGGATTACCAGCGTATCCCGCTCGGGATGCCAGGAAACCACCACGGCACCGGAAATGCCGCTGCGTAACGGAGCCAGGTATTTCTCCTCGAGTTCCGGCCAGACCGATCCGTCGTGGAGCTTGCGGAGCCGCATTTCACGCGGGTCGAGCCAGCGCGGGTCGGCTTTCACGCGGGCCTTGATAATTTGGAGCACCTCGTCGCGCCAGGGTTCGTCGCTGGCCGCTACCAGGTCATAAAAGTCGTCCCAGCGGGGACCGAGGTTGTGGAGTTCGATGGTGCCGGCCATTTCGCCCAGACGCTCGCGCAGGTATGCGGCGATGGCTTCAACACGGGCCTGGCCCAGTGCCAAGTTGCGGTTGCGGGAACCTTCCGGCGATGCGCCGGCATAGACGTCAAACTGGATGCAGACGGGGTTGCGGTTGCCATATTCCGTGCGGAAACGTTGTTCGAAACGCTGCCAGTTCCGGGCATTGTCGGCATAGGAAAGATCGAGTTCGGCGTTATCCAGGCGGAAGCGAAGAGATACCGTGTCGCGGTCAGTGTTGGTATGTGCACCCAGCCGTGACGGTAATGCTAAAAGGACCAGAAACAGTCCCCCAATCACCGCTATCTTACGTAATCCTCTTCTCATTTTTACCCCCCTGGAGAGAATCTAAAATGCGAAAAACGGCGCAAATATAGCGATTATTTGGAAAATGTGTCCTTTATTTTTACTTTTTTTATATTATTAAGAGGGTTTAGGAGGGTTTTTTCTTCACCAAAGATATCGCCCCCACAATCAGGACCAGCACGATCAGAAAAGCAAGCGCCGTGTTGAAGCCATCGCCCATTCTGATCTTCAGAAGGAAGACACCATAGTTGAGTCCAAACAGTACAAGCCCACCGGCAATTCCGGCACCGATGGCTCCGATGGTTCCGGTAGGATTCGTTTTCCACGTCTTGTCTTTGATGATATTCCGCCCGATATAGCCAAGCGGAATCAGTCCTATCACAATGGCCAAGGAGAGCGCCAGCGTCTTCTTTGTCCTGGCGGCCGCCTCTGCGGCCTGGCTTTCCTGTTCAATCTGGTTGGCCTTCTCCAGGATGGCCCGCGTTTCCGGGGTGCTGTACAGGTCGTACAACTCTTCGGGAGTCTGTGCCAGCGCCAGACCTACAAGGAAATCCAGGGCATAGAAACCGATATCCGGCAGGCTCATACTACTTCGCGGGCCGCCCTGCTCTCCAACAAATTGGAAAAGGACGATTTCCTGCTCGAAGGCCTGGACTTTGACATGAGCACGGCCATCGCCTACACGGAATATAGCCTTGTGGATACGGCCAAACTCTGGTATGACTGGAACGGGAACGCCTATCCCACGCCTTCCCCCCTGGGTGGCGAGCTCGGGAACCGGTTCCCGACGGAATCCTTCAACCAAAAAGCCACCTTGATCAACAAGTTGAACCTGGAATAAAGCAATAGAAAGACACTAACTGACAGAAATGTTTCAGTATAGTTTCATTAAAAGCAAATCGTAATTTTGTACTTTATTGATTGTCAGTTATTTCCGCCGAAAAGTTAGTGTTCCCGCCCGAGGCACGAATATCGCCCTTTCAGATGCCTGGAGGGGCGATAATTTTTCGCTTGGACAACATTTGGACAACAGCGCTGCTTTATTCCCATTTGCCACTGGTGGCGGTGCCATCGGCGGCGAAGTTGAGGACAAAACTCATAATGGGTTTGTCCTGATACCTTTCGGCATAGGCGGGAACCTTTTCATACTTCATATCCACACCGCCGCTCGAAGAGTTGGAGACCGTGTTCCCCAGTTTCTCATTGCTTTTGTTTACCACATAGTACTCGTAGCCATAGGCGTGCTTTGCGCTGAATACTCCCTCCTTGGAGGACTCGAAACCATCCTTCAGCTGCATCTTCACGCGGGCACCCAGGGTGGCGGGCAGTTTGGTGGTCTTGACGGTCTTGGTCCATTCCTTGGAAGTCATGGTCTCGGTCTTTACCTCGCCAGTTGCGTCATAGTATTCCACCATCAGGTTAAATGCACTGAAGAGGTCGTCGGTGACCGTAAATGCGTAGGTCATCATGGCGGAAACAGGGGTGGTGTCCGGAGCCTCGGGCTGGATAGGATTGTCCTTCCCACAGGACGTGAACAGGGCAGTGCAGCAAAGGACGGCTGCGAGCGTCATCAGAATCTTTTTCATGCTTTTGATTGTTATTTAATTGATAATTACCATATTCTCACGCGGTCCCCATCATTGCGGTAAAGCTTGTCTTCGGGCTGGAGGGGGAAGAGTTCATACCAGTCGTCAGTGTTCATGACTACGCCGTTGATACGCTCTCGGAGAAGGGAATGCGTGTCCTTGGCGCTGGGGTTATCGTCGGTACCAAGGGTGCGGTCGTGGGCGTATTTGACGCTGTATTTTCCGTGCATCTGCCAGGCATAGGCAAGGTAGAAGCGACGGCGCTGCAGGTCGTATTGCTCACCGGTGAAGCCGCTTTCCCGCAGGTAGCGCAGATAGGTCTCATAGGCAATAAGAAATCCGCCCAGGTCCGCAATGTTCTCGGCCACGGTGTGAGCACCGTCGTTATAGACGCCGGGCAGTGACCATGGTAAGACCTCGAACTGGTTGTAGCAGTCGATTAGCATCTGTGCGCGGCGCAGGAACTCCTGCCTGTCGGCCTCACTGGCGAAAAGGTTTCCCAGATCGCCCTGCCAGTCATACTGAGATCCGTTGGTGTCGAAGCCGTGTGTCATCTCATGGCCGGTGACATAGTAGGAGGCATAGTTGAACGCCTCGTTGGCACCGTCCTGACAATAGGGTTCCATGAGCCACGCGGGCAGGATGTTCATAGAGTTGTGATTGAGCGCATAGAAAGCGTTGGCTTCCATGAGGTCAAAGGAGTTGGTGATATTGCTGATAAATCCGACCCTGACAGTGGGCTGGCCTGCAAGACTGATGTTGAATTGTAACTGGGTGCGGCGCAGGGCAAGAACATCGTCAAGGATGGTTTCGCAGGCGCTAAGGTCCGGCAGGCCCTCCGGCATCCACTGGTCGGGGCAGCCCACGTTGAAGGTCATAGCGTCAAGCTTGCGGCGGGTGCTTTGTTTAGAGGCGTCGCTCATCCAGGTGCTCGCATCGATTCGTTGGCGGAAGGTTTCGCGCATCTGTTCGCAATGGGCAAGCGCACGTTTCTTCATCTCGGCGGTGACATAGGCATCGGCGAAGACCTTCGAGCGCTCGTAGCGCAGGTATTTCTTGCTGATGATGTTCACCAGTTCCTCTTGTGTCAGTGAGGTCTCATCGCTGAACAGGACGGCATCGGCCATGATAGCGGGGAGGAGTATATTCTCCTTGAACGCGTCAACGTCAAAGTTTTGAATCGCGTTGAACGCATTGGTAAAGGCTTCCGTCAGTCCTTGCTGAACTACGAACGGGTTTTCATCGGCAAAGTAGGCATTCTCCGGAGCCACGCCCAGCTCTTGCATAATGGTCACGAGCATCGGCCACTGCTCCACATCTATGCTTTTGGTGGCGGCGTCCATGAGCGGACGCACCTGTGCAAGCACTTGGGGATCATTTGCCAGCCGCCATGCCAAATTGTCCTCTGGCTTGAGCATCGAAGCCGTGTATTCGTTGGTGACATCTCCCGCGATGCATAATGCGAGGCGGCTGTTATGCGAGAACGGCATAAGGTTGAAAAACAGATGGTAACCCTCTTTCATCATCCCGGCAGCCAGTCGCCAGGCTTCCTCGGGGGTCTGGAGGGCCTCCACGCGGACCTTTGCCTCCTGCAAGCGTTGCTGCTGCAAGGCGATGGTCGCTTCGTCTCGACGGGCGATGTCGCTTTTCATCTTCTCCAACGAGGGGATATTCAGGGCGGCGAGGCGCTGATCCATCAGCTTGGGCACCTCCACCTTTGCCCAGCAGTTGATGTCGAGTTTTGACTCATCTACCTGGGCACTTTTCCAGAACCCGCCGTTACAGTACATGAAGAAATCGTCGCCGGGCTTGTAACTATCGTCCCCCGCGTCCGCGGGTACGGGCCAAATGCCGTTATCCACGGCGATCTCCGGCTCGTCCGGGTCGCCTTTTTGGCAGGCGCTCAGACCCAATGCCACGATGGCCATGGCCATCAGATAGAAATACTTTCTCATTGTTGCTGATATTTAGTTTTATTATTCGGCATCCATTGCCCCTCCGCCCCCGCTGGTGGGATTGCCCCAGGGCAGGCAGGTGTTGATGCGGAGGAAGTTGCCCCAGCCTGTCAGTTTGTGGAAGGTACACTGCTCGTAGCCCGCGCCGACATTGCTCTTGGCGGTAAACCCGGCTGCTATGAGGTCGGCATTGTAGAGGGTCTCTTTGTAGAGGCAGACGCTGAGGCTGTAGTGGTCGAGGTGCTGCACGCTCCAACTGATGTCGGCACGCTGGAGGATGGCCCGGTCGAAGGCTTGTTTCATGTCCTGCGCGATGGCCTTCAGTTCGCTGTCGCCGGTGTTGGCGGCCAGCTTGTCGGCGTAGTCCTGGAGGTCGAAGAATGGACTGATGTAATTGGTGGCGATGTCGTCGGATGCCAGATGGAATCTGTAAACCTGCGTGGTGGCGAGGTCGATGGCCTCCTGCTGCGTGGGATAGAGGGCAATGAGACGGTCGGCCAGTCGCTTGGTGACATCGAGAACGCCGTCGAGTTCGCTGGTGCGCAGCAGTTTGAAGTCGCCGTTGACGGCCTTGCCCTCATCATGGCTGTACCATTTCTGCCATGCAGGGGTGATGTCGTCGAGCATGTAGGCGAAGGCATCCTCCACGTCATCTTTCTCGATAAGTCCCCTGATGAAGGCGGGCAAAATGATATAGTCGCTGCTAAGCAGGTGGGCCGAGCAGGCGATGTACTCGGCTACGTCGCGCAGTTCGGTGAGCGACTCCATGTTGCCCATCAGGCAGTTGTTGAAAAAGATGGCCTTCAGCGGGGCGCAGCCCGTGGCCCTGATGGCCTGCGAGAGTTCGTACATGTCCAACTGCTCCTTGCCATTCCACTCGTCGCCGATGACGCCTTTTGTGGCATCGGGATTTTCGTGATACTTGCCCGGTATGTCATTCATCGGGTCGAAGCCGCTGCCGTGCCCCCAGATGGTGAAGATGTACTCCTCGGCAGGGCAGAAGAGGCTGCTGAACTCGATGAACCGGTGGATGGTGTTGGGATCGTAGAGTTTGGTGGCGATGGCTTCGGTGTGCAGTCCAAGACCGTTCAATCCTTCCGAGTGCAGGTTGTCAAGGTCGGTCTCGCTGTCCAGCTCGAACCACACCACGTCGCCGTCATCGGTCATCTGGCCGCTGGTATTCTGGCCATACTTGTAGAGGACGGCCACGCGCACCTTGGTGGAATCCTTCAGGCAGGGCCTGACCGCCTCCCAGAAGTCTTTTTCGATGATGTTGTCCATCTTGCCGCCGGCGTTGCCATAGACGAAGATGGTGTAGCGGGCCTGGAGGCCGGGGACCTGGAGCAATTCACGTTTGCCCCACTCGTCAAACTGTGTTATTTGAGCAGCATCGGCCTTGTCGAAAGTCATGCCGCCCGAACCTTCGTAGCTTAGCGTCAGTTTGCCTCCTTCTGTCCCGTACGTCCAGTCCCAGGGGCCGTCCTCCATAAGGGTGACCAGTTTGCCGTCCCCGGCGGTATAGGTAAACGGCTGGTGCTGGATGGCCACGGGGTCTTCGCCCGCCAGGAAGAAGACGTCGCACACGCCCGTGCCGTCGGCGTTGAACGTCCACACGTTCCACGCCTTGCCATAATTCCAAATGGAGAAAGTCTTTCCGGACACATCGGAAACCCAAGTGCCGCCAAAATCCTTATATCCTGATGGTGTATCGTCCTTGTTGCAGGACGTGAACACCGCAGCGCAGCAAAAGACGGCTGCGAGCGTCGTGAGAATCTTTTTCATTTGATATTGAGTTTGTCTAAAAGTTCGATATTCTCCCTGATAAACCTGCCGAGGGCGGCATTCTTATCGCCGATTCTCCACCGCTGGAAAATGATGACGGCCACCAGCGCCAGCACGATGACGATGATGGCGGCAGCGAGAGCTACGGTGATAATGAGGGTAAAATCCATACACTTTGCTTGTTTTATCCAGCGGCAAAGGTATGCAAAGAGGGGTGGCTAGTTGTGCCACCCCTACAAATCATTGTGCCAATTCTGCAAAATTTACTTTTTAGCCGCTTTCCGGTAGTCCGAAGGAGACATGGAATAAGCTTCGTCGAAGAGACGGTAGAAGGTGCGGCGGGAAAGGCCGCAGAGTTCGGCGATGAGGGCTACGGAATCGGAAGTGGTGGCCAGAAGGCGAGCCGCGTGGCGCAGGCGGTAACCATTGATGAAGTCGGTGGGCGTCACTCCGGCACACTCGCGCAGGGCATCGTAGACATAGGTGCGGTTGGTACCGGCCAGAGTGGCCAGCGTATCTTGGCTGGTATCAGGATCGGTGAATACATCGGGACTGCTCATCAGTTCGCACAGGCGGCGGTATAGCAGCTCGCTCTGCGAGAGTGTTTCGGCCGGTCTTTCCCGCAGGGCTTTGCGCTCATCGGCCTCGGCCTTCTCACGCTGCTGTATCTCCTGGTAGAGGCTGCGGTTCTTTGCCTCCAACGCGCGGTTGTATTTGCGGGCGCGTACAAGGAGATAGCCGACGAGCAGGATGATGAGGATGGCCGACAGGATGATGATGCGGTGAACGGCCAGCGAATGGCGACGGCTGGTGATTTCGGCCTCCTTCTGACGGATGACCTCCTGCTGCTCCATATCCATCTTCCGCTCCTCCACATGGATTGAATCGCTCAGGTGGCGCATGCGGTCGGCGTATGCCATGGCCTCGTCCGTGCGCCCGGCCTTTTGCAAGGCCTTGTACTGGCTCATCATGTAGTTGTCGATATAGGAGTTGTCGATGGAGCTGCCACGGGCCAGATAGAGGGAATCCGTCTTGCGAAACAGGCGGATGGCCTCGTCATAGCGGCCGGCCATTGTAAGGTAGCGGGCTTCGGCTACCAGGTCATAGGGCATCAGATCGGGAGCCTGCCGATGTTTCCGGGACAGAGCCTCTGCCTTGTCGAAATGTCCGTTGGCGGCATATGCAAGGGCCTGATTGATGGTCAGGTTGTTGATGCGTTTGTTTAGGACGTACTCCGGAATTTCTGGACAGCGGGCCATACGAGCCATGGCTGTATCGGCCTTCTCCACCATAGGCAGAGCCCTCTGGGGCATATCCTGCTCAAGGTAGAACTCCGTGGTCTCTATTACGGCCACAACCAGGGCGTCTATGATCCAGTAATCTTTGGGCAGCGTTACGCCCATCATCAGGTCGACGCCCTCCAGATAATAGCGTTCGGCCTCTTCCATGTGGCCCAAATGCTTTTCACAATCACCTTTGACGGTGAGTGCGCGACTCTTTATCCGCAGGGCCACCTGCTCGTCCATGCCGCCCCTATCCACGTCGGCAATGATTTCGTCGGCCAGATGAAGGGCCTTGCCCCATTCTCCATTTTTGTTTAGCAGTGAGCTAAGCTGGAGAAGGGCCGAATAATAGTTGACACCTTCGCTCCTGAGCTGGGGATTATGCTTAATCCTCTCGCCGTAGAAAATGGCCAGCCTCGTCTTGCCCATTTGCCCGTAGACATTGGACCGGATCAGGTTGGCCGTAGTCTCCGAGAACACGCCAACGCGCTCGGCACTGTCTACCCGCGCCAATACTTGTTCCGGATTCGAGAATAGCAAATCCTGGAGCTCGTACTTCAGCGCGGTCGCCTCCTCGCTTTTGTCCGGCTTCGTGCAGTTCACGAGCAACGCCAGCACCGCAAAAGCGGCTGAAAGTATGATGGTATATCTATGGTTTTTCATGAGAAGCACTTCAAACATACAAAGGTATGCAGATTTTTCCGAAGAGCCGATGATTTGTTCCAAAAAGGCAACGCCAGATCCTTTACGCCCGCCGAAGGCGCACGAGGTGACCGCGACGGGACCATTTGGTCATGGTGGAGTCGCAGCGGTGCAGTAATGACATGACCTCCCGGCGGGTCATCCACTCCTCGGCAGGGGACTTCCCGGCAGTACTGCGGGGTTGAACGGATTGTTGGTACTTTTTGACGACAGCATCGGCGAACGCTTCCAGCTGCTCATCGGTGATGATGGTTAAGACCATCTGGCTTGCCGGCGCTTCCGGCACACAAATCTTTCTCTTCGCCCAGGGCTTACTATGGCATCAACAAGGGTATCAAATCCGGCAGTGTCATCAGAATCAAGAAGGGTGTGTATATGCTTCCTGAAGAACTGGCTACTACGATGATTGATGTTGAAAGAATCGTCCCAGGTGGTGTAGTTTGCATGTATTCTGCATGGGATTATTATGGACTTACCACACAAATCCCTGACGGTTTTTACGTCGCAATAGAAAAGCACAGGAAAGTGGCCAGGAGCCCTGCGTTTAGCATGCCCTGGACCTCGATGTTGCGTCGCCTGCTTTGCAGCAGGCGTGTGCCGGAATTATTCTATCGCCTGGATGATATCCGCATAATTGCTCCATCCGTCGGCTTCCTTGTATGCATCCACCGATCCGGCGGGAACGAGGATTTCGAAGTCGAAGCGGCGGGGCAGGAAGTTGCTGGAGATGTCAGCCCCGGGAGCCCGTGGAGGTGTGGGGGCAAGCACGGTAAGCTTTTCCAGGGCAGACTGATAAAATGCCTCTGCCTCAATTACTTCCACGGTGGAAGGAAGCGTAAAATCTTTGAGACCAGTTCGGATGAAAGCGGCATACCCGATGGTTCTGATGCCTTCCGGAAGCGTAAGTTCCTCGAGGGAAGAACATTCGCTGAAGAGCCTGTTCTTGATGGCGGTGACACCCGAAGGGATATTGACCTGCCTGAGGTTGTGGCAGCCTGAGAAAGCACCCTCTCCCATTTCAGTTACATGCTCCGGTATGACGATTTCCTTGAGTCCGGTACCGGTGAAGGCGTTGCTTCTCAATTCCGTGAGGGTGGAAGGAAGAAGGATGCCCTCCAGAGAAGAGCAGCCGTAGAACGCGCTGCCCTGGATAAGGGTCACGCCCTCGTGCAACTTCACTTCCGTCAGGTCCTTGCATCCCGCCAGCAGGCTCTCCACCACTACGTTGATGTTCTTGGGCAGGGTGAAGGATTCCAGGCCGCAGTCCATGAACGTCCAGTAACCCAGCACGTTGAGATCTTCGGGCAAATCGATGTGCCTGAGGTTCGTGCAGCCGGAGAACACGCCGCTCGAAGTAATGGCCGTGAGCGTGGGAGGAAGCGTTACCTCCTCCAGGTTGACACAATCTGCGAACAGGTTGAAAGAATTGATCTGCGTAACGGTGGAGGGGATGACCAGCTTTTTCAGAGCGCTGCACGCAAAAGCATTGTCTCCCATTCCCTGGAGTCCTTCCGGGAGAACGGCCTCCTCGATGCCCGAATACACAAAACAGTATTCCCCAATATGTTCCAGTTTATCCGGCCAGGTGACGTCGGTGAGTTTGCCGCAGTTATAGAAAGCATATTGTCCCAGCTGCTCAATATTGTCATGCATCGTGACCGATGACAGGTTCTGACAGCCATAGAACATTCTGGCCGCGACAAACTTGCTTGCGGCAGGCATGGTGAAAGACTCAAGATTTGAACATCCGCTGAAGACTCCCTGGTTAAAATACTCTACGCCGTCAGGAATGGCAAGGGTCTTGATGGCCGAGGCGGAGAATGCAAAATCCCGAATCCCTTTCAGGGAGGAAGGAAGTTCTATGCTTTGAAGCGAGGAACAATTGGAGAACAGATGCTCGGAAAGAATCTTTGTCCCTTCGGGGATGTTTATGGAAGCAAGGCTGTTGCATCCGGTGAAGACGCCTTTGCCGAAGGTCATGGCATTGTCCGGCAGCGTCACTTCTTCGAGGGCGCTGCAATACTGGAAGGCTCCGGCTTTCATGTGATTGAGCCGTGCGGGGAGGGTGATTTCCTTCAGGCCGGTACAGAAATAAAAAGCCATTTCTCCGAGGGTGCTGATATTCCCCGGGAGCTGCACGGAGACCACATTCTGACAGAACTCGAAATAAGGGGGCAGCTCTCCGGTGCCATGGTCGTCAAAGACCAGGACGTAACAGTCATGGACGGCATCATAGGTGTGGCTTACAATACCTTCCCAGGTGTAGAAGCCCTGCCATGTCGGATCCCCGTTCTCGTCAAATCCGGAGCCTTCGGAAGTGGTCCCGGCCGGGAGACCGTTGTTGGTGGTGTAGAGGATTGTGTTGTCGGCCAGCTGTACGGTATAGATGTCCCCTTCGTCGGCATCACCCACTTTGCCCCAAACGGCCCGTTTGACGGTAACGGGGTCACGGTGGATATATTCACCGGCGGTAACCTCCAGTCCGTTAACCTTTTTGGAGAAACGGAGTGTAAAACCCTGTTCCAGCGTGCCCGGGATGCAGGCTATGCAATACCATTTGCCTTTCCGGAAGGTCTCGCCGTCAGGCGCGCGAAGTTCGATACGGCTATACTCTTCCTGGGGACCGAGCGAAACGCCCGGAGAAGGGACATAGCAATAGGGGTTGCCGCCCGCGTCGAAAGACACGCGCACGTCCCCGGCAATCTTTTCTCCGCCATTGGCAAAGAGGACGACCTTCTCCACGCCTTCCTCAAGGATGGAGAACTTGATGCCGCCGCAGACGTTGTAGAAGGTGAGGGTTCCCATGGACCTGCTGCTGTTGACAATTCCCTGGGCGGCGGACAGGAAAGCCGTCCGGTCAAAAGTGCCTTCCGAGGCCGTCTGAATAGGCGGAACGGCCGTTTCTATGTAATTAATGGTCTCATTCTTATCGATCGTCCAACTTTTCTCTCCCGCGGATTCATACGGGTACAGGGCCCAGAGGTCCAGGTCAAAGCCGGAATCGGGACGGTTGGCATAGACGTCCCAGCGCTGGGTGCCGATGAAATCGGCCGTCCGGGAAGGGGCGGACAGGGATGTGGTAAACTTCTCTTCTTCCATGAAATACGCCTTTATGGCATCTCCGTCTTCCCAGAAGATGGAGCCGTCCTCCTGCAGGGAGGTTTTGGTGGTATTGCCTTCGCCGGCAGCCCGGATGATAAACACGGAAGATTCGGGGTTCACGGGCACTTCCTCGCGTGCGCAGGCGGCAAGGACAAGCACCGCTGAAAGGATGTATAGAGTCTTTTTCATGATTTCCAGTCTTTATGGGTTACTTCCAGTTCTCTTCTCCGGTGCCTTCGTTGCCGCCGGCGATGGTTTCAACGGTGACGGTGCACCTGGCGGAGACGCCGTCCGCCGATGCCGTTATCTCGGCCGTGCCTTCGGAGAGGGCCTCGACCCTGCCGCTCTGGTCCACGCTGGCAACGCCTTCGTTGCTGCTGGCCCAGGTCAGGGAATTGGCGGACGGGGCGTTTTCCGGAGTCACCACCGCATACAGATAGAGGACGTTGCCTACCGTAAGGTGGACTTCCGAGGTATAGAAAGCGATGGATGTGATTTTCTGCACTACGGTGACCGTGCAGGAGCCGGTAATTTCCTGGCCCTGAAGCGTTGTCCGGTAGGCGTAAACCGTGGCTGTGCCCGCCTTGTTGGCCGTGACCGTCCCGTCAGCGGCCACACTGGCCGTGGAGGTGCTTGTGGAACGCCAGTAAACGCTTTTGTCAGTGGCATTGTCAGGGGCAACCGTGGCCGCCAGACGGAAGGTCTCGCCCACGTTGAGTTCTATTTCGGAAGGCTCGACCGTGATGGCGGAAATGTCCACATATCCTCCCGGGCCGGGGTCTTCGTCGTCCCACACGATGATTTCGCATTCCGCGCTGAGTCCGTTTGGGGTTTTGGCACCGACGATGGCCGAGCCCACTTCAAGTCCTGTCACCAGACCGCTCTCCGAAACGCTGGCCACCTTGGGCTCCAGCGAATACCAGATGACCGTCTTGTCGGTGGCGTTGCCGGGTTTGAGGGTCGCGGTGAGCTGCAGGGTCCCGCCCACCTTGACAGATTCGCTGGAATGATCCAGCGTGATGTCGCTTACTTCTACTTTGGGATCTTCGGAATTCTCATCCGGGATGCCCGGAGTCTTTCCGCATGAGAGAAGGAAAGTGCCGAGGGCCAGGCCCGCCGTCAGCAATCTGAGAATGGCGGATTTCATATCTTTTCTTGTTTGGTTTGTCCAAATTTATAAAGTTTGAGCCACTCTCAGGGCCTTTGAAAGGGCCTTTTTGACGAATGTGCCCCTGTGGATGACGAAACCTCCCATTTCGTTGACGAGCCCGGAAAAAGTGTTAGGAATTAGCCGTATACGGCAGGAATACGAAACAAAATACATAAATTTGTGACCATGAAAAGGCTTCTTACCTGCTGCTCCGCCATGTTGCTGGCCCTGTCTTTCTGCCTGCCGGTCAGGGGGGAGGAAATAGAGCATTCCCTCACCTACAGACGTTTCACCACGCTGGATGGCCTGCCCCAGATGCAGACGGAAACCGTGTGGCAGGACTCCCGCGGCTATATCTATATCGGGACGCTGTCGGGGTTCGTGCGGTATGACGGGCTTTCCCTGACCCCCTTCCTCCGCGGCAGGAGGGAAAACATCGTAAACTTTCAGGAAGTGGACGGAAAGGTCCGTGCCTTGGGATTCGTGCGGCAGTGGACCATCCGGGGAGAAAAGGCCGGCATGGGCCCCATTGACCCCGAGGGCCGCCTCCTGCTGAACAATTTCAACGCGGCGGATTTGCCCCCGGGGCATGTCCTCCTGGAAGACAGGCAGGAGACCGGCCGCGTGCTCGGCAAGCTGGAAGCCGACGGGGTCCGCCCGCTGCTGGCGCTTCCCCTGCTGGACGAGATGACCCCGGACCGCAAGATGTATGTAGACTCTACCGGAATATATGTCCCCCATGCGCAGGGCCTCTATCTGGTTCAGGGAGACGAGGTCCGCCTGCTCTCGCGCAAGCCGGATGTCTATGCGCTCATCCGGACGGGAGACGGGCTCTGGGCCTTTGCCGGAGACGGCATCTGGCAGGTAAGCCGGGAGGGTCTGTCACAGGTCCTTCCCTTCCGTTTCCCGGACCCGGATTATGGTCTCTTGGTGCGGGGAAACCGCCGGGGAGAACTGTATATTGCAGACGCGCACACCCTCTGGAAGTATGACGGAGAAATGCACCCGCTCGCCTCCGGTTTCAACCTCATCCGCGGGCTATTCGTGGACCGCTGGGACCGTCTTTGGGCTGCCACATACCAGGGGGCGTATTGTTTCTTCCAATGCAACCTGGTCAATCACGCCCTGCAAGACAAAAACGACATTGTCCGCGCCCTGGCGGTCTGCAACGGCCATCTGGTGATGGGAACCCTCAACGGGAAAGTCCTGGTGGACGGAGAGGTCGCCAGCAGCATAGACGGCAATTTCTACGCCCCCGGCGCCGCTGTGCTTGACGGGGTGGTCTATCTAGCCGGAAACGGCGACATTGCGGCCCTCAGCGGACATGCGCTGCGTTGGCTGGGCCTTCCCCATGACAGCTACCGCTTTGTTTCCGCGGCCGGAGAAAAACTCATCATCGGCACCCGGTCGGCCGTCCTTTCCTATGATCCTTCCACGGCAAGCATGGATACCCTCACGACGCAGATTATCCATCCCTGGTCGGCGGCACAGGACCGGGACGGGCGGATTTGGGTGAGCGGAAATCCCGGACTGTATTGCCTGGACGGCCCGCACAAGATCAGAAAAGTCAGGAGCACGCCTTCCACGCTGGTGATTTCGGCCATGGCGTCGGATGGCCGCGGCAGGATTTGCTTTGCCGAAGGCGACTCCCTTTTTATCATCAGGAACGGGAGCATCCGGAAGATGGCGGAAGTTCCGGCCTCCGGACATGAAATCCGGTCCGTCCACCTTTCGCCGCAGGGCTATCTGGTTGTAGCGGCCATCGATGGCTTGCTGGTGGCCCATATGAGAGAAGACGGCGTGGCGACCAACCCGCACTGGTTCGACGTGCGGGGCGGTTTCACGACCATCGAACCCCTTGCCGCTCCGATGGCAGAAACTCCGGATGGCACTGTCTGGCTAGCCGGATTGGAAGAAATGACCTCTTTTTCGCCTGCCAGTCTGCTGCGGGACAGTCAGGAGTCCACCATCGTACCGGCCCCGCGCCCCTGGTGGCAACGCCCGTGGGTATGGCTCCTGGGCCTGGCTCTGCTGACCGGCTGCATCTGGATGGCCGCCCGCCGCTTTGAAAAGCGCAGGTCCCGGAGGAAAATGGAGGAACTGGAACGGGAAAAGAAGCTTAAAGAATTGCAACTCAGCGCCGTCCGGTTGAAATCCATCCCGCATTTCCATGCCAATGTCCTCGCCGGAATCGAATACTTCGTGATGAACAACTCTGCCGACGAGGCGTCGCGCTATCTGAAACTTTACTCCGATTTTACTGACCGGACGCTGTCCGACATAGAGCGGCCGACCCGTTCCGTGGCTGAAGAAGTGGAATATGTCCGTACCTATCTCGAACTGGAAAACCTGCGGTACGGAAATCAGTTGGAATATAGGATACAGGTTGCGCCTGACGTTGACAGGGAATACCTTCTTCCCACCATGCTGTTGCATACATATTGCGAGAATGCGGTCAAGCATGGCATTTCGGCCAAGTCAGGCACGGGGCACGTCAACGTAGATATCGTCGCGCAGAAACGGGACGGAGTCGAGGGGGTACTGGTCAGCGTCAGCGACGACGGGGTAGGACGCGCGGCGGCGGCCACCTCCGGAGGTCCCTCCACCAAGCAGGGCCTGAAGATTCTGCAACAGCAGATTGCGTTGTACAACCGTTCCAACAAGCATCCCATCATCCAGGCGGTGACCGACCTGGACGACGGCCATGGACATCCCGCCGGAACCCGTTTTGAGACCTGGATTCCGAAGGGTTTCCAATATTAGTTCCTTCACTTTGGCGGTATTAACAAACACCTTCATCATGACAAAAAAGCTGAAGACCATCGTGGTGGAAGACGAGCGCCTGCCTCGCCTGTCTCTCCTGCAGAAACTGGAAGATTACCCCCATGTCGAGGTGGTGGATGCCTGCGACAGCTATGAGCGTGCGCGTGAAAGCATCCTGGCGAACCGGCCCGACCTCCTGTTCCTGGACATCCAGCTGCGGGGACAGAATTCCATATCCCTGCTGGAAGAACTCCGGAATACCATCCGGCTGCCCTATGTGATTTTCACGACCGCATATACGGACAGCAAGTATCTGATGAGCGCCATCAAGCTGTCGGCGGTCGATTATCTGGTGAAACCGATCGGCAAGGCAGAACTCTCCCATGCCATCGCCAAGGTGACAGACCGTGCCGAAACCGGCGGGAAACTGTGTTTCAAGGTAGTCGGAAGCCTGCTGTTCCTGGAATCCGCCGACCTGGCCGCCGTCCGGGCTGATGGTAACTATTCCCGGCTCATTTCTTTTGCAGGAGAGGATCTGGCCCTGGAAAGCCTCCTGTCCATCGAACGGCGTCTTCCCAGTCCGCCTTTTGTGCGGGTGGACCGCAGCACCGTGATAAACCTTCCCCTGGTCAGCCGCGTGAATACCCATGAACACACCTGCACCCTGCAGTCCCTTGACGGACGCGTGCATGAGCAGAGCTTGTCCGCCAAAGGGATAGAGACGTTGCTGGAGCGGCTCGGCCCGGTCCAGCTCTGACGGATGGGCTCTCTGGGCGGCTCACAACACTATTATTATCAGGCGTTTATGATATTAAGTTAGTGTTCCCATCCGAGGCACTTTGACGAAGATGACCTTCAGCATGGCACGGGGTGAGTAGCTGCTGGTCCCACCACCTTTGTAGGTACGCTCAAGGGCACGGAGATCCAAGCCCTCTACAACAGCATCAACCACCCTTGCAGGATGCTCTGCCGGAACCATATCGGAAAGATACACAGGAAAAAGGCTTCCTTCGTTGCGATTGTAAAATTTATAGACTACCTTTGTCATGCCTGATGTCAATATTTGATATGTTTTAACGCAATACAAATATAATCATAATATTTGACAAAAGCAATAGCTATTCCTTTGATTATCAAAAGAATAGCTGTATTTTTATGCGTGTTTTTGGTTGGAGGAAGGGATACCCTCCAGGGGGCTTGTGTACCCCCGCACAAGGGTAGGGGGAGGGGCCCGTTGGATACAAGTTCCCGCTGCTAGCGGGGACGCGGGAGACAATGGGAGGGGCCGGAACGAAGCGAAGCGAAGTGGAGTCCCCCTGGAGGGTATCCCTTCCTCCGGCACTTGTGACGCTAGCGGTCCACTAACTTGGCAGGGTAAGAGCAAAAATGGCCGTTT
>Ga0310695_10007704_pt1 | contig 17093 bp, 16 predicted proteins | sample RumenRJG_04DNA_FD_203882 | JGI IMG/M metagenome (GOLD analysis project Ga0310695, IMG submission 203882) | Bovine rumen microbial communities from Lethbridge, Alberta, Canada - RJG_04 (v2) (version 2) | ecosystem: Host-associated > Mammals > Digestive system > Stomach > Rumen | place: Canada...
ACGAATATATACAAAGCAAAGTGGATGAACTCAACAAGCGACCTAGAAAGTGTCTGGGGTACCTAACACCTTATGAGGTCTATTATTCAACCGTGTTGCACTTAATTTGACAATTCAAGATTAAAAAAAGCGGACGAACGGCAATAATAATGGCTTCCAAGAAAGTAAAAAAGTGATGGATCAAGTGATCCATCACTTTTTTATTCGCATGATAAGCGCTAGCCGAACAGCGCCAGCAGCAAGCCTGCGGCGACGGCGGAGCCGATGACCCCGGCAACGTTCGGACCCATGGCGTGCATGAGCAGGAAGTTGGAGGGGTTAGCCTTCTGCCCTTCCATCTGGGAGACGCGGGCCGCCATCGGTACGGCGGAAACGCCGGCGGAACCGATGAGCGGGTTGATCTTGCCGCCGGACAGCTTGTACATCAGCTTACCGATCAGCAGGCCGCCGATCGTGGCGAAGATGAAGGCCAGCAGGCCCAGACCGATGATCGCCAGCGTCTGCAGATTGAGGAAACGGTCGTAGCGGGCCGTCGCGCCGACGGACACCGACAGGAAAATGGTGACCGTGTTCATCAGGCCGTTCTGCGCTGTATCCGCCAGCCGGTTCGTAACGCCGGTCTCCTTCAGCAGGTTACCTAACATGAGGCAGCCCAGCAGCGGTGCCACAGACGGCAGCAGCAGGCACACGAAGATCGTCACCACGATGGGGAACAGGATCTTCTGTTTCTGCGAGACAGGCCGCAGCTGTTCCATCACCGTCGTCCGCTCCTTCTCCGTCGTAAGCGCCCGCATGATGGGCGGCTGGATGAGCGGGATGAGCGCCATGTAGGAATAGGCCGCGATGGCGATGGGCGCCAGATAATCCGGTGCGAGCAAACTCGTGAGCCAGATAGCGGTCGGACCATCCGCGCCGCCGATGATGCCGATAGCCGCCGCCACGTTGGCGGGGAACTTCAGGATGAGCGCCATCAGAAATGCGGTAAAGATGCCGAACTGCGCGGCTGCACCCAGGAGCAGAGACTTCGGATTCGCCAGCAACGGGCCGAAGTCCGTCATGGCGCCGACCCCCAGGAAAATGAGGGACGGATACAGGCCGATCTTTACGCCGATATACAGGATATCCAGCAGGCCGCCCTCATGGATGACCTCCCCCAGCCCCAGAGTGCCCTCGATGTAGGCATCCCAGAGTTCGGGATGATACAGGCTGGCGCCGGGCAGGTTCGTCAGCAGCATACCGAAGGCAATGCCGACCAAAAGAAGAGGCTCGTACTTTTTTACGATGCCCATGTAAAGCAATACGCAGGCCAGGGCGATCATGATGATCTGCCGCACGTCCACCAGCTGCATAAAACCGGAGGTGGCCCACAGTCTGCCTAAGATTGCAGAGATTCCATCCATAGACGCCTCCTAGATCACCAGCAGCACGTCGCCGGTGGCAACGCTGGAGCCTTTTTCCTTCGCGATCTGCTTGACCGTGCCGTCGGAAGGTGCAGCGATCTCGTTCTCCATCTTCATGGCTTCCACGATCATCAGCACGTCGCCGGCCTTGACAGCATCGCCGACCGCCACGTTCACCTTCAGTACGGTGCCGGGAAGCGGGGATTTCACCTGCGTTCCCGGGGTCATGGGCAGAGGAATGGCAGAATGCACCGTCTCCGGCGTCTGGGACGCCGCGGTGACGATGGGCGCTGCGGGCGGCACGGGTGCCTTCGCCTCGTATTCGTCCAGAAGCATGGCCTTGCCCTCTTCCACTTCCACTTCGTAGACCTTTTTTCCAAGGTTCACCTTATATTTCATTGCCGCCACCTGCTTCCTCGTCTATGCGTTTAATGGAGAGAAATCGTAATTCATTCAGGGGTTTTCCCAGCGTATCCGCGACGATGGCCATCACCATGGCAGCATCTCTGGGATCCGTATTGTAGAGTTTTATCCCGCCAGCGCTTCCGGGCGCTTCGGGGATGCCGTACTCCGCGATCTCTTCTGTCTGCGGCTCTGCCGCGGGGACCTGTGCGGATGCTTTCGTCGTCGTCACCCGGTACAGGATGACGACGACGGCCATCAGCAGCGCCAGTGCGGCGAACACCACGCAGATGCCCAGCAGAGAATAGACGGCTCCTGTTCCTATGCTCATTCGTCCATCCTTTCTATGCTGTAGCTGCACATGTTCTGTTCTTTCGCTTCTCTGTCCTCGAAGAATTTTTCCGCCACCGCGGGGAACGCGATATAGCTGAGCACATCCTCCTCGCAGCGGGCCTTGCTGCCCAGATGCGCTTCTGCCTTTGCGAAGGCTTCTTCGTCCAGGGGTGCCACAACGGGCGGTTCACCGCCCAGCACCTTCGCGCGTACGGCCTCATCGATGGGAGCAGGCGTCTTGCCGTATTCGCCGCGGCAGTAGGCTTTGACCTCCTTGGATACCGTCTTGTACCGCTCGCCGGCCATCACATTCAGCACGGCCTGCGACCCGACGATCTGCGACGTCGGCGTAACGAGGGGCGGATAGCCCATGTCTTTGCGCACCAGCGGCGTCTCCTTCAGGGCATCCTGGAATTTATCCTCTGCGCCGAGCCCCTTCAGCTGAGACAGCAGGTTGGAGATCATGCCGCCGGGCATCTGATAGGTAAGGCACTGGGTGTCGGTCGTCAGGGACAGCGGATTGAGCGTGCCGTCCTCCAGGAAATCGGCGCGCACCTTCTTGAAGTAATCCGCGACTTCCAGCAGCACCTGGCCGTCCAGCCCGGCGTCCATGCCCATCTCCTTGAGTGCGTAGTACAGCGTCTCCGTCGCGGGCTGGGACGTACCGCCGGACAGCGGAGAAATGGCGGTGTCGAGCACGTCGGCACCGGCTTCCGCAGCCTTCAGGCAGGACAGGAACGCCATGCCGGCGGTGCAGTGCGTATGGATGACCACAGGCAGATCCAGGGCATCCTTTAAAGCCGCCGTCAGATCGTAAGCGGCTGCCGGGGTCATGATGCCGGCCATGTCCTTGATGCAGATGGAGGACGCACCCATGGCCGCCATCTCCTTCGCCAGCTTTACGTAGGCTTCCCGGGTGTGCACGGGGCTGGTGGTATACGAAATGGCGCCGGAGGCGTGAGCCCCGCAGGCCACGGTCTCTTCGATGGCCACGCGCAGATTATCGACGTCGTTGAGCGCGTCGAAGATGCGGATGATGTCGATGCCGTTGCGCACAGCTGCCCGCACGAAACGGCGCACGACGTCGTTAGGATAGTGGGAATAGCCCAGGATGTTCTGACCCCGCAGCAGCATCTGCAGGCGGGTATTGGGCATGGCTTTGCGGATCTTGCGCAGGCGCTCCCAGGGGTCTTCGCCCAGATAGCGCAGGCAGACGTCGAAGGTCGCCCCGCCCCAGACTTCCGCAGAATAATAGCCGGCGGCGTCCAATTTGGGCAGGATGTCTTCGAATTTGCTGTAGGGGAGCCTGGTCGCCATCAGCGACTGCTGGGCATCCCGGAGGACGGTTTCTGTGAATCGGATCATAGGCGTTTCTCCTGTTAATATTGAATGATCGTCTTTGGACAGTTGATGCAATGTTTACGGTATTCGGTCTCGTCCAAGCTGCCGCCGGAGGCAAAATGGCGGGCGAGCGCATCGAGTTCTTCGATCAGGGCAGACTCCAGTTCCACCAGCGAGGACGGATCTTCTGCTTTTTTACAGAAATCCTTCAACGCGCCGGGGGGATAGTCCGAAGTCTGGTCCATGCCATCCAGGCAGATGTCCGTCTGCACGTTGATCCCTACGCCGACGACGACGCAGAACCGGCCTTCCATCGCCACGCTCTCGCAGAGGATGCCGCAGACCTTGCGGTCCTGCAGGATGAGGTCGTTGGGATACTTGATGGCACAGGACAGCCCGAATGTGCGGAAGATGGCGCGGCGGACCGCCAGGGCCGCCGCGGGGGTCAGCGCCAGCACGGATGCGCCGGGCGCCAGCCGGTCCGTCAGATACGATAAATAGAGGCCGCCTTCCGGGGATGCGAAACTGCGCCCCATCCGGCCCCTGCCGCCGGTCTGCCGCTTTGCGATGACGACCGCTTCGGACAGCCCTTCCCTTGCGATTGAAATTGCTTTTGTATTAGTGGAATCCAGAACCTGAAAACGAAAAACATTTTCCATATTAACTATTATACCAGAAAGAATTCAAGATTGTTACGGAGATATCAATTCAGGAAGCATTCAGGAAAACCTCGACCCTGGCCGACTTTTCTCCGTATTTCTTTGAAAAATGCAATAAAAAAGGGCGCCGCAAAGGGCTGCCCTTCCACTTCTGCCAGCTTTTACTGTAACGCTTCGCGAACACAGGCGATGGTGAGGCGCTGCAGATAAGCATCCAGCTTCTCTCTGGGCTCTTTCTTCCCGTTCGTCAGCCATTCCCGGTACACGGTGAGCGCACCTGCCGTAATGTAGATGCTGAGGATCTCCGCTTTCAGCGGATCGATCACATCCTGGTCGGCCAGCGTAAGGCGTACCTGTTTCTTCAGATTGTCGCCGATCCGGTTGAACAACGCAGCATTCTTGCTCATGATGAGAAAATCCCGGAAATAATCCATGTTGCCTTCGATGGCGCTGCTGATGCGGGTCACGATCAGCTCGGGATTGTCTAAGATGTTATGGACCTTCAGATCCTGCAGGATGGTATCGAAATTGAGGCAGGCCTCGCATTCGATCTCCTTCACCAGGTCTTCCGTGTTCCGGTAATAGTTATAGAAGGTCTTGCGGTTGATGTCGGCCCGCTCCGCGATATCGGTGACCGTGATATCGTTGTAATCCTTTTCCGAGAGCAGTTCCGCAAAGGAGCTGCGGATCGCTTTCTTTGTCCGAACAATACGTCTGTCTTCTTTTTTCTGCACCATTGACTATTTCCGCTTTCCATGAGAAAATATTACACGATTTTACTTCTCTTTGTGGCAAATACCATGTAACAAGATATTTTTGACCATAGGCATTATATCACGACTGTGAAATAATACACAAGTGAGTAAGGCGAAACAGCCCTATCGTTAACGTGAAAGGAGAAACCATACAATGGACCTGAAAGAATTTGCAGCGGAAAAGGCCATCGATCTGGTATTCCACGAGATCGACAAGGACCCGGAAGCGGCGATCCAGAAAGTTGTGGACCTGGTCTTTAAACTGGATAAGAAAGACGGTCTCCACAATCAGAAGCCCACGATCGAAGCGGTCGCAAAAGACCCGGACAACGTGTGGCACAAGTACGTGCTGGACATGTTCCAGACCATCGACCGGGATGTTTTAAAGAAGATCCTCGTCAACTTCGTTTACAATGCCAACGTCAAGGCGAATCCCAGAGCCATCGCAGCCAGAGAAAAATACGGCTGCAACATCCCCTGGGCCATCCTGATGGATCCGACGTCCGCCTGCAACCTGCACTGCACCGGTTGCTGGGCAGCGGAGTACGGCAACAAGCTCAACCTGACCTACGACGAGCTGGACGACATCATCCGCCAGGGCAAGGAGCTGGGTGTCATGATGTACATTTACACCGGCGGAGAACCCCTCGTCCGCAAGGATGACATCATCAAACTTTGCGAAAAGCACAACGATGCGATGTTCCTATCCTTCACGAACGCCACGCTCATCGACGACAAATTCGCCGACGACATGCTGCGGGTCAAGAACTTTATCCCCGCCATTTCCGTGGAAGGCTTTGAGGAAAGCACCGACTTCCGCAGAGGCAAAGGCACCTACGGCAAGGTCGTAGCCGCCATGAAGCGCTTAAGAGACCGCAAACTGCCCTTCGGCATCTCCTGCTGCTACACCAGCAAGAACTGCGATGTTATCGGAAGCGAAGCCTATTTCGACCAGATGATCGAATGGGGCGCCAAGTTCTGCTGGTTCTTCACCTACATGCCCGTGGGCGTGGACGCCGTGCCCGAACTGATGGCGACGGCGGAGCAGAGAAGCTGGATGTACGACCAGGTGCGCGCGTTCCGCAAGACCAAGCCGATCTTTACCATCGATTTCTGGAACGACGGCGAATACGTGGGCGGCTGCATTGCAGGAGGCAGAAGATATCTGCACATCAACGCGGCGGGCGACATCGAGCCCTGCACCTTTATCCACTATTCCGACTCCAACATCCGGGAGAAGACCCTGCTGGAGGCCTTCCAGTCGCCGCTGTTCATGGCGTACCGGAACAACCAGCCGTTCAACGACAATCTGCTGCGGCCCTGCCCGCTGCTGGACAATCCGGAAAAGCTGCGGATGATGGTCCACGAGAGCGGCGCGCACTCCACGGATTATACGGCACCCGAGGACGTGGACGCCCAGTGCGCGAAATGCGTGGAGACCGCGGCCAAGTGGGCTCCCGTTGCAGACGAGATCTGGAACCGGGACTTCCTGCCGAAGCATCCCGGCTACGTTCCCTACAAGAACGGCATTAAATAGAAAACAACGCAATAACCTATAGGAAAAAGGAGGTCCTGCAATGGACCCCCTTTTTCTATACCACCTGGAACAGGTAGAACTTCAGATATTCGGTCTCCGGGACGCCCCAGAGGATGGGATGGTCGGCGGCCTGCCGCCGTTCTTCGATCTGCCGCAGGGATACTCCGGCATCGGCTGCCGCCTCCCGCAGCATCTTTTCGAAGGCCTGAGGCCCCATGAAGTGCGAGCAGCTGCAGGTGGCGAGGTAGCCGCCTCTGGGAAGCAGCTTCATGGCCTTCAGGTTGATCTCCTTATACCCCCGGAACGCTGCCTTCGCCGTCTCCCGGCTCTTCGTAAAGGCCGGCGGATCCAGGATGATGTAGTCGAACGGATGTTTCCCCGCCGGGATCTCCTCCGGCCGTTCGCCGTTTGCGAGCGCTGTCAGAAGGTCGAACACGTCCGCCTGCAGCACGCTCTGCTTATCCTGCAGGCCGTTGAGCGCGATGTTCTTTCGGCTCTGCTCGCAGGCATCCCTGGAGATGTCCACGGAGACGACCTTCGCCGCCCCTGCCGCCGCGCAGTTCATGCCGAAAGCTCCGGTGTGGGTGAAGCAGTCCAGCACCGTCTTCCCTTCCGCCAGCTTTGCTGCGGCCTGCCGGTTGTATTTCTGGTCCAGGAAAAAGCCTGTCTTCTGGCCGTCGATAAAGTCCACGTCGTAAAGCAGCCCGTTCTCTGTGATGGTCACATGGCCGTCCCCCGGATCGCCGTAGGCGCAGCCCTTGCCCGTCTCCATCCCTTCTTTCGTCCGGATCGGAGCCTCGTTGCGCTCGTAGATGCAGCGCACCTGCACCCCGTACGACGCCAACACCTCCCGCAGCAGGCGGTAGAGCAGCTCTTTGCGGAGCTCGATGCCCAGCGACAGCACCTCCGTCACCAGCACGTCCTCGAAGCGATCCACCGTAAGCCCGGGAAAGCTGTCCGCTTCCCCGAAGATGAGCCGGCAGCAGCGGAGATCCGTTTCGCCCATCACGGTGCGCCGGTAAGCCACGGCGTGTTCGATGCGGCGCCGCCAGAAGGCCTCGTCGAAGCGGTCGTTGGTATTGCGGGAGATAAGGCGCACGCGGATCTTGGAGTTGTCGTTGATGAATCCGGTCCCCATCCAGCGGTCCTTTTCCGTGTACACGTCCACGATATCGCCGTTCTGATAGGGCTGCTCAGGTCCCTTTGTCTCTTCCCCGTATACCCAGGGATGGCCGGCCCGCAGCGAGCGGGCCGCTTTTTCGTTGCAGATTACTTTCGGATACTCTCTCATGGTTAAAACGCCCAGTTACCATTGCAGAAGATGGGTACGGTGCGGCCGTCGCGGCAGACGGCGTCGATGGTAAGATCCGGCGTGCCGATCATAAAATCTTCATGGACCGCGGAATCGTTGACGCCCAGCTCGTGCACCTTCTCCAGCCCCATCTCCAGGCCGCCCTGCACGCAGTCGGGGAAACCGGTACCCAGCGCCAGATGGCAGGCCGCATTCTCGTCGAACAGCGTGTTGTAGAACAGGATGCCGCTCTGGGAGATCGGAGAGGCATAGGGTACGAGGGCCGCCTCACCCAGATAGCAGGAGCCTTCGTCCATGTTGATGATCTCGCCCAGCAGCGCCTCATTTTTCTCGGCGTGCCACTCCACGGCCTTGCCCTCGTGGAAGCGGATCCAGAAGTTTTCGATCAGCTGGCCGTTGTAGCACAGGGGCTTGCTGGCGTAGACGACGCCTTCCGCGCTGTCTCTGCGGGGCGACGTAAAGCACTCCTCCGTAGGCATGTTGGGATTGAATTCGATGCCCTGCAGGCTTGTCTCGCTGCCGCCGGCGAAGATCCCCTCGGGGATGAGCCCCACAGAGAAGTCCGTGCCGTTTCCGGCTTTGTAGATCAGCTTTTCGATGCCGAGGCCGTTGAGATAGGCGCAGCGCTCCCTCAAGTCGCGGTTGTGATCCTCCCAGGCCTGGACGGGGTCACCCAGCGCCCGGGATGCCTTTAAGATCTCCTCCCAGAGCTTTTCCACCGCCTGGCTCGTGCGAAGCTCCGGGAACAGCTTCTTCGCCCACTTCTTGCCCGGAACCGCCGCGATGGTCCACTGGTGCTTGCCCTCCATCTGGTCGCGGTAGGGCTTGATGACCTTGCTGCGCATCTGCATCGCCTTGGACATTTTCGCCGCGTTGACGCCCTTCAGGCCGTCCGGGTCGTCGCTCTCCAGATAGATGCGGCACATGGGCAGATTGTCCACGTAGTGCTTCCAGCGGGTCTCGACGTAGTCGGGGACAGTCCCCAGGGTGGTCGCCGTCTGGTACCGGTAGGCCAGCTTGTCCAGGGGCTGGTAGTCCCAGTCCACCACAACCTTCTTCGCCTTTAAGCGATAGCATTCCTCCGCCACCATGGCGGTGAATTCAGGCTGTTCCAGGCCGGAGAAGATGTAGACTTCCTGGCCTTTCTGCACGTTGGCGCCCATGCGGGCGATCAGTTTCGCGTATTCTCTTAAAACGGTCTTTTTCATAACGTTGTTCCTCTCTTTTTTGTTATTGGTCTACGCCCTATTGTAACAGAAAAACCGCCCCTTTCGGAGCGGTTTTCGGACATTTTGTGTCTGGCTGCAGGCCTTACAGCACCGTTACGCTGGTGATGTGGGGATTCAGGCCTTCGTACCAGTAGCAGAAGCCTTCCAGATCCACGGTGTCGCCGGCCTTGAGGCCCTTGACGGCTTCGTAGACTTCGGTGCCTGCGCCGCAGAGATAGGACTCGACGGTGAAGGTGTAGGTCTGGCCGTCCTTGGAGACCTGGAAGTACAGGTCGTCGCCGTCTGCGCCGGAGCCGTCCCACTTGTAGATGGCTTCGCTCTCAACGGTCATGCCCTTGAAGGCTACGAACTGGTTCTGGTGCTGGATCATCTCGTCGGTGCCCAGCAGCGCGGTAACGTCGGTGGCTTCCGCGATGTAGCTGCCTTCTTCGATCTCGAAGGTGGCGTCTACGATCTCGACTTCGCCGGACCATTCGGACTTAAATCCCGTTACCTTGATCTTGGTGCCCGGGACCAGCTTGGCTGCATCCTCTTCGGAGCAGGCCATGTTGTACAGGAAGTATGCGCCTTCGTTGTCCTGGGTATAAGCGGTGATGGTGTTGTCCCACCAGGACTGAGTCGCCTGTACGAAGGTCTCGATGGTGACTTCGGTGTCCAGATCCGCAGCGGCATATTCCGCATAGGTCATAACGCCTTCGCCCTTGGCGAAGATGTCAACTTCGGGTTCGGCAGCGGGTTCGTTGGAACCGCTGGTGCAAGCTGCCAGCGCGAAGACCATGCTCAGAGCCAGCAGGACTGCAAAAATCTTTTTCATGTTTTCTTTCCTCCTATAAGCCTCCTCCGATCGAGAAGGCAACACAACTATTATATGCGAGCAGACAGAAAATGCAAGTTACTCTTTCTTCCGTGACCGCAGCCACCAGACGGCGATGCCGCACCAGGTGAGGGCGAGCACGAGGAGCAACCCTTTGGACATGGCCGGCAGCGGTCCCAGATCGTCTGCACTTCCCGGACCGCCTACCGACGCTGCGGTCTGGTCCAGCCGGTACAGGGAGTTGATCTTCTCGAACAGCCCTTCCATGTACGCTTCATCCACGGTCTGCCCGCGGCGCCGGGATTTGCACACTTCCTCGATCATCTGGCCGGCGGCATCCCGCAGGGAGGCGGAGCCGTTAAAGACCGGCGTTACGAAAGTGTCGCCGGTGTGATCCAGCAGCAGCTGCACCGCCTCGATCTTCGCGAAATAGTGTTCCTTGTTGTCCTCTCCGCCCCGGCTCAGATAGTCGACATACGCCGGATCGTTCTGCGCCTTCGAGGTCACAGGCACGTACCCTTCCGTCTCGGAGTAGGCGATCTGCACATCGTTCGTCAGCAGGAACTGGGCGAACAGCCAGCTGGCCAACACTTCCTGCGGATCCTGCTTGTTGAAGATGCACACGGAGGGACCCTGGGAGATCATCTGGGGATGACCTGGGTCAAACTGGGGAATGGCCCGCACCACCGTCTCGAACCGCACGATCTTTTCCTCCGCGATGTCACACAGCGGCGCATCGGTCCCCATCCAGGTGGAGCCCGCCGTGGAGTCGATGGCGAAGAGGCACTGGCCCGCATTCAGGAAGTTCGCGGGATAGCTGGAGATCTTAAAAGTCGAGAACGCCTGGCTGGCCGCATGGGGCGAGATCGTAAACAGCAGATCCTTCGTGGTATCGTTAAAGATCTGGATCTCCCCTTCCGGCGTGGAATAGGGCGCGTCCAGCTGCTTCAGCATCTGGATCATCATGTTGTCCGTGGACTTATAGATGAAGGGGATAAGGACGTTCTGGCCGTTCACCGCGAAGGTGCCGTCCGGATTCTTCGCCAGCGCAGCCTCGGACACCTCCCACAGGAAATCCCAGGTGAGCTCGTCCGGCACTTCATAGCCCAGTTTCTCCACGTAGGTCTTGTTGATGAAGCAGGCCTCCGTGGAGCGCATGTAGGGGATGGCGTAGTGCGATTCGCCGATGCGGCACTCCTCCAGGAACTGGGGCACCATCTCGTCCATCGAGGGTCCATCGTATGACAGCGATGACCCGCCCAGCCCGTACTTTTCGTCCGCAAACAGGCCGTCCAGAGGCACCACCGTCCCCTGTCCCGTCAGATACGTGGCGATGTGGTCCGGATAGGAGACGCACACGTTGGGCGTCGTTCCGGTAGAAATATTCGTAATAACGTCGTTGTAGATGCGGGCGTAGTCGGTATACAGCCGCATGTTGACGTGAATGTTTGGGTACAGCGCTTCGAAATCCGCGATCGCCTTCTCGTAGATATCCACCTGGGTGCGGTTCGTATCGTTCTTCGCCCAGAAGGTGATCTCGTAGTCACGGGAGGCGTCGAATTCCTCCGGCACCGCAAACTCCGCCATGCCCTGGGAGCCGTGGCAGGCGGTCAATAGGAGGGTCACCAGCAGGAGCAGGGGCAGCAGTTTCTTCATCCCTTCGTACCCCCTCTCGAAACGCCGGCCATGATCTTCTTGTGGAAGAGCAGGAACAGCACGATGAGCGGCACGGAGATGACCACGACAGCAGCCATCATGGCGGGGATGTTCTCCCGGCCGAAGCCGTTTTCGCGGATCTCCTGGATGCCGTTGGAAACGAGGAAATAGGCCGCATCGTCGGTGATGAGCCGCGGCCACACGTAGGAATTCCAGCACTCGATGACCTTCAGGATCGTGATGGTGACGATCGTCGGCTGGCAGATGGGAAGCATCACCCGGGTGAGGTAGCGGAAGTCGCTGCATCCGTCCACCTTTGCCGCGTAGTACAGCTCGTCGGGGATGCCTTCGAAATTCTCCTTCAGCAGGTAGATATAGAACACGGACGTGACCGACGGCAGGATGAGGCCCCAGAACGTGTTGCGCATGCCCCAGTTCGTGATCGTGACAAAATTCGTGATGACCACCAGTTCCGTGGGGATCATCATCAGGGACAGGAACAGCGTAAAGGCCAGGTTTTTGCCCTTAAACTGCAGCCGCGCGAAGGCGAAAGCCGCCAGCGTGATGACCACCAGCATGATCGCGGTCGTCGCGACGGTAAACACGATGGTGTTGCCGAAATAGCGGGCCAGGGGCACCGCCGTAAAGGCGTCGGCGTAGTTCTGCAGCGTCGGGGAAGACGTCCAGAATTTCGGGATGTACTCGGAGTTGTAGGCGCCGTAGCTCTTGAGGGATGTGAGGATCATCCAGTAGAACGGGAACAGCACCACCAGCCCCCAGAAGACCAGGAAGATGTAGGTGATGGTCCGGAGGACCGTCCGGCGGGTGCGGGCCTTTTTTTCGATCGCTTGGTAATCGTGATTCATGGCCGCCTCCTAATAGTGCACCCTGCGTCCCGAGATCATCAGGTTGATGCAGGTGATGGTGAGAACGATGGCGAACAAAATGAGTGCCGCTGCCGAGGCGAAGCTCGGATAGCCGCCGCTGTTGCCGTAGAGCATGTCGTAGATGTAGCCCACGATGGTGTTCATGCCAGCGGCGTTGAGATCGGTGCCGAAGATGGCCACCGCGTCGGAATAGGCTTTGAACGCCCCGATAAAGCCGGTGATGACCAGATAGAAGATCATGGGGGAGATCATAGGCAGCGTGATCCGGGTAAAGGTGCGCAGCTTGCTGGTGCCGTCGATCTTCGCCGCGTTGTAGTAATCCTGGTTGACCGACGCCAGCGCGCTGGTGAGGATGAGGATCTTGAAGGGCATGACCACCCAGATCGTGTAGAAGCACAGCACGAACATCTTCGCCCAGTAGGGGCCGTCGATAAAGTCGATCGAAGACCCGCCGAACCAGGTGATGACCAGGTTCACGAGGCCGTCGGTGTAGGCGGTCTTCTTGAAGAGGATCATGAAAACGAGGCCCACCGCCAGCGTATTCGTTACGTAGGGCAGGAAGTAGACAGTCTGGAAGAGTTCCTTCAGTTTTTTGATGGAATTCAGGGCGAGGGAGATGAGCAGAGCGATGCCTGTGGACAGCGGCACGGTGATCGCCACCAGGATGAGAGTATTCTTGAGCGCCTGCAGGAAATAGGGATCGCGCAGCACGTAGGCGTAGTTATAGCCGCCGGTGCCGGAATAGGTCTGAGAAGCGAAATTATAGCCCTCCTCGAAGGAATAGACGAGGACGTCCACCAGGGGATAGACCATGAAGATCCCGAGGAAGATGATGGCGGGCAGCAGATAGAGCCAGGCTTTGTTGTTTTGCTTGTCCATCAGCGGAGCCTCTCTTCTGTCTCTTTATCGAATAAATACACTTTGTTGGGTCTTAACCGGAAGTTAACGGTGGGCTTGGACTCGTCCACCTTGTATTCCGCACCGATGATCGCGCGGATGGACTGGCCGGGGCAAGCAGAATGGGTGCACACCACAGAGGTGTCGCGGCCCATCACCTCAACGGCTGTTAAGCCGCAGCTCATCATGCCGGCATCGTCGGGAATAAAGCCCTCGGGACGGATGCCTGCCCAGACAGGGCGGTCCGCTTTGCGGAGTTCTTCGGAGAAGATGTCCGAGCCGGCAAGATCCAGCACGTCGTCTTCGCCGATAAACAGCTTGCCGTCTTTTATGCGTCCTTCAAACACGTTGATCGCAGGCGTCCCGAGGAACTTCGCTACGAACAGATTCGTCGGGTCATCGTAGACGTCCTGCGGCTTTCCAATCTGCTGCACGACGCCGGCGCTCATCACCACGATCATGTCGGTGATGGACATGGCCTCCTCCTGGTCGTGGGTCACGAAGATCGTCGTAATGCCCGTCTCCCGCTGGATGCGGCGGATCTCCTCCCGGGTCTGCAGACGCAGGCGGGCGTCGAGATTCGACAGCGGCTCGTCCAACAGCAGCACCTGGGGCATCTTTACGAGCGCCCGGGCGATGGCCACCCGCTGCTGCTGACCCCCGGAAAGCTGGGCGGGCTTGCGCTCCATATAATTTTCGATCTGCACGAGTTTTGCAGCGTGCAGCGCTTTCTCCTCCATGACTTCCTTAGACAGCTTCGCCTCCCCTTTCAGATTCTGCAAAGGGAACAAGATATTTTGCCGCACCGTCATGTGCGGGTAGAGGGCGTAATTCTGGAACACGAGGCCGATGCCGCGGTTCTCCGGCGGCAGATCCGTCACGTCATCGTCCCCGAAGTAGATGCGTCCCGAGGTCGGCGTCTCCAGGCCGGAGATCAGATTTAAAGTCGTGCTCTTGCCGCAGCCGGAAGGACCGAGAAGGCCGATCAGCTTGCCGTCGGGGATCTCGAACGTAAAGTCGTCCACCGCGACGACATCGGGTCCTTTTTTATTGCGGTTGGGGAATATCTTTGTCAGATGGTCCAGTACTACTTTCATGTCATCACCTAATGCGTGCCCGCCAGCGACAGCATATCCGCCAGATACCAGTTGCCGTCGATCCTCACGAAATACATGCGGTTATCGAACACGTCCACACGCTGCTGACCCGCTACGCGCATCTCCTTTTCGAAGTAGACGTCGCAGGACAGAAGGTCTTCGCTGTATTGGATATAATTGCTTATGCTTTCCTTATTCCAGGCGGTGATTACATGATTGCTCACGAACGTGATGTCCACGGAATCCGCCCAGCGTTCGGCCAGATCGTACAGGTTGGAGCCCTCGAGCAACTTGCATTCGCGCACGACGGTATAGAAGCCGTGATACGACCCCGCCACATCGTCCGTCATGAACTGGGACCACAGCTCGCCGATGTACAGGGGATCCGCGATCTCGGCCATCTTGTTCATGGCCTCCGGGGTCTCGGCGAAGTTGGAGGGCACAGAATAGACGCCGGGAGCGGTCATGACCGCTGCGACCTCCTGGCCCGCATTGTTGAGGGCGGAGATCTTCGGTTCAAACGCCAGCCCCTTCAGGTCGTACAGAAGTCCCGCGGGGACCTCCGCGTACGGCGCCACATACTCAAATTCCGGCAGCGCCGCTTCGGCGAAGTTCACGTCTGCCGATACGGGCGTGCCGTCCAGCAGCAGCGTAAACCCTTCCGGGATCTCGACGGAATAGTTCAGCAGACCGTTTTCGCCAAAGGGCAGCTGCGTTGCTGCATCCCGGTCCGGATCCAGGAGCACCGCAGACGAGATGTCCCAGTCGGAGATCGTCATGATCATCAGCTTCGTGATCTTATTCGCCTCGTGCAGGCCCACCCGCAGGAAAGGCTTACCGTTGGCCGTTACGTTGACCACCGGATCGGTGCTGCCGATGTGCGCCGGATCTTCGGTCAGTTCGATCTGCGCCGCGTCGGTCCCCTTCAGAGACTGCAGCACACCGTAGAAGCGGTCCTTGGTGGCGGTCATCGACCCTGCAGGGCCGTTAAACGCGTTCTTCTCCAGGAATTCACCGAGACTACCGTCCTTTTCGGACGCATTCTGCAGCAGTTCGCCCACATATTTCACCGGATCCTGATTCTCGTAGCGCACCATGATGCCTTTCACGTAGAAGTGCAGGCCCGCCAGCAGCGCCAGGATGACGGCAACGTAAACAAGATAGATCCTCCAGAACTTGCTCTTCATCTTAGTTCCCTCCTTCCCCGGCTGCGCTCTTCACAAGGAAGGACGTAGGCAGTCGCCACGAGGAGTTCGCGTAGTACAGCGTTACGCTGGTCATCAGGTATTCGCCGTCGTAATACAGCGACGAGGAGCTGCCGCCGTCCAGGTTGGCGGCGTTCACCGCGCCGTACTGCTGCATCACGTTGATGAGGTCCTGGGCTGTCGCACCGAGGTGGCCCGATGCGCCGCGTCCGTCGGTGACCAGAAGAAGGATTGCGCCGTCTGCCCGCTGGCCGATGACGGTCCGGGGGTTGGCGCCGGAGCCCGCGCCGTTGAGCTGGCGGGCTTCGCCGTTGATGATGAGCGGCACGAAGTGGTTATTGGAATCGGAAGCCTCATCCTGGAACGCCACCGCGTCCCGGATGCCCTGCTCCTCGACAAAACTCTTGAATTGGTTGGGCGTCCAGCCGGAGATCGACTCGATGCGCAGGATGTTCTTGCTGTCCAGGCCGATCATGTACAGCCCCGTCCAGCCGCTGGGATCGTTCAGCAGGATCTCGCCGTTCGAGACGCAGACGCCGTAGGGACGGCCGCCTTTGTTCATGTCCGCGGCGTACAGACCGCCGTTGACCCCGCCGACCGCCTGATGCATGTCGCAGAGCTGCCCCAGTTCCTTGCCGTATTCGCCCCAGGGATAGGTGGTGCCGACGAAGACCTGGGAGGGATCCGCCACGATCATCAGGGTGCCGAAGAAGCTCCGGCCGTTCACCTGCACGATCTCCACGCCGTGCTCATCGAAGTTGCCTTCGACCGGCGTGTCTGTGGCGATCATTCCCTCGTCGATATTCGTTTCCATCTCGCCCATGGACGTGCGGCTGACGATCTCGTTGATCTCGTCCTCCGACAGGAACATCGTAGCGAGGAACTTCAGGTTGCCGGACTCCAGCACCGTCGTAACGAAGGTGTCGCGGGCGGATTCGGAGGGACCATGAATGATGGATGCCACGATGACCACGAGAGCCAGCACCACAGCCAGCACCGTCGTGAGCACAATCGTAAGAACACGGCCCACGATCCGGCCGGCACCCAGCTTTCCGACGGGTTCCTCCGTGCGTTCTTTTTTGGGCTTCGGCGCTTTTTCCCGCACCGGTTTTTCCCGGCGGGGCTTTTCTTCTTTCGGTTCTTTCGGCGCCCGCACCCGGCTCTTTCTGCGCTGTTCTTCTTCCAGCTTGCGCTTCGCGGTGCGGCCGATGAGGACCTGTTCTTTGGAGCGCTGCAAAGCCTGCATATCCTCCTCGGATATGCTGCTGGGCAGCGTCTTTGCGGCGGGTTCCTCCCCCTCCTGCACCTTTTCCTGATAATCCCGGAACTGACTGCCGTAAATGGCGGTAAAGCTCAGATCCTTGGGTTCGTTTTCCTGAATCAATTTATTTTCGTCCAATGTTTTCGACCTTTCTGAATGACATAAATCAACAGAATAATTAGGCTCTTCAGGGGTGATAGTGGATGAAAATCATCCACAACCCCAGTATTTATGCTGATTAAGCAGCTTTCGATTTCCGATTAGGTAATGGCACCCGTAAATCAGAGCACACCAGGTACACCATATCC
>Ga0310695_10007705_pt1 | contig 17092 bp, 11 predicted proteins | sample RumenRJG_04DNA_FD_203882 | JGI IMG/M metagenome (GOLD analysis project Ga0310695, IMG submission 203882) | Bovine rumen microbial communities from Lethbridge, Alberta, Canada - RJG_04 (v2) (version 2) | ecosystem: Host-associated > Mammals > Digestive system > Stomach > Rumen | place: Canada...
GATGACGTACAGCACGATGAGCTCGCCCAGGCCCACCCAGGCCCCGTTGACGGCGAACAGACCGAAATGCTGAAAGATATTCATGCCCTCGTAAGCGCCGGTGATGACCGCGCCTACGATGACGGCGTTGAAAATCACCGGCATGAAACAGGCCAGCAGTTGGCCGGGGATATAGCTGTGGGCGTCCAGCGAGACGACAGCCGGATCGGCCAGGGCGCGGCGTGCTCTGCGGCCCAGCCGGGCGGTGATCAGTCCGGCGCCCAGGGTGGCCAGGGACCCGAAGAGGATGTCAAAGATATTGCCGGTGATGAGGTTTGCCAGAAAGCAGCCTGCGAAAAGGCCCCAGGCGGTGCCGGGGAAAAAGTAGGGCAGGATGCAGAGGGCTTCGGAGACGCGCAGCTGGATGGCGGCGTAGCTGATGGGCGCCAGAGCGATGGTCAAAACGGCGTAAGCCGCGCCCACCACGGCGGCGACTGCAATGCTGAGGACAGGGGAGCTGTGCTTGTTCATGTGGGGGATACCTCCATTTTTTGTTATAGCGGACGGAGGCAGCCCAAGGCACAAGACCGGGCAGAGCCCGGACCCATTTTTTGTTCAGCCTCCATCGGCTGACGCTGGGTGTGGAAACCAGCGTTTGTATACTTGCTGTATGGGGCGAACGCTCAGGGCGCGTTCTGCTCCCGGGCGGCCCGGTCCCGCAGGGAGAACTCACAGCCGCAGTAGTTTTGCTGATACAGCTCATATTGCCGGGCAAGCTGGGAGGAGCGCATTTCCCGGCCCTGCTTTTTGAAGTCCGAGGGCAGCCAGGCCACGCCCTCCTCTTGGGCGATCTCCTGTCCCAGTTGATTGATGAGCTGCGCGTTTTTATAGCGGGAGAGGGTCAGGGTGGTGCAGAAATAGTCAAAGCCGTAGTGCCTGGCCAATCTGGCCGCTTCCCGCAGGCGCAGGCGAAAGCAGACCGCACAGCGGCCGCCGCCCTCCGGCTCGTTTTCCAGCCCCTGTACGGCCTGGGCATATGTTTCGTGCTGCCAGGGCTCGGCCAGGACAGTGACCGCTTCGGCCAGGCCCATGCGCTCGATCAGCTGCAGCTGGGTCTGATAGCGTCTGTCGAATTCCTCCTGCGGATAGAGATTCGGGTTATACCACAGGAGCGTCACGTCGAAATACTGCGTCAGATATTCCAAAACGGAGCTGGAACAGGGACCGCAGCAGCTGTGCAGCAGCACGCTGGGCCTGCCCTCGCGCCGGGCGCGGATGATCCGATCCAATTCTTTCTGATAATTCGTCTGGCTCATGGCCGCAGTATACCATAGTTCTGTGGAAAAAGCTACAATTTCTTGACGGTTTGTCAATCTCGGTATATTATGAAGAAAAACAAGGGCCACAAGGGGGAATCGCCATGGACAACCGCACCAGCAAGCAGAATTATTATCTGGATATCGCCGACTCCGTTCTGGAGCGGTCCACCTGCCTGCGCCGCAAGTACGGCGCCATCATCGTGCGAAACGATGAGATCATCTCCACCGGCTACAACGGCGCGCCCCGGGGCCGCCGCAACTGCACGGATCTGGGTTACTGCATGCGGGAGAACCTGCACATCCCCTCCGGTGAGCGCTATGAGCTTTGCCGCAGCGTCCATGCGGAAGCCAACGCCATCATCTCGGCCCCGCGGCGGGACATGATCGGCGCCACCATATATCTGGTGGGGCGGGACGCCAAGACCGGCGAGCTCCTGTCCGACGCCATGTCCTGCTCCATGTGCAAGCGCCAGATCATCAACGCCGGCATCGACCGGGTGGTGATCCGCATGACGCCTACCGAGTATCGGACCATCCCCGTCAGCGACTGGATCGAGAACGACGACAGTATTTTCCTGCTGTAATTATAATGTATGAAAAACAGCGGCAGACTTTGGGTCTGCCGCTGTTGGCGTTTTCGGATCAGTGGGTGGCGTTGTACTTCTCGATGGCCACGGCGAGGATCTCCATAGCCCGCTCCAGATCCTGGCAATTGATGGTATAGGCCATGCGGACCTCGTTCTTGCCCTTGCCGGGGGTGCTGTAGAAGGGCTCGCCGCAGGCGAACATCACCGTGTCGCCCTTGTCGTCAAACTCCCGCAGCAGCCAATACTGGAAGGTGTCGGCGTCGTCGATGGGCAGGGCGGCCATCACATAAAAGGCGCCCTTGGGCTCCCGGCAGACTACGCCGGGGATCTTCTTCAGGCAGCGCATCAGCGTGTCGCGCCGGGCCTTGTACTCCTCCCGGACCTCGTCGAAATAGCTGGGATCCAGATCGTAAAGGGCGGCGGAGGCCACCTGGTCCACCGTGGCCGAGCACAGACGGCACTGGCACCATTTCATGGCTTGGGCCATGAAGTCCGCGTTCTTGGAGATCAGCATGCCCACACGGGCGCCGCAGGCGGAGAAGCGCTTGGACACAGAGTCGATGACGATCACGTTGTCCTCGTAGCCCTTGAACTGCAGTGCGCTCATCAGCGGCTCGCCGCCGTAGACGAACTCCCGATAGACCTCGTCGCAGATGATGAACAGGTCATGCTCTTTGGCGATGTCCAGCATCAGCTTCAGCTCGTCTTCGGTGAGCACCGCGCCGGTGGGGTTGCCGGGGTTGGAGATGAGGATGGCGCGGGTATGCTCGTTGATCTCCTTCTCCACCCGCTCGCGCACGGCGTAGCGGTAGCCCTCCTCGGGGCTGGTGGTGATGGGGTGGACCCTGGCGCCGGCCAGAGTCACGGAGGTATGGTAGTTGGGGTAATAGGGCTCCGGTACCAGCAGCTCGTCCCCGTCGTCCAGCAGGGTGGCCATGGTCATCTGCAGGGCCTCGCTGCCGCCGCTGGTAGGCAGGATCTGAGCGCGGCTCAGCTCCACGCCGAGGCGGGCATAGTACTTGCGCACGGCGTCCAGCAGCTCGGGCACGCCGCCGGAGGGCGCATAAGCCAGGACCGGCTGGTCGAAGGCCTTCAGCGCGTCATAGAAGGCGGTAGGTGTCAGGATATCAGGCTGGCCGATGTTCAGATGATAGATCTTCTTGCCGGCCTCAACAGCCTTGGCGGCTTCACCGTTGAACTTCCGCATGGGAGAAAGGCCGCATTGTTCCATTTTAGATGAAAATTTCACACAAATGCCCCCTGTTCGTATTTTGATGCTGTTACTTTATCACGTTCAGAGGCCGGAATCAATAGCCCTTGAAAAAATCCGGCACTTTGTTTGGCACGGCTTGCGCGGGCAAGGGGGATTTGGTAAAATACAATAAATATATTGAAGGTGACGCCATGGGCGAGAAGGAGGGAGAGACATGCTGCGTTTGATCCTGGGCAAGGCCGGCGCGGGCAAGACTGCCGCTGTGATCGAGGAGATCCGGCAGGCGGCGGCGCGGCGGCAGGGCGGCAATCTGCTGCTGGTGCCGGAGCAGTACAGCCATGAGGCGGAGCGGGAGCTGTGCCTGAAATGCGGCGACAGTCTGTCGCTCTATGCGGAGGTGTTCAGCTTTACGGGCCTGGCCCGGCGCGTTCTGCAGCAGCAGGGCGGCGGCGCGGCCCGCTTCCTGGACAAGGGCGGCAGGCTCCTGTGCATGGCCCTGGCCCTGCGCCAGGTGGGGCCCAGGCTTCGTATCTATTCCGCGGCTCAGCGGAAGGCGGAGCTGCAGGTCATGCTGCTGCAGGCCGTCGATGAGATGAAGGCCGCCTGCGTCACGCCCGAGATGCTGGAGGCCGCGGCGGAAGCCTGCGGCGACGGCCTGGGGGACAAGCTGGGGGACCTGGCGCTGATCAGCGCCGCCTACGACGCGGTGACAGCGCAAGGCCGCGCCGACCCCATGGATCGGCTGAGCATCCTGGCCGGACAGATCCCGGACAGCGGCTTCGGACCGGATACCCATGTGTATGTGGACGGCTTCATCGACTTCACCGCCCAGGAGCGGGCGGTGCTCAGCGCCCTGCTGCGCAAGGGCGTGCAGCTGACCGTTTGCATGACGGTGGATGAATTGCAGGGAAACAATGAGATCTACGCCCTGTCCCGCATCGCCGCCCGCCGCCTGCTGGCGGAGGCCAGAGAGCTGGGACTGGAGGTCGCCATCGAGCATATGGAGGGGGACGGCAAGGATGAGGCCCTTCGCTTTCTCGCGGACAATCTGTTCAGCTATTCCGCCGCCCGCTACGACGGGGACACGGCTCCGGTACGCCTGTACGCCGCCGAGAATGTGACGGCGGAATGTGAGTTTGCCGCGGCCCGCGCCCTGGAGCTGGTGCGGGATACCGGCTGCCGCTGGCGGGATATCGCCCTGGCGATCCGGGGCTTTGAGGACTACCGCGGTACCTTGGAGAGCGTGTTCCGCCACTATGGCGTGCCCCTGTTTACCGCCCGCCGCAGCGAGCTGCTGTCCAAGCCCCTGCCTCTGTTGATCGCGCTGAGCTATGAGATCGTGGACGGCGGCTGGGATATGGATGACGTGATCAGCTACATGCGCACAGGGCTGGCCGGGCTGGACCCGGCAGAGTGCGACACGCTGGCGGACTATATCTTCAAGTGGCAGCTGCGGGGCAGCGCCTGGGAGCGGCCGGGCGACTGGCGGCAGCACCCGGCGGGCTACGGCGCGGATTACGACGAGGCCGCCGAGGAAAAGCTGAAGCAGATCAACGCCCTGCGCCGCCGTCTGGCGGGGCCGCTGCTGGCCTTCCAGCGGCAGGGCCGGGAGGCGGATACCGCCGAGCAGCAGGCCGCCGCCCTGGCGGAGCTGTTCCGACGGCTGAAGCTGCCCGAGCAGCTGAGCGCCCGGGCGGAGGCGCTGAATGCCCGGGGACAGGAGACCCTGGCCGGGGAGTACCGGCAGCTCTGGGAGCTGATCGTCTCCGCGCTGGAGCAGTGCGCCGCCATCCTGGGCGATACGGAAATGGACATGGCGGGCTTCGGCAGCCTGTTCACTCTAATGCTGTCCCAGTATGACGTGGGTGTGATCCCCGTGTCCCTGGACCGGGTCTCCGCCGGCGACTTCGACCGGATGCGCCGCCGCAGCATCAGGCACCTGATCGTGCTGGGCTGCAGCGACGATCGGCTGCCTCCCGCCCAGGAGAGCAGGGGCGTCTTCTCCGAGGAGGAGCGGCAGCGCCTGCTGGAAATGGAGATCGACCTGGGGGCGGGCGAAAGCGAGCTGTGGCGGGAATTTTCCCTGATCTACAATTGCCTGACCCTGCCGTCGGACAGTCTGGACCTGTGTTACGCCCGCTGCGGTGCAGACGGCGAGCGGCAGCGGCCGGCTTTCGTGTTCAACCGGGCTCTGGCGCTGTTCGATCGGGAAGCGGAAAACGTGCAGACGGAACAACTGCGCCTTTCCGCGCCCGCTCCGGCGCTGACCCTGGCCGCCCACGCGGTGCGCGGCGGCAGCGGCGCGGCCCAGGCCGCGGCGGATTATTTCCGCGTCCGGCAGCCGGAGCGCTTTGCCCGGCTGGAGGTCGCGGCCCAAATGAGCCGCGGGCGCCTGTCTCCCGCGGGGGTGGAGGCGCTGTACGGCAGACGCCCGCGGCTGAGCGCCTCCCGGATCGATAAATTTGCCTCCTGCAAATTTGCCTACTTCTGCCAATACGGGCTGCGGGCCAAGCCCTACGAGCCCGCGGGCTTCCATCCGCCGGAGATCGGCACCTTCATGCACTATGTGCTGGAAAATACGGCGCGCCAGGTCAAGGACCTGGGCGGCTTTGCCGCGGTCTCAGACGAGACGCTCGGTCAGATCACCGACCGCTGGGTGGAGACCTATGTCCACGAGGAGCTGAACGATCTTCAGGAAAAGAGCAGCCGCTTCGTCTACCTGTTCCGCCGCCTCTGCGGCGACGTGCACCGGGTGGTCGCGGACATGGCCGGGGAGCTGCGCCGCTCGGATTTCGAGCCCCTGGACTTCGAGCTGGATTTTTCCAAGGCCAGCGACATGCGGCCCCTGGAGCTGGGCGAGGGGCAGGAGGCCATGACCCTCACCGGCATCGCCGACCGGGTGGACGGCTGGCTCCATAAGGGGCAGCTGTATCTGCGGGTGGTGGACTACAAGACCGGACGCAAAAAATTCAGCCTGTCCGAGGTGTGGTACGGCATGGGCCTGCAGATGCTGTTGTATCTGTTCGCCCTGGGCGAGGACGGACAGAGCCGCTACGGTGCGGAGGTCATCCCGGCGGGCGTGATGTACGTGCCCGCCCGCAATGCCCTGCTCTCTCTGCAGAAGGATCTGAGCGAGGAAGAGGCGGAGAAAAAACGGGGCGAGGAGCTGCGCCGCAGCGGCCTGGTCCTGGACGACGCCGACCTCATCGAGGCCTGGGAGAAGGGCGAGGACAAGCGGTATATCCCGGTAAAATTCCGCGCGGGCAAACCCGCCGGAGATTCCCTGGCCACGGCGGAGCGGCTTGGGCTGCTGGCAGAGCATATCCGCAAGACCCTGGCCGGCATGGCCGAGCAGCTGCACCGGGGCAGCATCGCGGCGGATCCCTATTACCGCAGCCAGCAGGAGAACGCCTGCCTGAACTGCGACTATTTTGCCGCCTGTCATTTCAGCGAGGGCGAGAACGGCGAGAGCAGCCGCTTTATGCCCAAGCTCTCGGAAAACAAGGTCTGGGGCCTGCTGGAAGGAGGCGAGGACCGTGCGTGAATTCAAAGCCACCCCCGCCCAGGCTGCGGCCATTCGGAGCCGGGGCAGTGCCGTTCTGGTGTCCGCCGGCGCGGGCAGCGGCAAGACCAAGGTGCTCACCGAAAGGCTGATGGCTTATCTCTGCGATCCGGAGGAAACGGTGGATCTGGACAGCTTCCTGGTCATCACCTTTACCCGGGCGGCCGCGGGCGAGCTGAAGGGCAGGATCGTGGAGGAACTGGCGGCGGCGCTGGCCGCCGATCCGGGCAACCGCCGTCTGCGCCGGCAAAGCGCCCTGTGCCGACGGGCGCAGATCGGCACCATCCACAGCTTCTGTGCCTCCCTGCTGCGGGAACACAGCCACCTGGCGGGCCTGTCCCCGGACTTCAAGATCGTGGACGAGGATCGGGCGGCGGCCATGAAGGCGGCGGCCATGGAACGTACCCTGGAGGCCTGTTATGACAAACCGGAGGCCCATCCGGGCTTTCTGGCTTTGGCGGACACCGTGGGCGCGGGCCGGGACGACCGGCGGCTGGCGGAGCTGACGCTGAACCTGCATGAGAAGATGCAGTGTCATGCCAGGCCGGAGCGCTGGGCGCGGCAGCAGGTGGAGCTGCTGCGCTCCGGGGCTCACGACGCCGGGGAGACGCCCTGGGGCGCGGAGATCCTGGAGCGCGCCCGGCAGAGCGCCGACTATTGGAGCGGCGAGATGGAGAGCCTGCTGTCCGAGATCGCCGCAGACGACAAGATGAACAAGGCCTATCTGCCCAGCTTTTCCGAGACGGCGGACGCCCTGCGGGAGCTTCGGCGGTGTATAGAACTCGGGTGGGATCGGACGCGCAGCTGCTTCCCCATTCCCTTCCCCACCCTGGGGAAACTGATGAAGCCGGAGGATCCGGCTCTGGCCGAGCGGGTGAAGGCCCGCCGCGCAGCCTGCAAAAAAGCCATGACGACCCTGGAGGCAACGCTTTACGCTCCCTCGGCGCAGCTGCTGGCGGAGATGGCCCACACGGAGCCTGCCATGAGCGCCCTGCTGGAGCTGGCGCTGGCCTTCGACCGGGAGTACGCCCGGGAGAAGCGCCGCACGGGGCTGCTGGACTACGCGGATCTGGAGCATATGACCGCGGCGCTGCTGACGGACGAGGAGGACCGGCCCACGGAGCTGGCCCGACAGATCAGCCGGCGCTATACGGAAATCATGGTGGACGAATATCAGGACGTGAGCCAGGTGCAGGACACCATTTTCCGGGCGGTGTCCCGGGAGGGGACAAACCTGTTCCTGGTGGGCGACGTCAAGCAGTCCATCTACCGCTTCCGCCTGGCGGACCCGGGGATCTTTACGGAGAAGTATCTCCGCTATCGGGATGCGGAACTGGCTTCGGAGGGCGAGGCCCGGCGGATCATGCTGCAGGAAAATTTCCGCTCCCGGCGGGAGATCCTGGAGGGTGCCAACACGGTGTTTTCCCTGTGCATGTCCCGCGCCCTGGGGGATATCGACTATGATGAAAACGCGGCGCTACACTACGGGGCCGATTATACGGGCGAAGTCCCGGTACCGGAATTGCTGCTCCTGCGCCTGTCCGCAGCGGCGGACGAAGAGGAGACGCCGGACAAGACCGCTCTGGAGGCAAACCTGGTCGCCCGGCAGATCCGGGAACTGATGGACAGCGGCGTTACGATCCGAGACGACAAGGTGACCCGCCCCCTGCAATATGGGGACATCGCCATTCTGCTGCGCTCCCCCGGGTCGGTCGGCGGGATCTACCGCCGGATCCTGGCAGCCCGGGGACTGCCGGTGGCGGCCGGGCAGGGCATGGGCTTTTTCCAGTCGGTGGAGATCTCCACGCTGATGTCCATGCTGGCCATTCTGGACGACCCGCATCAGGATATCCCGCTGATTGCGGTACTGCGCTCGCCGGTGTTCGGCTTCAGCGCGGACGAGCTGTCCCAGATCCGTGTCTGCGACACTTCGGTGGATTTCTATACGGCGCTGACGCTTAGGGGCGAAACCGACGAAAAGGTCAGGGATTTTCTGCAGCTTCTGGAGCGGCTGCGTCTGGCGGCGCCCGACCTGAGCGCCGCGGAGCTGGTGTGGCGGCTGCTGGAGGAGCTGGATATGCTGGCCGTGTGCAGCGCCATGAGCGACGGCGCCCAGCGGCGCGCCCGGCTTATGGAGTTGATCGGCCTGTCGGAGCGTTTTGAGAGCAGTGGCTATCGGGGGCTGCACCGCTTCGTGCTGTGGCTGCGGCGTCTGGCGGACAAGGGCCAGGAGCCGGACCAGGGCGAGGCGGGCGAGGCCATTCAGATCCTGTCGGTGCACAAGTCCAAGGGCCTGGAGTTTCCCGTGGTCTTCCTCTGTGATACCGCCCGGCGCTTCAACCGGCAGGACAGTCGGGACACCGTGCTGGTGCACCCGCAGCTGGGCCTGGGGCCCAAGCTGACGGACCTGCAGCGGCGGGTGGAATATCCCACCCTGGCCCGCAACGCCATCCGGCTGCGGCTGGAGCGGGAGATGCTCGCCGAGGAGCTGCGGCTGCTGTATGTGGCCATGACCCGGGCCAAGGAGCGGCTGTATCTGACGGCCGCTGTAAAGGACCCGGAGGGCCTGATGGAGAAAAGCCAAAATGCGGTCTCCGTGCCCATGGCGGCGGAGGTGCTGGCTCAGGCGGCTTCACCGCTGCAGTGGCTGGTCAGCGCCTGCCTCGCGGACGGCCAGCGGCATCTCCGCATACGCATCTGCGAGGCGGAAGCGGCGGCTGGAGAGGAACAGGCGACGGAAGGGACGGAAGCCGACCAGGCCGCCGCGGCGGAGCTGTACCGCCGGCTGGCGTTCCGCTACCCCCACAAAGACGCGGTGTCTCTGCCATCCAAAGTAACGGCTACAGAGCTGAAGGGCCGGGCGGAGGCGGACGAGGACGCCGAGCCTATGGTGCCGCCGCGAAAGACCAGCTTCCGGATGCCGGACTTTACAAAGAAAGATAAGCCCGTCACCGGCGCGGAGAAGGGAACGGCCACCCATCTGGTGCTGCAGTACATGGACTTCGGCAGAACGGAAAGTGTGGAGGCGGTGCGGCAGGAGATCGAGCGGCTGCGCACACAGCGCTTTCTGTCCGAACGGGAAGCGCGGGCCGTGGACGCGGAGGCCATCGCGGGGCTCTTCGCCTCGCCTCTGGGCCAGCGGATGCGGCGGGCCCAGGAGCTGCACCGGGAGTTCAAGTTTTCTCTGCTCTGCGACGCGGGCGAAGTCTTCGGCCGGGCGGCGGGAGAAGAGGTCCTGCTGCAGGGCGTGGTGGACTGCTATCTGATCGAGGATGGGGCCATCACGGTCATCGACTACAAGACCGACGCGCTGCGCAGCTCCGCCCAGGCGGCGGAGCGGGCGGAGAGCTATCGGGGCCAGCTGCTGGCTTATGCCCGGGCGTTGGAGCGGATCTGCGGCCTGCCGGTGCGGCAGTGCGTGCTGTACTTCCTCTCCGTGGGTGAGGCGGTCACGCTTACGATGTGATTTTGCGCGAAAAATTTGGAAAAGTTCTTGCAATCGGGGCATCCCTGTGGTACAATCCCTCTTGCGCTATGTAACTATGCCGCCTCCGGCGGGCAAATCATGGCAGCCTGAGATGAGGAGATAAACGAAATGAAGGAAGGAATCCATCCCAATTACCAGCCGACCACCATTCGCTGCGCCTGCGGCAACGTGATCGAGACCGGCTCCACCAAGCAGAACATCACCGTTGAGATCTGCTCCAAGTGCCACCCCTTCTTCACCGGCAAACAGAAGCTGGTCGACACCAGCGGCCGTGTGGATAAGTTCAATCGGAAGTACGGTATCAAGTAATCGGGGATATATACCTGATGAATGCAGGAAGAGCCGCGGCGTTGCACCGCGGCTCTTCCTGCATTTTCAGCTTTCCATCTGGCGGCCCAGGAACAGGGCGATGGTCTGGGCCAGTTTCTGCTCCACCTCGGAGCCGGGCGCGCTCCCCCGTGGAGTGATGAACAGGACGCAGCCCATCACGTCGCCCTCCGAGAGGATCGGCGCCGCCACGGACAGGCAGTATTTGTCGTCTGCCGGGGAGACGGGGAGACTGCTGCCGCCGCTTGTATGGCGATAGGTCCCGCGGCCCTCCATGATCTCGCTCAGCTGGGAGCTGACGGGTTTTTCCATCAGCTCCCGCCGGGCGCCGCCGCTGATGGCGATGACCGCGTCCCGGTCACAGATGGCGGCAATGCCGTCTGTGGCTTTCCGCAGGCTGTCGCAGATCGCGGCCGCAAACTCTGACAGTTCCCCGATGGGAGAGTATTTTTTAAAAATCAGTTCCCCGTCCTTCTCCGTGAAGATCTCCAGCGGGTCACCGTCACAGATAACATTGGCACGAAAAACCTTGTCCGGACGCTTCTCAGTTTCCTGGACTATTGTGACATTTAAGCTATCTTTCGTGCCCAAATTAAAAGTTTCGGCGCTCTTTTCTAACGTTTCGGCCTCTTTTGCCTCTTCCGGCAACATCCCGCAGCGCAAAATGCTGTCGATGTCGTCCTTGAGCTTGATATCGACGTGATCTTCATAGACGTAGATCTTGTCGATGATCAAGTGCAGATCCTTCGGATCGAGCTTGTCCTTCTCCAAAATCTCATCAAAGACCTCAATGGCGGTCTTGGCGGCTCTATTGACCCGAATGATCGTATTTTCGCGATTTTTGGTCAATTCTATCTGCTTTTCCAGGCTGGAAATTCGATTTTCGATATCCGCCTCCATCTCGTCGTAGGTTCGGTTGATGATGGCTTCGTTCTGCGGGCGCTTGAGAAGATCGCGTACACGCTGCCGTTTTGCGATCTGAAGCTCCTCCCGGAGCTCCTCGAGAACCGCTTCCATGTTGTCAGCAGCGGTCTCTTTCTCGGCCAGGTCTTCATCCTGCTTTTGAATGTCGTTTTGCAGGATTTCGATCATATCTGCCGAGGTTTCCCGCACTTTTCGGAGATATTCCTTCAGCAGCTTGTCCAGAACGTCCACCCGGATGTAATGGCTGGTGCAGCCTTTCAAGCCCTGCCGATGATAGGTGCCGCAGCGGTAGGCGTCCCGCAGATCGGGCCGGCTCATGGAGAACATGGGGCTTCCACAGTCCCCGCATACGAGAAAACCGGTATAGGTGTTCTCGTATTTTTTTACGCCCCGGTAGTCGCTCTTGGAGCGGGACTGCCGCAGCTCCTGTGCGATCCGGAAGTCTCGATAGCTGATGATCGCCTGGTGGTGGTTCTCGATGACGATCTGTTCATCGGCGTCTTTCTTGACGTCCTTGCCGTTGATCTTCTTCCGGGTGTACTTGCTCTGACGCATGGTGCCGATGTAAAAATCATTGTCCAGGATCCCCTGCACGGTGACGATGGCCCAGGCCTGTTTGACCGGACGCTTGTACTCCTTGCCCTCGGCTTCCTTGCGCTCCCGCTCGGACATGCGGGGCGTGGGGATACCCTCGTCGGTCAGATAGTTTGCGATGCGCTTGTAACCCCAGCCGTCAATGTAGAGTTCAAAAATTTTGCGGACGACCTCGGCCTCGGTGGGCACAACTTCGAATTCCTGCCGGGCGTTGACCTTGTAGCCGTAGGGCGCGGCGGTGATCCACTTGCCGTCCTTTTGCCGGCGCTTGACCACGGCGCGCACTTTCTTTGAGGCATCTGTGACCGGCATCTCGTTGATCAGAAACTGGAACTGGATCTTCAGCCAGTCGTCATCGTTGGGAAAGTCGATCCCGTCTCCGATGGAGATGATGCGCACCCCGGCATCGCGCAGATCCTCCAGCTCCACCAGGCCGCGGCTGTTGCGGCGGGAGAAACGGGAGAAATCTTTGACCACCAGAATGTCGTATGTGTGATTGAGCAGTCCCTTGCGCAGCTTTTGATATCCTTCGCGCTGCTCAAAAGTGTAGCCGGAACGGTCACGGTCTTCAAAGAAGGTCAGGCTGCTGCCGGGGAATTTTTCTTTGACATAGTCCTCGATGATCGCCTTCTGGTTTTCGATCGAGGTGTTGTCCCGATCCAGCTCTTCATCGACGGAGATCCGGCAGTATCCCGCAATATCGAAGGTTTCTATCACAATAATCACCAACTTTCTATTTTGCTTGTTGATAGTATTGTAACATGTTTTTCCGGGATTGCAAGAGAAATCTTTGAGATTTCTCGAATTGTCCCTTGGAACTATCGAGCAGATATTGATGAGAAATGGCACTTACGATATAATGATCATAATTCAAAAGATGATATTTGCCGGAATTCTTCCCTATCAGCTTAGAGTTGTAAAACATTCATTAATCCGAATGGACACTGGTAATCCCCCCTTTGAAGGAGAGTCAATATGATTGAAAGTTATATCAATTCAGTGGTAGAGTTTACTTGTAATTCAAGAAAATATATGTGTGTAATTGCATCTGTTTCCTTGGATAATCGCGCCGTATGCTTCCGGGTAATTAGTTCAATTAATAAAAAGATAACGGATGAGCAGTTCGTTGCCATAGACGATAACGCAGGAAAGAAAACTGACTTTCTAATTGATTACAGAAGTCGATTCTATCTTCCAAATAACCGTTTTGATAAAGTAATGTTTAAGTGTTCAGCAGACGATGTGGCTGTAGCAGCAGCGAGATATTCTAAACTACCGCTCCTCTCTGAGTTAGTAGATAATTATAACAAGCTTTATGAGCAGATTAGACAATTATCGCCAAAGGATTCGAAGGACAAACGAAAAGCCTTAAATCGATTGGCAGACGAAATCAATGCTCGTAAATGCATTTTTCTTTTTCTCGAGAATAAAGGAGTAGAGAAGAATAAAAAATACAGAAATTACCGTATAGTTCCAGATAAAAACGGAATATCATCTGTTTATCAAGGGGGCGGATGTAGCGGTAAATGACTTTGAAAAAATCATGTCCCCGGATTTTGAATAAAGAGCAAAAACGATAGAATACGCATTATTAATATCGACAGCGTATTCCACCATTCAAAACTGTTCTGGAATCAAGCCCTTTTTCTATTATCTCAAAGAATACCTCGTACTGAAGTAAAAGATACGAGGTATTCTTTTTTGTTTTGTGACATTGCGTTAATCGGAGCATCCTCGCTTTTATAGCGCCATTTCCCGCTTGACCGTTCGCTGTTTTTGCTCAACGGCCTGCTTCTCCTTCTCCATTTCCAACTCCCGGATCCGTGTTTTGTTGTAGAGCAGAAGATCCCGGATCGATTCCTTCATGTTTCCGTTCCCGGAATGAAAGACGGCCACCAGATACTTCTTGGCCTTGTACTCCTTGTAGAGCGGCTTCAGGGAATCCAGCAACTCCTGATCCTGGCTCTCCGCACGGGTGAGCCAGATGTTCACACGTTTTTCCTTGTCTTTGACTTCAATTTCCATTTGCCCACCTCACTTTTTATTCTTCCAAATCTTTCCGGCGTCTATGCACGGTTTTTCAAATTGTGTTTTTACGAACTTAACGCTCTTGCTCATGGTTTCTCTCTCTTCTCGGTTTCAGATAGCTTTCCAAGGTTCCTTGGATGCCGCGCAGCTTGAGCATTTCGTCGCGGGCGACTTTCACTTGGGGCGCTTCCTTTTCCAAGCTCGCTTTTAATTCGGCGACTTCCTTTTTCCAGTCAGCCACCGTGGTGTCTGTCCACTGTTTACCGTGATTGAATTTCTTGAGAACTCCCTGTGCGGCTTTGAACAGAGTCAGCTCGGAATCGTGTTCCGCCTCGTATTTCTTCCGCGCTTTTTCAAAGTGAAGCCGGGGCTCGTTCAGAGCTTGCTTGATCGGTAGATACTTTTTGTAAATCGCAGCCTGCTTGATCGCTTCCTCCAGTTTTTTCACACGGGCTTCGTTGTTTTTCACACGCTCTGTCAGCTCGTCATACGCTTTACTCGCTTCTTGAACTCTCGCGTCAAGCTCATCCGCATTGGTGATCCCCATCTCCTGAAGATTGATCAGCGCCTGCGATGCTTCCTGAACGTGGCGGAGAGATTTGCTGCGGGACGGAAGATTGTTCAACTGCTCCTGCACGACCCAGGCCAGCGAGGGCTCTTCCGGCGTAGGGAGTTGATTCAGTTCCTCCCGTGCGGTTTGCAGCCATTCTCGAAGAACTTTGAGTTTGCGTTCCGTCTCGCGGATCACAGCATTGAGCTGCTGGACGAAACGGTTGTAGTCACCGATCTCGGTGCGGACGCCCTTCTTTTCCATCGCATGTACTGCTGGCCCTTCGTGGATCTGCGCGAGCATTTCCACGCCCTGCCGCTCATAGGAGCGATTGTCCAGGTGTATGTCCAGGCTCTTTTCCGCAAACTTTTCGTTGCAGAGCCTTGCCCAACTCTCGCGCAGTTCTTCCAGCGCGCCGCGCTTGTCGAGACCGTTGCAGCTGCGGCTTTCGGTTTTGTATCTCCCGCGTTTTTCATCCCAGATGCGATCACCGTTTTCGTCCAGAACGAAAATCTGTTCCTGCTTTTTGCCGAAAAGTCCGTTCGGCTCAATGGCCCGCATGGGGATCAGAACGTGCATGTGCGGGTTGGGTGTGCCGCCCGGTTCGCGCTCGGGATCGTGCACCGCGTAATCGCAGATCAAACCTTTCGAGACGAAATTCTCCTGCAGGAATCGCAGTGCCAGTTCCATGTTTTCTTCAAATGTGAATTCGTTTTGGAAAGAAAACTCGTCGCTGTAGGCCAGCTGCGCATCGCGTCTTCGCTCGTTTTTCTCCACGGCATTCCATAAGGTTTGGCGATCTGCATAGTCGGGCGGCGCGTGCGCGGGAAGAAGGATTCCGCTGCACACAACGCCGCGCTTTCGTGTGTAGTCGCTGGTTTCGCCGTAGCGTTCACTGTAGAGTTTTTCGCCGGCGCGGTAGGCGGCCGATGCCATGACGCTTGCTCCTTTGGCGCGGGAGATCACATCGCGGTGATAATGATAGAGGGCGATCAGGGATCACCTTCTTCCAAAAGAAAGTCGAGCGCGTCGTTTACCTCCGGCATGTCGAGAAGGAAGCCGATCGTGTCGTAGATTTTCGGAATGCTCAGCTGCTTCATTTTCGGCACGCGGCTTTCAAAGGCTGCGCCGTATTGGATCAGTCGATGCGTGCGCGCACGGTCGCATTTCTTTCGCAGGTATCTTTCTTTTTGCCGATCCCTCTCCAGACTGTTCGTCAGGATCTCGAGCTCGGTTTCCCGCTTTTTGATCTGATCGCGTTTTTCATCCAGCTGGTCGCTGAGCCATTCTTGATATTTCTTTTCTGTCATTCGTGTATCCTCCTAAATACTTTTTGATGAGTTAATGCCCTCACTATACGAGGCAGTGGGAAAGGCGTTTTTACAACCTGCCGGGGAAATTTTTTAGCAAACGAACAATAGTCCCTTCACTATACGAGGCAGTGAGAACGGCGATTTTATGACATGGAGAAGAAATTTTTGTGAAAAATCCTCCCACTTTCCTATTCCATAATTTTTTCGTATTTAGCAACCCTTGCAGCAAAAAATAAAAAGTTCCCTCACTTCCCTATTCCACAATTTTTTCGGATTTGTCCCACTTCTTCAGAAAAGATTTTTGGCTTTTTCGAAAAAGAAAGCCGGGCAGTGTCATCAGAACGTGGATATCCTGTGACGCCGCCCGGCTTGTCCGGTGCTTGCGTTAAAAAAGCTTGCGCTATTCATTTTTTCGCTTGTTTTTTATGGGATAGCTGCCAACGGCAGCGAAAGGGCAACGCCCTTTCCGGAACAAAGTTCCGCAGTTTTTTCAAAAAAAGTATTTGAAAAAACTGTGAATGACGCACGTATCACCGGAGTGATACATAAGTGCGCCCTTAGATTCCTAAGGGATTTTTTGAAAAGAAAAAGTGAACGCGTCTTGCGCAATTCTGTTTGATATAACAGCGTAAGCATGGTAAAATATCTTTAGAAAATCACAACGGGAAGGAGTTGAAGTTCATGCCGGAGCAGGACAGATGGCAGCTTGAATTGAGTGAATACATCCGCCAGGGTGAGCCGGAGCGCGCAGAAAAAAGTGCTGCCTGGCAAACGGCCATCGGGCTCCAGGCGGTGGACGGACTGAAAACTTCGACCTATTTGTTGGAGACCGCGAAAGCGCACATCGAAGGCGACATTGACATTGCCGGCGCGCAGCAGCGCATCCAAAGCTACTACAAAGAGCAGGCCAACCGCAAAGCGGTGGAAGACGGCACGATGGAGGCGGATATCGTTTCCGCACGAATCACCGAGCTGCTTGGCGAAAAAACATTTCAGTTTTCTCCGGCCGAGCTGCAGAGCATTCACCGCCGTCTGTTCAACGGTGTGTTCGATCACGCGGGACAATTCCGCGCCTACAACATCACGAAAAATGAATGGGTGCTCGGCGGTGATACGGTCGTCTATTCCTCCTGGGAGAGCATCCGCGACACGCTGGATTATGATTTTTCGCAGGAAAAACAGTTCTCCTACGACGCGCTTTCTGTTCCG
>Ga0310695_10007708_pt1 | contig 17088 bp, 12 predicted proteins | sample RumenRJG_04DNA_FD_203882 | JGI IMG/M metagenome (GOLD analysis project Ga0310695, IMG submission 203882) | Bovine rumen microbial communities from Lethbridge, Alberta, Canada - RJG_04 (v2) (version 2) | ecosystem: Host-associated > Mammals > Digestive system > Stomach > Rumen | place: Canada...
CAAAACAGGACTTGTTGTAGTTTTCAAAACAGGACTCTTTCTTAGATGTCATTGATGTATGTAGGTACTGCCGGCATAGCCGGAGGGGAAGGGGCGGGCAAACAATCCAACAACCGGGTCCGATCATGCGAAATCGCACCCGCATGGGAAAAAGCGGAATTGTTGCATTGCTTTCCGCAGGGGTGTTTTGGTAAGATTCATCTCGCTTCCAGGAGACCGGTGCCGGGTCTCGCTTGAAGGAATCGATCATTGACAACGGCTGGAGCCGCACCGCTCCAGCCACCGGGCCAAAGGCAGGGCGCTATGACCTCATCGCGCCGCCGCCAACGGCCAGAACCTTGGATGTGGCTGGGCGCGATGACCCCATCGCACCGATCCCCTCCAAGGAGCCGGGGAATCCCGAAAGGACCCCGGCGCGCTACGCAACAGCGTATAGTAGCTTCGTGGTAAAGCCGGTAACTTTCCAATGCAGAAGCGAGATACGGTGGTGCGTCGCGTGGTATCCACGCGGCGCACTCTCTATTTCTTTTTCTGCATAGGCACTTACCGGCGCCGTCCACGAGATTGAAATTTGGGAGTGCGCCGTTCTTCTTTTCCGCGCCAGCGGTTTGCTCTCTTTGAGACAGGTGCGGAGAAAAGTGAGAAGTGATATGGCGAAGAAATCGCTGATTGAGGAATTGCCGAATATTATAAAGGAGGGGCGGGAAGAGGCAAGCAAGATTCTCGAACGTCTTGGCGATGCCGTGAAGGTCGGTCTTCAAACGAACGAACTTGTCCTGCCGGCGAAGGATGTGGACGGTCTTTTCAAGGGCCAGGTGCCGAATGTCGCGCCTGCTTGCCACAGCGACATGTTCGGTCTCTTCGGCGATGGACTTTTGGAAGGGAAGTCGATGGAGAACGCGCCGTGGATCAACCGGCTTGTCTACGGCGACAATCTTCTCGTGATGGCGGCGCTTCTTGCGGGGGATGAAAAGACAAGCCTTCCATCTCTTCGAGGAATGGTCGATCTTGTCTACATCGATCCTCCGTTCGACAGCAAGGCGGACTACCGCACCAAGATACATCTTCCCGGCACGGACATTTCGCAGAAGCCGACGGTGATGGAACAGTTCGGCTATTCTGACACTTGGTCTGAAGGGACGGCGAGTTATTTGCGTATGATTTGCCCTCGTCTTATTCTTTTGCGGGAAATGATTTCAGAACATGGTAGTATCTATGTTCATCTTGATTGGCATGTTGGGCATTACGTAAAGATTCTCATGGACGAAATATTTGGGAAGGAGAATTTTATAGACGAGGTCGTTTGGTCTTATGGTAGTCCATCGGGTGGCAGAGCCGCAGGACCAAAACTAGTAAAGATGCACGAGACGATTCTTCATTATGCTAAAGATTACAGTCAACGAATGGAAGTCAAGATATATTTACCATATTCTGAGAAATATATTTCGGATTGGTTTAAATATGTTGATGAGAACGGTCGTAAATACCAGCGTCGGATGCGTGGACGTAACGCAAATGGCGAAATCATTTGGGAACGACAGTATCTTGACGAAAGTAAAGGAGTGCCTTGTTCAACAGTTTGGTCAGATATTCAGCAAGTCTATGCTGATCCACGAGCTTATAAGGCAGGCCAGAAGGGACATTCTGAAATACAGAACTATGCTACGCAGAAGCCAGAGAGATTACTAGAGCGCATTATTCAACATTCGTCTAACGAGGGAGATCTAGTGCTTGATGTTTTCGCTGGAAGCGGAACTACTGCGGCGGTTGCGGAGCGGCTTGGGCGGAGGTGGATTTCGGTTGATATCGGCAAGCCGTCGGCTTTGATTCAGCGCAAGCGTTTTATAGATAATGAGGTAAAGCCGTTTCTGTACCAGAGCGTAGGAGACTACCAGAAGGAGGCGTTTGGCGCGTCGAAGCTCTTCAAACGGCTTGGCGACTTGAATGACGTTGTGCTGAAGCTTTTCGGCGCAGAGCCGTTTACGAAAGAGCAGTGCCCGTCGCGCAATATCGGGCAGATAAAGGAGTCGCGGACGCTTGTCATCGTCGACAGCCCGAACAAGCAGACAAGCGCGACGACGGTCAAGCGCGCGGCGGAAGCGAAGAACAAGGCGTTTGGCGGCGGATGGAGCAAGGTAGTGCTTTTGGGGTGGAACTTCGCCTACGATATTTCACAGACGGCGCAGGACTACAAGGATGTCGTTGAGGTGCTGGTCATTCCGCCCGACCTTTTGGACATGCTGAAGAAGAAGGGTTTTTCGTCGCTCATGCAGGATGGCAAGGTGCGGTTCTCGTCGTTGCAATACCTGACGCTCAAGGATGTGCATGTCGAGGACATCAAGGGAACCGGCGACGCGAAGGAAAGGCTTGTAGTGGAACTTGGGAATTATGTCTTGCTTTCCCCGGACAACATTCCGCTTGGCGAAAAGGACAGGGCTACGCTTAAGGAGATCGTTGCGAAAGACCCGCTTGCGCTTGTGGAATACTGGAGCGTCGATCCCGACTACAACGGCGAGACGTTCCGCAGCGTGTGGCAGGACTACCGGGAGAACACGGCGAACGACGGCGACCCCGACCACTGCGTGAGACGGGCGGAGATAGTGGTGCCGAGGATGGCGAAGGATTCGCGGGTCGTGTGCGTGAAGGCGGTTGACGTATTCGGGTTCGAGAGCGTGGCGACAAGGAGGGTTTGACAATGGCGAAGAAGAATCCGGCGATGGGCACGGGGAAGATTCCGCTTGCATTTGCGGAGCTTGTGTCGAAGGCCGCAAATGATGCGTTCGCCGACGGGAATGGGCCGATGATGGATTCGGTCACTCCGGTGACGCAGACACTACTCAAGTTCTGGTTTACGGAGCCGTTTACGTTTCGTCCGCTTAATTTCCACGAGGGGCAGCGTCAGGCCATACTGAATGTCATCTACCTCCATGAAGTTCTGAAGGCCGGTAACATCCGTGCGGCTTACGCGCAGATCGAGGCGATGTCCGGGACGTCTCTCACGGCGGCGGACGGGGGCGGAACGGGAGACGAGCTTGCAAAGGACAAGTACGCCTATCCGAAGTATCTCGTCAAGATGGCGACGGGAACCGGAAAGACGTGGGTGATGCATGCGTTGTTGATATGGCAGTATCTTAACGCCCGGGCGGAAAAAGGCGAGAAGAGCGGACGCTGGACGAAGAATTTTCTTTTTGTCGCGCCGGGGCTGATTGTCTATGAGCGGCTTTTGGACGCTTTTGAAGGCAGACGTCGCGCAAATTCCGGGATGCGGGACTTCACGACAAGCGATATCAAGGCGGCGGAAGCGTTGTTTGTTCCGCCGGAATACCGGGATGCCGTCTTTGCTTTCTTGCAGAACGGGCTTGTGCGCAAGGAGGATTTTGGACGGAAGGTGACTGGCGACGGAGTGCTTGCCGTGATGAACTGGCAAGGATTCATCGGCGACGCGCACGAAAGCGATGGCGACGAGGGCGATGCGTCGGATCCCGAAGGCAAGAAGATCCTAGATGACATCCTTCCGGCAAAACCGGGGGTTGCGGCGGGCAACTCGCTTGAGACATTGGACGCGCAGTTCCTGCGCGGCGGGCGGCTCGATTTTTTGAGAGAGTTGCCGGACTTGATGATGGTCAACGACGAGGCGCATCACATACACGGCGGAAACGCAGACAAATCGGATGAAGAGGACGAGGTGATGTGGCAGAAGGGGATCGATCTTCTGTCGGAGGGGAAAGGCGAAAGGTTCTTCCAACTCGATTTTTCCGCAACGCCATACAAGGCGACTGGCACTGGCGCGAACGCCAGGCTGAACTACTTCCCGCATATCGTCGTAGATTACGACTTGAAGGCCGCAATCCAGAGCGGAAAGGTCAAGACGATCATGCTCGACCAGCGCAAGGAGATTACGGATGCCGCGCCGATGGACTACAAGGCGGTCAGGGAAGGCAATGAGGTCAAAGCGCTGAGCGAGGGGCAGAGAATGATGCTTCGGGCAGGGCTGACAAAGCTCAAATACCTTGAAGATGAATTCAAGCGGCTCCATCCCGACAAGCATCCGAAGATGATGGTCGTATGCGAGGATACGAAGGTCACGCCGTTCGTGTCGGAGTTCCTGAAGGACGAAGGCGTGGATGGCGACGATATTCTCGAAATCGACAGCAACAAGAAGGGCGATGTCGGGGAAAAGGAATGGGAGAAAATCAAGGGGCGGCTTTTCGGCCTCGACAAGAGCGAAAAGCCGCGAGTCGTCGTTTCGGTGCTGATGCTGCGCGAAGGTTTCGACGTGAACAATATCTGCGTAATCGTTCCGCTTCGCGCTACAAACGCGCCGATTCTTCTGGAGCAGACGCTGGGCCGGGGATTGCGGCTTATGTGGCGCGAGGAGGAATTCAAGGAGGTCAAGGATGTCGCGCGGCGCAATGTCTTGTTCGAGAAGTCCAATCCTGACGCGGTGCTTGATTTCCTGTACATCATCGAGCATCCGGCATTCATGGCTTTTTACCAAAATCTCATCGCCGGAGGCCTGGCCGGCGGCAGCGGCGGCACGGACGAGTCTGGCGGAGGCACAAGCGACCTCGTCACGTCCACGCTGAAGGACGGCTATGAAAAGTACAATATGTTCTGGCCCGTCGTGCTGAAAGAGCGCGACGAGGTGATATCGGACATGTCGCCGTGGAAGGTCGAGCTTGAGCCGTTCACGGCATATCCGCTTGCGCAACTGAAGGAAATGCTTGCACGGCCCGGCGAAAAGTTCATCAGCAACGAGATTACGGAGAACACGCGATTCGGCGAGTATCAGGTCAGCGGCAATCTCTTCACTGCGGATTCCTACAACGAATATCTGCAGCGCATCGTGGGAACGGTCTTCCAGCGGTTCACGCGGATTGCAGGCAGACAGACGAAAAGGCTGCCCGCACTTCAGGTGCAGCTTGCCGATGTTGTTGCCATGCTCGACGAATACATACGCAAGAGGCTTTTTGGAAAGCCGTTCGATCCGATGAACGGCGAGGACTGGAAGGTGCTGACCGGTGCGGGCGGGCTGGTTACACGACATGTTGTCCGACAGATAGGGGAACTTGTCCATGCGATAGAGACAAAGACGGATGAATCGCCCGCCGTCGTGGAAAAACGCTGGTTCTCGGAATTGCGGAGTTTCATAGTGCGGCGCGGGTCTTCCGCCGTCCTGGCCAAAACAATTTACACGCGCACGGGATTCCCGTCTAAAGGAGGAGGTCTTGAAAGAGACTTCATGGAGTTCATCGACAACGACGCGGACGTAGAACGGTTCGTAAAAATAAACGAAGCCAAGCATTTCTTTGCGCGGATCGCCTATCTGCGGGATGACGGTCTGATGGGCGAGTATGTACCCGACTTTCTTGTCAAAACGGGGGATAGGGTTTACATGATCGAGACAAAGGCTGACAAAGACAGATCCAACGCGAATGTCCAGCGCAAGCGGCTTGCGGCTACGCAGTGGTGCAAAGCCATCAATGGATTGCCCGAAGGCGAGCGGATGAATTGCGAATGGAGATATGCCATACTGACCGACGAGGCGTTCTACAAGTGCCGCGACGGGCAGGGCACGTTCAAGGACGTGTGCGCCGTGGTGGAGATCACCGAACAGGCTTTGCAAGGCGAATTGTTCTCGTTTGACTGAATGGCGTATGAAAAGAAAGGAGATGCCGGATGGAATACAATACGATAAAAGAATCGCTTTTGAAAATCTGCGCGTTCTGGGGAAGGGGGAAGGATGAGAGACCGGCAGACTGGTACAGTACAAGGGTTGCCTTGCGCCCGATAAACGAAGACCTCGTTCGAATTAGGGAATGGCTAACCGGGCTTTGCGATAAGGATTGGAAAATTCATATAGGATCAGGATGGGGAGCGGTTTCGGAAATCTTGTATATTACGATGCTCCCGCCCAAACAGAAGTCAAGTGATGGTCTCTATGTCGCTATCTGTTTTGGGAAAGCAGGGAATGGCTTGGTGTCTGGATGTGCGGTTTCGTGTACTAGTCACGGTACGAATGTACGTCTTGCTGACATACCGACTGAACAAAGGATGAGAGATGGTGGCTATGCTCCTACGATTAATGTTGATGGACGCAAACCGAATGCCCGATATAACAACCATTTTGTCAATCCGCAGGAAATGTCGGTCAATGAGATTGACATTGCCCGTTTGATTGAACATCTGCGCATATCCATTTGGATATGCAAAGCAGGCATAGCATATATCAAATCGGTGTCTACTGACAGTGAGTGCTGAGTGTTCCGCAGGGGAATTATGCATGGATTCGTATTGCCCGTGGACGCATAAATGACTTGAAACAGGATAAAGCAAAATGAACGTTGACAATCTGAAGACCGTCAAGGAGTGCGACCAGTGCATTGATTCGCTGAGGAAACTTGGCATGGATGTTCCGCCGGAGCTTTTGACGAGGAGGGCGCAGCTTGCCGTGCAGATCGTGTCCGTATATGCGGATTTTCAGGCAAGGAATATGCCATCTGACGACCTGAAGGGGTGCATTGAGCGGGCTGCGGATGCGTTGCTTGCTCCGGGGCTTTCCGCAAGCGAGGCGTTGAAGCCCGTCATGTTGTACGGCAAGATCCAAAGCGGGAAGACACGTGCCTTTGTTGGCATCATGAGCATAGCGTTTGATCGCGGCGTAGATATCATCGTTGTGTACACCAAGGGTACGAACGCACTCGCGACACAGACAGCGATGCGCATGAAGCAGGAGTTCGTAAACTTCAGGCCAGGCAACAATCTCCGCCAGCAATGCACAATTGTTGTCCATGATGTACTTGAGTTGCGCGCGCAGGAACTCACCGCTTATGCGCTCAATACTCAAAAGCATATCATTGTTTGCAAGAAGGAGGCGAACAACACCCGTATTTTGAAGAAAATTTTCGCCGTCAACACTTTGATGAGGCAGAAGCGCGTCGTCGTGATAGATGACGAGGCGGATTTCGGAGGAATCTCGTTCTGCCGTGATGCGAGGATTGGCGCAGTGATGGTTGGCACGAACGCCCGAAACATTACGGAGACGGTGAAGTCAATTCCTGACTGCAGGAACATGCTGGTGACGGCAACGCCATATTCGCTTTATCTTCAGCCCGACGGCATGGTTCAGCTGATTAATGGCGAGGTGCGTCCGCTTAGGCCGCGGCACACCGAGATGGTTCCAGTGCATTCGTACTACGTGGGAGGCAAGCAGTATTTCATTGATTCCATTCGTGTTGATTCAATGTATCACTCGGTATTTCATCCGCTATCACCTGATTGTGTTGGCGTGCTTGGTAATCGTGACAGGAGGTACCTAGTTAACATTGCAACGGCTGATAAGCTTGCCGACTTCCGCTATGCGCTTATCCAATATCTTATGGGGACGGCAATAAGGAATTTGCAGGAGGCCAATCATGATAGACTTTATCAGTCAAGCTTGATAGTGCATGTCCAAGTCGCCAGAGCTGCTCATGAATGGCAAAGGGATCTGGCGGAGGCGTTCCTGTCGTATCTTGGAGAACATGTCTTCAGTGAACGCCAAGACGATCATCGCTTTGACGACTTGATTAGCTCCATCTACGATGATTTTGCCGAGACAAGAAAGAATGGCGTCGCCGAAGGGCTGATAGAGCCTGCCGCTATGCCGTCGAAAGGCGATGTCATTGCCAAGATTCAAGAGCTATTTAGGATAGCTGCGATTCACGTGCAGATTGTCAATTCAGACGAAGATGTGGCAAATCTTCTGGATGACAATGGGCAGTTGGAACTTAGGCACGAAGCCAATATCTTTGTTGGCGGAAGCATTCTTGACCGTGGCATAACTATTGCCAATTTGATTGGATTTATATATGGTCGCTCGCCTCAGCGTATGCAGATGGATACAGTTCTTCAGCATGCGCGGATGTACGGTGCCCGTGAGATGGCCGACATGGCCGTGACGAGGTTTCACACTACGAATGCTTTGCACGATAGGCTTCGGCGTATCAATGACATGGACGAGGCGCTGCGGGAGCAGTTTGAGCAGGCGATGCGGAATGGAATTGACCCGGAAACGGTCTTCATATGCCGCGATGCAGACGGACAGATTGTCCCATGTGCCCCGAGCCGGTTGCTGATATCGTCAATATCGACGATTGCTCCGCATAGCCGCCACTTGCCTATCGGGTTCCAGACGGACTGCCACACAAGCATTCACGGTACCATCACAGGGATTGACGAGGACATTGTCAGGGCTGCCGATTACCAGAATCGCGATGAAGACGGAATCTTTCTGATTGACCGTGATTTGGCAATTGATATCTTACGGCGCATTCGTTCGACTTACATTTATAACCGTCAGGTCGATGCGAATGCAGGGTTGGAGTGGGACGTGGAAGAGATGATTGGCATACTTGAATGGGCGGTTGGCGGAAATCAGAGGTTGTATTGTATGCGGCGTGAGAATCGCGAGTTGAGCCGGTACCGCGCCAATGGTGGGTTTGCAGATGCGCCTGATGACGGACGCACTGATCTGGCACCGGCACGTGCCAAGGCGGTTGACCTGCCGGTGTTGATGCTGATTCGAGAGAATGGCAGTGCCGATAAGGGTTGGCGCGGCACTCCATTTTACTGGCCTATTCTTGTCGTCCAACGGAATGTACGTTCTGCCATATACGGGAATGCAGGGGATTGATTATATTGAATAGAGAGGGGAAGACATGGACAAAACACTGTTGGACAAGGAAGAGGCCGAAGCCTATCTTCTGAATAATTTCAAGCAAGACCTGAAAGCGTGGTCCTCGATTCACCCTGAAGGATGGGGTGGCTGTGATGCCATATTACACATGGACGATCACTTCAATCCTGGCCGACCGTACAACCACATGATCGACAATGACCCGTGGCGGTCGCATGTCTTTGCGGCGGCGTTTCGCGTCATGGTCGAAACCACGCAGTCGATTTGGAAAGGCGATGGCGGCGAGAAGGCGGCAATCCAGTTCTGCAAGGAGAAGGGCTGGCCTGTCTGCAGTGCGGGCATGGGCGGGCCATTGCTCGATGTCGACATTATGCTTCGCGAGGCGAACCTGTTGCCCGAAGAGCCGGATTCAAGCAATGCCAAGTTCTACAATGACGCAGTGGCATTGTTCAGGGAAATACTGACAAAAACGGAAAGGAACGTAAAATGACCATCACCGTAAACCAGCAAGAGAAGATAAACGCCGTCGAGGGGCAAAAGGTGGAGTTCAAGACGTCGGCGTTCTACGCGCCTACAGAACGCAATCCCAGCCTCAAGCAGATGCGCACCATCGCCGAGACCGTTGCCGCGTTCATGAACGCCGAGGGCGGCATGTTGATTATCGGCGTAAAGGATGACGGCACGGTCGTCGGGATAGACAAGGACCTGGACGTTCTCGGACTCCAGCCGTCCAGTGTCGTTTTGCACCTGCCGCAGATGGACGACTCGACTTTCACGTACGGCGCGTCGCATGACAAGTACCAGTTGAAGCTGCGGAACATCCTAAAGGCGTTTTTAGGGCCGAACCACATGAAGTATCTTGGCGAGATCAAGTTTGCCAAGGTGCCGATCCGTCCGTCAAAGGCTCCTTCTTCGACCCCATGCTGCATCGTCGAAGTGAAGAAGTGCGAAGAGAGCGAGTTTGTCTATTGCAGCGAGAAGTACAATGTCGGCAGTCCTGCCATAGAGGAGATTTTCGTGCGCAGCGGCAACCAGAAACGCAGATTGCAGGGTGCCGAGCGCGACGTTTTCGTAAAGGATCGCGTCATGGCCGGGTTCAATGCCCAGAAAGAGGCCGTCCGCGCGGCCATGGCGGCTGTCGGCACGGGAACGGGGTATGCGGCGGTCATGGATTCCGTGCGCGAGCTTCTCGAGCGGCTTGACCGTCGGCGGCTTGTCGGCGCGGATGTGGTCGTGACGGGCGCGCAGCCGATAGACGAGGAGCACTTGAAGCCTATGGGGAAACCGAAGGGTGTCGTGTTCGACGGGGCGCACCTCTGCGACGTGAAGAGCTGGAAGGAGGTGTTCCAGGCGGTTTACGCCAAGTTGAACGAGCTCAGCCCGGCATCTTTTGACGCGCTTCCCGAAAACGAGCCGAAGTGGTTCAAGCGCGGGAAGCGGTGTGCAGGCTGCTACGCCGGAAAGTTTGGAACTGCGAAGGATGTCCGTGCAGTGGAACTTTCCAGCAAGGCGTATCTCTGGAACGAGGGCTATTTCCTCCGCAGGCTGATGTCCGCGTGCGGCATCGATTCCTCGCGTTTCATGATCCGCGCCTGAAAGCCGCGCCGGCTCGCGTGGATGTGCTGCAACGGGCAGGATGCCCGTTGTACCGTCCGTCACGCGATTCAGGGGCGGGATAGCCCGCCCGGCTAAGTTTTTTCCCGGGATTCCGGAAGAAAAATTTTTTCCGCCCTCCGTGTTGCGGCGGCAAGACCCGCACAGTCGCGTCCGCGGGTATTTCGCGATTTGGCGGAAACCAAGCATCCATGCGGGTTTCCGCGATTTTCCACTCCGTTTTTTCCGGTCTTGAACACAAACCGCGGAAAATGGCAATAGCTATTTCCCCGGGAAACGGATTTTTTTTTCGAATTGACTTTGGATTTCATATATCGCATAATACGCGCCGTAGTTCAGCCAAAGGAGAACATCAATGCGTAACGCCAAATCGTCTACGAAGTCTGGGAAAGAAGAGGTCGATATGAAAGTGAAGTTTGCAGCCTGCATTGATTTTGACGGCGAGACCGAGGATTCGGACGGCGGTTTCTCCATAACGACACATTATCTTTTAAACGGCAAGACGGATCCGGAGATTATTGTTTTGCCGTGGCGCGGAAAGGAATTCCGGATAGACTTGAGCGTGACCGCAGAAAGCGCAAAATGGACTGTAACGCGCATTGTATTCGGCAATCCGGGAAAAACGGCCCATGGCGAAGGCCCGTTCTCCGAGAAGTCCTTCGCGACTTTCGGCGATATGCTCAAGTCGATCGAAAGCGACGAGCGCGCCGCCCTGTCCGATTTTCTCGACTATGCGGCCAAGAACCTTGAATGGGAAATCCGGTGGTTCCCTGACTGCAAGGCGCTGATAGACGAGTTGAATCGGTACCGCGATGCGGAAAACGCAAGTGGGGCGAATAGCGCCTGACATGATGTCCGCGCCCTTGCCGGCGGCAGGCCTCGCAGATTGCATAGCCTGCCGAGTTGTTTGACGGACAAGGCGCGCCGCCGTTTCCTGACATGACGCGAGGCGATTTCGGGGCCGCCGGAGCATTTCCGCGGCCGCGCGGGGGGGCTTTTGCGTCTTCCATTCCGGTTCGCGGCGGCAGCGCAGGTTTTTTCACGGTTTTCACGCCCCTTGCGTACAAGGGGACAACGGAGATTGCAAGCATGGATGCAAGACTTGAGTTCGATCTGTCGATCCTGGTCGACGGGGTTCCCGTCGCAGGGCACGCAACGATGCGGGGATATCTGGAAGTGCGCATGACGGCGCCGTATGAATGCGTCGCGGAGCGGCACTACGGGTTTTTCAACCGCCCGCCGCAGTCGGACGGCGGGATCCGCGGGCACGCCGCGGCGCTCCTGCGGAGAGAATACACGCGGCTTGCCGCGGAAGAGGCGGAGAAGGCCGGCAGGAGCCGCGAGGAGTGGCTCGCCGCAGCGGCGGCGGCGAAAAGGGGCATGGCGGCGGTGAACATGAAAATCCAGATGATCCGCCGCATGACCATGGGAGCCGCCTTGGAGGACTTGAAAGCCGGGAGAATCGCGACGGCGGAATACGTGCGGATGCTCCGGCCGTACAGGGAACGCATACGCGGTGAAACCGCGAAACTGGCGAGGCTGGCCGCCATCAGGCGGAAGGCTTTGCGGTACGCGGGAGATGTTTCGTGACACAACAATCCGGAGTGGATCCCGGGCAACAGCAAAGGAGATGGAAAATGGACGGAAAATGCAAATACGAAGAGGTCCTCGCGCTCGAGTTTTTCAAGCGGGCGATCGAGAACTACGGCAGAAAGGGCATGGACAGCAGGTTTTTCGAACCCCTTGTGCGCAACCTCGACGACGATTCGGCAATCTTCGACATCCGCGACGAACTGCTCCCCGCTCCGGGCAAGGACGCTTCTCCGAAGGAACTGGGCGATTACGATGCCTGGCGGAAGCAGTGCGAAGACGACACTGCAGAAGAGACGTGCAACTGCATCTGGCAATGCTCCCCCGCCATTCGCAGAAAACTGCGCGCGAAGCTGGCCGCCTTGACCGGGAAACTGCTTGCGTCCATGCGGGAGCGAGCCGCCGGAGATCCTTTGCCCGAGCGCATAAAAGAGTTGAAGGCGACATTGCATCTTGACGATAAAGAGGTAGATCTGACGTTGGTGCTGTGGCTTCTGGACTCCGATCGGCTTCCATTTTTCCATTACGCAGGTTCGTGCAGGGGCGAGGGAATCTACACAGGGATGTCCGAGCAGTCCGTCTTCGCCGCATTGCGCGCTTCGTCGCGCCTTTGCCGCTATGGAGTCGTTCCAAAGGGAAAGCATGGCGTGGCATCCAAAATCAAGGATTTTCTCTCTGGAATCGAAACGGAGCCGCTGACGAGTTCATTCTACCGCAAAGACGCCGGAGACGTGCTGCCGATGGATTTCTTCGGCGATCTTGCAAAAAAACACCTTCCCGTCCTGAAGAAGCTGATCGGAGACCGGCGCGGAAGCGGAATCAACATCCTGCTGTACGGCGCCCCGGGAACCGGAAAGACGAGTTTCGCCCGCGCGCTTGCGGCGGAGACCGGGCGCACGTGCTACCAGATCGAGCAGCGGCCGAAGAACCGCGATGGCGATTACACGTCCGCAAAATCCGAAATCCGCTACGCCGCCATCGAAATCTGCAACGAGCAGATCGTGCACGAAGATTCGCTCGTTGTAGTCGATGAAGCCGACGCTCTGCTCCAGTGCGTGAATACCGGATTCCCAGCGATGGCCAATGTTTCGAATTCGCTGACAGGCGACAAGGGGCTGCTGAACGACATCCTCGAAAAAGGCCGTGCGCCGACAGTCTGGATTGCGAATACCGCGGCGGAAGACCTGAATCTGTCGAACCGCCGCCGCTTCGACTACTCCATCCGCTTCGACCCGCTCACCAAGGCCCAGCGCATCGGCGTGTGGAAGAACGCCGCGGCCAAGGCCGGCATGTCGGAAAAACTGACCGGCGAGGATATCGTCCGCCTTGTGGAGCGCTATCCGGTCAATACGGGCATTGCCGCCCGTGCGTTCGCGAACGCCGCCCGCGCAGGCGGCACGCGCGAGGAATGCCTCGGAATGGTCGAGGCGCTGCTCGACAGGCAGTGCGAACTGTCTGGCGTGGAGGACAAGGCTGCGGAAACTCCCGCCGTGTCCGGGGATTATTCGCTCGAAGGGCTGAACATCAAAAGCAAAATCCCCCTCGAAAAGGTGCTGTGCGCGGCGCGGCGCTTTCTCGACGCCGGGAAGAGGGGCTGCGACCGCGACGCTCCGCGGATGAACATCCTGCTTTCGGGCGCGCCTGGCACGGGCAAGACCGAATTCGTGAAGTATTTCGCGTCCAGCATGGGAAAACCGCTGTGCACGAGAAGACCGAGCGATTTGAAGTCCATGTGGGTAGGGAAGACGGAGCAGAACATAGCCGATGCGTTCCGGGACGCGCGCGAGCGCGGAGCCGTCCTGTTCTTCGATGAAATCGATTCGTTCCTCGACAACCGCAAGTCGCTTTCGCAGAGCCACGAGAAATCAATGGTAAACGAGGTGCTGCAGCAGATGGAGGGTTTCGGCGGCATTTTCGTGGGGACTACAAACTTCGCCGAAATGCTCGATCCCGCGGTCGCGAGGCGGTTTACGTTCAAAATCGAGCTGGACTACCTGACATCGTCCGGGAAGCGCAGTTTCTTCAAGAGGTTTTTCGGCACGGAACTGTCCCCCGTCGAAGAGTCCGCGCTGGACGGCATCGAATGCCTGACGCCGGGCGATTTCAGGACCGTAAGGCAGGAATTCTACTACCTTGGAGACGAGGTGGACAACGCGGAAAGGATCGCCGCGCTCGGGGAAGAGGTCCGCGCCAGGTCCGCAGGGCGCCGCGGCAGGGTCGGTTTCTGAGCCATGCGCGCGGACGGGAAGACGTTCAGGGATGCGGGAACAGGAAAGGTCGAGACATGAACGATGCGACGACAGGCGGGATGGACGCCCGCAACCGCGTGACAGCGGACGAACTGGAGCGGCTGCTTGAATTGCAGCTTGCGGCCATTGCGGAGAAACCCGGCCGCTCGAAGGAGCTTCCGCCGCTGATGGTCTGGGGCGCGCCCGGACTGGGAAAGTCGGCGATTCTCCGCGGCATCGCGGAGAAGCGTGGAATCGGTTTCATCGACGTGCGCCTTGCGCAGCGCGAGCCGGTGGACATAAGGGGGCTTCCGGTTCCGGGCGAAGACGGCGTGAAGTGGCTAGTGTCGAGCGAATGGCCGCGCGACCCGGATTCGCGCGGCATCATACTGTTCGATGAAATCACTTCGGCGGACCGTTCGCTGCAGGTCGCGGCCTACGAATTCATCCTCGACAGGCGGCTCGGGACGCTTTATTCGGTGCCGGACGGATGGTACGTCTGCGCGGCGGGGAACCGCATGGAAGACCGCGCCGTGGCGGTCGCGATGAGTTCCGCGCTCGCGAACAGGTTTCTCCATGTGGAACTGAAGGAAGACGCGGAGGCGTGGATGTCGTGGGCGCTGCGGCACGGCATACACCCGGCGGTCGCAGGGTTCATACGCTACCGGCCGGAAATGCTGTTCAGGCAGGACGGCGAAAATCTCGAGAGAGGCTGGCCTACGCCGCGCGCCTGGGAACGGACGAGCCGGATGCTCGACTTGTTCGGCTCCAAGGACGAGGAGCTTTTGCGCAAGGTGGTCTACGGACTCGTCGGCAGCCGCGCCGGCGTGGAGTTCATGGCGTTCCGCAAGGCGAACATGGAATCCGCCGACACGCTTGAAATGATGACGGATCCGGACCGGCCCGTCGTCGTGCCGGAACGCGCCGACAGGAAATACGCGCTTTGCAGTTCGATGGCGTACCTTCTTTGGCGCGGACGGGACGCTGCGGACGAACGGCGCAGGCTCGACGGATTCTTCCGCATCTGCATGGAGCTTACGGGCGATTTCGCATCCATGGCCATGATGGATGCGATGGCTGGGACGGGGGACGTTCCGGAGGAAGAGTGCGTGGAGAAGCTGTTCGCGCACAAGATGTACAAACGCTGGGCGGAAAAGCACGGTACGGCCATGCGCCGGCATCTGAAAATCGGCTGAGGCGGATTGCGGAGGTTGGCTATGGACGGCGGGGATCCAGCACGCCTGAAACGGCAGGCTCGCGAGTTGATGGCGCAGGACCGGCAGAAACTGCTGATGCGCTTTCCGTTCACCGGCGCAATCGCCATGCGCCTTGAACTCGTGCCTGTCCACGACTGCCGTCTGAGGACGTGCTCGACGGATTTCTAGAACATATACGCGGACATCGGATTCTACAGCCGTCTCGATCCGGACGAACGCCTGCACATGCTGGCGCATGAAATCTGGCATTGCATCCTTTTGCACGGGCTGCGCCGGCAGGGCCGGGACGGCGTGCGCTTCAACTACGCCGCCGACCTTGAAATATATTTCCTTCTGCGCGAGGAGGGGCTGGACATCCCGTTCCACCTGCCGTATCTCGCCGAGTGGGAGAGAAGGCGGCTTTGCGCGGAAGAAATCTACGACCGGCTGCCCGAACTCGAGAAAGCAATGAAGGAAGGCGGGAAATACAAAAGAGGCAGGGAATCCGCGAACATAAAAGCCGCCGGCGAAGGAAAAGGATTCGACAAGCACGCGGAGCAGGCGGATCCGGGCGCGGAACGCGGGGCGGCGCGCGGCGCCCGGGACGCGGGCGGCGGGGAGGCGTATTTCGACGACGACTATCTGCCCGGGTGGCGGAGGGCCGCGGCCGAGGCGATGCGCGAAAAGATCGTCGCGGCCGCATGGCGCGCCGGGCGGACGGCCGGGAAACTGTCCGCCCGTCTCCAGTCTGTCGTGGAGGCGGCGCTTAAACCGGAAATCCGCTGGCAGGATCTGCTGGCGCGGTTTGTGTCAAGCTGCTGCGGCGGACCCCGCAGGTGGCTGCCGCCGAACCGCAGATACGCCTGGCGCGGGCTGTATCTTCAAAGTTCTCGCACCGCGCGTCTCCGCGCCGTCGTTGCGGTCGATACGAGCGGCAGCACGATGGAGTGCCTGCCGGAATTCTTTTCCGAACTTGATTCGCTTCTGAAGTCTTTCGGAAACTGCGAAACGACCGTCATCCAGGCGGATTCGGCGGTGCGGTCGGTCCGGACGTTCGACGACGCCGCACCGTACGACGGCTCGGCGATATGGCAGACCGCAGGGCATGGCGGCACCGATTTCAGGCCGGTGTTCGACTATGTCGCGTCGAATACTTCGATAGATCCGTTGTGTCTCGTCTACATGACCGACGGGCGCGGACCCGCGCCCGCGTCCCCTCCCCCGTACCCGGTCGTCTGGGTGCTGGCGCGCGACGGGGTTCCGCCGGCGCCGTGGGGCTGCGTGGTGAAATTCTGTCGTCCGTAAAAAAAATCAAAAATTTTTTCATTTTCCCCCTTGCACCGCCCGAATGGTTTTGCTACACTTTGCCCCCGCGTCACCCAAGGGGTCGGCGCAAGTTCTTTGAAAAGCGTACGGTAGAGAAACAATCCTGGACGATCAGAGGCCGCGAGGTCTCTCTTCGGAAGGGAGACGGAACAAGAGAAGCTTGAAGGGCGAAAGGCCTCGAGCCTGTCGAAGGCGGGAGGCGCCCACTCGGAAGAGGGGGAGAAAAGCTCGACAATTGATATCTGAGAGTTTGATTCTGGCTCAGAACGAACGCTGGTAGCGTGGATTAGGCATGCAAGTCGAACGGGATCCGGAAGGTAGCAATATCGGCCGGTGAGAGTGGCGGAAGGGCGAGGAACGCGTGGACAACCTGTCCATGGGACGGGGAAAACTCCGGGAAACTGGAGCTAATACCCGATACGTCGCGGAGCGGCATCGCTTCAGCGGCAAAGGGGGC
>Ga0310695_10007710_pt1 | contig 17081 bp, 14 predicted proteins | sample RumenRJG_04DNA_FD_203882 | JGI IMG/M metagenome (GOLD analysis project Ga0310695, IMG submission 203882) | Bovine rumen microbial communities from Lethbridge, Alberta, Canada - RJG_04 (v2) (version 2) | ecosystem: Host-associated > Mammals > Digestive system > Stomach > Rumen | place: Canada...
CGAACCTCTTCTAATGTGTCTTTCCTAGATCCTTCGACTCCACTTCGTTGCGCTCAGGATGACACAGGAAAGACGTTTTTCATTTTTTGAGAGGAAATTAGGAATAAAAATGGGGCTTGGCACTCGAATTTTACAGGTTTTGAAACAAAATGTTTTACAAAAATGTAAAATTAAGGTATATTATTACATTATTGTAAAACTAGTAAGGCGTTGTATGAGCAAAGGGAGATCCTTCGACTCCGAGGCTACGCCTCTACGCTCAGGATGACAAATTGAACGAAGCAGAAGAAATAGAGAGGCTGAAAGCGGAGATCCGCGAGTTGCGCAATATCATCGACGAGAAGCCGGGAAAGATGGTCGGCAACAGCGGCGAGATGCGCGAGGTCTACAAGCAAATTAAAAAATGCGCCAAGAACGACGCACAGGTGCTCATCTACGGTAACGACGGCACGGGCAAGGAACTTACCGCCCACACCATCGCAGAACTTTCCGCCCGCAAAGAAAGCCCGTTCGTCGTGATGGGTTGCGCAAACTTGAGCGAAGGATTCGGAAACCCGGCGAACACTTTTGAAAGCGAACTCTTCGGCTACGAACGCGGCGCATTCATCGGCGCGAACAGCCGCCATTTGGGCAAAGCCGAAGTGGCGAACGGAGGCACGCTATTCCTGGACGACGTCTCGGCACTGAGCCCGAAGAACCAGGAGATCCTGTTACGGTTCATGCAAGACCAAAGCTTTTACCGCCAAGGGGGCAACATCCACCTGCATAGCGACGTGCGCCTGATTGCGGCCTCCAGCAAAAATCTTGAAAGCCTGATGCAGCAAAAACTTTTCCGCGAAGACTTATTCTACCGTCTGAACATCGTACAAATCTCGCTCCCCGATTTGGCGCAGCGCAAGAGCGACATCTTGCTTTTGGCGGAACATTTCATTTCGCAAGTGAACCTGAAGTACGGCACGCACGTGGTGCGCCTCTCGACGCCCGCGATTGACATGCTCATGAGCTACCACTGGCCCGGCAACGTGCAAGAGCTCGAAAACTGCATCGAGCGCGCAGCCCTCGCCACCAGCGACGACTGCATTCATTCACACAACTTGCCACCCACCTTGCAGACCGATGAATCAGCCCGCAAGCCCACGCTCCCGAACCAGATTGCGCCGCTGTCGACGCTCATGGATACCTACGAAAAAGAAATCATCAGTGAAGCGCTAAAAAGAAACGGCGGCAACATGTCTGCTGCCGCACGCGATTTAAGTATTTCGCCGAGAGTCATGCACTACAAGGTGCATCGATTAAACATCAACATCTCGGAGTGACGTTCTCCTACAGATCCTTCGACTACGAGCCTTGCGGCTCTCCTCCACATAGAGGATAACTCAACTAAGGCAACAAGTTGCCAAGTTTCGTATAGCTCAGGATGACAAGCTACTTGACGTTCACCTGGACGGCGTCCTTGTCCACGCGCACGGTGTAGCTACCCGACTTGGCAACTTCCACACGCTGAGACCCATTGGAAACAACGCCACGTTTTACGACGCGTCCGTCCATATCGAACACGGCATAGCGAGCACCCAGGCGAGCTTCTTGAATTTCGAAAGCTCGGTTATCCAGAACCACATTGAAGCGAACCGTCAGATTCTTGAAGGTTGCCGTATACACGTCATCTTCAAGCACCCACTTATCAAAGGTATATGTCTTGCCGCCCTTCGTGTAATCCTTAGGCTTCACGCTCAACAAGGCGCGGGCGACGGTCGTATCGGCGCGATCCGTATAGATCACCACGATTTCACCCTTGTCGCCATTGGCCTCATAACGAATTGTCTTCTGAAACAGCGGATACAAGCTCTTGTTGCCAGAATCCTTTTCTCGCATGGCCTTTACGCGATCGCCACGGCCCTTCGTCTTGGTATACCAGCCATTAAACTTCCAGCTCGTATCAGTCTTCATGACCGCATCGGGCAACTTGGTCACCACACCAGACCTGTAACCGTCAAACTTCTTGGTCAGTTCCGCACCTTCAGGCAGGTGGAAATTGATCTTGAAGAAGAGATTACTCGTCTTCACAAAAAGCGGCTCATAAATACCGGTTTCCGAATTCAGAACAAACTTTGCAAATTCATACTCATAGAGAGAATCGGCGGCCTTTGTCGGAAGCGGAATGACAGGGTCGTGCTTTGCAAACGCATCCTTAATCAAATCCTGCAATTCTTCATCCGTTTTAAACTTGGAATCCTTAATGTCAATATGAATGGTGTCCTTTGCACCGGTACCATAGGCAACGATGATTTCTTTGGGTCGTTCCGTTGCTTCAAAGAGCGGTTCGTACACGGCCAACGAATCGGACACCCATTTCAGGGAATACAGAACCTTGTCCGTATTATCCTTGGTAGGCAAGTCAATCGCCGGTTCATGGGACAGCAAGGCTTCGCTAATGGCGTTGCTAACCAGCGAATCCGATTCAACATCACCGATATTCACCCACAAGGTATCCTTGTCTTCAGAACCATAATGGACCTTGACACGCTTGGACCAATACGGGTACAGCATCAAGTCTGCATCACCGCCATACTTGCCACCAAATTCATATTCCTTAGAACCGCCATCGGACAAGGCCCATCCATCATGAAGGAAACTGACCCTGTAATTTTCGTTATAGTAGACATATTTGTCTGACGAAAGCACAAGCGTATCGCCATGAGTTTTGTAATCAATTTCTACAGAGCCCATGCCACGGGCACCAGCGGAATAAATCACCTCATACTTGTTCGGGAGCCACTTGGCATACAGGGTAACGGCACCAAAAGAACCTTCTGAAATCTGGGTTGCCAACTGGGTATACTCGGCATCGTAATACCAGCCATCGAACAGATAACCATTCCTTTTCTTTGCGGAATTCAAAGTAATCGTTTCGCTTTCAATCGTGTAATTGCCGGGATTCGATTCATCATTTTCACCGCCATCCATCTCGTAAGTAATCGTGTATGTTTCAAGAGTCCACTTGGCATACAGCGTAATGTCTTTCGTAATAGCCGTATTGAAGTCAAAGGCGTTCTGGCAAGCCGCTTCCGTAAACCAGCCTTCAAAAGAATAACCATCCGCGGTCGGCTCAGGCTTTACCGCCTTGCCGTTCTTCTTAATCTGCTGGGAATGCAACTCACTGCCTTTTCCCTGTTCATCAAAGGCGACGGTATAGGTCGCATCGGTAGACCAAACGGCATAATAGGTCAAGCCTTCTTCAGCAACACCCAACTTGACCAAAGGCTCCGTTGCCGTTTTAGTTCTTGCCCAACCGGTAAAATAATACATATCGTCAGAGGCATCGATATAAGCAGCCGGAGAGGTTACAGCAACCACAGAATCACCGAGCCCGATTTTTTTCACGACAACTTTCGGATTATCTTCTGTATTATAGTCGAAAGATACTTCGACTGCCTTTTTCCAGACCGCATACACCGTTCTCTGGCCGTAAGCCGTATCGAGAACTGTTGAAGTCTCAGGAGTCGTTGCATCCGGATCCAAAGACCAACCCCAGAAAATACTGTCCCCTTCATAAGTCGGAACCGTAATTTCTGCACTTGTCACCAATTCGCCAAAGCGCAGATACTTGACCGTTTTTGCACCTTCCGGGAACTTGCCTCCGTTAGCATTAAACTTAATCGTAAAAATAGTTTCGTTCTTGTCGTTTTTCGAAACGCCTTGGTTAGTAATGTGATCACCCGTAGACCACACCCCATCTTTAGAGCAGCTCGTGCCATTCCATTCACCTTCGTTCAATATGCAGGCAATTTGATCTTCATTAAGAATAGATGCCGAAAAGACTCCATCTGAAGAACCGCTTGCAACACCATTATTCACATCGTTCTCATCGTAATAGGAGTTTTTAACAAGGTCCACATTATTTTCATAACGTAAACCAATCACGCCACCGTCATGAGCTGAAGAATCATTGATAAACTTACCACCATCATAAACGCATGATTCGATTCTAACTTTATCCTTTGCCTGGCCTATGATACCACCAACATAAGCTTGACTACCAGAAATCTGAATCGAAATGATACTCAGGTTGTTCCTAATAATACCAGAGTCCGCATTGCCAACAATGCCACCAACAGCCTGCCCCTTACCGCTGTTGTAAACAATGCCCGACGCATAACAACCTTCAACCGTTCCCGATTTTTGCCAGGCAATAATCGTACCCACACTAATCTTATTTGCTTCACCCGTAAGAATCGAGCCGATATCAGTCGTGGCCTTGATATACACACTATCAAGAACGACATTCCTTACGGTACCGCCATCCAAGGCCGCAATAAAAGCAATGTTCTGTCCGTACTTCTTGTCAATTGCAGAAATATGTTCACTGCTAACGCTTAGATTCCTGATAACCACATGGTTACCATCAAATACACCACCATAGTATTTATCTCCCTTTCCTGCTGCGATAGGAACAAAGGGCTTATGGTTCATATCGATAAAGTTTGCAACTACCTTGGCATTCAGTTTCACATTGGCAGTTGTAGAATTATTCACCGTATCAGAGAACCACGCCAGGTTAGCCGCAGTTTCAATCAAGAAATAATCCTTTCCATCAATCTTTTCTGTCTTTGCCGGAGTCTTGGTTACACCATCCCAAACGTCAGCCCATACAGATTGAAACCCCACCATAAAAACAAGCAGGGCGAGTACCTTTCCGAGAGAAATCTTACTTGTATCCATAGACATTCCTCTTATACTAGCGTTTTGTCCTTCAGCAAAAACAAGGAAAACCACTAGGAATCCTTCTTGACTAAAAACTAATTATTTTTTTTTACAAATTCCATTTTTTTTAATATTTTTTTGCGCAATGGCTATTTTTTACTTATTTTTTGTAATTGAAACCCAGTTTACGGGAGCCGACACACGATTATGACAACAATTCGCAAAATTTTAACCCTCAGCAGCCTATTGGCTGTTCTCGGATTTGCCCAAGGATCCCCCGAACCTCCCCCCGCAAATAACGATGGATGGGACGAATGGACCGAATCCGGCGATTCAACCGCCACGACTAGCCAACCGCAAGTGGCCAACCAGGATTCTACGGCAAAGGATACTTCTGCCGTACAAGCGGCTGCCGATAGCACAAAGCCTGCAGACACCACCAAGGTGGCAGAAGTTCCCCAGGACTCGCTCAAGGCAGACACCACTGCAGCAGACAGTGCAGCCCCTAAAAAGCTCCGCAACAAGATTACCTACGCCGACTACCAGAAGAAGGTGCTGCGTGCCGCCAAGAAGCGTTCGAAGACCCTGCATCACGGTCTAAGCCTTGTCAGCGCAGACTACCATGACAAGAACTACTGGCATACGGATCACGATGCCAACTGGGGCATGGGCATGGGTATGTACTACTTCTACAGACGCTACATCGGCAACTACTTGGGATTCCAAGGCAGACTGGGCGCTCTCTACCGCTACTCCCGCTGGACGTTTGACGTCGACGAACAGGACGGAAAACTTTCTACCGGCGAAAAATATACCCTGGTGCAAAACCTCGACCGCAAATACTACAACTTCTCGGCAGACATGCCTCTCACGGGAAAGGTCGGTTACCATATCAAGGGTACAACCACGTTCCTTTTTGCCAGCGCCACATTTGGACTGACCAAGCCCATCTACGAAATGACCGATACCGAAAATAGGCTCTACCTTAAAACAAACGACAAGAACCTGAAGGCTGACCTGGATTTGATTAGCGACGCAGGCCAAAGCCCGTTCCCCGTTTACGAAAGCCACCAGACCAACAAGTTCTTCTATATGGACGACTGGGAAACCAACGGCTGGATCGGCCTCGGTATCGAAAGCAGACTGGTCTCTATAGAATTCCAGATGTTCGCCATTGGTGGAGCCTCGCAAAACGCAAACCACCGGTATTATCACATTGGACACGACAGCCACCCGACCTGGCGCATGTTCCTGGACTTTAGCATAAGGTAATGAGGTAACATTATGAATCAGAAAAGCTTTATGTTGAAACTCGTTACCGTTCCGTTGGTCGCCCTGACAGCCCTGCAGTTTACAGCCTGCGGCGACAACCCCATTGAAGCCGAGAACAAGAAACAAGTCGAACTCTCTATCGATGTGGATTCCGCCCTGGACACCTTGGCTAGCCGTCGCGAGAACATGGATTATTATTCCTGCTACGACAAGACCAAGCGCTTTGTGGACAATTACAAGAAGCGCTGCGATAACTTTATTGACAGGTATCGCAGTAGCAATGCCGACTCGGTACTGAGCCTATCCACCATCATCCGGATGGTCAAGGATAAAGAAGGCTACAACGACAAGGGCAGCTTTATTGGCGGAAGCTACGATCCAGCCATCAACTACCTGCAGGCATCGAAAATGCTGAGCATCACGCTCACCAGCTACAAGCAGACGGCCAGCTCCATTAGCAAGAGCGAAAAGATCGGCGACCCTGAAATCAGGTTCCTCGTGAAGTCCTATATCGATTCCGAACCTTCGGAATACGACCCGCTTTCGGCAACGGCCCTAGACACCGTCGATGTCAAGGAATGGAGCGGCGAAAAGAAAGTCGCCATCCAGATTCCCCGCGGTATAGACGCCATCAAGATCTGCCCCGTACTTAGGGACAAGAACGAACATGACGCCTACTACGATGACGAGGACTTGTTGAAGGAATCCGACTGCGTCTCTGTGAATAACCTGGGATGGGTCGAAGAGAACAAGGTCAAGTCGCAGACCACAAAGGGAGACAAGGCAACCATTTCCTGGAAATGGTTCCTGTATCCGATAGAATAACTTAATTGCCTTGAGCGCGGCGAGCGGCCTCAGCGGCTTCGCGCATGCGCTTGCGGGCTCGCGAGCCGGGACGGTTCTTACCAATGGTACGGTGACCTTCTTGGTTCGAAACATTTCCGCGATTCGCATTTTGAACGTTCCCGCCATTCTGTGCGGGGCGTTTTTCGTTTTGCGGTTTATTCTGCGGGCGTTTTTGCTGCGGACGATTCTTCTCGTTACCGCGCTTGCCCTGATTATTGCTTTCCTGCTTTTGGCCCCCCTGATGGTTATCGTGACGATTGCCGCGGTTATTGTCGCGGCGCGGGAAGCCGCGGCCACGGGCATTGCGCATTTCACTTTCGGGCGTTTCCTTCTGCTGGGGCGGAAGCTTTTCGTAGATAGCCTTGTCGCCTTCGGGAATGCTGATGCGGGTCAGCTTCTCGATGGCCCGCAGGTCCTGTTCCTCATCAGGAGCGCAGAACGAAACGGCTATACCATCTTTGCCTGCGCGGGCGGTACGGCCGATGCGGTGCACGAATGTTTCCGGGACATCGGGCAGATCGTAGTTGAACACGTGCGATACGTCGTCAACATCGATACCGCGGGCGGCGATATCCGTTGCCACCAATACACGAATCTGTTCGCACTTGAAGTTTCCCAAAGCTTCTTGCCTACGGTTCTGGCTCTTGTTACCGTGAATAGCGGCACACTTGATTCCCGCCTTTTCAAGCACGCGGGTAATTTTATCGGCGCCGTGCTTGGTGCGGCTAAAGACCAGCACCTTTTTCATTTCAGGGTGAGCCAGCAACAGTTCCTTAAGGAGCGCGCCTTTGCGACGCTTGTCGATGCGGTAAAGTTCCTGGTGAATGCGTTCAATGGGCGTGCTCTGCGGTGCCACCTCAACCCTCACCGGGTTCGGGCGCAAAATCGTCGAGGCAAGCTTTGTAATATCGTCAGGCATGGTCGCGCTGAAGAACAGGTTCTGCCTGTTCTGCGGGAGTAGCGCCACCACCTTGCGGATATCGTGAATGAAGCCCATATCCAACATGCGATCCGCTTCGTCCAACACGAAGAATTCAAGCGCCTTCAAGGACACCGCTTTCTGGTTAATCAAATCGAGCAGGCGGCCGGGAGTTGCCACCAACACATCTACACCGCGAATCAAGTTACGCTTCTGGCTTACATCGCTCACGCCACCGAAAATGCAGGCGGTCGAGATAGCCGTAAACTGGGCGTATTGCTTAAAACAGTCTTCTACCTGAATGGCAAGCTCACGAGTCGGGAGAAGAATCAGCGCGCGGCAAGTCTTGGGCGCACGGAACTTTCCGGAATCCAGCAACAACTGCAAAATCGGGAGAGCAAAGGCCGCCGTCTTGCCCGTACCCGTCTGGGCGATACCCAGCAGGTCACGCCCCTCCAACAGACTCGGGATTGATTTTTCCTGAATCGGAGTGGGTTGTTCATAACCGACAGCACGTATTGCACGCTGCAAGGGATTAGCCAGGGGAAGTTCTGAAAAAAGCATATTAGTGCCAAATGTAGAAAAACAAAAGGGCCAAATAAAAAAGGAAAACCATTGAGGATTGTTCCTCAATGGCGTTCCTTTTTAGAGAGAGGTTTTAAGTTCTTACTAAAGCTTGACCTTAAAGGTCTTGCTGCCCACCTTGACAAGGTAGACGCCCTTGGCACCGGTGTAAACCTTCTGCACGGCACCGAGACCGCGAGTGGTACGCACCTGATGACCGAGGCTGTTGAACACGGTAATGTTCATGCCCTGGGCACCGCCAACGACGATATAGTTGTCAGAGGATCTGTAAACAGAGAGGTTGAAATTGTTCTGGAGTTCAGAAGCAATTGCCATACCTTGGCAAGAAGCATCAGTGGGATTTGCAGTGCAATCAACTGCGCCACTGCTAGAAGAGCTCGTTGTTTCGCTGCTGGAAGAAGATTCCGGGCCCGCACCTTCGCCAGCGATAACGATATCGCCTGCATTCGGGACGGCATCAAAGATAGCATAGCCACCTTCAATCTTGGCTTCGAGCTTGGCACCCGCCTGGGTGACTTCGGCCTTGGAAAGGCTCGTCTTGACCTTCAAAGTAAGCGGATAGTCATAATCGGAAATGTTGTCCTTAATATTATGCGTCAACTTAACGGTAGTGGTGCTGCCGCTGGTGGATGCAGAAACCTGAGAGGCCTTGCGTTCCTTGATATACATGGCGACATGGCCCATCGGGGCAACCCAGATATCCTTGTCATTCTGCTGAGCCCACTTAAGAGCACCTTCGATAGCGCTGATATCCGTCGGCGAGTAACTGGCACCACCATTGTTCTTCCCCTGGAAACCATGAGTAAGGAACATGACCCATCCATTGCTGCTGACGGCCTGTTGCATTAAGCGCGTAAAATCATTCGTAGACTTGACGTTGTTCTCAGCACCCGTCATGGCTGCCGGAACTTTAGCCCAGTTGCTCGGGCCGTCTTTACTCATCACATCGCTAGGGATTTGTGCCCAGCTGGCATTGCAAACTCGACCCGCAATATAGTTCTGCAGAACCTGCCGCTCATCGGGAACATTGCAGTTCGGGTAAGCAAGGGTTATGCATCCGTATTTCTGCTTGATCTTTTCGTTAATATGGCTCTTTGAAGATGCAATTTCACTATTGGGCATAGCTCCATTACCCGGGTGAGAATCACTATGACTAGCCATCTCATGACCAGTATCCGCCATTTTTTGGAAGCCGTTCCAGTCCGGAGTATTCCAACCAGCAGAGACAATCAGATTAAATGTAGCCTTATAGTTGTATTTATCAAACAACGGGCCCGCATCGCTCACATGGCTCGGAGCACTGTCATCAAACGTGAACGAGGTAGCCCCTTTGCGGAAACCAGACCATGTAGCAATTTCTGCATCTTGGGCGTAAATCATTGATGCGCCCATAAGAGCTGCAGCAACAGTCAATTTTGTGTAATCCATACTCGGACACTCCTTACATTATTTCACTCGCCCATAAATATATATATGGGGTATAAAAAAAGGCCCTTTCGGGCCCATATAGCGTTGTTCCCAATTACAACGCTTTATCGCAACACTTTTGTACAAACGAGTTTACAAAACGGCAGGATTACGCCGTTTTTAGCCGAGTTTCTGAAGGAAATCCATAAACAGGTAAAGGGCCGGAGCGGCAAGGTAGAAGGAATCGCAGCGGTCCAAAACGCCGCCATGGCCCACGAACAGGTTACCGGAATCCTTGGTCCCGCTCCAACGCTTGAGCGCACTCATCAAGAGGTCGCCCACCTGACCGGCTACCGTGAGGAGCAAGCCGATAATGACGGCGGAAGCCCAATTGATTTCTGCTCCAAAAACAGAGAGAGCGGTACTGCACTTGGCCCAGTAAGTAACCCAGACAATGGTCGCAACAGAGCCTGCAATAGAACCTTCCCAAGTCTTTTTCGGGCTAATGCTCGGTGCAAACGGATGGCGACCGAAGGGTCCCTTGCCAGCCGCAAACTTTCCGAAGAAATAGGCGACGGTATCGCAAAGCCAGCACGAAGTCATGACCAAGATAAACGGATAGCAGTGTTCGAAACCTTGACCGTTACCCATCATGAGCACGTTCATGCCACCCCAGAGACCCACATAGAGCGGAGCTCCAAGCTGCATGACCAGCCAGGGGAACAGGTGATCGATTTCGACCTTTGCGTATGCCACGCCAATATAAATGGCAAAAATCACGAGGAAGGTCATGCCCACCACGTAAGGCACCGCCGGGAGACCAAAGAAAACACCCTTGGAAAGCGCCCATGCAATCGTAAGGGCCAAGGATGCCGCGAACGAAAGATAGCGGGTGTCAGGGCCCTTGTACATTTTGCAAGCCATGCCAGCCCATTCCCAGGCACCGACACCGGCCAAGAAACACATCAGTCCTACGCGGCTGTAGTCGCTGAACCACAGCAAGAAGAATACAATGGGAATGGCGATAAACGCCGTAATTAAACGCTGCGCAAGATTACTCATGCAACACCTTTCCAAAACGTCTTTCTCGAGTATTAAAGAACTCGACGGCCTTCAGGAATTCTTCCTTGGTAAAGTCGGGCCACAGCGTATCTGTCACATAGAATTCACTGTAGGCGGCCTGCCAAAGCAGGTAATTCGAAAGCCTGAACTCTCCCCCAGTACGAATCACGAGATCCGGATCTGGAGCCCCTTTTAAATACAAATTCTTAGCGAAGAGGGTCTCGTCGATATCTTCGACCTTAATGGTCCCCGACGCAACTTGCGCGGCAATGGAACGGGTCGCCTCTACAATTTCTTGTCTGCCACCGTAAGAAATGGCGAGGTTCAGCTGCATACCCGTATTGTTTGCAGTCTTGTCGATAGCGGACTGGAGACTGGCGCGAGGCTTTTCCGGCAAACGGTTCATATTTCCAATTACCGTAAGCTTTACATTTTTTTCCATAAGGTCGGGAATTTCCTTGACCACCATCTCGATAAGGAGATTCATCAAGTAATCCACTTCCTTACTGGGCCTGCCCCAGTTCTCGGAACTGAACACATACAAGGTCATGTGTTCCAGTTTCAAGTTCACGCCCACTTCAACGGCATCGATAGTCGCCTGGGTGCCCTTGCGGTGGCCCAGGAAACGTTCAAGACCGCGGCTACGGGCCCAGCGCCCGTTGCCATCCATGATAATCGCTACATGTCTAAGCTGATTTGCCACGCAAACCCCGGACTACACCTTGAGGATGTCTGCTTCCTTTTCGGCCAGGAGGCTGTCAATCTGGGCAATAGCCTTGTCGGTAGCCTTCTGGATTTCGTCCTGTTGCTTTTTAACTTCGTCTTCAGGCAGTTCCTTGTTCTTCTTGAGGGCGTCGTTTGCATCGCGGCGGATGTTGCGGATAGCCACGCGGCCTTCTTCGGCATGCTTACGAGCAATCTTTGCGAGTTCCTGGCGGCGTTCCGTGGTAAGAATCGGGAGCGACACGCGAATGCAGTTGCCGTCCTTCATCGGGGTAAGGCCGATGTTTGCTGCAAGGATAGCCTTTTCAATCGGGTCCACCATGGTCTTTTCCCACGGGGACACAAGCAGCATACGCGGTTCAGGCACAGATACCTTTGCCACCTGGGAAATCGGAGTCGGCGTACCGTAGTAGTCGATGCGCACATCGTTCAGGATAGCGGGGCTAGCCTGACCAGCACGGATCTTCGAAAATTCACGTTCGGTGGCCTCGATGGCCTTGCTCATTTTATCAGAATAATCTGCCATAATTTTTTGCGTGTTAAAAGGTTTTACTTACCAGTTACTAGTTGCGAAATATAGATAAAAGCTTCACCCGATGCACAAATGAAAGCATTTTTTAATAACCGAAATCGCACCAAAACCCCAAAACATTCGTTGTTACTCCTAGGACTAGGCGTTTTTTCTAAATTTGGCTACATGCCTACTAAAAAGCCCAAAGTTTTCGTTGTCCATTTAGGATGCGCCAAGAACCAGGTCGATGCGGAAAACCTGGTCGGAGAAATGTTGCACGCCGGTTTTACCACCTGCGACACAGCTGCCAAGGCAGACTACATCCTGGTGAACACTTGCGGATTTATCGAAGCCGCCAAGGAAGAATCCATCAACGCGATTCTCGCACAAATTAACGGCAAGAAACCGAAGCAGAAACTGATTGTATCGGGTTGCCTTTCGGGCCGCTATGGCGAAGAACTCGTAAAGGAACTCCCCGAAGTGGATTACTGGGTTGGCACCTACAAGCCGGGCGAACTTTTGAAGAAGATGGGGATCGTCGCTCCGCAGACTTGCGATGCAGAAAATTTGCCCCGCATGAACTTAGGCGGATTCAAGCATCACGCATACCTGAAGATTGCCGAAGGCTGCAACCGCCGCTGCGCCTACTGCGCCATCCCACTCATCCGCGGCAAGCAGGATTCTCGCTCCATCGAAGACATTGTTGCCGAAGCCAAGGAACTTGAAGCGCAGGGCGTCCAAGAAATCACGCTCATCGCTCAGGACACAACTTACTTTGGCCGCGAAAAGGGCAAGAAGGGCGGCACGCTCGCCCAGCTTTTGAAGGCGATTCTCGACAACACGAACATTCCCTGGATCCGTACACTTTACTGGTACCCGATGTTCGTGGACGACGAACTTTTGGACCTGATGGCCAAGGAGCCGCGCCTGGTGAAGTACGTGGACATGCCAATCCAACATGCGAGCGACAATGTGCTCAAGAACATGAAGCGCAACTACCGCAAAAAGGAACTCGTGGACATTCTGCACAAGATTCGCGAGCGCATTCCAGGCGTTACGCTGCGCACCACGGTGCTTGTCGGGTTCCCCGGCGAAACCCACGAAGACTTTGAAGAACTGATGGATCTCTTGGAAGATATCCAATTCGATCACTTGGGCGGATTCGTGTTCAGCCCCGAAGAAGGTACTCCCGTGATGGAAATGGACTTGCCCGCGGTCGACGAAAGCGAAGCACGCGCAAGGCTCGATGCGGTAAACGACTTGCAAGAAGAACTCGACGCCGAGCACGCCGAGGCGATGATCGGGAAAACGGTCCGCATCATCATCGACCAGGTTGCCGAAGAAAGCGAATACCACTTCTACGGACGCACCGAAGGCAACTCCATGGAGAACGACGACATCGTGAAGGTGCTCGAAGGCGACGCCGACGTGGGCGAATTCCGCGATGCGCTGGTGGTGGACGCCGAACCGCACGAACTGATTGTGAAGTTGGTGTAAATTACTATCTTTGATTCGCTCGCCCTTGTAGCTCAGTTGGATAGAGTGTCAGCCTCCGAAGTTGAAGGTCATGCGTTCGAATCGCATCAAGGGTATAAAAAAGGCTCCTCAATGAGGAGCCTTTTTCAATGCCAATGTAAGTCTTAGCGACCGGCGACGCCAGAGCGGGCTCTAGCCTTTTCACGTTCGCGACGACGCTTTTCGGTATCATCCGGGAAGAGTTCCGGCAAGGCGTAACCGATGGCGATACCAAAGACAATGCCCGTCTTATTCATACCATCTTTTTCAACGACCTTAGAAATCCATTCTTCGTTCAGCCAAATCGTTCCACCGGCACCATCATCAAGTTCCCTCTTGCGGAAGCTCGGGTTATCCGTATCAGGATCATGGGTCTGTGGAACAGAGGCAAGCTTAGGTGCATAATACATACCAATGGAGAACTGCAAATAGTACCATTCATTGGTCAAGTAAGTGATAAGAGCATCAACCTGAACACCGTCCACCTTAATCAAGGCACGGACACCGCTTGCATCCGGCTTGATATCGTGGTCAAAGTAGACCGTACCATAGGAAACAGACACGCCCAAGTGGAGCGGGTTCTTGGGGAACAGGTAGTAGTTCAAACCGACCTTGTAACCCGTACCGCCTTCAAGCTCCCATTCGTCGAAATCGTTATCGGTACCCTTAGGCAAGAAACCAAAAGAACCATAAAGGGCCAAATGGAAAGGCAAAATGTATTCAACACCAGCGCCGATACCCATACCCATACCGGTTTCACCCATAATCGGATAACGGGAACCCATACCGATCTGGAAAATCAGACGGTTGCGGAGCCAGTCACGACGGCGTTCAGAGTTTGCGTATTCGTCCAAGCGCTGCTCTTCTTCAAACTTTTTGCGTTCAGCCATTTCTCTGCGCTGAGCAGAGTTCATACCGACGTCATAGACTTCTTCTTCGTCTTCATCAGTAGCTATTTTGGCATGAGAACCGCCCTCATCACCTTCCTGCGCAGCAGCCGGAGCAGAAATGAAGCCTTCGTCATCTTCATCAAAATCGTCTTGCGCCCAAGACAAGAAGGCGGACAAACACAAGGTCAAAAGTACTTTCTTAAACATGAAAAGCCTCAGATTATATAATCGCATCTGCGAATATAACTTTTAAGTGCGTAAATTGCAAAAAACAAAATGTAAAAAAAGCAAAAAACTCGCTTTTCCAAGGCCATTTTTGCATAAAATAGCACAAACGCCCCGATTATTTGACTTCCAGCAATTTTGCCTTTATCGAACCCAGAGCGATTTCGCACTCCATAAGCACCGGAATGCGGTGTTCGTCGTCGGTCAACCAGATAAAAATACGGCCCTTGGACACGAAAATGCCGTCTCCGTCCAGCACCGGTTCCACCTTGATACAGGGAACTTCACCCAGGACACTCTTGATTTTTTCGCGACCATGCACGACCACTTTCAGTTCATAGCGCTTCTTGCCGCTCACCGCCGAAAAGCGGGAAGTTTCGCCCACGTTGAGCGGAAGCGTACGAACCAGGTAGAAAGCCGACATGATGCTATGTTCCATGCCCTGGATAGCCACAGACGTATCGGCGGAACGTTTGACCTTGCGGGTTTTCATGTCGGTAAACACTGTATCCGAAAGCCAGGCCTTTTCTCCCTTGCGGTCGAAGCGGATAACCGAGGTATTGTGGTACGTTCCCTCATGCAAGCGCTTGCGGAATACTTCGGTCATGAGCCCCTTGTTGCGCACGCGGGTATAGACCGTATCGTTAACCGGATAAATCTTATTGATGGTCTTGTTACCTGTTGCAAAGGTCAAGAACTCCGTCTTGCCGTCCAAAGTCGGACGGACTTCAAGCGTCGCAGAACCTGCCGTAATGAAGCCCCAACCAAGGCTGAAGGTCAGCTTTTCGCCCTTCATCCACGGGGCGTTGACCTCAGGAAGGTCGGGTTCACCGGCGACGGCGAAAGACAGCGCAAAGAGCAGCGCGGGAAGAATACGGAATATGCGAAAGGAACGAGAGAGCATAAAAGAATGTGAGGTGTAAGGTGTGAAGCGTGTGGTGTGAAGCCTCTAGCTACACATTCAACACTTCACATTACACATTGTGTTACCCTTCGATGTCTCCCAAGCTCTTGCGGTAGGCAATAAGCTTCTCGCGGACAGCCGGGTCTGCGATGGCGACGATATGGGCGGCGAGGTAACCGGCATTCTTGCCGTTGCCGATGCCGACTGTTGCCACCGGGATTCCCGGGGGCATCTGCACAATGCTGTGCAGGGCATCGACGCCGTTGAGCGGGCCGCCGGCGCAGGGCAGGCCAATGACCGGAAGAATCGTGTGCCCTGCGAGCACGCCCGGAAGGGCTGCAGCGAGGCCAGCAACACCGATGAGGACCTGGAGGCCTCGCCCGGCGGCTTCGCGAGCATACTTCGCGGTGGCGTTCGGGGTGCGGTGTGCAGAGAGAATGTTGTATTCCCACACGATGCCGAAGCTGTCGAGCACGGCGGTGATTTTATCTACAGTTTCCTGGTCGGACTTGCTACCCGCAACGATACCGACCTTTGCATTTTCTTTTAAGTCCATTTTGTTACCTCTTATTTCGCCATCTTGGCGAGACGGGCCAAACCCTTCTTGCCGATGTCCTTGCGGTAGAACTTGCCTTCGAACTGAACCTTTTCGGCGGCTTCGTAAGCGATGTCGAGAGCGGCCTGGAGCGTTTCGCCGTGACCGACCACGCCGAACACGCGGCCACCGTTGGTCACCAGTTTGCCGTCCACCATCTTGGTACCGGCATGGAGCACCTGGGCGCCGTTCTTTTCGGCTTCTTCAATACCCGTGACGACCTTGCCCTTTTCGTAGGAGCCCGGATAACCGGCGCTTGCGAGCACGACGATAGCGGAGCTGCCCTTCGGAGCCTTCGGGGCACCGAGCTTGGCAAGTTCACCCTTTTCGGCAGCGTCGAACAAAGCGAGCACGTCGCCGTCGTAGAGCGGAAGCACAATCTGGCATTCGGGGTCACCGAGGCGGCAGTTGTATTCCACGACCTTCGGGCCCTTGCTCGTAACCATGATGCCCACATAGAGCACGCCCGTGTAAGGCTTGCCTTCGGCGGCCATGCCCTTGAGGGTCGGTTCGATAATCTTTGCCTTGACTTCATCGAGGAGAGCGTCTGTCACCACCGGAGCCGGGCTGTAGGCGCCCATTCCACCAGTGTTCGGGCCCTTGTCGTCGTCAAAGACGCGCTTGTGGTCCTGGGCAGAAGAGAGAATCACGTAGTCCTTGCCGTCGCAAACCACGAAGATGGAAGCTTCTTCGCCGTCCATGAATTCTTCAATCACGACCGTCTTGCCGGATTCGCCGAAGACGGCCTTGTCGCCGAGCATTTCTTCGACAGCGTCGTTCGCTTCCTTGTCGGTCATGCAGACGATAGCGCCCTTGCCCGCAGCGAGGCCCGACGCCTTCACCACGATCGGAGCCGGGTGTTCGGCGAGGAACTTCTTGGCGGAGGCGAGATCGGTGAAGGTCTCGAAGGCTGCCGTCGGCACGTT
>Ga0310695_10007711_pt1 | contig 17081 bp, 13 predicted proteins | sample RumenRJG_04DNA_FD_203882 | JGI IMG/M metagenome (GOLD analysis project Ga0310695, IMG submission 203882) | Bovine rumen microbial communities from Lethbridge, Alberta, Canada - RJG_04 (v2) (version 2) | ecosystem: Host-associated > Mammals > Digestive system > Stomach > Rumen | place: Canada...
GAAATTCATAAAAAAATAACTACCGTATTTGTTGTTGTGACCCACGATCGGGAACTGGCGGAACGGTTTGATCGCAAAATTGAAATCAGGAACGGTGTGGTAAACAATGAGTAGATTTGCCTTTTCACTGCCTTTTTTTATCGGCTCGCGTTTTGGAAAATCCAAAAAAAAATCCGGTTTTGTTTCCTTTATTACCCTCTCGTCCATTATAGGTATCGCTATCGGGGTTATCGCTTTGACAGTTGGCCTGTCAGCCATGAACGGATTTGAACGTGAACTCGAGGAGCGCGTTCTTTCGGTGATCCCGCACGGAGACGTGCATACTGCATACGGCCGCATGAATGATTATCGTTCCTACGGTGAAAGGATGACGGAAGATCCTCATATTCTGGCTTATGCCCCCTATGTAAACGTAAATGCTCTGCTGGATCGCAAAAATGAATTTAAAGCCATGCTGATTAAGGGGATTGTTCCTGAAATGGAGACAAAGGTAGTCAGCGTCGGAAAATTTGTTGCCGATAATGCACTGGATACCCTTGTTCCAGGATCCGGCAATATTATTATTGGCTCCTCCATTGCCGAGAAATATCAGATTAAAAAGGGTGACGAACTTCATTTTATGGTATCAGTGAATGCCAGTGCGCAGAAGTTAAGTGCACCGAAGGTTTTTACATTCAAGGTAAGCGGATTTTTTCACATGTCCGGTCAGCTTGACGGCATGGTAAGCTACATCCATATGGCGGATGCACAGAAAATTTTTAATCTGTCTGACGATCAGGTTGACGGCATCAGTTTTAAAACCGATAACTTTCTTGCATCCAATCAGATTATCGTAAAAAAGGCCAAGGAACTCCGCCAGATGGTTTATGTCGGCAGCTGGATGCAGACTCAGGGACATCTTTATTCGGATATTCAGCTGGTTCGTCTGGTGATTTACATTTCCCTGTTCATTGTAATCTGTGTGGCCTGCTTTAATATTGTTTCCAGTCTCATGATGATTTTAAACGACAAGAAAAGCTCAATTGCCATTCTTGTTTCCATGGGTGCCAGAAATAAACTTATCCGTCATATATTTGTCACCATTGGTTTTATCAACGGTTCCATAGGAGTCGCCATCGGACTTGCTGCAGGATTCATTCTTTCATGGAATCTTAATGCCGTATTTGCACTGATTGAAAAAATAATGGGCAGAACAATCCTTGACAAGGATCTGTATTTCATTGATTTTATTCCCAGTGAGGTTCATCTGATTGATTTTGTGATTGTCGGCGCGGGTGCACTGTTTATCTGTTTTATTTCAACTCTGTATCCTGCCTTCAGAACTTCCGGAATTCTGCCGGCGGTAGAATTATCCAAAGGAAAGTAAAGGGTGAAAGTATAGGCGGGGGAAATCATATGCGGATTACTCCTGTTTATCCGATGCAGTGCATTTATAATTTACTGAGCATGGGTTAACCTGTGTAAAGCGGTGCATGCAGTTCCGTTGAGATAGGCAACATCGTTTTTTTCTGAAAGATTTCTTTGAGCTCTTTGGCTAAATTATCTCCATTAAACCTTCAATAATATGTTGCAATTAACAAATCTGAACTTGAAAAATCAGCAGTGCTGAATAATTATTTAATGTTGTGCTAGAATGAAAGAAAGGATTTATTTGTTGAAAATAAATTATATTTTGGGATTTTTTTTATTAAAGTCGTACAAGATAAAACCGATAATTTAGATAAGGGTATAGAGTGTCAACTCTATGATAAATTATAGAAGGAGTTTGTTATGTCAAGTATTACATCCTTGGGCGTAGGATCAGGAATGGACCTTGAAAGTCTTGTATCTTCAATGGTTTCATTGAAAAAATCTTCCAAAGTTACTCCTATTTCCAACAAAGAAGCTTTAAAAGAATTAGAGGTTACTGGATTATCAAATTTGAAATCCTCAATGACTTCATTTAAAGATTATTTAAAGACAATTACTGATGGAACAGCAGTAAATAAGAGAACTGTAGAAACTACACTTGATAAAGATCATCCTGATTTTTCATATGAGATGGATAAGGATGTATCAAATTGTTCACATGACATAGCAGTTACTCAGTTGGCACAGGGAACAAAATTAAAGGGTCTTGCTTCTTCGGATAATTTTTTCTCTGAGCAGGATGCTGACGGTAATACGGTATATCGCAGCAGAAATTCTGGTCAGATTTCCTTTACGGTTGGCTCTGGTGATAATGCCCAGTCTTTCTCCATTGATGTATCTGAAAATGATTCCTTGTCAACAATTATTAAGAAGGTAAACAGTGCTCAGGGTAATGATTCTGTGAGTATGAATTACATTGTTGGATCTGACGGAAATATTAATATAATGTTGCAGAGTTCCAAGACCGGTGACGGCAATGATTTGCGCATATCCGGAGATGTCGGAATTCTCGGCATGACTGGAAACGGGGCTGATAATGAAGTGCAGAATGCCCAGAATGCTAAAATGCAGGTGGATGGAATTGAGGTATCATCTTCAACAAACAAGTTCTCTGATCAGATTTCCGGTTTGGATTTTACTGCAAAGAGAGTGTCTGAAAAGGATGATCAGGGTAATTATAAAACAAGCAATATAACGATTTCTGAAGATTCATCCGGAATGAAGGATGTTATTAATGGATTTGCATCTAAATTTCAAAGTTTAATGTCTACATGTGATAAGCTTTCGGCTAAGAATACATATACCAATGGTAAATGTAATTATGACGGTGGTGATTTGGCGGGTGATCCGATTTGTAATTCAGTTAAAAGTTCTATGAAGGATGTAATTAATAATTATAGAACTTCGGATGGTAAAACTTTGTATCAGATGGGAATTTCCATTGATAAGGATGGTAAGTTGTCTGTTGACAGTGAAAAATTAGGTTCAATGCTGGATAACAACTATGAAGGGGTAATTTCTACCATGCAGGACTTGTCAGACAAGATGACAATAGCTATTGAAAAGTATACCAAGTCTGGAACTGGTATTCTTATCCAAAGATCAGAGTCTGCAAATAATGAATGGAAAGATTTGAAAACTAGGTTGTCATCCATGGACGATTATATGGCAAAATATGAAGAGAGGTTGAGAAAGAAGTATACCAGTTTGGATACTATTATAGCCAACATGAATTCCAATATGTCATATATTACTTCTATGATGGCAAATAATTCAGGTAATAATTAGGGGATGGGTAGGACATGCCTGCAAGTACTTATTTGAGATCGTACAGAAAGAATGGCTTGGAAACTGATTTGGCGGTTGCTGATGGTCATCGGGTAATTCAGTTGTTGTATCAAGGATTAATTGACTGTATCATCAGAGCAAAGGCTTCGATTGAAAATAAAGATATAAATCAAAAGGCCAAACAGATTGATAAGGCTCTTAGGATTGTTGCAGGACTTGATATGAGTGTAATGTACGATCCAAAAGATCCGAACCAGGTTAAAGTTGCTAAAAATTTTAAGAATTTGTATGCGGTCTTTACTGATCGTTTGATGTTGGCATCCAGTAAGCTAACTACAGAACCTCTTGATGAGATTTTAAATTATGCACGGCAGGTTAAAACTGCATGGGATCAGATCCCGGAAAGTGCAAAACAGGAAGGTTATGCATTGCAGGCTCAGCGTGATGGAAATTCTATTTATTAGTTATGATGGACAGTTCTAGTAGAGAGTTATATCAATATGATTTATTTAATCAGATTATAACAGACCTTAATCTGATGATAGAGTTACTTGACTCGGATCAGGTTGAAGAAACTCAAAATGTTGAAAAAAATGTTGGAGACAATGTAAAGAAGGTTTATGTGGATCGACATTCGTATAATCAGCATGAATTAATTAGGTTTTGTCTTGAATATCAAAAACTTCATGAAGAGATAATTACTAAAATTTCTTTACTCAAAGAAAGTATTGATAAAAATCAAAAAAATAAAAAAGTTGTGGCTAATAAAATCTTCACCTATACTAGAATGAATAATTTGAAGTACTAGTGATGCAAGGTTTTATATCTGTTTGTTTACGTAATCAGCAATGAATTTTAAGAATTGTGATGTTAATCTTGTTCATTATATTCTTTATCTTTAGATTTCTTGAGTATGTGAAAATCTTTCTGTAAATAGAAAAACATCCTGAGAATTTTTTTAAAGCAGTGACCTTCCGGTTACTGCTTTTGGTGTGCTCGGCATGGGTATAATCTTTAGGGTGAAAGTCCCGAATCTGTCCGCTAGAGGAAAGGATTAGTGAATCGCAAGGTGGTCATGGTGACATGGCAGCTGAAAGAATCGATAGCAAAGTGTTGAACTGACGAACAGAAACCATTTTAGGCCGACGTGGAGGATAAGGGTTCCAAATAACCCGAAGTCCTATATCTAGACGGAATTCACGTAGGTAAAGATGGCAGTTAAACATGAAAGAAGATACTCTTACCCGAGGAGGTTTCATCAGCGATCAAGCAGTAACAACGAATGATGAGAAGTCAGCAGAGGTCATAGTAGCGAAGAGCAGGCGTGAAGGACTGAACGATGCAGGTGCTAAATCATGGGAAAGCTTAGTCCTGACTTAGTATTAAGCACAGAAATAAGACATAAGACATAAGCGAAGGTCTGACTTCTGTGAGGATAGCACGGAATGTGAAAGTATAGACTGAAGGATGTTGCCAGGGATAGGGTATATACTAGGAAAAGTAGCATAAATACGGTTGGAGAAGGGAAACTGCCACCCCGTACACAGGGGATAAATTCTGGGAACGGCCGTGTTTCGAAGGAATTGCAAATATGGTGTAATTCCGCTGTAGCTGCATTGAACCGCCGTATGCGGATCCGCACGTACGGTGGTGTGGGAGGGGTGAGCATAAACTCCCCCTACCCGATTTCATACCAGAAATCAGTCAGGTAATCGATCTTCATACATTATCTGAAATTCACCATAAATTATTCCCCAGTTTCTTAGTGGCATGGTCCATTTTTTGGTCGCCTCAAACGTGGAAAGATACAGGGCCTTCAGTAGTGCCTGGTCGCTTGGAAATACGCTTCTTTGGCGATTAAGTTTGCGGTAAGACGCATTAAGACTTTCAATGGCATTGGTGGTGTAAATGACCTTTCTGACTTCAGCTGAGAATTTAAAAATCGGGCATATTGCATCCCAATTATCATACCAGCGTTTCATGGCTCCTGGATACTTATCCTGCCACTTCTCCGTAACACAGTCCAAGGCCTTTCTGCCGTCTTCTTCATTTGCAGCCTGATAGATTGTTTTCAGGTCTCTGGCAAATGCTTTACGGTCTTTTTCGGGAACGTATTTTAAGGTGTTTCTTATTTGATGAACGATACATCTTTGGTATTCTGTCTTCGGAAAAGCTGCGGAAATGGCTTCCTTGATACTAGTGAGCCCGTCAGCACAGATAACCATGATATCCTGAACTCCACGGTTCTTTAATTCATTTAAGCTGGAAAGCCAGAATTTTGCACTTTCGTTTTCTCCGACATGTATGGATAACACTTCCTTGCGTCCAGAACAACTGATACCCAGGATCACATAAGCTGCAAGCTTTCTGATAATACCGTTATCCCTTACCGAATAGTGAATGGCGTCAATAAAAACAACAGGATAAACATCCTCTAACGGTCTGTTCTGCCATTCTTCTATTTTTGGCAGAAGCTTATCCGTAACATCGGATATAAAACCTTCAGATGCCTCAAAGCCGTATATTTCATAAAGCGTGTCAGATATCTGTCTGGTGGTCATTCCTTTGGCATACATGGAAATAATCTTCTGGTCTATTTCAGAGATGTCTTTCTGTCTCTTTTTGACAATTGAGGTTCAACTGTCCTGAGGGACATCAAGTTCCAAACTTCCCACGCTGGTATTTACGGTTTTCTTTTTATAACCGTTACGATAATCATCACTGTCTGAGCGTTCGGATTTCTGATATCCAAGATGCTGATCCATCTCTGATTCCATCATTTCCTTGATGGTTCAGCCTAAAAGATCTCTGAGGGCAGCTTGTATATCAGCGGTGGTTTCAATGTTATATTCCTGAAGAAGCTGCTGAATGATCTGACGTTTTCCCTCAGTCATTTGGATTCGGTGGACGGTCTTCTTTTCTTTAACCATAATGAAAAACTCCTGATTATATAAGTTAAATTATATCTCAGGAGTTTTTACGATATCTTTAGCTATACGTAATTTACAGAGTTTGGTTCACACGCCCGATTTCTTTGTTTTTTTCCAATAGTCATACACGACTTTGGGTTCATATTCGTAATGAGATCCTTGAAGCATTTTTTCTGCATTTTGGTATAATTCTTTACTTAAATTTAAAAATTCAAGTATATGTGTTATACATATTGAAACAAGCTGGTTTGTTATATTATTATCCTTAAATGTGTAAAGAGCACTGATAATAGATGAAAAACAAACTTTCAGTGTTCCGTTTAATAAAGAATGTTCCATTTCATATTTCTTGTCGGATAAATAATCTAATGTCAATTTCATTTTATTGATCAAATCCAATTTGGTTGATTTGGCTTGCGTTGTATTCCATATATTTATAATTAGATCAATTAATTCGTTAAAGCGATTTTTATTAAAGAAAGAGTTAAGTTCTAGACTTTCTAAATTAATTTTTTTACATCCATCAGTCAGAATATACTTCATGTATTCTTTTTTTATTTTATTTATATTGCTTTCAACCTTTAAGTCGGCGCTGTGAATTGGGATCGTTCCTTTTATGAATGCTCCGTTGCTGCAGTTGTAAATTTTTGCGTCTGGATGTTTTGTAATTTCAATTTCTATATTTGATTTGCATTCATTAAAAAGAGAATTTGTTTTAATAAGTCCCCCGAAATTTCCTGATGTCTCGTGAGATTCGTAAGATTTCATTAATGTGTCATCGGCAAATTCTCCATCATTTGAAAAGTATAGACTTTTTGATGAATGGATTTTTTCGTTGCTAAGTGCTCCATTATCGGTACCAAACAAATAAAGATTATTAAAATCAAGATTTAAAAAAGTACTTATAGCTCCATTTGATACAAGCGGATTAGTGTTTAGGCAGCTTAGTACATCTGTAGATTGTTGATATATATAAGCATAATTTTTAAAAAGTCTGGTTATGCTTTCGCTTGCTTTATCTACGATTATGGTATGAGCAAATTTAGCTAAACCTAATGGATGGGCTACATTCAAGGAAATATTTATTGTATGTTCAAATATTTTGTTGTTCGTTACATATAACAAAGCTTTGTAATTTGCATCAACTCGTTCAATGTCCATATAAAAATCAGGAACAATATCACTTTTGTCCAGGGCCGTTACAGCAGTGCCGCAAGCTACTATTATAAAATTATTCTGATGCTGTTTTAAATATTCAAGATCATCATCCAGAGACGGACCGTTAGCAACAATTGCAATAGGTAGATTCCGATATGTTTGAGGGTGTTTATTTTTTAGATAAGGATATTTTTTTGTGTTTTCAATGATGCTGTTTATTCCAAACAACGCATCATCAAACATACCGTTAGAACTCATTCCCTTTGAAACAGAACCTTTAAGTAAGTTTAAAAACAAATCTGTATTTGTAGAATTATAGTGTGTAAAAATCAACTGGTATGATTCCAAAAAAGGATAGATAAGTTTTATTTGCTGGCAGTAGTACCTATATGCCTCCGAACCACCGCTGCCGATTATAAAGTGGATAAATTGATTATTATTTTTAAGAAAACTTAAAATTGAAGCCCAGTCAATTACACCTAAGGAGCATAAAAATATTTCTATATCCGGTTCGATATAATAAATAAATTTAGGTTCTATTTGTGAGCATAGTTCTAATAATGGATATCCTAACCCCCCTCCATTGATTACAAGCAACGGCAGTTCTTGAGTTATTTCATGATCAGAAAGTTTGGGTTCAAGATGGTGAGTTTCAATAAACTTTTCCATTTTGGTGTGCATATTGTTTTGTATATAAAAATGTAACTGGCAAAAGTCATCGTTCTGAGCTGTTGTTGATGATTTAATATATACATTGTTTCCGTTTAACCATTTTTTTACCTGTTGTTTCGTTTCTTCAATCGGAGATTCTTCATAAAGTAATGTTCCTGTTTTAAGATCAAGCAGATTTGCTTCTCCATTTTCAAAACAAACAATTTTTTTTCGAGTTATGTTATGCGTTATTATTTCTTTATACAAATTTGGAGAATAATGCTGAAAAAAATTCAAATTATTCTGAAAACATACAGAAAAATTATTTGCTAATCGTATATTCGCTTCTCTATTTACAATTAGCCTTTGCTGTAAATTTTTTAGTCTAATTGCAATTTCTTCAAAAATATTACTCATTGCCGTAGTTCCTTATTCTCTCATCTTCCTTTTCCTCTTCAGGCATTATATGTTCATTGATATAATCATAGTCAAACTCATATGCGTGAGAATAATATTTTTTGGTTTTTTCGATAAATTCAATTATTAAATGTATTAAAGGTTTGCATTTTTGAATAGCTTCATCCTGATCAGAAATGCTGTATAGTGCGGATAAATATCCGGCGTATAATAAATGAAGAGAACCATGGAGCGCATTTCTGCATGATAAACTTGCTTCTTTAATTAAATCTGTCAGATAATCAAAATGAGTTTCTAACCTTAATACAATTTCATCCCTTTGCTGAGGAAGATTATTCAAATCGTGAATCAGAGTGTCTGCGACATCGTTATAACGTTTAGTCTTTAAGATCAGATCGAAATCATCCTGATTAATATTCAAAGTTTCAGTCATGTTGTTTACTATATAATCACGTAATTCCTCATGGTTAAAATCTTTGTAGTTTTCCCAATTAATATCGGATAAATGCTTTGGTGTTGCACCTGTTATTCTTGCTCCATCACTTGCATTATAATAAGTATATTTATGTTTATTCTTTGAAATTAATTGCTCCATTACCAGTATACTCATTTTAAATTCTCCATTTGTATTTATAGTATCTCTGAAATTTCCTGGATGAGTTAATGGAAAATTATCTAAAGGCATATTTTTAAATTCTTCTTTTAATTTATGATTATCATCGTAGTAGCAGCTAAACACGGAATGTCCTTCTTTGTATGCACTTCCGTTATCAACTCCGACTAAATATATTTCCTTAAACCCTAATGATGTTGCAACGGACAATCCCATATTCGAAACTAGAGGATTGATATATGAAAGTTCTACGCAATTATCTGCGTTGGTGAAATGTGGCAACTGTTTTATTGCAGTTGGCATTGTTTCGTTAAGTTTTAATCCTATTATTCTGTTTTTGTATTTGTTTATTACTTTAGGACTAACGACATCGGGACCAATAAATAGTACATTTTCGAATACAGACTGATCCTTAATTGTTAGTAATGCGTTATATATATCATCTACTCGTTCTATTTCAACTGCTATATCAACCTTAATGCCGTAGTTGCTAAGAGATGTTAGTGCCGTTCCACTCGCTAAAATGCACACTTTCTTGTTGATTTTTTTTATAAATTCTAATTCTGTATCCAAAGACGGACCATTGCCTACAACTAATAATGGAATTGAACTGAATTTATCTGATATTTTTTGTGTACTTAGCAGTTTAATTCCATTTAATATATTTCGATAACTGTGGCACATACCTATTAAAAGATCATCAAAAAATCCAGCTTTAATAGCAATTGCTGGTAACTGCTGCATGATGCGATCATTAATTTTTTTTATTTGTTCTGATGAATAATGAATAAGGAAAGATTTCTGAGCTAAGTTCATTCCATATCTAACGGTATATTTATCCAAATCATTGAGAATGTAATCAGGATCATCTGAGAAAACAAATTTCAACCCCAAATTTCTTTCATGGATATAACCGAATAAAGTAGAGTAATCAAATACACAAAGTGATAAGTAAAAGAGATCTTCGTCTGGTTCAATAATATACAGATTTATGGGTGTAAAATTTTCGTATAAATATGAAAGCTGGAAACCTAGACCTATTCCGTACATTATCATAAGAGGAGTAGATTCAAAATGTCTGGTAACATTTTTATTTAAATCAGATTCATTTTTTATTTTAGTCGCTTCTGCATATATCCTGTTTTTATAATAAAAATGTAGCTGATTATATGGGTTATTTTCATAATCGCAACAGAGGCTCTGGGTATTGTTTTTTTTATTTTCCAAAAAAAAGGTTATCTGTTGCTTACAATCTTGAAATGGACTTTCTCCATAAAAATATTTACCTTCTTGAAGTAGAATATTCGGTTCGCCGTTTTCATTGCAAGTCAATTTATAATTATTTTTCAATTTATATTGGTTAAATTTTTCATATATATTTGGAAAATATTGTTTTAATGCTTGAAGATTGCAGTCTAAATTAATAGGAATTATTTCTTCTAGTTTTTTTTGAGCGAAAAGTATTTTTTCAAGTTTTGATTTTTTTTCTTCTAAAAGCTTAATTGCTTCATCAAATTGCAGATTTTGATTTAATTCCATTTTTAACCTTCATTTACTTATAATTAATTCATTGATGCCGGCATTGAGCAAAGCATTAAATAATATTTTAAAATTTCTATAATGTTTTATATTTTTTACATTTGTTATTTAAAATAGATTATGAAAAACAAACCATTGCAAATTGGTTTTATTTACTTTATGCAAACTACAGAACAAATGTAAAAAAGCAATGACACAACGACCTATACAGTTTAAACAAAATTATTAATTATTTATGTGACAAAGAGCAATAAAAAGCCCGGAAAACCGGGCCGCTAATACAATAATTATGATAATACTATTTATACTTATCCAAGCAGATTCAATGCAATGGAATTCTTCTGGTTAGCCTGACTCAGCATAGAGGTTGAAGCCTGCTGCAAAATCTGCTGTTGAGCCATCTTTGCAGTTTCAGAAGCATAATCCACATCCTTGATACGAGAACGGGCATCACTTACGTTTTCAATTATATTTTCCTGGTTGGAAATTGTCGATTCCAAACGATTCTGTGTTGCACCTAATGTTGCTCTGAATGTGTCTACATTTTTAATCATGTCATCTAATGCTGCAATTGCAGATTGAGATGTAGACGCTGTACTCAGAGAGAGTGCACTAATACTTGTTGAAGCAGAGTCCTTCATCATGGTGGACATAGTTTTGAATGTTACAGAAATAGTATCACTTTCTTTCGCTCCAACCTGAAACTCAAAGTCTTTCGTAGCAGCCGTACCTGCAAAAAGAGTTACATTGCCACCGAATGTGGTTTTCTCTCCAATTCTTTTGATTTCAGTAGCCAACTGTGCTTTTTCTGCTTGTAAAGCCTCTCTTTCTGAGTCACTGTTTGTTCCATTTGCAGATTGAACGGCCAAAGTACGCATACGTTGCAGCATATTAGTAACTTCGTCTAAAGCTCCTTCAGCAGTTTGGCACATTGAAATACCGTCATTGGCATTACGGTTACCTTGTGTTAAACCGTTGATCTGAGAAGTTAAACGATTGGCAATCTGTAAACCTGCAGCATCATCTTTAGCTGAGTTGATACGATTACCGGATGCCAATTTGGTATAAGAACTCTGTAGTGCATTTGTTGATTTGTTTAAGTTTCTTTGGGCATTGATGGAACTGGTATTGGTATTAACATATAAAGCCATGATATTTCTCCTAACTTGTATTTGAGTCCTATGGAAAACGATTATTTATCACCTTCGTCATCCGCTTAATTTCTTTATCGGTAGATTTAAATTTTTCTTTAATAATTTTTTTAATTTTTTTTTTCTCACAATTTTGGGAATATTATTTAGGGCAGATTCAATGGTGAGCAAAATACATATTCATCCTTCATCCATAAGTATGCTAGTTCTTCTATTGTTTTATTTCTGCGATTAATGTATAAATTTTGTTAAATATTGTATTTTTTATCTGCAGTACACCTTTGAAACTATTGTAAAATAATCAAAAATTTGACGTATAGTCAAATTAATGACTTAAATCCTTTTGATCTTTGATTTTAATGTTACAATGAAAAAAATGTCTACAAGTTAAACACGGTTCAGAAGGTTATTATGGATTTTAACGGTGTTATATTAGTTATTGATAACAATCAGGAAAGAAGAACCCAGATAGAGACCATCCTGGGATTTATGGGAATTTCCTGGCACAGCGGGACGGAAGAGGATTGCGTTGCATTTTTGAATGATACTGAAGAAATGACTGCTGTTCTGGTTGGCGATTTGAAGCAGAACACTCTTGCTGATTTTCTGGCTAAATTTTCCAAAGTACCTTTTATCGGTATCAATGTTGAACATGAGTACAGTTCACCGAATATGATGGGAACGCTGAAACCTCCTTTTAATATAGAAGAGTTTTCACAGCAGATAAGATATTGTCAGTCCTTCTTTTCATTTCATAACAAAAACAATGAGAAAGGTGCCACTCAGACATTGCTTAAACTGCTGGTAGGTCAGGGTGATGCAATAAAGGAGGTTCGACACCTTATTGAACAGGTGGCTGTCACTGATGCGAATGTATTGATACTGGGCGAATCCGGAACAGGTAAAGAAGTGGTTGCACGTTCCGTCCATGAATTGTCCAACCGTTCCAAAGGTCCTTTTGTGCCGATCAACTGTGGTGCCATTCCTCCTGATTTACTTGAATCCGAACTGTTCGGACATGAAAAGGGTGCTTTTACCGGTGCGATTTCAGCCCGAAAGGGACGTTTTGAAATGGCCGAGGGAGGAACCATATTTCTTGATGAAATCGGAGATATGCCGATGCCGATGCAGGTAAAACTGCTGAGAGTTCTTCAGGAACATTATTTTGAAAGAGTAGGCGGAAATAAATCTGTCAAAACCAATGTAAGGGTGATTGCGGCTACTCACAGACATCTTGAGGATATGATTCGCGATGGCAAGTTCAGGGAAGATCTGTATTACCGCCTGAATGTTTTCCCGATAGAAACTCCTCCGCTCCGGGATCGCGCCGATGATATTCCTCTGCTGCTGCAGGAACTGACCAGCCGTCATTCCGTTGAGCATAATGTAAACATAAGATTTACCCAGAGAGCAATCGACTCGCTTATGAAACATCAGTGGCCAGGCAATGTAAGAGAGTTGTCCAATCTGGTTGAACGGCTGATGATCCTTCATCCCAACTGTGTCATTGATGCAAAGGATCTTCCTGTCAAATACCAGTATGGTGTAGAGATCGATAATACCAGAAAATCACGCTATGAGGAAAGTTCTCCTCAATCGGAACGTGATGCTCTGATTGCCATGTTTGCGGATGATTCTTCATCTGATAACGCGTCGGATGCCGGCAGCGATATTGATAATTCGCAGGATGAGCAGCCACTGCAGTCTTCCGGAGAAATTTCAAATGATAACGAAATGTCAAAAGCTGCATCAGGAGGAGAAAACGCCGTTGTAAGCCTCGAGGAGTCGGCATTTGCGAGTGTTCTTCCAGATAATGGAATCAATTTAAAGGATATGCTTTCAGAACTTGAAATCAATCTGATTCGCCAGGCTCTTGATAAACAGAACGGTGTTACCTCACGTGCAGCCGAGATGCTCGGCATGAGAAGAACAACTCTGGTAGAGAAAATGAAAAAGTATGGAATTGTAGCCAAGGATTTTTAACGGAACCTTTCATCAGGTTATTGTTCTATTCCCGTATTCCTTAAATTCTGAGGAATCACGGGATTTTTTTATTCTGGCACGGATATTGATTGCTCTACCGTAACGGAGCTGTAATCATGAATGTAAATGCGGAACAGAATAATCTTTATTCTGAAATTTTTAATGTTATTCCCTCGGCGGTTGTTATTATCGATGACCGTGGAATGGTTTCTCACATTAATCCTGCAGCAGAGGTGCTGTTTGGAAAAAATATAGCCGGTCAGACCTGGCTTGGCGTTATAAAGGAGTATTTTCGTATCAGGGCTGATGACGGACATGAAATATCCCTGTCAAACGGCAAAAAGGTACAGGTCAGTACATCGCCTTTGGCTGCCAACAATGGACAGCTGGTTCAGATCACCGATCTGACGGAGACAAGAGCACTGCAGGATCAGATGAGACAAATGGAAAAACTGTCAAATTTAGGACGCATGTCTGCAACTCTTGCACATCAGATAAGAACTCCTTTATCAGCTGCAATTCTGTATGCTTCCTCTTTGGGAAATAAAAATCTTAAACAGGAGGATCATCATCAGTTCCAGCAGAAATTACTTTCAAGACTGCACGATTTGGAAAATCAGATTTCAGATATTCTTCTCTTTGCGAGATCCGGAGAAAACATTGTGGAAAGTGTTGAACTTCATGATGTTATGGAGCATGTAAGGAACGATACCGAGAGACTTTTTGATGAATCCGGTGCCGAACTGACAATAAAATCCGATGAACCGCCTGTTACCATGATTGGCAACAGTTCCGCCTTAAAGGGTGCGGTAGACAACCTGCTGGTCAATGCGCTTCAGGCAAATGCCACACATGTAATGATTCAGGTTGAAAAAAACGAAGAAAATGTATTCATTAAAATCACAGATAACGGCGACGGCATCAAACAGAAAGATCTGAAAAATCTGTTTGATCCGTTTTTTACTACAAAAAGCAGCGGAACTGGTCTGGGTCTTGCAGTAGTAAAGGCAGTGGTAAGTTCTCATCAGGGCAGTGTCAAAGTTTCGTCGGAAGATGGCATGGGATCCTGTTTTACGATGAGATTTCCCCTGTATGAAGTCAGGAGCAGATGATGAATAAAGCTAAAATTTTAATTGTTGACGATGATCAGAATCTGAGAGAAGCAATAGCGGATACTCTCAAACTTGCCGGTTACAGCTGCATCGAAGCTGTCAACGGACTGGATGCACTTGCAAAACTGGCTGTAACAGAGATTGACATGGTGATTTCGGATGTTCAGATGGAGGGAATGGACGGTCATGCCCTGTTGAACAATATAAATAATATGTATCCCAGATTACCGGTATTGCTGATCACCGCATACGCAAATATAAACGGAGCAATCAGAGCGATGCGGGAGGGTGCGGTGGATTACCTGGCAAAACCCTTTGCTCCCGAGGTGCTGCTGAATCAGGTAGGGAGGTATGTTCCGTCTTATCAGGTTGAAACCAAAGAACCTGTTTACGGAGATCCGAAGACAGGACAGCTGTTTGCACTGGCAGTCAAGGTTGCACGTTCCGATGCCAGTGTTATGATTACAGGTCCGAGCGGTTCAGGAAAAGAAGTCCTTTCAAGATATATTCATGATCATTCTCCGCGTGCTTCCAAACCATTTGTGGCGATAAATTGCGCCGCGATTCCGGAAAGCATGCTTGAAGCTACCCTGTTCGGTTATGAAAAGGGGGCGTTTACCGGTGCGGTTCAGGCATGTCCGGGAAAGTTTGAACAGGCGCAGGACGGAACAATTTTACTGGATGAGATAACGGAGATGGATTTGAATCTTCAGGCAAAACTTCTCAGGGTGCTTCAGGAAAAGGAAGTGGAGAGACTGGGAGGAAGAAAAACGATTCCGCTTAACGTAAGAGTGCTTGCCACATCCAACCGGAATCTTAAGGAAGCGGTTGCCAAAGGTCTTTTCAGAGAGGATTTGTATTACCGTTTAAACGTGTTTCCGCTGGCGTGGCTTCCGTTAAAGGACCGCAGAGGAGATATTATTCCGCTTGCGGAGCACCTGCTGGCGCTGCACGCAAAAGAGCAGGGCAGAAAAATCCCTGTGCTGTCGGATGATGCAAAGCAGACTTTATTAAATTATGATTTCCCCGGCAATGTAAGGGAACTTGATAATCTTGTCCAGCGTGCACTGATTCTGTCGGATGAAGAGGTTGTTTCCGAAAATCTTCTTCTTGAAGGGGATTTCACGATGCATATTCAGGCTGATCCTTTTAATGTTTGCAGGAACGGACAGGAGAACAGTCTGCCGAATGAAAACAGCGGCGGTGAATACCGGGATAATGAGGGCGTTGCTGACGGTCAGATCTGTTCCGAACTGAAAGAGCAGGAAAATCAGTTGATAATCAACACACTGAAGGAATATAACGGATCCAGAAAATGTGCTGCGGAGAAACTTGGAATCAGTCCGAGAACTCTGCGTTATAAAATAGCAAAAATGAGGGAACTTGGTCTGGATATTCCCGAAATGAACCGGTTTGACAAACCTCTCCCTAATTTTGCCTGAAGTTAAATTTGTGACTGTTTTGTAGACAGTTAAATATAACATCGGTTTTGCTGAAATCGGCAGGAGCCTTGCAAATAAAGCCCTCAGCCGATTTTTTTCATTTGTCATGAAAAAACAGAAAAAAATCATTAATTTTTCTAAAGTCACTGTTTTTAAATCCGATAAACTAAGTAACAGACGGCAGTGTTTGAAAAAAATGTTCGGATTTCTGTATTTTCCCGACCTGTTTTGTTCAGACACAAATCGATTAAATAAACAGGAATTTATGACGATTAGAGTTTATTTTAATTAAACATTCCGGTTAATGTGAATAACCGGTGATTACTAAGGAGTGAAGTATGACAACCACTAGTTCACATATGGCATCGACTTTCGATCCTCATAATGTGATGAGTGCTAATGTTGGTCTTACTGTAAAGAAGAATGGCCAATCGTTAAGAACAAACAGTTCAAACAGCGAAGCACAACCAATTGTGGGATCTACGGTTGCCGCGGATAAAGAGAAACCTTTATCGCCTAAGGACCTTGCTTTGAACCAGGCTTTGCAGAAGCAAAATGACGAGCAGGACAAGGAACGGGATGAAAAGCAGATAAATGAAGAGCTTGAAAACAAACTGAGCGAGCTCAGTGAGCAGATGTCATTTCGCAAGATCGGCATCAAGTTTATCAGGCACGAAGATCCGGACTGCAATGTTGTTAACGTTATTGATGCCGATTCAGACGAAACAATACGCCAGATCCCGACAGAAGAGTTTTTGGAGCTTTCCAAGAGACTTGATGAATTCTGTGATGATTTTCTGAATTCAGATCAGACCAATGCTGCTGATGATGCCAAGGGCAAGGGAAAGAACCAGAGTGTTCTGTTTGACACCAAGATCTGATAATTA